>PPYF01545549.1_pt1 | contig 30200 bp, 26 predicted proteins | sample 1559871 | NCBI WGS metagenome assembly PPYF01 (sample SAMN08240021, study PRJNA423297) | Human gut metagenome, whole genome shotgun sequencing project.
GGTTTAAGATTATGTAAACTTCCGGAACAGGTGCGCGTCGTCACGGTGCCGGAGGATGTGTTCAAAAGCATCTCAACCGTCGACACGCCGCAGGGCGCGATTTTCCTGTGCAGACTGCCCGAACGGCAGCAGGCAGATCTGACCGCCGGAACGCTGCTGCTCGACGGCATTCAGGACCCCGGGAACCTCGGAACCATGCTGCGGACCGCAGATGCGCTCGGCGTTCCGATCGCATTGCTCGACGGCTGCGCCGATCCCTACAGTTTCAAGACCGTGCGCGCGTCGATGGGCGCAGTGTTCCGCATGGACATCCCCGCGATCACCGAGGCGGAGGTGCTGGCGCAGTGCGCAGAAAAGAATCTTATGTTAACCGTTACGGCGCTCAATGACCGCGCAGTCGATATCCGCGGCGCCGATTTCCGCAATGCCGTCGCCGTCATCGGCAGCGAGGGGCAGGGCGTGCGGCAGTCGCTTCTGGAAGCTGCGGCACAAAGCGTCATCATTCCCATGCAGGCACACTGCGAGTCTTTAAATGCGGCGATTGCGGCGGCAATTGTCATGTGGCAGATGAAAAACGGAGAATACGGAGGATAGACGGATCCTCAAGTACTGGATCTGGCTCAGCACAAGACAGAACGTTTCCGGCGCGCAGGCGATCGCGCTGCTTTCGCGCTTCGGCTCTGCCGTGGCAATCTATCAGGCGGACGAGGAGGCGCTCAAACGCGGCTCGGATGCGCCGGTTCCGCCGAGTCTTCTGGATAAGTCTCTTATCGGCGCAGAGGTGATTCTGCAGCAGTGCTATCAGAAAAATATCCACGTTATGACCATTCAGGACGCGCAGTATCCGGCGCGGTTGCGCAGGATTGACGATCCGCCCATCGTGCTTTACTACAAGGGCGTCTTCCCGGCAATCGATACCTCGCCCGTCATTGCTATGGTCGGCACGAGAAAAGCATCTGCCTACGGTCTCATGCAGGCAAAGCGTCTGGGCTATCAGGTGGCAAAGTGCGGCGGCATGGTCGTTTCCGGCGGTGCGGAGGGCATTGATACGATGTGCCTGACGGGCGCGCTGAGCGCGAACCGTCCGGTGATTGCGGTCCTCGGCTGCGGTGTGGACGTGGTCTATCCGGCGAGCAACCGGACGCTTTTCGAGGATATCGCGTTCCACGGCTGCCTCATCAGCGAATATCCGCCGCAGACGCCGGCGCTCGGCTCGCATTTCCCGGTGCGCAACCGGATTATCAGCGCGCTTTCCCTCGGCGTTGTGGTCGTGGAAGCGCCGAAGCGCTCGGGCGCACTGATTACGGCAAACCGCGCGTTAGAGCAGGGAAGAGACGTCTTTACCGTGCCCGGTAATGTCGGCACGGCGACGTGCGAGGGCAATATCCAGCTTCTGCGCGAGGGTGCGATTGTCGTTGAAGACGGATGGGATATCATGAAGGAGTATGTTCATCTGTACCCGGACCTTGTCTCCCATCAGCCCAAAGCAATTCCCATGCAGCTGACGCCCGCACAGCAGAAAAAGGCGGTGCAGACGGGCGAAAAGCTCCCGCCGCGCATGAAAAAACCGGAGAAAAAAGCGCCGCCTGCCAACGTTTCCGACACAAAAGTCATTGACAAGCGGGAAAACAGGGCTTATATTGACGTACAGGAAATTTTGGATTCGTTATCTCCCGACGAGAAAGCTGCTGTCATGCAGCTGACAGATGGGGAAAAGCATATCGATCAGCTCATCGCCGCCAGCGGCATTCCTGCCGCGCGCATCACCGCAGCGCTGACGCTGCTGCAGATCAAGGGCTATGTCCGGGAGATTCCGGGCAAGCGCTTTTGTCTGGCGGAGAAAGAATAACTATTGGAGGCACGCATGCCGAACGCAAAAACCAACCTCGTAATTGTCGAGTCGCCGTCGAAGGCAAAGACAATCGGAAAATACCTGGGACCGGAGTATCAGGTCAAGGCGAGCATGGGGCATCTGCGCGATCTGCGCAAGAGCACCATGAGCGTGGACATTGAACACGACTTTGAACCGGAATACTATCCCATCAAGGGAAAAGAAGATATCATCAAGGATTTGCAGTCCGCCGCAGCAAAAAGTGCGAACGTCTTTCTCGCAACCGACCCGGACCGCGAGGGAGAGGCAATTTCGTGGCACCTGAAGTATCTGCTGGATATTCCGGACGATAAGACCTACCGCGTCACGTTCAACGAAATCACGAAGGACGTCGTGCGAAACGCCATCGCCGCACCCCGAGCCATCGATCAGAATCTGGTCGACGCGCAGCAGGCGCGGCGCGTGCTCGACCGCATCGTCGGCTATCAGCTAAGCCCGCTGCTCTGGAAAAAGATCCGGCGCGGTCTTTCCGCCGGTCGTGTGCAGTCGGTCGCGACGCGCATGGTCGTCGACCGCGAAAATGAGATCCGCGCCTTCCAGCCGCAGGAATACTGGACCATCGACGCGCAGCTCGACCGTGTGGGAAAACCCGGCGGCTTTACCGCGCGCTATTACGGCAACCCGAAGAAAAATGATCTCGGCAGTCGTGAGGATGTGGATCAGGTTCTCTCGCAGATCGCGGGAAAACCCTTTACCGTCGGCAGCGTCAAGAAGACCCAGCGCCGGAAAAATCCCGCGCCGCCGTTTATCACCTCGAGCCTGCAGCAGGAGGCGTCGAGAAAGCTGAATCTGACCCCGAAGCGCACGATGATGCTTGCCCAGCAGCTCTATGAAGGCGTCGAGCTGCGGGAAGAAGGCTCCGTGGGTCTCATCACCTATATGAGAACGGACTCGCTTCGTATTTCCGAAGAAGCCCTTGCCGCTGCGGGAGAAGTCATCCGCAGCCGCTACGGCGAAAAATACTACCCCGGTCAGCCCCGGCGCTACAAGCCCAAGGCAAACGCGCAGGACGGACACGAGGCAATCCGCCCGAGCAATGTCGCGCTCTATCCGGAGCTGGTCGAGCACGATCTGACGAAGGACCAGTACCGGCTTTACAAGCTGATCTGGAACCGGTTCATCGCCTCGCAGATGGAAAATGCCGTCTACGATGTGACCGCGATCGAAGCGACCTGCGAAAATCAGATTTTCCGGGCGACACATCAGTCAGTCGCCTTCGCGGGCTTTACCGCGATTTACGAAGAGGGAAAGGACGACGAGCAGGAGGCAATCGGCTCTCCGCTGCCCGATCTTTCCGAGGGAGAGGCTTTGATGCTTCTTTCCACCGACCCGCAGCAGCATTTCACGCAGCCGCCCGCGCGCTACACCGAAGCGACGCTGGTGCGCGCGATGGAGGAAAAGGGCGTTGGTCGCCCGTCGACGTATGCGACGATTGTCTCGACCATTCAGGACCGTGAATACGTTCAGAAGATCGAAAAACGCCTGTCTCCCACACCGCTAGGCGAGGTCGTCAACGGGCTGATGATGGAGCATTTCCAGAATATTATCAACGTTGAGTTTACCGCCGGCATGGAAGCCGAGCTCGACGAGGTCGAAGAGGGTAAAATTTACTGGAAACGGGTCCTCGAAGAGTTCTACAAGGGCTTCCATCAGGAGATGGAGGACGCCGAAGAGGCGCTCAAGGACACGAGGCTCAAGGTCCCCGACGAGGTGACGGAGGAAACGTGCGACCTTTGCGGGCGCAATCTGGTCGTCAAGTCCGGCAGATTCGGAAAATTCCTCGCCTGTCCGGGCTATCCCGAATGCAAGTTTACAAAGCCCATCGTCGAGCGCATGCCGGGCAGATGCCCGCGCTGCGGCAGTACGATTCTCAAGCGCAAGAGCAAGCGCGGCTATGCCTACTATGCCTGCGAACGGGGCGCGGAGTGCGGCTTTATGACGTGGGACGTGCCAACCGAGAACGACTGCCCGGAATGTGGACAGACCATGTTCAAGCGCTCCGGCAGAGGCGCGATGAAGCCCTTCTGCATAAACCCCGACTGTAAGAATTTCCTCCCCGAGGAAAAGCGCGGCTACCGCAAAAAGCCTGCGGCTGCGGAAAACGCAGAGCAGGCGGCGGACGAGGCAAATCTTCCGCCCGAGCCTGCGGCAGCAGAAGCGGAAGTTCCCAAGACGGCAAAAAAGCCGGCGGCGAAGAAGACCGCTGCAAAAAAGCCTGCTGCGAAGAAAACGGCAAGCGCAAAAACGGCAGCAGCCAAAAAGACCGCGACAAAAAAGACGAAAAAAACAGCGGCAGAAGATGCAGGCGAAGCACCCAAAAAGAGCGCATCGCGCCGGAAGAAGAAGGAAGACGCAACATGATGGTAACAGTAATCGGTGCGGGTCTTGCAGGCTCTGAGGCTGCGTGGCAGCTGGCAGAGCGCGGGTTTGCGGTCCGGCTTTGTGAGATGAAGCCGTCCAAAATGTCGCCTGCGCACCACAGCCCGGATTTTGCGGAGCTGGTCTGCTCGAACTCTTTGCGCGGCGACAGGCTGGAAAACGCAGTTGGGCTTTTGAAAGAGGAACTGCGCAGGCTCGGAAGTCTGATTCTTTCCTGCGCGGAGGCGAACCGGGTAGAAGCAGGCGGCGCGCTTGCCGTCGACCGGTATGGTTTTTCCGGGCTTGTGACGCAGAAAATCCGCAATCACCCGAACATTACGGTCGTGGAAGAGGAAATTACGCAGGTGCCGGAGGGACCGGTGATTATCGCTACGGGACCGCTGACCAGCGACGCCATGAGCGCAGCAATCCAGGCATACTTCGGCGGTCAGAAGTATATGAGCTTTTTCGACGCTGCCGCGCCGCTCATTACCTTCGATTCCATCGACATGGACAAGGCGTGGTTTGCTTCGCGCTATGACCGGGGAGACGCGGATTATGTTAACTGCGCAATGGAGAAGGACGATTACATCGCCTTTGTCGAAGCGCTAAAAACCGCGGAGGAAGCGCCGGTTCACGGCTTTGAGGACAAGCACGTCTTTGAAGGCTGCATGCCGGTCGAGGTTATGGCGCGCCGGGGCGAAGATACGCTCCGCTACGGTCCGATGAAGCCGGTGGGTCTCAAGGACCCGAAGACGGGAAAAGAACCGTATGCGGTTGTGCAGCTGAGAAAGGACAATGCGCTGGGGTCCGTCTATAACCTTGTCGGCTTTCAGACGCATCTGAAATTCCCCGAGCAGAAGCGTGTGTTTTCGATGATTCCGGCATTGCATGACGCGGAGTTTGTGCGCTACGGCGTGATGCACCGCAATACGTTTTTGGACAGCCCGCGCCTTCTCGACCGGTACTATGCCGACCGGCGCAATCCGCTTGTCGCCTTTGCCGGGCAGATGACGGGCGTCGAGGGCTATGTGGAATCCACTGCGTCCGGCTATCTGGCAGCTGTCAGCATGGCTGCAAAACTGGGTGGAGCACCGATTCCGGATTTCCCGAAGGAAACTGCCATCGGCGCGTTGTCTCAGTACATCAGCGATACCAGCATCGGCAATTTCCAGCCGATGAATGTCAATTTCGGCATCATGACGCCGCTTGGCTACAAGGTCAAGGGCAAAGCAAACAAGAACCTGGCAATTGCCGAGCGCTCGCTTGCCATCATTGATCAGATGGTGCGCGAACACAACGTTTAACCGAAGGAGGAGACCGGATGCGGATTATTGTAGACGTCATGGGCGGCGACAACGCCCCCGACGCGATCGCGCTGGGTGCGATTGAGGCGGCAAAGGAAGAAAAGCTGGACGTTGTGCTGGTTGGGCGTGGCGAGGCTATTTTGCAGTGCCTCAAAAACCACGGCATTGAAACGCTTCCGGCAGGCGTAGAGATTGCAAATGCCGACGATGTGGTCGATATGCACGACGACCCGGCGGCAGTGATCAAGACGCGGAAAAATTCCTCGATGCTCGTCGGGCTTCAAATGCTCAAAGACGGCGGGGGAGATGCATTCGTCTCCGCAGGCTCTACGGGCGCACTATTGACGGCAGCAACGCTGATTGTCAAGCGCATCAAGGGCGTGCGCCGCGCGGCGATGGGTCCGGTTCTGCCGACCAAAACGGGCGGCGCGGTGCTGATCGACTGCGGCGCGACGGCAGAATGTACGCCGGAATTTCTGCTGCAATTCGCGTTCATGGGATCGTATTACGCAAAGAAGATGCTGGGAATTTCAAATCCCCGTGTGGCGCTTCTCAACATTGGCGCAGAGGACTCGAAGGGCACGCAGCTGCAAAAAGATGCCTATGCGCTGCTGCAGAAGGCAGCAGATGCAGGTTATGTAAACTTTATTGGGAATATTGAAGCGCGCGGGGTACCGCTGGGCGAGGCAGACGTGGTTGTGTCCGACGGTTTTTCCGGCAATGTCCTTCTCAAGGGCATTGAGGGAACGGCACTTTTCATGTCGGGCATGCTGAAGGACCTGTTCAAAAAGAACATCTTTACAAAGCTCGCTGCCGCGATGTGCATGTCGGGCATCAAGGAATTCAAAAGCAAGCTGGACTACCGGCAGACAGGCGGCACGGTGCTGATCGGTCTGACAAAGCCGGTGATTAAGGCGCACGGCTCGTCGGATGCGGTTGCGATTCACAGTGCCATCCGGCAGGCGGCGCAGGCGGTTTCGAGCGGCTTTACCGACGATATCCGCGCGAATGTGGAACAGATGATGGTTCCGAAGGAGTTGGAGCATGTACAGAAATCTTGAAGAGGGTCTGGGATATATTTTTCAGAACAGAAAGCTGCTGGAAAACGCACTGACGCACAGCTCGTATGCCAACGAAAACCGCGAGCGCGGATTGCCGGACAACGAGCGGCTGGAGTTTCTGGGTGACTCGATTCTTGGCTTTGTCGTTGCCGATTATCTCTACCGGCGCTTTCCCGAGAAACCGGAAGGAGAGCTGACCAGAATCCGCGCAGATCTGGTCTGTGAGACGAATCTGGCAAAGGCAGCAGAGACAATCCATCTGGGCGATTTTCTGCTGCTTGGTCACGGCGAGGACCATGGCGGCGGCAGAAAGCGCGACTCGATCGTCTCGGACGCAATGGAATCCGTCATTGCCGCAAGCTATATGGACGGCGGCTTCGAGGCGGCGAAGGGAATTATCGACCGGCTGATTCTGAGCGATATTCCGGTGGGGCGCCCGCGGAACTTCGATTATAAGACGGCGCTGCAGGAACTGGTCCAGCGCAAAAAAGATCAGCTGCTTCACTATGAGCTGATTGGAGAGTCCGGTCCGGACCATGACAAGCACTTCACCGTTGAGGTTTTGCTCAACGGCAGCTCCGTTGGTCAGGGCAGCGGCAGCAGCAAAAAGCGCGCCGAGCAGGCAGCGGCGGAAGCGGCAATCGAAAAGCTATTTCCGAACGAGCTTTGAGAAGAAACGAACAACGGTCGTAAGCAAACTGCTTACGACCGTTGTTTCTTTATTTTGTCCTGAATTTTTGCATGAGGTGTACGGCAAGCCCGATGACAAACCCGAGCGCCAGCGGGCAAATCCAGCCGAGCCCCGCGCCGGCAAACGGCAGCACGCGAAGACCGAATGCCTGGACCGCATCTGCGTGCAGCGCGTCATACAGACCTTCCGGCAGCGCGCAGATGAGATCATAAAGCGCCGCCAGCAGCGTGCAGACGATGACGCTGATATAAACCGCGCGGTCGTGCCGATAGAATCTTCCGAACAGCGCCAGCAGCACCAGCGCGATGGCAAGCGGGTACAGGAACATCAGAACCGGCACGGAGTAGGAGATAATCGTGCTGAGTCCGAAGTTGGAAAGCGCAAAGGAAATCAGCGTGAACAAAACCGCCCAGGCGCGGTATCCGGGACCCTTCGGGAACATACCGCAGAAGGTCTCCGCACAGCTCGTGATCAGACCTACCGACGTTTTGAGGCAAGCCAGCGTCACCGTTGCCGCCAGAATCACAAGACCCGCACTGCCGAGATAATGCCGGGCAATCTGCGCCAGCGCGATGCCGCCGTTTTCACTCGTCGCAAAAAGCCCTCTCGACTGCGCGCCGACGACGGTTACAGCAAGATAAATGAGCGCCATCAGAAGACTGCTGAACACGCCCGCCTTGACCGTACTCGATGCGACTGCGTCCGCGTCCGTAACGCCCAGCTCCCGGATGACCTGCACCACGATGATGCCGAAGGCAAGACCTGCCAGTACGTCCATTGTGTTGTAGCCCTCCAGAAAGCCCGTGGAGAACGCCTGAGAGGCATAGGCACCCTCGGGTGCAACTGCCGAGATCGCCGCCGAGGGCTTCACCAGCGCGACGATAATCAGAATGCCGAGAAACAGCAGGAAAAACGGATTGAGAATCTTACCGACCCACGTCAGAATTTTGCCGGGGAAGAGCGAAAACAGAAGCGCTGCAGCAAAGAACACGGCTGAAAAAACCAGCAGCCACAGCCGCAGCCGCTCCGCCGCCTGCGGCACTGCCTGCTCGATGCCGACGGTGAAGGCGGTCGTCGCGCAGCGGGGAATGGCGAAAAACGGACCGATGGTCAGATAGAGAAGACAGGTAAAAAAGTAGGCGTAGGGACGGCTCACCTTGCGGCTCAAATCAAACAGACCCTCGCTTTTGCTGATGCCGAGCGCGGCAACGCTCAGAAGCGGCAGACCGACGCCGGTAATCAGAAAGCCAAGCGTCGCAGGAACCAGCTGGCTTCCTGCCATTTGCCCCATGTGGACCGGGAAAATCAGATTTCCCGCGCCGAAAAACAGCCCGAAAAGCATGCTCGCGACAACGACGTATTCTTGAACCGTCAGCTTCTTTTTCATAACCTGCTCCTTTGAAAACAAATATGCTGCGCGCCGGAAGACGCGCTAGTGGTTAGTTTATCATGTCTCAAAGGAAAACACAAGACCAGAAAATGGGACGTTTGAGTTACGGAAGCATAGTGCCCGGCAGGGTGATTGCGCCGCTGACGCTTGCGGCAGGGTAGAGGGTCGAGACGACGCTCGGTGCGGCGCAGATGCAAAGCAGTATGCTCGCGGCAAGCAGCAGAATCGGAAACAGATAACGCATAGTTCTTCCTCCTGAAAGGTTGTTCTGTCTGATAAGACGAGACGAAGGCGCGATGCGTTGCAGTTTTTTCAAAAAATTTTTCAGAAAAAACGGCTGCCGCTCCAGACAAATGAGCGGCAGCCGGTATTGGTATTCAATCTGCGTCGTCCGCCAGCATGCGTGCATGCGCGGTTTGGAGCGTTTTGCGCAGGAAGATGGCGCTGAGTGTAAACGAGAAGATCTCCGCAATCGGGAAACAGAACCACACCATTTCCAGCTTTCCCGTCTGCGCCAGCAGCCAAGCCGCCGGCAGCAGCACCACGAGCTGACGGCACACGGAGTTAATCAGCGCGTGCAGCGGATTGCCGATGGCCTGGAACACGGAGCCGGAGACAATGCAGAAGCCTGCGAACAGGAAGTGAATCGCGATAATCCGGAAGGCGGGAATGCCGATCTGGCGCATATGGTCGGTGGCATTGAAGAGCGTCAGAAGCGTTCCCGGAATCAGCTCGAAGAGCGCCAGACCGATCAGCATCAGGCAGATGGCAGCGGTAATGGAAAGGCGGATGGTCTTTTTGACGCGCTCCGGCTTTCTCGCGCCGTAGTTATAGGAAATGATCGGCACCATACCGTTATTCAGACCGAACACCGGCATGAAGATAAAGCTCTGGAGCTTGAAATAGACGCCGAAGACGGCGGTCGCCGTCGTGGAGAAGGCAATGAGGATTTGGTTGAGTCCGAAGTTCATCACCGAGCTGATGGACATCATGACGATCGACGGAATGCCCACGCGGTAGATTTCCTTCACCGTGTCCCAGTGGAAGCGGATATGGCTCGGGCGAATGCGGACGTCGGGGTTATATTTGAGGTTCATCCAAATTGCCAGAATCGCCGCGACAATCTGACCGATGACCGTGGCAAGCGCCGCGCCGGCAACCTCCATGCGCGGAAAACCGAGCCGGCCGAAAATCAGGATCGGGTCCAGAATGATATTGATCACCGCGCCGGTGATCTGTGTGTACATCGCAAGCTTCGTCCGCCCCGTCGACTGCAGCAGCCGCTCGAAGCAGAACTGCGCGAAAATGCCGATGGACGCGCCGAGACAAATAGAGGTGTAGCTTGTGCCGTATTCCACAATCTGCGAAACGTCCGTCTGCGCCAGGAAGAAGGATCTTGAGAGCGTCAACCCCAGCACACAGAAGACGGCAAAGTTGCAGAACATCAGGAAGATCGACGTGTTTGCTGCGCGGTCGACCAGATCATGCCGCTTTGCGCCCAGCGCGCGCGATAACAGCGCGTTCGTACCCACCGCCGTGCCGCTTCCGAAGGCGATCATCAGGTTCTGCAGCGGAAATGCCAGCGAGATGGCGCTCAGCGCATTTTCGTTCAGCTGCGAGACGTAGACACTGTCAACCACGTTGTAAAACGCCTGCACCAGCATCGAAACCATCATGGGAATCGCCATGTTTGCCAGCAGCTTTCCGATGGGCATCGTACCCATTTTGTTTTCCGTCCGTACCTGTTCCATGGACCGTCTTTTCTTCCTTTCCATCCGTAAAACCACGCGCCTCAAACGCGCAGAAAAAGCTCCCGTCCAACAGGACGGGAGCCGCAATTTCTCATTCTCCCGTAAACAGCAAACTATATGTTACAGGAAAACCGGGATACTGTCAAGAACTGATTTAAAGCGAGATTTCCTCGGCGCAGACGGCGGCGCTGCTGCACAGGGCGCGGCACTTTTTTGTAAACGCATGCACCTGCTCGGGGCAGCGCCCGATATAATTTGCCGGGTCCATGTGAGACTTAATTTCCGCTTCCGTCATGCCGAAGGCAGGCTCGGCAGCAAGGGCTGCAATGAGATCCCAGCGCTCGCCGTTTTTCATCTGCGCGGTCGCCTCCATGGAGGCTTTACGGATGATCTCGTGGACCTGCTGGCGGTCGCCGCCGTGCTTGACGGCAGCCATCAGAAGGTTCTCCGTTGCGATGAACGGCAGGTACTCCGAAACAAACCGGGCGACGATCTTTTCGTTCACATGCAGCCCCTTCGTTACGTTCTGCATCAGCCGCAGAATGCCGTCGCAGGCGAGAAATGCCTCGGGAAGCGAAATGCGGCGGTTTGCCGAATCGTCAAGCGTGCGCTCGAGCCACTGCGTCGACGCGGTCATGGGCGCGTTCATCGCGTCTGCCATGATATAGCGGGACAACGAACAGATGCGCTCGCAGCGCATGGGGTTGCGCTTGTAGGGCATGGCGGAAGAACCGACCTGGCTTTCTTCAAACGGCTCTTCGACCTGCCGGTCGTGCTGCAGCAGCCGGATGTCGTTGGCAAACCGGCAGCAGCTCTGGGCAATCGACGACAGGACGTTCAGAATCCGGCTGTCTAGCTTTCGGGGGTAGGTCTGCCCGCACACATCATAGAGCCGGTCAAAGCCGAAGCTTGCGGCTAATTTCCGGTTCATCTCGTCAATCTTCGCGCTGTCGCCTTCAAACAGCGACAGGAAGCTTGCTTCGGTGCCTGTCGTGCCGCGGCAGCCGAGAAAACGGATGGCAGAAAGGACGTCGCGCAGCTCCTCCAGATCCAGCATCAGGTCCTGCAGCCACAGCGTCGCACGCTTGCCGACGGTCACCAGCTGCGCGGGCTGATAGTGCGTATAGCCGAGGCAGGGCAGGGCGGCATAGCGGTCTGCGAAGTCGCACAGATTCTGCATCGCGGCTTCCAATTGCCCCTCAAGATAGCGAAGCCCGTCGCGGTACAGGATCAGGTCGGCGTTGTCGGTCACATAGCAGCTCGTCGCGCCCAGATGGATGATGCCCTTTGCACCGGGCGCGTCCACACCGTAGGCATAGATGTGCGCCATCACATCGTGGCGGATTTCCTTTTCCTTTTTCGATACGATATCGTAGTCAATCGGGCTGATGTGCGCTGCCAGCTCGTCGACCTGCGCCTGCGTGACCGGCAGCCCCAGCTCGTGCTCCGCGCGCGCCAGAGCCACCCAGAGCTTTCTCCACGTCTCAAACCGGCTGTCCGGCGAGAACAGGTGCAGCATGTAGCGCGAGGCATAGCGAGATGCCAGCGGACTTTCATAGGTGGGTTTCATGCTGGTTTCTCCTTAGCGGTAGATGATTTCGTCGCGCTTTGCACCGACGGAGACATAGCTGATATGGCAGCCGATCTGCTTTTCGATATACTCAACATAGTTGCGCGCCTCGACGGGCAGATCTTCATACTTGCGGACACCGGAAATGTCACAATTCCAGCCGGGCATAGAGGTCATAACGGGCTTTGCCTTGCCGATGACGGCGGTGAAGGGGAAGTCGTCGGTTTTTTCGCCGTCGACCTCGTACTGCTCGCAGATGGGAATCTTGGTCATATAGGAAAGGACATCGAGCTTTGTGAGCGCAACCTCGGTTGCGCCCTGGATCTGGCAGCCGTAGCGGGTGGCAACGATGTCGATGGGACCGACGCGGCGGGGACGACCCGTGGACGCGCCGTACTCTGCGCCAGCCTCACGAAGCTTCTCCGCTTCCTCGCCGAACCATTCCGCCGTGAACGGACCTTCGCCGACGCAGGTGGAGTACGCCTTCACAATACCTACCGTGCGGTCAACGTGGCTTCCGGGAATGCCCGCGCCCACGCAGGCGTAACCGGCGTTGGAAGAGGAAGACGACGTATAGGGGAAGATGCCAAAGTCAATGTCGCGCAGCGCGCCGAGCTGCGCCTCAAACATGATATTCTTGCCGGCAGCCTGTGCGTCGTACATATACTTTGTCGTGTTGCAGATATAGGGCGCGAGCTTTTCGCCGAACTCCTTGCACCAGGCAAGCATATCGGACAGCTTGTAGGGGTCTGCGCCGTAGACGTTCTGAATCGTAAGGTTCTTCCATTCGAGGATAGAGGCAAGGCGCTTTTCCAGATACTCGGGGTACAGTAACTCGCCGACCATGATGGTCTTCTTCTGATATTTGTCGGAGTAGACCGGCGCGATGCCGCGCAGGGTCGAGCCGTACTTCTTGTCCTTGAGGCGAGCCTCTTCCAGACCGTCGAGCGCGCGGTGATAGGGGAAGACGATGGTTGCGCGGTCAGAAATCTTGAAGTTCTCCGGCGTGATGGGCACGCCCGCGTCCTTGAGCGCGGACATTTCCTTCCAGAGGTCCTCAATGTCGACGACGACGCCGTTGCCCAGCACGTTCACGACGCCGGGCAGGCAGATGCCGGACGGAATCAGATGCAGGGCAAACTTGCCGTATTCGTTCACAATGGTGTGACCGGCGTTGTTGCCGCCCTGATAGCGGCAGACGATGTCGTATTCTCTGGCGATCAGATCGACCATACGGCCCTTGCCCTCGTCGCCCCAGTTGATACCAACAATTGCGCAGTTGCTCATGTTCGTTAATCTCCTTCATGCGTTTCGTTTTATTTTATCTTCAGCTATTATAGCACGCAAATGACATAAGTAAATTACCTGTTTGATATGTTTACCATTAAAACTGCTAATGGTAAAAGCCAAAACCGAAAAAAGGCAGAAAAAAGCGCTTGACAATCTACACCTCTTGTGGTACTATACTGGAGCAGTCGCGAGACAGCAGAAAATAATGCGCGAGTGGTGGAATTGGCAGACTCGCTAGATTCAGGTTCTAGTGTCCACTCCGGACGTGCGGGTTCAAGTCCCGGAATTTGAGGAGTTTTTCTTTTTCTATGCAACAGAAACGCTCAAACGCACGACATGAAAGACAACAGCATGCTGATAAAATGCAAAAGGAGGGATGCGACATGGACGGCGATTTGCTGCGCTCCTTGCAAAAGCAAAGTGCAGACGCACTGGAGCAGGCAATTGCGCAGTATGGAGCTTACGTTCTGACCATCATACGAAATCGCAGCCGCGGCGTTCTGACGCCGGAGGATCATGAGGAAATTGCGTCTGATGTCTTTCTGAGTCTGTGGCACGGAGCAAGGGAGATTACATCCGGGCAGGTAAGCCCCTGGCTGGGCGCGGTTGCCCGCAATAAAACGGTGGAGGTCATGCGCCGGAAGAAGGTCTTTGTTCCGCTGGAAGACGACGCGCTTATCTCGCTCGACCGGCTTTGGGAGCAAATGTATGAAAGCCAGCGCTGCGAAGCAATCCGGCAGGCACTTTCCTGTCTGGCAGAGGAGGACCGTGAGATTTTCTATCGGTTTTATGATCTGTCGCAGACAACCGGGCAGATCGCAGAGCAGCTGCATCTGAACGCCGCAACCGTCCGTTCGCGCCTGATGCGCGGACGGCAGACACTGCGAAAGCAGCTCAAAAAGGGAGGTATGATCTGTGAAGACGACGTGGGATGAACTGATGCGCTATGCGCCGGAACAAGAGTATTCGCTTCCTCCGTTGGAGGACAGCGAAACAGAGCGGCTTCTGAAAAGGACGATGGCAAAGCTGAATACCACGGGTAAAGCACGCAAACCGCAGAAATTCGTTCGGAAGTTTCTGCTTGCGGCAGCCCTTGCCGCACTGCTCTGTGTCAGCGTGTTTGCCGCGTATTCTCTCGGCTGGTTCGACCAGCTGTTCGGATCGTCCGCCGCGCTGGTCAAAGAAAGCGTTGCAAGCTACGATGCGGCAACTGAAGTTGACATAACTTATCCAACCTATACCGAAGCCGAGCAGGCGATGCTTGCCGAGGGTACCATGCAGGTACCGGATCAGGCGCAGATTGCAGAAACCGGCGTATCCGCGCAGACGGACGATTTTGTTTTCACGCTGGAATCCATGCTGGTATCCAAAGATACGTTGTACGCTATCATGCGCATTGAGGCAAAAACGGACGACGCAGCGGCAGAACTTGCCGCGCTGCCGGACGCCAGTTTGGAAGAAAAAGAGGGCGGCGGGATGCTGCTTGTCTTGGCAAGCAACAATTCCGGCGAAGGACGCGAACGCGAATGGAAAAACGGCGGTATGGGCATGGACATCATCGAGGTAGACAGAAACACGGCTTATGTGCTTCTGTGCAATCTAGGCGGAGAATTTGAACCCGGCGACCTGATTTTGTTCGACATGAGCTTTCACGGGGAGAATGCCTATCTCTTTGAAGTTCCCGCTCCGGAGCAACTTCAGACAGAGCTTGTCGTCCCGCTGAACGAGTCCGCCTACGATGGAAAAACCTATCGTTGGGATACGGCAACCATTACGCCCATTTCCTTCCGGCTGGACGGCAGCGGGTATGGGCGCAACGAGACGACGATTTCCCTCACACTGAACGATGGGACAAACTTCTCTCTGACCAATCCGGGAAATGAGTCGACACCTTACGGCACGTATGGTTCTCTCGGTCATTCCGGCACGGGCGGAGGCGAAGAGGACAGCGAAATAAAGTCCAGCTGGCTGTTTTCCCGGCTGGTTGATTTAAATGAGCTCTCTTCCATTACGGTCGACGGCGTGACCTATTCGCTGCAATAACTATAAAAACCGCCCGCTGCAGCACATGATGTGATGCAGCGGGCGGTTTTCCTCTTTCTTTATCTAAAAAGCGCTGATCAGAACGTATCTTTGATCTGCTCGAAGGCGTAGATACGGAAATCGTTGGGGCTGAGCTTCTTTGCCGCCTCGATCTCCTGCAGCGCCTGCTCGCGGTGTCCGAGTCCCAGAAGTCCGTAGGCGCGCAGAACATGACCGTTTACGGTATTGATCTTGACAATGTCGTATTCAAACGGCATCGGCGTCGGCGCACCTACGCCATAGTAGGCGCGAAGGTCGCTGTTTTCGATCTGCGACGTGCCGGTGTCGATCATTTCCTGCAGCACCTGCTCGGCTTCGGTAAAGCGCATCAGCTTGCGAAGGGCAAGCCCGCGGAACCATTCTGCAGCCTGCTCGTTTTCGCCCTCGTAGAGACTGACGAGACCGAGAAGGTAGCCGTAATATGCCTTGCGCAGCTCGCTTGCCGGCTGGGCGAAGGAGATGAAGAACGGCGTTGTCGCAAAGAAGCCGTTGTCGACCTTGTCAAGCTCCGCGGTCCAGATGCGCTTTGCCTTGCCCATCAGGTTCCACGCCTTCTGCTGCAGACCCAGGTGCTCTGCCGAGAGCGCCTGATACCAGGGAAGCTCCCGCAGGTGCATCTTGCTGAAGAATTCAATCTCGATATCGAGAATTGTGCAGAAAATTTCGTCTGCCTCCGCCTTCTTGCCGAGTTTTTCGAGGCAGACCGCAATCTGATACTGATACGGCACATATTTGCATCGGTTCCAGATGCCCGCGCCGAGCGTCGCCGGGAGCGTCAGAGCCTGGCGGAAGACGGAAAGTGCAGTCTCGAAATCGCCGGCTGCTTCCGCCTGCATGCCCTGCTGGAAGAAGGAGTACATGTACTGGTCGGCAATCGCGTGTTCGCCGCCCTCGCAGGCAGTGAAGACGTGACCGAGCAGCGTTTCGCGCGCCTTTTCCGGCTGCCGCGCCTGATTATACGCCTTCGCCAGCTCGACAAACAGATCATCGCGGTGCATGGAGGCGGCTCTCGGCGCGAGCAGCGCGATTTTATCCTCCGGCGCGGCGTTCTGCTGGTCCATGAGAATCACGGTCTCATAGAGGACCTCCTCCGAGTCCGTCATGGAAAGCGCCTTTTGCATCAGCGGCATTGCCTCCGCCTTGCGCCCCAGGTGGGAGAAGCAGGCGATGGCAAGCGAGCGATAGGTCATGTAATTGTCCGGCTCGTCGTGGGTCGACTGCTCAAAGAGCTTTCCGGCAAGCTCGTACTGCCGCTTGTCATAGTACTCGCAGCCGAGCAGGAACGCCGCACGCTTCACGCCGGAGGCAAGCGCATGCTGCAAAACGGCAATCTCGCCGAGACGCACGGGGAAGGTATCACCGACTGGCGCCGTTTCCGCGGCAGCAAGCGCGTCGTCCTCCGGCTTTCCCTGCAGATGCAGCGCGTAGGCAAGTGTCAGCGCGGTCATGACCGTATGTCCGCAGTGCGCGCCGAAGGAGGTCAGAAGCTTTTCTGTCTGCGCCGCCTGCCCCATGGACAGAAGGTCAAATGCCATATCGAGCGTCGTCTGCGCGGGCTCGGAATCCATTTTGGAGAAGAAATGCGCCTCGCTCATGCCGGACAGCCACCGCAGCAGCATATGGAAACAGTCGTCCTGTCTGCCTGCTTCAATCACGTCGTCAGCTTTTTCGGTTTCTCCCAGCGCGCGGTAGGACAGCGCAAGAACAACGGGAGCAAGCGGGTTTTTCGCGTCGTGGGTCAGGACCTGCTTTGTATGCGCGATTGCCTCTTCATAATCACTGCGCGCCAGATCGATGCAGGCTGTGCGCGTCATTGCCTTGGAAACGCTCGAACCGACCCATGCAGCCTGGCGGTAGTAGTCATATGCCTCGTCGGTCTTTCCCTCGGCTTCCAGGATGAGACCCAGCTGATAATAGGCATCGCCGCTGGGGATTCTCGCGTTGAACTTTGTCAGGCGCTTGATGGCGCGTCTGGCATAGTTCTCCGCCTCGGAAAGGAGCGCCATCCGGTAGCAGTATGCCGCCATACCGAGCAGGCACCCGGCGTGCCGCGGGTCGCGCTTGAGCCCCTCCAGGAAATAAGCGTCCGGCATGACCGCGGGGTCGCGGTATTGCTCAACGTGGAGTCCTGCCATGTAAAGCTCGTCTGCCGACTGCACCTCAGCTGCCAGCGGCATCGGGTCCTTGACGGGCGGCTTTTTGAGCTGATCGGGCTTTTCTTCGGTATAAGAGGCGATGGTCTTGCCGTTTGCCGTAATTGTGATTGTGACGAGCGCGTCCGGCTTCTGCCATGCTACAGACACCGGCTCTGCCGCGTTCAGCGCCACCGTTGTTGCAAGAAGTACCTTGCCGTCTGCGCGCACCTCGACGTGCACCTCGCCGAGCGTTTCGGTTGGCTCAATGAGAATCTGATCGCCGCGCAGCGGAGGTTCGCGTAGTCTGGAATGCCGATTTTCGAAATCGGATACCAGTACTGCGAAAATTCCTTTGTCTCATACGGTTCCAACCACGAGAAATTCGGCTGGTTGTCGGTGTAAGAGCCTGCCATCAGCTCGGCGTATTGCCCGTCGGTATCGGTCAGTGTGTTTTCCCAGTTCTTCGAGAGCTGGTTGTAGCCCCAGGTAAACATTTTTTTACCCGGCGAGATATGATGGTCCGCAATATGAACCACGCCGCACTGCTTGCCGTGGTCATAGCCACCGAAGAAATCGTATTTCGACGCGCAGGCAAAGTAGGATGTGGCGTCGTGCGTGTTTTTGTGCATGGAGATATCGCGAGCGGTCTTCATGTCGATGCCGTTGTAGGTCGTGTCGCCCGCGATGGGGTAGGAGGTGTGCAAATCAAGGTAATGGAAGTTTACATAAGTAACGTCCTTCGGGAAGAAAATCTGATACTGCTCGTTGACGGGCACCGCCGCATTTTCTCACCAGAGGAACGACTTCGTCGTTTCCGTCCGGTTGCAGAGCTTGACGCGCGTTTCCAGATACGTCGCGCCCGGGCGCAGCACCACACCGACCATGCCCTTCATCGCCCGAGACCCACGAGCCGAATGCGCCGATCAGACCGGGCTTTACCACATGCTGCCGGTAGAAAAAGTCGTAGCCGGTCGTCTTGTCCTTTGCCGCATAGATCTTGCCGCCGATTTCCGGCATGATCAGCACGTCCAGATATTCGTTTTCCATATGGACCACCGTATAGGTTTTGTCCTGCCGGTGCTGGCGGCCGACGTCGAGCGTCGCCTTGTTGGGATAGGGTCTGCCGGTGGAGCGCTGGTGGACGCGGTATTCCGCGAACAGCGGCATTTCTTCCTTTGCAGGCTCCGGGTAGGTCGGAATCACGAGCGATTCGACACGGATGGATGCTTTATTCATAGTTGAACCCTCCAGATACGGAATTCAAGATTTCATGACTTCAGATTTGCTTCTTCGTTGGAGCATCTCTATTATGAACAAAAAATGCCGTGCTGGAAAGACAAAGATTTGGGATTTTTCTGAAACGAAATTAGTCTGGAAGCGGCGTCCGGCGCGCAATTGACTTCGGTCCCGGCAGCCGTTATAATACAATTGATATAATATCTGATCTTTTTCGTCGAAGGAGGCGCCGTGCATGACCTATACGCTGCTGGAAGAACAGTTTTTTCCGTATCCCTGGTGCCAGCGTCTGCTGCGCGGCTTGAATGAGGAAGCACGCAAAAAGCGCATAGAAATCACGCAGCTGACGAATCTGGAGGAAAAGCCTTCGGAATTCGGCTGCGTGCTGCTGATCGGCGCGACCAGCAGCTGGGTGAACACGATGGCAGAAAAGGCGCGTGCGGTTGGGCTGCATCCCATTGTTATGACCAACCGCCAGCCGGGCGCCTCGCCGTTTCCGTTCAGCTCGGTCATGATGGACATTCAGGGCTCGATGCAGCTGGCGGTGCAGTATCTGCATGCGCTCGGAAGAGACCGGCTGGCGCTTTACGGGGTCAATCCGCTGGCAGCGTCCGACCCGTGGCGTGCGGAGTGCTTTGCGCTTCTGACGGGAAAGCCGGACGATGTGTTTGTCTGCGGGGATTCGTTTGAAGCGCTGTACGAGCGCTTTCGCGCGGTAATTGAAAACTACGACAGCGTGATCTGCGCCAGCGACTACGCGGCAATCAGCCTCGTGCGCCGGCTCCAGCAGGACGGCTATCCGATTCTGGAGAAGCTCTACCTGATCAGCTACGGCAATATGGCGCTCTCGCAGCTCATGCGCCCGTCGATCACGTCGATTTCCGACGGCTATGAGGAGTTCGGGCGGGCGGCGCTTTCCATCAGCTCACTGATCGAGAAAAACCCCAGCATTTCGACCGTCAACATCCAGCTGCACTGCCAGCTCAACATCCGGGAAACGACGGAGAACCGTCCGCTGCCGGTATCCGCCGAAGACGAGGCAGCCGAGCCCGTGCTGGAAAACCGCTTTTTTAAGGACTCGGAAATCTCCAATCTTGCGCGGCTGGAGACGCTGTTCCAGCAGTATGACGAAATTGACATGGCGCTCATTCAGCAGCTTTTAAGTGGGGATTCCTATGCGCAGATGACAGAAAAGAGCTTTATCTCCGAAACCGCCGTCAAGTACCGCATCCGCAAGATGGAAAAGACCTGCGGCGTGGGCACGCGAATGGATCTGGTGCGGTTTTTGAAGGACTTTCTGGAGCGTTCGTGACAGGCGCGCGCGGAAGGGGAGCAGGCACGCCGCAAAATTTCATAATTTTCAAAAAAAGCACTTGCAAAACCCGCCGCAATATGCTACTATATGTGGGCTGAAAGAAATACAGTTCATTTCCGGGTGTGGCGAAGTTTGGTATCGCGCTTGAATGGGGTTCAAGAGGCCGCTAGTTCGAATCTAGTCACTCGGACCAACTTAGAAGACTTGAAATCGTATGATTTTGAGTCTTCTTTTTTGCTTTCTCAAACTTTCTGCCCTGTTTCCAAGTGTCGCACTTTTTCGGTTTCTAACGGATTTCTAACAGACTCATCCACCCGTGCCATGCAGACAGCCGGTCAACTTCTCCGCCAATCCCTGTTTGCGGGTATTGTCCAGATGACCATAGATGTTTGCTGTCATCTGAATATCGCTGTGACCCATCCATTCCTGTACATCCTTGAGGTTGCAGCCGTTATTCAAAAGCAGACTGGCGCAGCTATGACGAAGCTCGTGAAAACGAATATGCGGAAGACCGTGCTTTTTCAAAAGGTTCGAGAATCGTTCGGAAATATAATCCGGTGAATACGGATGTCCGTCCGACCACTTGAACACGTAGTCGTTTTTCTGATAGGCTTTTCCAAACAGTCTTTGGTTTTCAGCTTCATCTGCTTTGGCTCGCAAAAAAATTTGCCGTGCTTCTTCTGTCAAAGGAAAGCTTCGACGGCTGCTTTTGCTTTTCGTCTTGTCCTTCTCCACGGCTTTTGTGACCTTACTAACCGTATGGCAGATTCTTACCAAATCATTCTCAAAATCAATGCTGTCCCATTTGAGCCCCAGCAGTTCACTGCGGCGCAGACCGTAAAGCGCGGTAATTCTAATGAGCGGCAGAAGTGGATCGCCGTCAAGTGCCTTGAAAAGCGTCTGTAACTGCTCCGCGCTGTAAAAGCTGGCTTCAAAGTGTTCCTTGCGCGGCAGTTCTACAAACTGGCACGGATTAGAGGCAATCATTCCTTCTTTGACAGCGTCTGTCAACGCCTGATACAAAATGTTTTTAAGCTGGCGCAGCGATGCAGCCGAGAGCCCACCCTTGCCGTCCAGACGACCGTTTGCATACTTTTCGTCAAAGTATGCTTGCAGCGCTTTCACATCGCAGTCGCAAAGTTTGAGTCCGTTTGCGTCAAAATAGGGAAGGACGTGCTTTTTGGCAATGAGGTCATAGCTTTGGTATGTCACATCATCTACGCGCCTTTTGACATTCGACAACCACTTGCGGACACATGCAGATAGCAGCATGTCAGAGTGGATAGTTGGGGAGGCTGTCTCTTCTTCCAAAAGTTTTTCACGCAGCATCTGTTCAGCCTTGCGCTTGCTGCCCTTGACCGGCAGGCCGGTTGAAATCCATTTCTGTTTGCGTTTGCCGTTTTCGGTGCTGTTCAGCACCATGTAGAATTTATCATTTTTTACTTGCAGGCTTCCTGTCATTGCTTACTCCTTTCAGACATGCAGCCTGCTGTTATCGTTTTGCTGTGTAGCGTGCGGAGTTCAGATAGTCCAGCACGCACACTTTGGGAATCAGATATTTCGTTCCAATCCGTTTGTAACCTATCACACGCTCGTGCAGCAGGCGATAGGCGGATTTTTGACTTACGCCAAGCGCTTTTGCAAGCTCATCCGGCGTGAGGACATCGCGATAGTCGTTCAGCATCCGCCTGCCTCCTTAAAACGGCTCGCCGTTCGGCAAGGTGGGCAGCATCCGATATACGGACGTCAAGCGGCGTTTGAAAGCTTCAAAGCTCGCCAGTTCCTCCAGCTGTACATTGGGGTACTGCTTTTCCAACGGAATGTTGCTGATGATATAAACCTTCGTATAGCATGCAACACGGTTTGCATACCGGCACGGAAGCATGAGTGGATACCCGTCCAGATAGCAGAGCATATTGGACAGCGGCAGGCTGGAACGAAACTCGTCAAAAAGCATTACATCCTGCCCGCTATAACCGTCAAACGGATGATCGTAATTTGTCACACGGAAGACGTTTTCATATCCGTACTTTTCCATAACGCTGCGTGTCTTGCCAACGCCTGTTTCACCCCAGATATATACAACTTCCAACTCGCGAAAATCCTTGCGGTACTTTTCTTCCAGAAATGTCTGCCTGGCTTGCTCAATACGAGGCAGATGCAGCATCGCGCTTGGACACTCCCGCATAATTTCGGCATTGGATGCACCGTTTTCGACCATTGCAAGAATCGTTTCCGTCTTCTTGACACGGCGGTCAGATTCCTCCGGCAATTCACCGGATTCTTCAAACGTTTCCGGCTTATTCGTCTCGGATTTGTCGCTTTCTCGCCATTTGCCTTCTTTGCGGATATAATCCCGGTTTTCGCGGTGCGTACCTCTGGCGGCTTCAATATGCGCGCCATAAAAGCGGCGCTGCATCATGGAAAACTCTTTGGCATTTTCAAATGCGACATAGAGGTGAGTATGATATGTCGAGCCTTCTTCGTCGCACATGCACCAATAGACAATGCCGGAAATTTCCTGCAAAATACACCGGATGCTCTCATGGTCATAATCATGCTCCTGCGGATTATTGAATGTCAACTGAAATTTGCGATAGGCTTTACTTCTAGCCATTGCGGCTCCTTTCTTAGTCTGCGAATCATCTCCTTTCAAAATTACAATCCATCTTCAAAAACATATTCAAAATATTTCTGATGATTCTAGGCGGATAGGTGTACACAACTTACGTTGTTGGACAGGGTAATACTTCCCTGTCCTTAGAGGTTCTCTTTGATAAAGCTAACACCCTCATTAAACGCCTGCTGAAGCTGTTCCGGCGATAAATTTGCAAAAACGCTCATAGCAATTTTAGATTTCTTTTGTGCCTTTAACTGTAGGACAATAAGCTGCAAACACGCAGTTGCGTCATTGGAGACGCATGCTTCTCTTTTGTACTCCTGCAACAGCGTGTAAACATCATCCGGAACCGTCAGGTTTATCCGTTTCTTATCTGATGGCATCATTTGTCACCTCCATATTGCAAGAGTAGCACACGGAGTAACTCTAGTCAAGGAGTATTTTGGAGTAACTCCATTTTTGCCGCGCCTGCGGCGCGGAGGCATACAAGGTGGTGCAGGCTCTCATGGGGCAGTCTTCTGCAACGCACCAACTCTTCTGCAAATCTGCCAGTGCAGCGGGGTGCGCGGGGGCTGCATACACGCGAGCCGCTTCGCTCTCGCGTATTGCTCGACCGGAAGGTTGTGCAAATTTTGCAGGTTGCAAAAGAAAACAGCCGCTGGCGCGCCTCTGGCACGTCTGCGGCTGCTTTGTTATTCTGGAAAGAAGTATGTCACGGGTACATGAAACACCTGTGACAGCCCGTAAAGCTCAATGTCCGTCACTGTGCGCTGCTTATCCTCGATTCTGGAAATAGAGCCGCGACACACATAAATTGCAAGCATTTCAAGCTTATCGGATACTGCCTGCTGGCTCCATCCGTTTGCAGTCCGAAGCGCTCGCAGCTTATCACCAATCATGTTCATTTCTGTTCCGTCCACAATTCTGGCCACGTTGAAATCCCTCCACTTGTCTTGACTCAGGACAAATGATAGGGTATATTATTCCCAAACATGTCCTGTCATAAGACAGGGACGAAATATTTGTGAAAGGAACGCGCTGTAATATGGAACTGCTTTTTCTGCTCCTGATACTGGCTGTTCTCGCACCACTTCTATCTTCCCGCGTTTCAAGTGGACAACATAGAAATTATCACTCGCAGTGGACACTTCCGCAGGAACAGTCAACTACCTCTGCTGCATCACAGGCGGAAGCGGATACATTGTCATACGACAAGGCTTATCAGAAAAAATGGCTCTTGACGATGAACGAAAAGGCGTTTTACCGGCAATTATGCAGCTTCGCGACAAAGAAAAATATGACCGTCTTCACTAAAGTCCGTCTGCTTGACCTGCTGGAACCGGTAAAAAATCAGCCGAAATACAAGACCTATTTCTACAAAGTGCAGGCGAAACACGTTGACTTTTTGCTATGTGATTCAAAGCTGGTGGCGAGGTATATCATCGAATTGGACGATAACAGCCATATTGCGCCAGATCGTGCAGAACGAGATCAGTTTGTCGATTCAGTCTTGCAAGCAGTCGGATACAAGGTTCTGCGTCTTAATGCTTTCGATGAAGTGAAGATTGAGCAGGCATTTTTCAGCATGTAACATAACGAAAACAGCCCTCCCTGCGGCGCATATTTTTTGCGCCGCAGGGAGGGCTTGTCATCGATAACAGCAGGCTGCGTTTCTAACACATTTCTAACAGTTTTTCATTTTTTGTGATTTTTGCAAATCGCAGATTTTTCCGGATATTTCTCTTGCAAAGCCGAAAAGTCATTGAAACTATAGGGCTTTCCGGTCTTTCACATGCAGCTGTGTACCAGCACAGAAAAAACGAAATATGGAAATGGGGTTCAAGAGGCCGCTAGTTCGAATCTAGTCACTCGGACCAACGCAGAGTATCGGTTTTCGATACTCTGCGTTTTTTTCGTTCTTTTGCCGCAAAGAACCAGCGGGCTCTTGGGTGCGAAGCGCCGTTCTATCCGCCGCCGGCTTGCCGAACGCAGTCGGCAAGCCACTGGTTCGAATCTAGTCACTCGGACCAACACAGGGTATCGGTTTTCGATACTCTGTGTTTTTTTGTTCTTTTGTCGCAAAGAACCAGCGGGCTCTTGGGCGCGAAGCGCCGTTTGATCTGCGCCGGTTCGAAGCCGGTTGCTCCAGGACGGGTAAGTTCTGATGGGACTTCCCGCTTTTTTGCTTATTTTTTGAGGTCGCTGCACAAAAACGTGCATTTTCTGGCTGTTTTCTCGCTGTTTGTAGAAGAACATCTGTTCTTACTACTTGCTGAGGAGCGAAAAAGCATGTACTATAAACGATGTACAGGGGAAATCCTTGTACGAAAATCAGACGATTCTCCGGGCTGGGTCCGGTGGACCCACTACGCAGAGGGAAAAACGCATTGCGAAGAATGCCTGATGCTGGACGGATGCTGGTTTCGGGAGGACTAGGCGCCGCCCTGTCCGCACCATCCGTCCTGCCACTGTACGCTCGACCCGATCGACGCTGCTGTCGTCAGAGTATGCGCTACGGCATACAGCTACTACAGCAAATATGATCCCTATCTGTTCAATTCAGATGTGCCGAGCCCTCCGAGGATAAACTCGCGCTCGAGCAGCAGCACATCCGCACCGCCGCGCGCCGCAGCAAGCGCTGCCGATACGCCCGCATAGCCGCCGCCTGCAACCAGTACCCGGCAGCGGTCCTTGATTGGGGTCTGTCTTTCTTCGCGAATGAACTCCATGATGATGCCTCCGTTGTTTTCCGTCCATTTTCTCTTTGCGGCTATTATAGCATGGGCAGCTTCGCGTCGCATACAAATATCCTACTATTTTTCCTGCGAAAAATTCCAAAAATATAGTCTTTTATCATAAAACGCGCGGAGGCACTGCAGCGCGCAATGCCTCCGTGGAGAGAACGATATGAGATGAAAGCTGCATTATGCTTTTGCCTTCGCGCGGTGCAGCAGCATGCCGATCACGAAGCCGATGCACGCCGGAATCAGCCAGAACAGGTTCTGGTTGAACAGGGGAAGATGGTCAGCGGCAAAGTTCACAAGCGCACCAAGATGCAGGTTTTCCTGAATCGCAGACGGCAGCGTCTTCAAGCCGTCGGGAATCGCGGCAGCCCAGGTGCCGATCATCACTGCGACATAGACCTTGCGGTCATGCTCAAAGAATCTGCCAATGAAGGCAAGAACGATCAGCGCAATCGCGGGCGGATAGATAAGCATCAGCATCGGGATGGAGTACTCAATGATGGTGCTCAAGCCCACATTGGACACGGCAAACGAGAAGACAGTGAAGATAATCGCCCAGACGGGGTAGGAGATTTTACCGTGCGTCATTTTGACAAATGTCTCCGAGCAGGAGGTCACCAGACCGATAGAGGTCTTGAGGCAGGCGAAGGTGATGGTCACGGCGAGAATCAGCTGACCGAGCGTGCCGAAATAGTGACCGGCAATCTGCGTCAGGGCGATGCCACCGTTTGCCGAGAGCTCAAAAAGCCCTCTCGACTGCGTGCCCATGAGAATCGTCAGAATATAAATGACCGCCATGAGAATGCCCGTCAGGATGCCGGAACCGAGCACATCGCGCGCCACAGCGTCATCGTCGTCAACGCCCATGCGGCGGATAACGTCAATGACCACAATGCCGAAAGCCAGACCCGCAATGGCGTCCATGGTGCCGTAGCCTTCGATGAACGATGAGAAGAACGCCCCCGTCTCATACGCCGCCTCCGGCTCGACCTGGGAGACCGCCGCGCCCGGATGCATCAGCGCCCGGATCACCAGCACCGCAAGGAACAGCAGGAAAATGGGATTGATGATCTTACCAATCCAGACTGTAATCTTACCGGGTCTGAGCGAGAAGAACAGAACGAATGCAAAAAAAATTGCCGAGAAAATCAGAAGCGCCAGCGGCTCGCGCGAGGCGTCCGTCAGCATCGGCGTCACGCCGGTGGTAAAAGACGTCGTCGCGCAGCGGGGGATGGCAAAGAGCGGTCCGATGGTCAGGTACAGAAGACAGGTAAAGAACACGCCGTAGCCCTTGCCGACCTTGCTCGATAACGTCTGCAGACCATCGGAATGCGTCGCGCCGATGGCAGCAACGCCGAAGATGGGAATACCAACGGCGGTGATGATAAAGCCAATCATGGCAGGAAGGACGTTCCGACCAGCCATCTGTCCGAGATGGACCGGGAAGATCAGATTGCCGGCACCGAAGAACATCCCGAAGAGGGTTCCAGCCACCAGAATTTTCTGCTGGAGGGTCAATTTTTTTGCGATCATAAAAATCAGCTCCTTTTGTAAATATACTAGCCGAAACAGTTGAAAAATGGAAACGCAGGATTATAATAGGTATATGACAATTTGTCATAGAATCCGTCATACCCGCAGGAGGTTTTCGTTTATGGACAGCAAAAAGCTTGAAATTCTTATGACCGCCATTGACCTCGGAAGCTTCTCGAAGGCATCGGAGGTCGTCGGCTATACGCAATCAGGGCTGACGCACCTGGTAGACAGTCTGGAACGCGATATCGGCTTGACGCTCGTCCGGCGCGACCACAACGGCATTACGCTTACCAGGGAAGGCGAGACGCTGGTTCCATCCATCCGGGAATTTCTGCGTGCAAACGCAAAGCTGGAAAATCAGATTGCAGCCATCACAGATAAAAAACGCGATACCATCCGCGTTGCAGCCTACGCCAGCATTGCCATGCACTGGATGCCGGAGATTCTGTACCGGTTCCGCCGCGTGTGTCCGAATACCGACGTCGATCTGCGTATGGTCGATAACGCGCTTGAGCCGTTTGAGCTGCTGGAAAAGGGGAGAACTGATGTGATTTTCGCCGCGAAGCAGACCGGCTACAGCTGCGACTGGACCCCGCTGTGTCAGGACGCGATGTACGCCATTTTGCCGCCGGAATATCCGCTGGGAGAGATGGAAACGTTTCCAATTGAGCTGTTCGAAGGCAAGGAGTTCCTGATGCCATACGGAAGGTTCGATCTGGATGTAAAGGCTGCGCTCGACAAAAACGGCGTGAAGCCCAGAATCCGCCCGTGCCACGTCGACGACGAGACGGTCATCCGCATGGTTGGCAAGGGGCTGGGGCTTTCCATGATGGCAGAGATGATGCTGCGCGGGAGAACAGCGGGTGTCCAGGTCGTACCCATCAGCCCGGCGACTGGCCGTGAGCTTGGCATGGGCATGCACATGAAAGAGTCCGTGCCGGACGGCATCCTGCATCTGCGCGAGTGCGTGCTTGCCTTCATTGGAACGCTGTAAAAATGCCGCGCCGCACGTTTTGTTTTTTTGCAGGAAGACCGATGCAGAAGAGAGGTCTGGCTGCGGGCGGTCTTGACTTTTACCATCCATATGGCTATAATAAATGAACGCAACAAAATAAAAATTTTGTTGCGTTCGAAACGTAGTTATTGCCAACAGCCGCCAAAGCGGCGGATTCTGCTGTAATTTTCAAGGAGACTTATATGGAAACCTACAATGACGCGCCGCAGGAGCTGCGCAATTTCTTATCCTATCACGAGACGGTCAAGGGTCAGTCTCGCCGGACCGTTTCGGAATACTATCTGGACCTTCGGATGTTTCTGCGATTTGTCCGGCTGATGCGCGAAGAGCTGCCGTACAAAACGCCGCTGGACGACATTCCGATCAAGGACCTGGGTCTTGACTTCATCCGCTCGATCACAACCTCGGAGGTGTTTGACTTTCTGTCGTATCTGGCAAACGACCGCGAAAACCCGGAAGCCGCCGGCTCGGATACCGGCATCGGCTCTGCCGCGCGCGCCCGGAAGCTCTCCGCCATCAAGGCGTTTTACAACTACCTGACGGTCTCGACCAAGCAGATCACAGAAAACCCGGTCAAGGACATTGAATTCCCGAAAATCCGTAAAAGTTTACCGAAATACCTGTCACTCGAAGAATCCACGGCGCTGCTGAAAGCCGTCGAAGGTCCCAATCAGGCGCGGGATTTTGCGATTCTCATGATTTTTCTGAACTGCGGCATCCGGCGCTCGGAGCTGGTCGGACTCAATCTGACGGATGTGTATGACGACCGGCTGCGTGTGGTCGGCAAAGGCAACAAAGAGCGCATTGTCTATATGGGCGCAAGCTGCCGCAAAGCCATCGACCGCTACCTGATCGAGCGCAGACAGATCATTCTGTCTGATAACCGGGCGCTGTTCGGCTCACGCGACGGCAACCGGATCAGCGTCTCCGCAGTTCACCGGCTGGTCAAAAAGCATCTGCTTGCTGCGGGGCTGGATGCTTCGCAATTTTCTGCGCACAAGCTGCGCCACACGGCGGCAACACTGATGCTCTCAAACGGCGTTGATCTAAAAACGCTGCAGGAAGTGCTGGGACACGAAAATCTCAACACCACGCAGATCTACACACATATTGAAAGCACCGAGCTGAAAATCGCCGCCGAGGCAAATCCCCTCTCCCACCTGTCGCTGGACAAGCCAGACAATAATAATAAAAAATAGTTCTGATTGGATATAGAAAAAGAGCTGCGACCACAATAATCGCAGCTCTTTTGTTTCGCTAAAGCGGTTTTTCAGCCGCCGAGGTAAGCACGTTTGACGGATTCACTCGCCATAAGCTCCGCGCCGGTGCCGGAGAGCGTAATGCGTCCGGATTCGAGAACATACGCGCGGTCTGCAATCTGAAGCGCCATCTGCGCATTCTGCTCGACCAGCAAAATCGTAGAGCCTGCCTTGTGAAGGCTCTGGATAATCTCGAAGATCTGCTCGACCAGCAACGGCGCTAAACCCATTGACGGCTCGTCGAGCATAAGAAGCTTCGGCTCGCTCATAAGGGCTCTTCCCATCGCAAGCATCTGCTGCTCACCGCCGGAGAGCGTGCCGCCGACCTGCATGCGGCGCTCTTTCAGGCGCGGGAACAGCTCGTAGACATGCGCCAGATTATCGTCGAACTTGGCGTTTGGGCGGGTATACGCACCCATTTCCAGATTCTCTTCGACCGTCATTCTGGCAAACACGCGCCGACCTTCCGGGCACTGGACCAGACCAGTCTGAACGATTTTATTGGGCGCAACGCCTGCAAGAGAATGGTCCATAAACTGGATCTTGCCGCTTCTGGGCTTCAAAATACCGGAAATCGTATTCAGAACCGTACTTTTACCGGCGCCGTTTGCACCGATCAGGGTCACAATCTCGCCTTCCTGCACATGCAGGGACACGTCCTTGACAGCGTGAATCGCGCCGTAGTAGACATGCAGATTTTCAACGGAAAGCAGCATTTATTGACCCTCCTTTTTTTTGCCGAGGTACGCCTCAATGACCGCCGGGTTCGCCTGAATGTCCTCCGGCGTACCCTTGGCAATGATTTTGCCGAAGTTCAGCACGCAGATGCCCTCGCAGATACCCATGACGAGGTTCATATCATGCTCAATGAGCAAAATCGCAATGCCGAACATGTCGCGGATGCGGACGATGTTGTCCATCAGCTCACTCGTTTCGGACGGGTTCATAC
>PPYF01102777.1_pt1 | contig 30176 bp, 26 predicted proteins | sample 1559871 | NCBI WGS metagenome assembly PPYF01 (sample SAMN08240021, study PRJNA423297) | Human gut metagenome, whole genome shotgun sequencing project.
AAGGTTCCTGTCGTTTGACAGCTCCAACATTTTATCACATTGTTTTTCGCTTGTCAAGTACTTTTTTAAAAAGTTTTTTTCGCTGCCTTTCGGCATCTCTGCTCTTTTGCGACAGCTATACTAGATTATCACATCTGCATCTCTCTGTCAAGAACTTTTTTTAATTTTTTAAAACTTTTTTCAGTCTTTTTCGACTACTTTGTTGTCGTTTTGCGACAGCTTGACTATAATATCATTTGTTTCAATATTTGTCAATACTTTTTTTGTTTTTTTATTTTTTTCTTTTTGTTCGCTCAACAGCAACTTTGACATAATATCATCTTCTATTTACTATGTCAAGCTCTTTTTGTTTATTTTTTTGTTTTTATTTCTACAATTAATACAAATAAAGAGGGAAAGCGCCCTCTTAACAACGCTTTCCCTCTTTATACACAATCTATACTCTAATTTTAAATATTAGGGTCTGTTGGATCCCAATTCTGACTAGCTGGAATTTTAATTGTTGCAGGCTTATCAAATGGAGTTGCTGCATAATCTGAAATTGTAACTTTTGTTCCTAACTTACAGTTATCATAAATCCATTTTGCATCACGTACAGTTAAGCGTACACAACCATGAGATGCCGGTGAACCTAATTTATTATAATCTCTTGCACGAATATTATAGCTTGTCATATTATAACCAGCTACGGAATGGAATAAAATTCCTCCTGTAATTCTAGTACAATATTGACCATAAGAAGGTCCCATTAAGGTATGCCAACGATATTTATCCGGTGTATAGAATGTTCCTGTTGGTGTCGGTGTAGAGGAAAGTCCTACAGAACAAGTAAATGTTTTTGCCGGAATAATATACCCATTGCTTCCGTCTTTTGCATAAACTGTCACCTGACACCTTTTACGATTTATTGTAACTTCATAAGAAGATTGTCTTCCCAGAACGCCATCTAAATCCTGTAATAAATGGCCTGAATTATTAAAATAATATTTATATCTTCCTATATATTTCCAACCCTGTGCCATCAAACCACTTTCATCGAACCAGTACCAATAACCATCTTTTTTCTCCCAAGTATTAACTGCTATTGTCCCACTTTTATAGGCATAATACCAATTATTTTCCCCAGTCAAAATCCAACCTGTTTGCATTCCTCCATTTTCATCCGCATAATACCAATAGCCATCTCCCGGTGAAATCCAACCTGTCTGCATCGCTCCATTACTTCCCATGTAATACCAATAACCGTTCCCAGGTGCTAACTTCCCATGTAATACCAATAGCCGTTCCCAGGTGCTATCCAGTCCGTCTGCATTACTCCATCATTTCCCAAATAATACCACGCACCATCGATTTGCTGCCAGCTAGTTCGCATTGCCCCATCTGCTCCAAGCCAGTAATACTGCCCGTTTATATCCAGCCAATAAGAAGCACGATATCCATCTTTATCAAAATAATATCTTTCTCCTTCTATTTCCAGCCAGCTATCTTTTACCAAATTTCCATTCTCATCTTTATACTGCCAGCCCTCTTCACTTTCAATCCATCCAGTTTCCGGCTTACTAGTTTCTCCTCCTTCACCCGGTTTCTCTGTCTCAATACTTTGTTCTTGCAGCATAGTGCTTTCTATACCTGAATCACTCACAGCAGATACCGTAAAAGCGCTGCCCCAAATACCGAAAGCAACTACCACAGCTTGTAATATTTTTTTCCTCATTCTTTTTCCTCCCGCTATTCTATTTTATTCTTATATTGTTATCCTATTACAATTTTCTGGTAATTTCAACCACATTTCTTCATATACACATAAATGTAATACTTTCGGTATAAAATAGAAAAAGTCGGACCGTTCATGAAACAGTCCGACACAAAAAATCTTACTTTTATAAACATTTTATAAATATTTCTTTAAATCTTCCACTCTGTCTAAATTTTCCCAAGGCAGGTTCAAATCATTTCTTCCAAAATGTCCGTAAGCTGCTGTCTGTTTATAGATTGGACGGCGTAAATCCAACATTTTAATGATTCCTGCCGGTCTTAAATCAAAGTTCTCACGAATAATTTCCACTAAACGTGTATCAGAAAGCTTTCCGGTTCCAAATGTATCAACCATAATGGAGGTCGGATGTGCTACACCGATTGCGTAAGACAACTGAATTTCACATTTTTTTGCAAGACCTGCTGCCACAATATTTTTTGCCACATAACGAGCCGCATAAGCCGCAGAACGGTCTACTTTTGTACAGTCCTTACCAGAGAAAGCGCCGCCGCCGTGACGTGCATATCCGCCGTAAGTATCTACAATAATTTTACGTCCTGTTAATCCGCTGTCCCCGTGAGGTCCGCCGATTACAAAACGTCCTGTTGGATTGATAAAGAATTTTGTTTCATCATCCACCATATCTGCCGGAAGAATTGGGTCGAATACATATTTTTTAATATCTGCATGAATTTGTTCCTGTGTCACTTCCGGATCATGCTGTGTAGATAATACCACTGCATCCAAACGCATTGGTTTATCATTCTCATCATACTCTACTGTTACCTGTGTTTTTCCATCCGGTCTTAAATAAGTAAGTACACCGTCCTTACGTACTTTTGTAAGCTGTAATGCCAATTTATGTGCAAGAGCAATCGGATAAGGCATAAATTCTTCTGTCTCATCTGTTGCAAATCCAAACATCATACCCTGATCTCCGGCGCCGATTGCATCGATTTCTTCTTCAGACATTTTATTTTCTTTTGCTTCTAAAGCTTTATCAACACCCAGAGCAATATCTGCTGACTGTTCGTCTATTGTCGTAATAACGCCGCAGGTATCTGCATCAAAACCATATTTCGCTCTTGTATAACCAATTTCACGAACAGTATCTCTTACAATCTTCGGAATATCTACATAAGCGCTTGTTGTGATTTCACCCATAACCATAACAACACCTGTTGTTGTAGCAGTTTCGCAAGCAACACGGCTCATTGGGTCTTTTTCCATAAGCGCATCTAAAATCGCATCAGAAATCGCATCGCACATCTTGTCCGGATGACCTTCAGTTACAGATTCAGAAGTAAATAATCTTTTTTCCATGTGTTTTCTCCTTTTCTTGAGTTTATATTTTCTCTCGCATTTTACCGCCGTACATTGAAAAAGAGCCCGACAAAGCGGACTCATATACTTTTCATAAAATGAATCCTCTTATTGTTCGATTATTCGCTCAGGTTGGCACCTTCCGCCATGCGGGGTTGCCGTGACTTCACAGATCCTATGTATCTCCATCACTCTGAATAAGAGAAAATATAACATTTACAATTTTCTATTTAACACTACTACGATAACGCTTTTCCCGTTATCCGTCAAGCATTTTTTCTAAAAACTCCATCAGCCTACTCGAAGCTGGAATTTTTTAATTTCTTTTTCACTGGAAACCTTTTCAATTTCAGCGCCAAGGCTTCTGAGCTTTTCTTCAAAACGCTCATATCCTCTCTGAATATAAACAATATCGTCCACAATCGTAATGCCTTCTGCTGCCAGACCGGCAATAACAAGGGCTGCACCCGCCCTTAAATCCGGCGCGCTTACTCTTGCTCCCGCAAGCTTCTGCACTCCGTCAATAATTGCAGTATTTCCCTCTACCTTAATATTAGCCCCCATTCTGGTAAGCTCATCTGCATATTTAAAACGATTTTCAAAAATACTTTCCGTTACAATACTTGTACCCTCTGCCAGAGTCAACGCCACGGCAAACTGAGGCTGCATGTCCGTAGGATAGCCCGGATATGGCATTGTTTTTACATTTGTGCGTTTTAAACGTTTATTTGCCACAACACGCACCGCATCATCGAATTCTTCTACCTGACATCCGATTTCTTCCAATTTTGCTGTCGTTGCTTCCAAGTGTTTTGGAATAACGTTTTTCACCATAATATCCCCCATGGTTGCTGCTGCTGCACACATGAAGGTTCCTGCTTCAATCTGGTCCGGAATAATGGAGTAAGTTGTACCATGAAGCTTGTCCACTCCCTGAATACGGATTACATCTGTACCGGCTCCTTTAATATTTGCGCCCATGCTGTTAAGGAAGTTTGCAACGTCTACAACATGAGGCTCTCTGGCCGCATTCTCAATAGTCGTATTTCCCTGCGCCATTGCCGCTGCCATCATAACATTGATTGTCGCACCCACTGACACCATATCCATAAAAATATGTTTTCCTGTAAGATGCTCCGCCTTTGCTACAACTGCACCGTGAATAATATCTACTGACGCACCGAGAGCCCGAAAACCTTTTAAATGCTGGTCAATCGGACGACTTCCTATATTACAGCCTCCCGGAAGGGGCACTTCTGCATTTTTATATTTGCCTAAAAGAGCACCCAACAAATAATAGGACGCTCTGATTTTCTTAATATATTCATACTCAACAGTAATATTTCCAATGGTTGCTCCCGCAATCTTTACTTCCGTAGGTCCAATGCGGTCAACAGTAGCACCAATTTCTTTAATCGCCTCTAATAACACATTAATATCACGAACATCTGGTAAATTTTCAATGTGTACCGTCTCATCTGTCATGATTGCTGCTGCCAGTATAGCCAGCGCTGCGTTCTTGGCACCGCCAATTTCCACTTCACCGACCAATGGGTTTCCACCCTTAATAATATACTGCTCCATATACACACCTCTTGTTTTCCCAGGTATCACTACCTGTCTAAATCTATGTCTTCCTGTCTGTCACAGGTTTTATCTATTTGTTATAAAGCCATTTCTCGAATTCACGTCTGTTTACAATACTTTCTCAATACTATTTTATGGCTTATCCATTATATTATAACAGATATATGAATTTGTAAATAAAAATCCGCATTTTCCCGTTTCTCCACAGTTTTCCAAACCCTTGCCGTCAATTATTCAGCAATATTTTCGAGAATTTTCTGTAAAGTTCCCTCTACATCCAGATTTTTCTCATCAACTACAATATCTGCATATTTTTCATAAAGAGGTGTCCGCTCATCGTACAAGTCTTTTAAAGTCTGTCCGTCTCTTAAAACCACGCCTCTGCCTCTAAGGTTTCCCAAACGTTTCTTTAGTTCTTCATATTCCAGCTTCAGGTATACCACTTTACCGATTTTCCTCAAATGTTCCATGGCTTCTGCACAGTATACCACGCTTCCTCCCGTGGCGATTACTGATTTTTCTGTCTCAATAGAAGCATTTACTCTGTTTTCAATTTTCAAAAAACCATCCTGTCCGTCCCTTGCAATAATTTCCCGCAAAAGCAGATTTTCAGACTTTTGAATTAACAGGTCTGAATCTACAAATTCATATCCCAGCACCTTCGCCAGAATAACGCCTACCGTACTTTTTCCTACACCGGGCATTCCAATCAGTGTAATATTTTCCATACTCATTTCCCCTGCTTCTTCTGTTTTTTCTTTCTTTTCTTCTTAATACTATACCCAAAGGTTCCCAATTTCTTCCCTAATCCATAATACTCTCCGTGGGAATAAACAATTGGATTTGACATTGCCAAATCAAACTTGCCTTTTTCATCCATGTATTGGTCATCCACATGTACCGCCAGCACATCTGCCGTAAACACGCTGTGGCTTCCATACTCCTGCACTTCTCTTACCCGACATTCAATAGAAACAGGAGACTCCTTTATCATCGGCGCTCCCACATGAGAGGCTGCTTCTCTTGTTAAATGTGCCTCTTTAAATTTATCTACGTCACGACCGGATTTGACCCCACAGTAATCGGTTGCATAAGCCAGTTTCTCCGTAGTAAGATTAATCACAAATTCTCCTGTTTCTTTTATCATATAATAGGAATATCGTTCCGGTCGTACAGAAATAGACACCATAGGCGGATTGGTACATACTGTTCCTGCCCATGCCACGGTAATAATATTGTCCTTCCCTTCTTCATCCGCCACACTCACCATTACCACCGGCAGAGGATAAAGCATATTTCCCGGTTTCCACTCAATTTTACTCATTTTCTTGTCCTTTCAAAACCAATATACAATGCACTAATTTCCGTTCTGCTGCAAAGTTCCGATAAATGCAGGTATCAGCTGTTTCTTTCTGGATACCACACCGGGCAGTATATAACCACTGTCAGACTCCTGCACTTCAAACGCATCTCGTACCAGTTTTCCACTGCCCTCTCCGTAGCAGATAATTTCAGAGGACTCATCCAAAATATTAGTCAGCATGAAAAATACCATAGAAATTCCGTTCTTTCCGCACTCATGTTCCATAAACGGAATAAGCCTTTTCTTTAAATCCTTCAGCTCCTCTTCGTTCATGGAGCTAATCTGTCCTACGCCAAAATTCACGGTATCCGCTGTAAAACGCTTGAAATCCTGATAGAAAATAACTTCCGTAGTCTTTCCTCTCAAATTACTTCCCGCAGTAAACATTTCTTTTGCATGTTCTTCTATATTAATTCCCGCAATCAAAGCCAAAGCGCCTGCCGCCATTTTATCTGCGGAGGTACAGGTAGGCGAACGAAACATCAAAGTATCTGAAATAATCGCAGAACATAAAAGCCCCGCAATAGACGGACTGATTTCCAACGCCTTTTCCACATAAATCTGATACATAATTGTCGCTGTACACCCTACCGGCTGATTGCGGAACATCACCGGCTGTAAAGTTTCCAGTGAGCCCAATCTGTGATGGTCGATAATTTCCAATATTTCTGCCGCATCAATATTGTCCACTGCCTGTGTCTTCTCATTATGGTCAACTAAAATCAGCTGTTTCTTTTTCATTCCCAGCAAATTACGGCGGGAAACCGTACCAATATATTTGCCATGCTTATTTACCACCGGAAATGCTCTGTGTCGGTTTTTTACCATGATGTCCTTTACATTATCGGTAAAGTCATCTGTCTGAAACGTAATCAGATTTTCCTTTTTCATAATGTGTTTCACAGGAATACTCTGATTAATCAATCTTGCTACGGTAAATGTATCAAGAGCGGACTGAATGATGACGCACTGGTTTCTTTCTGCCGCCTCAATAATATCTGCAGATACTCTGGCATGGTTGCACACAATCATACAGCTTACATTTTCCTGAATAGCGCATAAGTGGTCTTCATGGCGGTCTCCTAAGATAACCAAATCGTCTTCCTCCAGAAAATCTCCTAATTTATCCGGATTTGCCGCCCCGATTACCACCTTTCCCTTTACAAAATACCCATGGGAATTTCCTGTTACAATGACGCCTTCTACGGTATTGGCAATACTTCTGTACTGGGTTCTGGCATTGGAAAGGAAATAATTGTCATGGGCATCCATGTAGGATTTTGCAATATCTCCTGTGGTAATCAATCCTTCCAGCTGTCCGTCCTCTTTTGTAATAGGCAATGTTACTGCACTGCTCTCTTTCATAATTGCCCACGCATCTTTAATGGAAATACTGTTGGGAACTCCCGGAGTTTCACGAATATCCATATCTTTTACCTGTGTCCCAACATCTGACAGGTAACCCGGCGCTTCCACACCAAATCGTTTCAGCACATATTCTGTTTCTTCATTTATCTGTCCCGCTCTCTTTGCCGCATAGCGATTTCCGTTACTCATTCTGTTCTTTATATCCGCATAAGCAATCGCTGAACAAATAGAGTCTGTGTCTGGATTTTTATGTCCGATAATGTATATTTTTCCTTGCTTTCCCATTCTTCTTTCCTTTCTGCCTTTACTGCAGTTCTATCTGTTTTTATAGTAACATACTTCTAAATCAATGGCAATTATGATATACTTAATCCAAAATTTAAAACATGGAGGTATTTCAATGTCAGAAGAAATGAAAAAACAAGAAACTATGGAAGACTACATGAAAGAAATTGACGCTTCTTTCTCTAACTTCCGTGACGATGATATGCTTATATGGGACAAATTAGAGCAGATGAAGGAAGACAAAACAGAATTTGAAGTGTCCGTGGAGGGCATTGTAAAAGGCGGCGTTATTGCTTATGTAGAAGGTATCCGTGCTTTTATCCCAGTTTCCAAGCTGGCTTTAAATTATGTAGAAAATCCAGAAGATTTCTTAAAAAAGACCATTACTGTAAGGGTTTTTGAAGTAGACGAACAGGAAAACCGTCTTGTTCTCTCTGCAAAAGAAATTTTAAAAGAAAAGGCTGACGCTGAAAAACGCAGTAAAATTGACGATATTAAGGTGGGAAGTATTGTGGAAGGTACCGTAGAGTCCTTACAGACTTACGGCGCTTTCATTGATTTAGGTGACGGAATATCCGGTCTTGTACACGTTTCTCAGATTTCCGAAAAACGAATTAAATCACCGAAAGCCGTTTTAAGCATTGGCGATACAGTAAAAGCAAAAGTAATCAAAAACGAAGACGGAAAAATCAGTCTGAGCATGAAAGCGCTCAATGAAATCGCAAAAGAAAAAGAGGAAGAACCGGATTACGAATTACCGGAAAGCGAAGAAATCTCTACTTCCTTAGGCTCTTTATTTAAAAATCTGAAATTATGAAACGATTTTTACAACGATTTTTCATAGAAGGGGCTCACGGAATGGCATGTGGTATCTTTGCCACATTGATTATGGGAATGTTTTTGCGACAGATTGCGAACCTTTTCCCCAGTGACTTTAACAGTACGCTTATTCATTTAAGCGGGATTGCCACCGGACTTACCGGAATAGGCATTGGGGTGGGTGTTGCCTGCCAGCTTCAGGAAGCGCCTCTTGTTGTACTATGTGCCGGTATTGCAGGTATGTTAGGAGGCGATGCCGCCGGTCCGTCAGCGTTTTTGTGCTCTTTTCTGGCTGCCTTTACAGCTATTGAGCTTTCTCGTCTCTTTGTCAAAAAAACTCGTTTTGATTTATTTCTGTGTCCTCTTACGGGATCTTTATGCGGAGAACTTATAAATCTTTTGCTGGAGACACCCCTGAGTTACTTTATACAGGAGTTTGGCAACTGTGTAAATTGGGGAGCACAGCAACAGCCTCTCCTTATGGGGATAATAGTTGCAGTACTTATGAGCATCGCCGTTGTTTTCCCTATCGGTACTGCTGCACTGGGCGTTATAGCGGGATTATCAGGACCGGCTGCCGGAGCGGCAACCATCGGCTGCTGTTGCAGTATGGTAGGAATGGCTGTTGCAAGTTATCGAGAAAACGGTTTTTCAGGACTTCTTTCTATCGGAACAGGCACGCCATTGCTGCTGCTTCCTAATATTCTGAAAAACCCATTCCTTCTGCTGCCTCCTATACTTTCCAGCGCCATTTTAGGACCTCTGGGCGTTCTCTTAGGAAAAATGCAAAATTCACCTAACGGTTCCGGTCTGGGCACTATGGGACTTATGGGACAGACGACTACTTGGGAAACCATGACAGCAGGAGAAGCCCCGCAGATGGTGTTTTTAAAAATCCTTCTGTTTCATTTCATCCTGCCGGGCGTCCTTACGTTGTTTATTGCCAACGGCATGCGAAAATTAAATCTGATTAAATCTCAGGACATGCTTCTTCATACAACATAAAAATCTTTTTTGACTGTCTGTCACTTTTCTGCTATACTAAGAAAAAGTGACAGACTTTTATTTTCTTTAATGAGGACACAAAAATGGAAAAACTTATAGAACTAATCAAGCAAGAAGATGCAGACGGCTGGGAAACGCTCATGTTCCTCTACAACGCCGCTTTAAAAGAAATTAATACAAAAATTGATATTCTCAACGATGAATTTCAGCACATTTATCATTATACTCCTATTGAACACATTAAATCCCGCATTAAAACTCCGGCAAGTATTGTAAATAAGCTAAAAAAGAACGGTTATGAAACCAGTGTGGAAAACATGGTGAAGTACGTAAATGACATCGCAGGTATCCGCATTATATGTTCTTTTACTTCTGATATCTATTTGATTGCAGATATGATTACAAAACAAAGCGATTTAAAGGTAGTTTCTGTGAAGGATTACATTACGCATCCAAAAGTAAGCGGATATCAAAGCTATCACATTCTGGTGACAGTTCCTATTCATCTGACACAGGGAATTGTGGATACCATTGTGGAAATACAAATCCGCACCATTGCACAGGATTTCTGGGCAAGTCTGGAACATAAAATCTATTATAAATTTGAGGGAAATGCACCAGATTATATTCGCCGTGAGCTGCAGGAATGTGCAAATATCGTTTCAAATCTGGATCGACGTATGCTCTCTCTGAATGAAAAAATACAGGAATTTTCTGAAAAGAAATCATAAAGAATTGTATTAAAGAAATCTATCATAGCCTTTTATAAGCAGGATCTGCCGCTTAAACATGATATACGCCTAATGCGGCAGCTCCAAATTTCTTATTCTTGATTACCGGAAAATAAATTCTTAAAGAACTCTATAATTTTATCAAAAAATCCCTTTACCTCTTCTTCATTAATATCCAGCTTTAATCCTAAATCTTCAATCTTATCGTAAAGATTTTTTGCCTGTTCTTTTAAGCTGTTGATATCCAAATCCAGATTTTCGATTTTTTCCATGAGCTTTACAATAGCCTGACGGTCTTCCTCAGAAAGCTTTACCTCCATCTCTTTTACAGCCTGGTCTACAATTTCTCCGATTTCTTCCGGTGATGAAACGCCGCTGCTGACTACCTCTCCTTTAATTGCTCCGATGAGCTGCTCTGCTTTTTCCTGACTTCCTACATCTTCCGCAATCTGTCCGGTAATAACCAGCTCATTGGTAGCTGTTTCTACATTTTCTTCTTTTACTTCTTCACCTGTCATATTTTCATAAGATTTAATCGCACCTACCAAAGCCGCTGTTCCTGAAATTTTAAACGGACCTGCCACCACAATATCCGCATCCTTAATTCCCGCTGTGGCAAGGGCATTTTCGTACATTCCCGGCGTACAGTATGTAATATTTTTTGTTGTTACGTGAATTCCGTTTCCATCTTCTTTTCCCTCTACCAGAACAGAAGAAAGAGCCCTTGAACCGATAACACTTTTATCCAGATAAGAGTCCAGATAATTATGCTCATCCTTATTTGTAACCGTAGCAACAGTATAATCTTCTAAATCCTTTTCCGAAACACCTAAAAGCTCCAAAACAGAAGCCTTTTCCTGCGCATTCAAATCTGCTCCCAGCGAAATATAGGGAACATCTAGCTTTGCATCCTCTCTGTCCGCATAAACAGGCATAGAACAAGATGCCATAATCACACCTGTAAGCAGCAACGCAATTCCTTTTTTCTTCATATCTTCAATCTCCTTAAATTCTACATATTTTATATACCACATGTGCCGGCGAGGAAACACTCAAAAGGGTATTTCCTTTCCAAACCGAAGTTGTCACTCTAAATATTATTCAGAAATATTGATGCACTTTTAGCGAATTTGTCGAGCACGCTTTGAGATTATAAGCTCAAAGTGAGCGCAGGCTGAGCATAAAATGTATCAATATTTCCGGATATATACTTAATGCGACAACTTCATTATACCACATTTTCTCCCACATACTTCTAAAGTTTCTCTAAAGGTTCTCGAAAGAAGAGCTGTATATCCCTTGCCCCCTTTCCCGGAAAAGTGTATGATAAGAACAAAAAGTTTAACATACGAAGGAGCTTTTATTATGTCCATCGCCAATCAGGAAATGATACGCAATAATAACCGCCGTCTGGTATTAGAATTTATTATAAATAACCCTCCTGTTTCCAGAGCAGAACTGGCAAAGCAATTATCCCTTACAAAAGCAACCATTTCCAATATTGTACAGGAATTATTGGAACAGAATTTCATCAGGGAAATCGGCAGTGCCCAAACCTCCATGGGAAGAAAGCCCATCCTGCTGGAGTTTAACAAAGCTTATGGTTTTGCCCTGTCTTTAGAAATACAACCGCAGCAGATTATTGCCCTTTTGACAAACTTAAAGGGAGAAGTACAGGAAATCAAAAAAATCCCCTTCTGTCCACAGGATAATCTTTTGCAGCATTTAGAACAGATTTTAAATTTCTATATCAGAGAAAATACTGCGTTTAAAAATAAAATTATCGGAGTTTCCATTGGTATTTATGGAGTTGTCCAAAAAAACGAAATTTTATTTACGCCTTATTATCCTCTCCCCAAAAGCGGTCTGGGTACACATTTGCAGGAAACCTTTCAAATTCCTGTCTTTGTAGAAAATGAAGCAAATCTCTCTGTTTTGGGAGAAGCCGCCTTTCATCACAAATATAAAAATATGATACATATCAATGTGCATGACGGAATTGGTATGGGAATTCTGGTAAACGGACGCTTATATAAAGGACGGGATGGCTATGCCGGTGAATTCGGGCACACCATCTTATTCCCTGACGGAAAACCATGCCCCTGCGGAAATCAGGGCTGTTTTGAGCTTTATGCCTCTCAAAGAGCCATTCTGGAAAATTATGCTGCCCGACAGAAGAAAGAAAACGTTACTATATCTGAATTTTTAAAGGATTATGACGCAAACCTGCCTCTTGCCCATGAAATGATGGATTTATTCGTGAAATACATCTCCATTGGCATTAACAATATTATTAACACCTTTAATACCGATATCATTGTATTAAACAGCGCTTTTTCCAATCATATTCCTGATATCAACCAAAGAATTTCAGAATACTTGGCCGGACATCAAAACAGAGACTGTAACATTATCCCCTCAAAATTAGGAAATCTCTCCTGTCTTTTAGGAGGCGCACGGATATCCGTTGAAAACTTTTTAGATATTCACCACTTGCAAATTCCCTGTCATCTTCCTTTTTAGGGCTTTAATGTGGAACATTCATAAAAGTTTTCAATTTCGTTCACGATTTCTTCACAAGTTCATCATGCTTTGAACATATTTCCAATATATACTAATATCATAAAAATAATACAGAGCAAATTATTTTTATATTTTCTTTTTCATAAGTCGGCGTTAATGCCGACTCTCCTTCCTTTAATATTTATAAAAAAACATCGCAGACTCACTTCTCTGCGATGTTTTTCTGTTTCTTATTTACTTTTAAATTCATTGGTCAATGCAGCAAACTCTTCTAAGGTCAATGCTTCTCCTCTAATTCCCTCAGGAAATCCACAAGCCTTAATTGCTCTTTGAATTTCTTCTTTTCCAAAGGAAAGCTCCGGAGAATTATTCAAACCGTTGGCAAGAGTTTTTCTTCTCTGATTAAAGGATGCCCGAATAATGCGAAACATCAGCTTTGTATCAGACACCTCTACCGGAGGTTCTGCATGTTTTGTAAGACGTATAACGGCGCTTCCCACCTTCGGTCTTGGCATAAAGCAGTTAGGCGGCACATTGGCTACAATATAAGGTTCTGCATAATACTGCACTGCCAATGACAACGCTCCGTATTCCTTTGTTCCAGGTCCTACCTGCATTCGGTCCGCTACTTCCTTTTGCACCATTACGGTAATGGACTCAATTGGCACATCTCCTTCAAATAATCCCATGATAATCGGTGTTGTAATATAATATGGCAGATTTGCCACAACTTTAATGGGTTTTCCATTATTGTGCTCATCTGCCAGTTTTTTGATATCGACCTTTAAAATATCCTCGTTGAGAACAGTTACATTAGAGTAGTCCTGCAACGTATCCTCAAGAATTGGTATCAGCGCTTTATCAATTTCAACTGCAACCACTTCTCTGGCCGCACATGCCAGATACTGGGTCATGGTCCCAATTCCGGGACCAATCTCCAGTACAAAATCCTCTTTTGTAATCTCGGCAGCGCTTATAATCTTATCCAACACATGGGTATCAATCAGGAAATTCTGCCCGAATTTTTTCTGAAAAACAAAATCGTATTTTTGAAGAACTTCTATGGTTCTTTTAGGGTTTCCCAGATAAGGGGCTGTCATCTTTTTTCCTCCTGACTAAATATCAAAATCTTTCTCATACAGCATAATTCTGCCGCTTTCATCATCTAAATGGCGTTTTGCCACTTTCTTTCCTAATCGGCGTCCTTTCTTAGAAGCTTTTTTAATGGCTTCATCCATCATGCCTCTGACTGTGCCGATTGTGACCGGATTTTCTTCGTTCTGATTATCTCCGATTAAAGTATATAATGCAAGAACTGCCATATCGTCAATTTTATATCCCAGCTCTTTTGCATAAGTTTTCGCAAAAGATACCAGCTCATCATTGGTAAACACAGGAATTACAATGCGGGAGTCAAATTTTTTGATAAATTCCGGATATTTTTCTTCCAGACTGCGGATACCCGGTTTCAAATCCTCTAAAATTACAGTCAAACGATTTGTCTTAAATTCCATAGCCTTTGACATATCTTCGACTATTTCCTCGTCTAATTCTCCTGCATTTTCAACTACCAGAAATCCTCCTGATAATTTTCCCACAATGGCTATTGGGTCTTTTTTATTCAATTCCTCTGCTGTGATAAACGCAACCTTAGCGCCTTCCATCTGACGTTCTTTGCAAAGAGCTTTAATCAGCCCTTCTGAAAGTCTTGTCTTTCCGGAACCTTCACGTCCTGTAACGATAATATTTCCTGCCTGAGATGTCTTGGCACATGCAGACTCCTGTGCAGTATCTAAGGCTTCATTTATCTGCTGTGTCATACCCGGAACAGGTGCAAAATATGTAAACAATCTTCTGTGTTCTTCTTCTGTAAGGTGATGACGCATTAAGCCTTCGACTGCTGTCTGAAATGCAGAAGATTTCTGCGTTTCATCTACTGCCGAGGCTGCCACACGTTTTATATGGCATTCCTCCTGCTGTGACTCAACGGAAGTTTCTTTCTCTATTTCCTGTTCCAAAGCCTGTGAAAAATCAATTTCACCCATTGCCTCTTTGACTTCTTCCACAGGAATTTCTCTGGTTGCCTCCTCAGATACTTCTTCCTCCGCAGCCTCTTCTACCGCTTCTTCTGCTGTCTCAGCAGTTTCCTCTAAAGCTTCTTCTGTAATTTCTTTGGCTTCTGCTAAAGCTTCTTCGGACTCTTCCTCTGTATTTTCTGCTGCCAAAGCTTCGATTTCATTTGCTTTTTCTTCAAAAACAGCGCTTAAATTTTCTGCAATCATAGCAGCCTTTGCCGCTGCCGGCGCAGGAAGAATATCTTCTTCTGCTTCTTTAGAACTTTCCTCTACAACCTCTTCGGTTTCTTCAACAACTTCTGTAACTTCTTCTTCACCCGGTTCTTCTGAAATCTCCGCAAGCGCCTCTTCCTTTGTTTCTTCCGCAGCTGTCTCTTCAGCCTCTTCCACAACTTCCTCGTTTGCTTCTTGAACAGTTTCTTGTGTTCCTTCGGCAACTGCCTGCGCCAACTCGTTTGCGGTCTCTGCCAAAAGCGCTTCTAAATCAATTTCCAGACTTTTTGTATCTGTCTTAAAGGCTTCTGTCGCTGCACCATCAGAAGAAAGCATCTCTGATTTCGGGGCTTCTGCCTTTACCTCCATTGTCATTGCGCTTCCAATATGAAACGGCTTAAATTCAGTGCCCTTTGTCATATCTTCCGGCTCTAAATCTTTAATCACATATCCCTGTTCTTCCGTAGCCGTAGACGGTTCTTTTGTTGCCGCTGTTTCCATGTCCTCTGACACTGCTGCCTTTGGCTGGAACACATCCCTTAGCCCCTGTGCCACGCGGTCCGGAAGGTCTTCCGGCTGTTTTGGCTGCATAGGCGCTTCCTGAGGCTTCACTGTTTCAGACGGAGCTTCCTGTGTAAGCTCTCCCAGCTTAATACTGTTTAATATCTCTTCAATTTCCTTATCCTGCTGCTGATTGAAAGGCTCATTCATCTGCACCGGTACTGTCTTCGGTATTTCAACAGCACGAACAGGAACACCTTTTGCCTTGTTATAGCTTTCCTGCTGCGCTGCTGTCAGCGGTGTAAAGCGCATTTTTAATTCCATGGCCTTTGCAACATATTTTCCTTCGCTGAACCATAAAATCAAATCGTCACACTCTTCAATGCAAGCATCCTTCATACCTGCCTTTGCATACAGCCGTGCCAGCTCATAAGCCCATCTTTCCGTATACTCTTTGCTCTTATAATCCTGAAGAATTGCAATCTGTTCTTCAATCGGTGAACGTCTCGCTCTGTAAATTTTATATTTTAAAATGTAACGGCTGTTGTCATTAGGAGAAATCTCCACAAATTTCTTATAATAATTCAGTGCCTCGTCAAATTCACCCATTTTAATAGAAAGCTCAACTAATCTGTATATGACAGTTCTTCCAATAGGAGCTCTCTGATGTGCAAGGAGCAGAAGTTTTCGACTATCTTCATACCTTTTATTAGCTTCGTATATCTCGCCTACCATACATAAGGTTCTGGCACTGCGTACTCTACGCCAATCAATGGTATCTACAATTTTTAGAGCGCCTTTGTAGTCCTGTCTGTCAACTAACTGACCGATTTCTTCCAATTTTGCTCTGTACTCGTTTTTATCCAATTTATTCACCTCTGTACATTTATTGATTTGTATATAGTTTCAAATATGTGTTCTTATCTGTAATTCTTGCTGAGGGTATAAGACTCCATAATTGATTTAATTCTAGCATACAGACTATTGTATGTCAAAGTAAATGATTGGAAGGAGACAAAAAAATGGGAATTCTGATTTACAGAACTCCCTGAAGCTTTTTATTTTATACTCTTTGTGATACGAAAATTTTTCCGCTGTATTTTTTCAAAACTGCCGCCAAAACATTTCCCAGTATTCCACAGGAAATAATTTCCCCAATTCCTACGGTTAAAGCCAAAAATGGAATTGGAAGTACCACACCGTAAGCATAGCGAAGTACAAACGGAACGACCAAGGCATTTACCAAAATAGGCGGTAAAACTGCCAATGCTCTATGGTGATTTCTCAATGCGTATGTCCCTGCTGCTCCTACAAGTGTTGCGATGCTGCCGCAAATAATGTCAGGTAAAATTGCTCCGCCTGTAATATTTCCAATCAGACATCCTACAAACAATCCCGGAATTGCCGCCGGTGTAAAAATAGGTAAAATTGTCAGCATTTCTGCAATACGAACCTGTATTTCTCCGAAGCTGATAGGTGCAAAGACAATGGTAAGCACCACATAGATTGCCGCAATCATTGCAGCCTGTGTTAAGTACGACACATTTTTGTTTTTCATATTCTGTTTTCTCCTTTAGTTTTGTTTTACGTGTGGAAGGTCACGAACACACGATTCATTTTACGCCGGAAATCGGCGAAACCCTTATAAGACCTTGTTTTTATGGGCTTTACAACGTGTTGTAGTATAGCACAGGAACTGATGAAAATCAAGATTTATGAAAAATTTGAAAATATAGCACATAAAGCTCAAATCTGCATATTGTATTCTTAAATTGCATATGCTATAATGCCAGTAGGCAAAAAGATAATGCTATTCCATAGTGAACAGCAATGAAAACCCCTCGGACTGCATTCCGAGGGGTTTTCTATTCCTAATTTTGGTGTGGAAAGGCTTATATCCACAGGCTAGTTACCGGCTATTTGTCGCCATCTAACCATTTGATGATGTAGTGGCAAACTACACCAGCCGCAACAGCGACAATAAAAGATAATACTAAATCCATAGTGAGCACCTCCCTTCTGTACCGGTATAGGAGGCGGTAACATTATCAGTATAGCTTAGTCTATTTTATCTGGCAATCACTTTTTGTTGCTCAATTTTCTGAAACAGCCTTGCCAACACAATAACCGCTGCTGCTGCCAATACAACCTCTGCCACAAACTGTGCATAAGCCAGTCCATACAAAGGAAGTAAATAATTTAAAAGATACAGCGCCGGTATTTCCAGAATAATTTTTCTCATAATTGCAAAAATAAGAGCTTCTCTCCCCATTCCTACGGCTTGGAACACACCTACTGCCATAAAATCCATACATAAAAACGGCAATCCCAGACAAAATCCTCTTAAAAATTTTGTTCCGTAAGAAATAATGGCTTCATTTGACATAAACATTTCTGTCAGCTGTGTGGAACTTAAATAATAAAAAACTGCCACAACAGTAATAAATCCCAGACTTGCTCTTGCGGCAAACATCAGTGTTCCTTTCATTCTCTTATGATTGCCGCTGGAATAAGAATAACTGATTAAAGGCATAATTCCCTGAGAAATTCCCATGGCAATGTTCATAGGCACCATATTGATTTTCTGGGTAATCCCCATTGCCGCAACTGCATCTGCACCAAAAGAAGATGTAAAATTATTCAAAATCGTCATTCCCGTAACGTTTAAAAGGTTCTGAATTGATGCTGGAATTCCCACTGCACAAATTCCACAGATAATATTTTTGTCCAGAGAAAGGCGTTTGGGATTTACACACACAAAAGTACTTTTTCTTTTTTTATAGAGTAATACAAAGAAGTAAATACAGGCAACACAGTTAGATAAAAAGGTGGCAAGTCCTGCTCCTTCCGCTCCCATATTCAAGCCCCACGGAAGTATAAAAACAGGGTCCAAAATAATATTTAAAAAGCAGCCGCTCATTGTTCCGATACTGGCATGCAGCGCAGAACCCTCTGCTCTTACCATATACGCCATAACAACATTTAAAATAGCAGGCACTGCTCCGTAAATAGAGGTCCATTTCAAATATTCTCCTGTGGCAGCCATGGTCTCAGTATTTGCTCCCAGCATACGAAGCAGCGGTGCATTAAAAACAAAACATGCCAACGCAAATAGCGCACCGGATATAATTGCACAATAAAAGCCCAGTGCAGAGCTTTTATATACCGTATCGTAATCTTTTCTTCCCAGAGCACGGCTCATCATACTGGAGCTGCCCACTCCGAAAAGATTGTTCACCGCATTAAATGCCAAAAGCACCGGGGCTGCCAAGGTAACTGCCGCATTCTGAATTGGGTCATTGCACATTCCTACAAAATAGGTATCCGCCAGATTATAAAGCACCATAACAAGCGAGCTGAGAATTGTGGGTATTGCCAGCTTTGCAACTGCCTTTGGAATTGGTGTCTGTTCAAACAAAATGATTTTATCTGTATTTTCCGACAACGAATTTTCCTCCACTTCTATTAAATTCCTGCATAATAAGGGCTGCTCATTAAGCAACAACTCCATGTACGCCTAATGTGGCAGCCCTTGTAATTATTCTATCTAAAAATCATTTTCTTAGCAATACTGACGCACAATTTCCTGCATCTTTTCAAACTGTTGTTCCATTTCATCAACCAGACGGAACTGTGTACGAGCACGAACCAGATTGTGCTCCGGATAAGCTGTCTTAAAGTAAGTATCTCCTTCCAGATAATCTGTCAGGAAACGCATACCACATTCCAAAGTCATTAAGCGTGCTCCCCATGGAAGACTTTCTATTTCCTCAGGTGTAAGCACACCATCTGTACCTTCCAGATAACCTTTCACATACATTTCATATAAGGAAATATCGAAGTGCATTAAATCCAGATTTCTTTCATCCTCTTCTGCGGTAGCTGCGCCAAAACGGATAGAGTCACCAAAATCATTGGCAGCCAAGCCCGGCATAATAGTATCTAAATCAATAATGCACAGTCCTTTTCCGGTATCCGCATCAAATAAAATATTGTTTAATTTCGTATCATTATGTGTTACTCGTAAAGGAAGTTTTCCTTCTTCCTGCTGTTTTACCAGAACGCCGCAATCTGCTTCTCTTTCCAAAGCAAACTTAACCTCAGGGCGGCAGGTAATGGCTCTGTTTTTAATATCACGCTTTACAGCACGCTGGAAATTTGCAAAACGTTTTACTGTATTATGGAAATCAGGAATGGTCTCTTTTAAGCTGGATGCCGGATAATTACCAAGCTGCTTTAAGAAATGTCCGAAACTGTTTCCTGACTGATAAAACTGCTCCGGTTCTTCCACCAACTGATAGCATACAGAATTCGGAATGTAATGATAACATCTCCAAGACTGTCCTTCACTGTCTTCAAAATAAGTGCATCCGGCTTTTGTCTTAATACAAGATAAAGTTTCTCTGTCCGGATCTCCGCCTTCTTCTCGAATAACGTTACGAAGGTATTCTGTTACACCGAAAATATTTTCCATAACCCCTGCCGGATCTTTAAATACGTTGTTATTTACTCGCTGAAGAATATATGCAAACTCATCTCCTGCATCCGTAGGCATATAAACAGCATAAGTTTCATTGATATGTCCCTGTCCAAAAGGTTTCACATAGCTGCATTGATTACCAAATCCGAAAGCATATAAGGCATCTTCCAGATTTCTGTTTGTAACGCCGTCAATTTTTCTTCTGGTAGAAAATACCACTTCGCCGGCCTCCACTTTACGTTTTACATCAATATTACAATTTGCTTTCACAACACTTCCCAGTCCGATATGTGCTCCCTTTGCAACATGAGAGTCATGGTCTACAACCGCACCGCTGTTTACAAGAACACCATGCTCAATGACTGTATGTGTATTAACAACTGCACGCTGCATAATAAAACTTCCGTTGCCAATTTCCGCACTTGGGCTTACTACTGCTGACGGATGAATAATTGCCGGCACTTTATATCCTGCTTCCATGAGCTTTTCTGTCCAATAAAGGCGCATTCCGTTATCTCCGAGAGCTGCTACCGCTGTATCATATTCTCCTAGAAATGCCTGATAATCACAGCATTTTCCAATGACATCTTCTCCTTTAGCTGCATCATCCAAAAATACTACTTTTGCATATCCAATCAGTCTGGCTGTTTCCTGTATCATCTGACCAAACCCGCCCGCACCTAAAATCAATAAACTTTTCATTTGTCTTTGTATGAAGCCTATAAGCTTCTACTTCTCCTTTCACAAATATCGTTTTCATTGTCTCCTATTTTATCATACATAGTAAAAAAAGAACACCTTTTTGAACTTTTCTGGCAAAAAAGTGCTCTTTTCGCTTTAACCATACAATTATTTTGTATAGTTGTATATTATTCTATTCACTTTTTACAAGGTTTCCATGAAAAAGTCTAAATAACATACGTGCCTTTTCCACGCATTTTGTAATTTGCTCCTGTTTTTCTTCCTGTGAAATATCCTCCGGAAATCCCAAATTCAAAATCTCCATGTAGGCACTTAAAAAATCATTCCAGCGAGTCCTTTTCACATCTAAAACACCTCTAATTCCTGCTGCTGCCGAAATATAACGGGCATCGCATTTTTGTGCCCATATTCTATAATCTATACGTACTAAACTAAAAGAGTCCACCGCTATTGCATATCCTTCCAGAACCCGCTCCTGTCCCTCTTTCAAATCTCTAAGTTCTCTTGCATGATTTCCTATAAATGCAGCTACACCTGCTATACTTTCTTCACTTACAGAAGAGCAAAAAAGTCCCTGAACAAATTCTCTTAGACTTTCTCTGCTGCTTATATCAGTCTTTTCCGCACGATAGCGCATAATAGTCTCAGAAGCATATATAATCGGAAACTTCGATTTTCTCATAAAATCCTGTTCCAATATCCGGTCTCTTAGCGCTTTACTTAACAGCTCCCCTTTTCCCTCACAGAGCTTGGAAAAGTTATTATCTCTTATCTCTGTCATTCCTATCCTCCACTGATTAAATCTGCATCTCCTCTTCAAAATCTCCTCTCATTTCGCAGAATTCCTCTGTATCAAAGAAGTCCTTTAATGAAATCTCAAATCCCTCGCAAATTTTATGAATAGTAAATATTCCCGGATTTTTCGTTGAACCATTTACAATGTGCAGCAACGTAGTAAGGGGAACTGCTGATTTATAGGATAGCGCATAATAAGTTATTCCTTGTTCCTTACACAGATTATTAATACGATCTGCTAATATCTTTCGTGAACGAATCATAAATAGTACCTCCATTTTTGGTACTATCAGTGTACTACTTATTATTTTCCAATTACTACCATATATAACACTAGTGCCTTATTTGATAGTACACTTTCCATCTCTATTCTACTGTAACACTCTTTGCAAGATTTCTTGGCTTATCAACATCCAAGCCCTTAGCAACTGAAATATAATATGCCAGCAACTGCAGTGGAACAACAGCCAGACTGGTAGTAAAAACATCCTGTGTCTTAGGCACATACACAGTAAAATCTGCAATATCTTCTATGGAATAATTCCCATAAGAAGTCAGCCCTAAGACACATGCTCCACGACTTCGCACTTCTACTAAATTGCTGACCTCTTTCTCAAATAAATCCGGTTGTGTTGCTGCACCAACTACCAGAACGCCCTCTTCAATAAGAGAAATCGTGCCATGCTTTAATTCCCCTGCCGCATAAGCTTCAGAATGAATATACGATATTTCTTTTAACTTCAAAGAACCTTCTAAAGAAATTGCATAGTCCAGGCCTCTTCCGATAAAGAATACATCTTTTGTATGCGAATACTTATTAGCAAGCCACTGTATCCTCTCTTTTTCATCTAAAATCTTCTGAATTTTCTCAGGAAGTGTTCCCAGCTCGTGAATATATTCTCTATACTCTTTATCTTTAATCGTACCCCTTACTTTTCCAAAAAGTAATCCAATGAGATAAACTGCTGCCAGCTGAGTACTGTACGCTTTTGTAGTAGCCACAGAGATTTCCGGTCCTGCCCATGTATAAAAAACACTATCCGCTTCTCGTGCAATAGAACTTCCTACTACATTTACAATTCCCAGCACTTTATAGCCCTTTTTCTTAGACTCCCTTAAAGCTGCCAGCGAATCTGCCGTTTCACCTGACTGACTCACCACAATTACCAATGTATCCTCGGTCATAAGAGGGTTCCTATATCGAAACTCCGATGCCAAGTCCACGTCTACCGGTATTTTTGCCAGCTTTTCCAATACATATTTTGCACATACACACACATGATATGCAGAGCCACAAGCTACCATCTGAATACGACTGACTTTCTTAATATCCTCATCTGTCATTTCCAATTCATCAATTACAATTTTTCCATTCTTAATTCTGGGACTGATAGTATCTGCTACTGCTTTCGGCTGCTCATAGATTTCCTTCAGCATAAAATGCTCAAAGCCCTCTTTTTCCGCTGCTTTTGCATCCCACTCCACGGTTTTGAACTCTTTTTGCAATTCTTCCTGATCAATATCAAAAAACCGAATACCATCTGCCTTAATTTCGGCAATTTCTCTGTCATCAATGTAGCATACGGTCTTTGTATACTTCAAAATCGCAGGAACATCAGATGCAATAAAATTTCCCTGAGAAGATTTTCCAACGATTAAAGGACTATCCTTTCTCACCGCATACATAACTCCCGGATTTTCCTGAAAAAGAATACCCAGTGCATAGGAGCCTCTCACTCTTCCTAACACCTTTGTAATTGCCTCCAGACAATTCCCTTTATAATAATAATCCAAAAGATGAGCGATTACTTCTGTATCTGTTTCTGACACAAATTCATAACCCTTTTTCTGCAAATATTCCTTTATCTCCTTATAATTTTCAATAATCCCATTATGTACTACTGCAATTTTTTTATCCTTTGACACATGAGGATGTGCATTAACTACGGACGGTTCACCATGAGTAGCCCAGCGGGTATGACCAATTCCGCAACATCCTTTTACTGCTTTTCCATTATCTGTCATCTCTCGAAGCGCCTGCAGACGTCCTTTCGCCTTGATAATCTCGATTTCTTTTTTATCCCGGCTATTATCCTGCACTGCAATACCGGCAGAATCATATCCTCTATACTCCAGCTTGGAAAGCCCCTCTATCAAAATAGATGCCGCATTTTCTTTTCCCACATATCCCACAATTCCACACATATTTTATACCTCCTATTTGTACAATCGTTTTATTTTTTTGTATTTTCGTCTAATTATAGCAGATTTCTTTCCATTTTTTAATGTTTTCTTGCATATTTTCTCATTTTTTCCATACCTTACAAAAAAACTCCTTCATTATCCTTTTTTTCTTATAATATTTACAATAAATATGAAAAAATAAAGAAGACGAAAGAAATGGATGCTTTCGTCTTCTTACTCTTCCTTTTTATTTTTTCTCTCTCAAATATTTTCCCGCATCTTTTATAAAACTAGCTGCAATCATTACAATTACAATTCCTATAGGAAATGCCGCTACAATACTTACAGACTGAAGATTACTCATGGAACTTTCCGAAAATACCAGTCCGATAGGAAGTACAATTAATAAAATACACCACATTAACTGTATCGTCCTGCTTGGATTTTCATTTTCTCCCAGCTTCCTATAGCTATAGCAGGAAGCTGTCAGCGCTATAGAGTCAAAAGAAGTCGCATAAAATGCAATCATAGTAACTAACAATAATACTAAAATCAGCGGTGCACATGGAAGTGTTTTAATTACAGAAATAATCATTCCATATACATCTCCGTCAGCCTGATACTGTGCAATAAAATCTGCTGCACCGGATGTCTGCAGTCCCATAGAATAATTTCCTAAAACCACAAAACTTACCAGTGTAGAACCAACTCCAAATCCATATCCGCCTAAAATTGTCTGGCGAATAGTTCTTCCCCTGGAAATACTTCCAATAAAGAACGGAGCTGCAACACACCAAACCATCCAATAAGCCCAATAATAAATCGTCCAATTCTGAGGGAAAGAAGATGTTCTCAAAGGATCTGTAAAGGTGGAAAGCTCCACAAATTCTCCAATCATCTTTCCAAAAGAGGCAAATCCTGATTCAATAATATATTTTGTCTCTCCTCCGAATAAAAGAACAAACAACAACAATCCAAAGAACAGATAAATACACGCTTTTGCCAGAAAACTAATCCCCTTAAATCCGTGTAAAAGAGAATAGGTGTAAACAAGGCAAGTTAAAAGCAGAATAATAATGGTAATTACCGTACGGCTGATTTCAACATGGAACAATTCACTTACCACTTCTGCCATCAAAGGAGTTGCAACACTGAAGGTTGTTGCTGTTCCTGCCAGCAGAGCAAACACTGCTAATAAGTCAATTATTTTTCCTGCTAATCCGTCTGTATGTTTACCCAATAAAGGACGGCATGCTTCGGAATATTTCTGACGTTCTCTTTTTCTTACGTGAAGCATAAACCCAAATGCAGCTGCCAAAACAAGGTAAAATCCCCATGGAATAAAGCTCCAGTGGAACATAGGGAACACTCCTGCCCATTCCTGTATACTTCCTAACTCTGCAATGTGGGGATCTGCTGCATACATCACCCATTCAGAAAAAGAATAGAACAGAATATCTGCCGCAAGTCCACAGGTAAACATCATACTACCCCATGCGAAAAAGGAATATTTTGGTTTCTCATCTTTGCCGCCTAACACAATATCACCATACTTAGACATTGCTATATAAATAGAAAGCAAAAATACACCAAGTCCGATTATCAGATAATAGGTTCCAAAAGTATCACCAAAAAAGAAACGAATTTGGCTCAAAACTGCATTGGATTGCTCCGGCATCAGGAAAAATAACACACTAAGGGCAACTACAATTCCAAGAGGAACCAGCGTAATGGTCCAATCAATCTGCTTTTTACTGTCTTTCTTCATCTGAATTTCCTCCTAAATATTTCTTGTAACTACTGTCTAGCTGAGCAAGCTCTGATAAATTATCCACCTCTATAATGTCACCTGCCTGCATTTTACGAATTCCCAACCGGTATTCCTGTGGATGACAGAACATTGCCACATCGTCCCAGTAAATCTGGCGATTTTCTTTCTCCTCAAATTCTTCTTCCAGATGCTTTCTCAGCTTCTTTCCATCTTCTGCATTCCAACGAGAAATGCTAAAGAGCTGCCAACCTGATTTTCCACCGGTTCTGCTGCAAGATTTCACAATTCCATTCTCCACCGTCATCAGCCATTCATCGGTTTCCTCATCTGTCCAGACTGCATTGTAACCGGAACGCTCAAACTCCGGTGCCAAAATAGAAGGGTTGTAAATAATCTGGTCTCCGTCCAAAATAATCACATCTTCCAGATAATCCCTTGCCACATACAGAGAAGAAATGTTGTTATAAATATCATAATAAGGATTTTCAATCAGTTTTACTTGTGGATATTCCTGCTCTAAAACCGCAAATTTCTCTTTTAAATATCCCACAACCACATAGATTTCTGATATTCCATTCGCTAAAAGTCCCTGTATAACCGTATCAATCATTCGTACCCCATTTACTCTTACAAGCGGTTTCGGAGTCTCCAAAGTCACCGGCTGCATTCGCTTTCCAATTCCTGCTGCCATAATAATCCCACGTTTTACTTTATACATTTTCTTCTTTTCCTTCCCTGCTAAGTTCTTCCTTTACAATCTTGTAATAATCCTTTGCATATCGGTATTGTCTCAGAGAATATTCCCCAAATTCCACGCCGCAAATGCTCTTATATTCACACCAGTTGCTCCATAAAAATCCACATACGGCAATGTAAGCATAAATTTTTATTCTGACAGCTCTGTCGCAATGATTGTCAAAGTAGGCATCAATTAATTTTTCTACATGCTCTCTGTCGTACATGGCATAAATGGCAAACATGGCAATATCCACATGCACATCCTGCATTCCCGCATATTCCCAGTCAATCAAACGAATTTCATCACCTGTGAAAAGGAAATTGTCCGGAACTGCATCAATATGAGTAAGCGCAATATTCTTAGGCGCTTTATCAATATATTCCTTCAACTCATATACTTTACCTTTCGTCTCCTCATAGTCACGATACATGGATTTTGCACCGTTTCGCAGCGCTTCATAATATTCAATCTGACCAAACAAATTAAATTTATGGTTTACCTGAAGCTTACATTCATGAAATTTGCGAAGCTTCTGCATACATTTCTGTACATCTTCTTCCTCATAAGGATCACATACTCTGGCATTATCTAAGAATTTTGTAATTTTATATCCTGTCTCAGGAGACATATAGCAAACCGGATCACAGATATTCTGCCCTTCCAATGCCTGATAGACATTGTATTCATTCTTACGGTTAATCATCTTATCTGTCCCTTCTCCCGGAACACGCATAATATAACGTTCTCCCCGACAGCTAAATTCAAAGGAACGATTTGTCATGCCTTTTTTCAAAGCTTTTATTCCTACAATCTCCTTTGTGTCACAGGAAAGCGCCTCGGAAATCAGAGAAATAATATCAGAATTTAACTGATTAGAGTCCTCATCCAAATCCCTTAATTCCTCTAAGGTGTTGATTTCATACACCAGATTTTGAGAAACTTCACGAGGCTTTAAAATCATCTTGCCATCTTTCATTGCCGCTTCTTCCCAAAATGCGTAGGAATATTCCCTTTCTTTTGAAAGACGCAGAATATTTTCTTTTAAAATCTCGGCATCCTTCTTCAAAATATAAGAAATACCAAACATCTGATTTCCCGGCTCATTTTTCTTAGTCTCTACAATCTCCTTCTTGCGGTTAATTCTTACATTGCTTTCCTCAACCTCTTTATCACTGAGCATATACCAGGAATACCATTCCTTATCAGAAAATGGATTTTCAAAACACCACAAATCGCAAGGCAAAATATAAGTATTTCCAATCTTATCCATAACCCGCTTTAAAGAATAGAGGTTATTCTTTGTCATATAATCCTTGTTGTACACCAGATTTACATTATATTTATCAATTAAATATTCATACTGCTCTTTCATAAATCCTACAACGATGTCAATCTTAAAAACACCGACTTCCTGTAACTGTTTAATCAGCCTTTCAATCAATGGTTCGCCCTTCACCTCTAAAATCCCTTTTGGAACTTCCACATTGATAGGAACCATTCTCATTCCAAATCCTGCCGCAAGAATAATTGCATTCTCCGGTTTCTTTTCTTCTAATTCCTCGTATACCTTTGAGGTACACTGCATTTTCTCATCTAAATAACCAAGTTCTGTCAGTCTCTTCAAAGAACTGTTTACCTTTCCAAGAGAATATCCTGTTATTTCCGATAAAATTCTCTGGTTCACATAGTCCTGTTCCATGATGCAGTTCATTAAATCATATTCTTGAATGTTCATGTTCTTTCTCCTTTTAATTTTTATGAACATAATAGTATCATAACACCTTTGGGAAAAAGACGCAAGAAGTATTTTATTATTTTATATAGACAAAAAGCTGCTGCTTTATGATTTTTAATAATCAAAGCAACAGCTCTTGAAATCGAAAATATTTCTAAATAATGTTTTATATCATAATATTTCTAAATTCATCTGTATCAAAGAAATCTTTTAGTGAAACATTCAATCCTTCACAAATTTTAGCGATTGCAAATATCCCCGGATTTTTCACCGAACCATCCGCCATCTGTAATACTGTTTCAATAGGAACTTCAGACTTAGATGATAATTCCTCATATGTAAGTTTCTTTTCCTTGCACAATTCATTTACACGTTCTGCTAATAGCTTTCGTGCATCCTTCATAGATAACACCTCCGTTTTTATATCATTCCCCTAACACACCTAAACATATAAAATGAGATAAAATATATGTATAAAGTCCGAACCAGGCCTCTCCAATGGAAACTATAAACTGCTTTCTCGGAGTTGCCTGGTTCATAAATAAACCTGCTAAGCACTACTTTTATTCTTCTGTAATTCCTTCTTTTACTTGATTCATCTTCTCAATAGCTGTATTCACTGTATTCATATCTGGAATCATAACATAGGCCGCCATACTCATTGAATATGGCACTTTCGTTGCACCACTGCCATCTACACTGTAGCTTTCTACAGACCAGTCTCCGCCATCACTTAACTGCTGGCGTATAAGACCGGCAATGACATCGTATGGAACATTTGTCTCGAAACTTCCTACAAGACTTTCCATGGTCTGTGAATAATTCTTTAAAAGAGCTGGGCTCATGGCTTTGTTAATTACCCCTTCGATAACATGTAACTGGTTCTTGCCACGCTGTCTGTCACCTTCTGAAAACGCATATCTTTCACGAGCAAATGCCAGTGCCTGTGCGCCATTTACCTGATTTTCACCCTTTACATATGAATATCCATCTACATTCTGTGAATCAAAGGTATAGTCTGATACGATTGTAATACCACCAAGTGAATCAATAATTTTTTCAAATCCTCCAAAATTCACACGGAAGTAGTAATCAATATCTGTCTGATACAACATTGCTAGTGTATCTTTGCTGACATCGATTCCATAAATTCCTGCATGTGTCAACTTATCAGGAACCCCCTTAGAAATTGACAATGGTACAAAATAATCTCGTGGAGTAGAAACTAACAGCACTTGATGTGTCTCTGTATTCACGGTAGCTACAATATTAACATCACTGCGGCTGTTTGCTACAAGACCTTCGCGAGAATCAATTCCACTAATATAGACAGAAAATGTCTTTGGAATTTCTGAGCTTGCCACTGGTTCCTCCACGGAGTCTACCTTTTTCTCAATTTCTTCCACATGAACCTGCTTCATCTGAGCCTTCACAGTTTCATAATCTTCCCTGCTCTCAAGTAAGCTCATAAATCCTGTGTTCAGGATAATAGCATCAACTTCTTTTTCTTTCTCCAAACCATCTACTAACGCAGATACATCTGTATAGTTTTTTGTCTCAATATTTCCGATGACTTCACTCATCTGTTCCATGGCTGTATCTGTATTCTCTCTATCTAATGCCTCTAATACACCATATGTGTATCCCTTTGTATCTTCCAGAGTTTCCGCCTTGTCTGACTCACGAACATATACTGCAATTCCGGTTTTTTCCACTGCTGGTTTTGTAATATCAGATAATGTATCAATACCCTTCTTCAAATATCCACCGCCAACAATATAGCAGATTGTAATTAATACAATCAGTACAATACCTATTACAAAACGAACCTTATTCTTAAAATTCATTGTAAGTAAATATACAATAACTGTAAGTACAAGTATTCCTACACCAATCAGTAAAAATAACTTATTGGGAATCATCTTCGTTGAAAATAAAAATATCATAAATATGGCGGATATAATTACCTCTAACAACACAGCTATAATTCCCGGTATTCTCTTTTTCTTCATCTCTTGTCCTTTCTATTAAACTAATAACATAAGTTCCTATAATCAATTTTTAATTTTAGCACTTGACATTTCCAAATGCAATAGAAATTATCATATAAACAAACTCCCGTTGTAAGCGCAAAATACTTCAACGGATTGTGTTGCCCTAAAAATGAATCCATAATAATCATTAGAAAATGCAAGCATTTCACTTCATCTTCTCTTGCTAG
>PPYF01349495.1_pt1 | contig 30142 bp, 25 predicted proteins | sample 1559871 | NCBI WGS metagenome assembly PPYF01 (sample SAMN08240021, study PRJNA423297) | Human gut metagenome, whole genome shotgun sequencing project.
TCCGTATATTTTTAGGATTCGTATTATTGAGATGCTATTATTATTCCCGCTTCCCCCCCCCTCCCCCATGTTCCGATGCAAGTCCTGCCACAAAATGGACAGGCGGAATTATGACATTGGCAAGGGACGCTATGACACGCAGACTGTAAGATAATGATAAATGTTGCTATCTGCAATATATGGTCAAAAAATGTAAATTGAAAAATGATCTGATTTGTTTGTAATCAGTGCTGAATCAGTATCCGTCAGTCTCGTTTGGTAAATTGGGCAATACGATATTGCAATGCTCGTTTGCTGATGAAAGAGCGGAGCCGGACCCTGAAAAGCAGTATCCCGGAGATATGGGATGACTCTTTGCCGCCTTTGCGATTGATTGTTCCGCTCCTATTTATAGCATGACGGACATCAGATGACGAGGCGCAACGTAAATGCGGATAGACCTGGATTTGCGTTGTTTGCGGCGCGCGTCCCGATCTGTCAGGATTCGGGCGAAAAATCGTCCCGAATCGGGCCTTTTTGCCCTATGTGCATGAAAAAAGCGGCTGCCCTGTTCGGTAACCGCTTGATTCCTCGAGCTGACACCGGGACTTGAACCCGGGACCTCTTCCTTACCAAGGAAGTGCTCTACCACTGAGCTATGTCAGCAACATTTCTCTTTCGAGTGGTGCAAAAGTACATAAGAAAAATGAAAAGACCAAAAATTTGTACACTTTTCATAATTATTTTCTACCTTTACTACCAAATCATAATAAAAACCAGATGAAACGCATCTTAATAGTAGGCGCAGGCGGTCAGATCGGTTCCGAACTGACCGTTTACCTGCGCAGTATCTACGGCGGCTCGAACGTCGTCGCTACCGACATGCGCGAGTGCCGGTCGCTGGCCGGGGACGGTCCTTTCGAGGTGCTCAACGCCCTCGACGCAACGGCCATGGCCTCGGTCGTGGCCCGTCACCGCATCGACACGATCTTCAACCTCGTGGCCCTGCTGTCGGCCGTCGGCGAACGCAATCCCCAGATGGCCTGGAACGTCAACATGGGGGCGCTCAACAATTCGCTCGAAGTGGCCCGGCAGCACCATTGCGCGCTGTTCACCCCCTCGTCGATCGGCGCCTTCGGGCCGTCGTCGCCCAAGGACAAAACCCCGCAGGACACGATCATGCAGCCAACGACGATCTACGGCATCTGCAAGGTCACGGGCGAACTGCTCGGGAACTACTACCACCACAAATACGGCGTCGACACCCGTTCGGTGCGTTTCCCGGGCATCATATCGAGCGTCACGCTGCCCGGCGGCGGTACGACCGACTACGCCGTGGAGATTTACTACGAGGCGATCCGGAGCGGCAAATTCACCTGTCCCGTTCCGCCGGACGTCTACATGGACATGATCTACATGCCCGACGCCCTGCGCGCCTGCGTCGAACTGATGGAGGCCGACCCTGCGAAATTGATCCACCGCAACAGCTTCAACCTCGCGTCGATGAGCTTCACGCCCGAGATCATCTGCGCCGAGATCAAAAAGCGTCTGCCCGCCTTCACGATGGACTACAACGTCGATCCCGTGAAGAAGGAGATCGCCGAGAGCTGGCCCAATTCGCTGGACGACACCTGCGCCCGCGAGGAGTGGGGCTGGCGGCCCGAGTGGGACCTCTCGCGCATGACCGACGACATGCTGGCGCACATCCGCGCGAAGCTGGGTGCGGAATAAGTGAAAAGAGGCGGCGATTTCGGCCGCTTCGGCAACTGAACAGCCTATGAAACGAATTGTCCGGATCGTCGTTGTCTCTGTGCTGTTGCTTGCGGCAATTGTCGCGGGCGGCAGTCTCTACATGCTCTCCTATTCGCTCCGGCCCGATGCGACGATGCGGGCCAAGAACGCTTCGTCGTATGAATATATGTACGGCGAATATCCTTTCCTGCGGCCGTGGGTCGACAGTCTGGAGCGCACCGGGGCCTTGCGCGACACGGTGATTCTCGGTTCGGAAGGCGAACGGCTGCACGCGATCTATGCGGCGGCTCCCCGTCCGACGGACCGGACGGCGGTGATCGTCCACGGCTATACGGACAACGCCGTGCGGATGCTGATGATCGGCTATCTCTACAACCGCGACCTGGGCTGCAACATCCTGCTGCCGGACCTTTATTACCACGGGCAGAGCGAAGGCCGTGCCATCCGGATGGGGTGGAAGGACCGCTTCGACGTGCTGCGGTGGATGGACATTGCCAACGACATCTTCGGCGGCGACACCCGGATGGTGGTCCACGGGATTTCGATGGGCGCGGCGACGACCATGATGGTCTCGGGCGAGGAGCAGCAGCCCTATGTGAAATGTTTCGTCGAGGATTGCGGCTATACGAGCGTCCGGGACCAGTTTTCGAAAGAGCTTAAAGAGCAGTTCGGGCTTCCGGCCTTTCCGCTGCTCGACGCGGCGAGCTGGCTGTGCGGCCTGAAATACGGCTGGACTTTCGGCGAGGCTTCGTCGCTGGAGCAGGTGAAGAAGAGCCGGCTGCCGATGCTGTTCATCCACGGCGACGCCGACGATTACGTGCCGACGCGGATGGTCTATCCGCTTTACGGGGCCAAGCCCGGCGACAAGGAGCTGTGGGTGGTTCCGGGAGCGTCGCATGCCAATTCGTACCGCGACAACCGGGAGGAGTACACGCGCCGCGTCGGGGAGTTCGTGGAGTCCCGCCTAAGGGGTGGGATTTAGAGGTTTCGGCGACTTTGAATCTGATGCAAAACGGGAAAAAGAGTGACATTTTAACGGAGAAGGATTTAAAATTATGATCTGTCTCTTCTCTCGAAGTTCGGGTAGAAAATTCAGAGGATTTTCTGTTTCATGCAGGTTGAAGTGAAAAAGTATATATTGTATGTGTTGTTAATTTGAAATTTTAATCGATGTATTTGTAAAATAGGAGCTTATTATAGATCGCGGATGTATTATGAGAAAAGATTCTATAAACGGAACCAGAAGTGAGCAAAGTGGCTGCTTCATTAAAATGCTGCCTATTGCTGGTGTAGCGATAATTATTCTTGTTGTCTTTTGGGTGGCCGGACTTATCCGTTTTGAAAGCGCGCCCGAAACTATGGAGCAGGAAGATTCGGCGGAAGAAATTATCACGACATTTTCATCCGGTTTTATGGTGACTGAAACTGAGTGGAAAGCGCTTCAAAGCGAAGTGAAGCGGTTGCGCAACGAAGTGAACCAGTTGAAACAGGGCAACACGAAGCCTGCCGTAACGCGCCAAGTGGCTTCTACCCGACAAACTGCGGTGGCATCTACTGCATCAGTTAGTTCGGAGGATATTACACTCGCTAATTATTCTCATGACTGGGTTAGCTCCGAGGCGACAGTCGCCCTTAAAAACAATACCGACCGCATAGTTTCAAGTGTGACAGGACGCATGATTTATTATGATATGAGTGGCAATATGCTCGATTATCAAGATTTTACGAAGTCTGTTACTATCGAATCTGGAATGGTAAAAAGTATTACGTTGAAGGGATATGGTTATAGGGATAATTATGCTTATTATAAGAATGGTGCAATTCCGACACATCCCGACCGTAAATACAAGGTTCAATTTGAGTTGAAATCTTACAAACTAAAATGATAGGCACGATTTTGCAAACATGTCGCGTGGTTGTTGATCCACTCGTGTGGGATGTGTTGTTAATCATTATAGGGATTCCAGCCATATTGGGTTTGGTATATCTCTTACGCATACATATTGCATATCGAATGGCGAAAAATAGACATCGAGACCCTTTAGGTTGGGTGCTTTTGTCATTCTTTTTCTCGCCATTACTTACCTGGATAATTCTGCTTATTGTCGGGGATAATTCCTCTTCCCGTTCTGATGGGAGGACTGAAAATTGATTAACCCGCTCGGCCTGTTGGTGCTGAAATATTCCATTTTTGCTGTTATATACGAAAACAAGCCGGGCAAACGCCCGGCTTGTTTTCGTATGGCGGAGATCTCCGTTTACTCGGCTTTGCCGTCCGAACCGAGAACCTCCTTGATCTTGTGGATGTAGAGCTTCTTCATGTTGTCGCGGGCGGGACCCAGGTACTTGCGGGGGTCGAACTCGGCGGGTTTGGTGGCGAAGACCTCGCGGATGGCGGCGGTCATGGCCAGACGCGAGTCGGAGTCGATGTTGATCTTGCAGACGGCGCTCTTGGCGGCCTGGCGAAGCTCCTCCTCGGGAATGCCCACGGCAGCCTTCAGCGCACCGCCGTACTTGTTGATCGTCTCGACTTCCTCCTGGGGAACCGACGACGAACCGTGCAGCACGATGGGGAAGCCCGGAAGCTCCTTCTCGATGGCGGCCAGTACGTCGAAAGCCAGGGGAGGCGGAACCAGACGGCCCGTCTTGGGATCTACGGTGCACTGCTCGGGGGTGAACTTGTAGGCTCCGTGCGAGGTGCCGATCGAGATGGCCAGCGAATCGACGCCCGTCTTGGTCACGAAGTCAACGACCTCTTCGGGCTTGGTGTAGTGGCTGACCTCGGAAGCTACCTCGTCCTCGACGCCGGCCAGCACGCCCAGTTCGCCTTCGACCGTCACGTCGTGCTGGTGAGCGTACTCCACGACCCGCTTCGTCAGGGCGACGTTCTCGTCGTAGGGGAGCGCCGAACCGTCGATCATCACCGACGAGAATCCCATGTCCACGCAGCTCTTGCACAGTTCGAACGAATCTCCGTGGTCGAGGTGCAGTACGATCTGGGGTTTGGCCCAGCCCAGTTCCTTGGCGTACTCCACGGCTCCTTCGGCCATGTAGCGCAGCAGGGTCTGGTTGGCGTAGTTGCGCGCACCCTTCGATACCTGGAGGATGACGGGCGACTTGGTCTCGGCGGCAGCCATGACGATAGCCTGGAGCTGCTCCATGTTGTTGAAGTTGAATGCCGGAACGGCGTAACCTCCTTTGATGGCCTTGGCGAACATCTCGCGCGTGTTCACAAGACCCAGATCTTTGTACGATACCATAGTATTTGAAATATTAGTGAATTTGTTGCACTCAAAAAACCGCACAAATTTACTAAAAATTCTAAATAACAGGCCTTTTTTGTGAAAAAAATAACAGACGAACCGGGAAATCGTTGTACAATCCGGATTGTTTTTCGTAAATTTGCAGGGATTTTCGGATGGGCGGGACATGCGACCGCATTTTCCGGCCGCATGCGGCAAGTCCTTCCCGGGAACGGGTTTCGGGCGGGCCGGATTTGCAGGCGCGGCTGAAGGCCGCGAATGGACGGCGGTCCGCGGCGGGCAGACAGGAAGCAACATACAAACATTATAAATACTATGGCAGATTTCATCTATCAGGAGCCGTTCCCCGTGGGGGAAGACAAAACCAAGTACCGTCTTTTGACGAAGGAGTACGTGAAGGTCGTGGAGTGCGACGGACGCAAGATCCTCAAGGTCGATCCCAAGGGCCTCGAACTGCTTTCGAAGGAGGCTTATGCCGACGTGTCGTTCTACCTGCGCGCCGCGCATCTCCAGAAACTGCGCAACATTCTCGAAGACCCCGAAGCCACCGACAACGACAAGTTCGTGGCCTACACGATGCTGCTGAACCAGACCGTCTCGGCCGAAGGCGAACTGCCCACCTGCCAGGACACCGGCACGGCCATCTGCATCGGCCACAAGGGCGAGGATGTCTGGACGGGGGCCGACGACGCCGAGTGCATCGCCCGGGGCGTTTACGAGACCTACAAGGACCGCAACCTGCGCTATTCGCAGGTCGTGCCCTTTACGATGACCGACGAGAAGAACTCGGGCACGAACCTTCCCGCGCAGATCGACATCTACGGCGGCAAGCCCGGCATGGAGTACGAGTTCCTCTTCATCACCAAGGGCGGCGGCTCGGCCAACAAGACTTTCCTCTACCAGCAGACCAAGGCGTTGCTGAACGAGGAGTCGCTCACGAAATTCATCCAGCAGCATATCTTCGACCTCGGCACGTCGGCCTGCCCGCCCTACCACCTGGCCATCTGCATCGGCGGCACGTCGGCCGAGATGTGCCTTTCGACGGTGAAGAAGGCTTCGGCCGGCTACCTCGACGAGCTGCCCACCTCGGGCAACGAGGGCGGACGCTGCTTCCGCGACCTGGAATGGGAGGAGAAGGTGCTGAAAATCTGCCGCGAGAGCGGCGTCGGCGCCCAGTTCGGCGGCAAGTATCTCGTGCACGACGTGCGGGTGATCCGCGCTCCGCGCCATGCGGCTTCGTGTCCCGTGGCCATCGGCGTGAGCTGCTCGGCCGACCGCAACATCAAGGCCAAGATCACGCCCGAGGGCATCTTCCTCGAAGAGCTGGAGAAGAATCCCGCGCGCTTCCTGCCGACCGAGGCTCCCTCGATGTCCCCGGCCGTGGACATCGACCTCGACGAGGGCATGGACAAGGTGCGTGCGATTCTCACGAAATACCCGATCAAGACGCGCCTGAATCTGCGCGGCACGCTGATCGTCGCCCGCGACATCGCCCACGCCCGCATCAAGCAGATGCTCGACGAGGGCAAGCCGATGCCCGAATACTTCAAGAAGCATCCGGTTTACTACGCCGGTCCGGCCAAGACGCCGCAGGGCATGGCTTCGGGTTCGTTCGGCCCCACGACGGCCGGGCGCATGGACCCCTACGTCGACCTGTTCCAGTCGCAGGGCGGTTCGCTGGTGATGGTGGCCAAGGGCAACCGCTCGCAGCAGGTGACCGACGCCTGCCGCAAACACGGCGGTTTCTACCTCGGTTCGATCGGCGGCCCGGCAGCGATCCTGGCGAAGAACTCCATCAAGTCGGTCGAGGTCGTGGACTTCCCCGAACTGGGCATGGAGGCCGTGCGCAAGATCTATGTCGAGAACTTCCCGGCGTTCATCATCGTCGATGACAAGGGGAACGACTTTTTCGCCGATTTCAAGCATTAAGAACGGTCGTTTATACCATGCACTGTTTCCCGCTCCCGATCGGTGTTGTCGCCGCCTGCGGTGCCGGTTACAGGTTCGACCCCACCCCAAACCCCTCCTTCAGGGAGGGGCTTGGTGGCGCAAGCGGCAAAATTGGCGTTTCGGACGGCAGGTGTAAATTAGTTGCATGAAAAAATACTAACGCGCAAAACTTTGCGTTGTAAAATTGTAAAAAAGACCGTCGTAAGGTATGAAATCCGGCAGATAATCCGGGCGAAATTCCGGTCGCGCCGCGACAAGCCCCTCCCTGTGGCCGTTTGAGAGACGGCTTTCGGAAGAGGGTGCGTGGAGCCGGGTCCGTATCCCGGCGGACCGGGCGCCGCCCCTTGGTTCCGGCTTTTGGCCGTGCGGAGCCGGATCGGCAAACGCCGGTGGCGACAGCGGCCGGCCGGTACGGGGTGCGGCGCGAATTGACAGACATATCGTTTTGTGATGAGAGACTTTGTTGCAAAAATATCCCTGACAGCACTCTTCGTGCTGGCGATCTTCTCGGCATCCGCTGCCGAGAAGGTCACTTTTGAAGCCAACTCGCCGCTGACGGTCGCCGTCGGCGAGGCGTTCCGCGTGGAATTCGCCCTGAACGCCAAACCCGACGGGGATACTTTCAAGGCGCCTTCGTTCGAGGGATTCGACGTGCTGGCGGGACCTGCCATCTCGCAGGGGTCGTCGGTTCAGATCGTCAACGGCTCGATGACCAAGAGCGTCAGCTATACCTACACTTTCGTGCTGCTGCCGCAGGCCGCGGGCAACGTGACCATCGGCGCCGCGGAGGTCAAGGTCGATGGCTCGTCCTACCGGACCCGGCCGCTGCCCATCGAGATCGTGAACGAGGGCGAAGGCTCCCGGGCGCAACAACAGCAGGGCGGTTCGAACCGTGCGGACGATACGCAGGCCGATGCCCAGAGCCGGATCGGCAAGGACGATATTCTGCTCCGGGCCGTCGTGTCGCGCTCGTCGGTCTACAAGAACGAACCCCTGCACGTGGCTTTCAAGCTCTATACGCGGGTTCCTTATGTCAACATCGTTCCCGAGTCGGCTCCGTCGTTCAACGGTTTCTGGTCGCAGGACCTCTCCGATCCCAATTCGGCCCGCGTGGGGCGCGAGACCTATGCCGGGAAGGTGTACGAGACGCGTGTGCTGTACGACTACCTGCTCTATCCGCAGCAGGTCGGCTCGCTCACGATCGACCCCGTGGACATGACCGTCGTGGCGCAGGTCGTGGTGCAGAGCCGCCATGCCGATCCCTTCTTCGGGGGCGGCCGCGAGGTGTTCAACGTTCCGCGCAAGGTGCAGAGCCAGCGGGCCACGGTCCAAGTGAAAGCGCTTCCGGCAGGTGCTCCGGCCAGCTTCAGCGGCGCTGTGGGCAATTTCACGATGGACACCCAGTTCCCTTCGGAACGGATCGCGGCCAATTCGGGCGCGACGGTCACGGTGAAGATTTCCGGCACGGGCAACCTCACCTTCGTACAGGCCCCGAAACTGCCGCTGCCGACCTCCTTCGAGCAGTATAACGTCAAGACCACCGAGTCGATCAACACGTCGGCCTCGGGCATCTCCGGCTACCGCCAGTTCGAATATCCCTTCATCGCACGGGCCGAGGGCGCTTACGACATCGAACCCATCGAGTTCACCTACTTCGACCCCCAGCGGGTGCAGTACGTGACGCTGAAATCGAAGCCGCTGACGCTCGAAATCACGCCCGATGCCCGCGGCGGAGGCGATGCGGTGGTGATGCAGGGGCGCGGCATGTCGAAGGAGGAGGTGAAGATGCTGGGCCAGGACATCCGCTTCATCAAGCTGGGCGGGGCGCAGCTGCGCTCCGAGCGCGTGCCGTTCATCTTCAGCGCCGCCTACTGGATTCTTCTGTTAGGTGTGCTGGCGCTTTTCACGATGATCTACGTGGCGCTGCGCAAGCAGATCCGCGAATCGCAGAACGTCGCCCTCGTGCGGGGCAAGCGGGCCAACAAGGTCGCCGTGCAGCGGTTCCGCGCCGCGAAGCGGTATATGGAGGAGCAGAACCGGCATGCCTTCTACGAGGAGATGCTCCGCGCGCTGTGGGGGTACATGAGCGACAAGTTCAACATCCCGGTGGCCAACCTCACCAAGGAGAATGTCCGCGAGGAGCTGCACAAACGGGGCGTTTCGTCCGAGGACTCGCAGCGTTTCACGGACATCATCACCCGGTGCGACGAGGCGCAGTATTCGCCCGTCGAGTCGGCCCGCATGGGCGACGTTTATTCCGAGGGCGTGAACCTGATTTCGCGCATCGAGTCGGTGATAAAACGATAGTTGTTATGAAGCGATTGACCCTATTTCTGATCCTGTCATTCGGCGTTCCGTGCGCATGGGCGCAGGAGGGTATCGACAGCACGAAATTAGCCCAAATATCAGAGGCTAAAACCTTGGTAAAAACTGCGGTGCAGGCTGTCGCGGAAGGCGTTGTCGAAGGACTTGCTGGTGTTTTTGATGAGCCCGACGCTGTGGAGGCTTCGCCCGAACAGCTGTGGGACCGGGCCAATACGGCCTATGTCAACGGGGATTACCACGCTGCGGCGGAGATTTACGAAGGGATTCTCGCGCAGGGACTCTCCTCCGTGAAACTCTATTACAACCTGGCCAACGCCTACTTCAAGGAGGGGCAGCTGGGCAAATCCATCCTCTTTTACCGCCGGGCCTTGCGGCTGGCTCCCGGCAACGACGACATCCGCTATAATTTGAGCGTCGCCGAGGCCCGCACGAAGGACAACATCGAGCAGATACCCGAATTTTTCTTCACCGAATGGATGCGCGGCGTGCGCCGTCTGATGAGCTGCACGGCGTGGAGCGTCTTCTCGCTCGCGGCGTTGGTCTGCGCCCTGGCGCTGTTCCTCGCCTACCTGTTGGCACAGCGTTTGCCGTTGCGCAAGGCGGGGTTCTACGGAACCCTCGTCGCCGCGGCGGTCTTCATGCTCACGAGCTGGTTCGCCATGGGCGAGCGGCGCGAGATGCTCGACGACACGCAGGCCGTCGTGATGTCGCTCTCGACGGCCGTGAAGAGTTCGCCCGACAAGTCGGCGACCGACCTCTTCGTGCTGCACGAGGGGACGCTCGTCGAGATCACCGACCGCCTCGACAACTGGTGCGAGATCACCATTGCCGACGGCAAGAAGGGGTGGCTCGAATGTAAAACCGTCGAAACGATTTAAATGTCGAAACTTTTACAGGACGTCGTCGGCGAACTTTCGAAGCTTCCGGGCGTGGGACGCCGCACGGCGTTGCGCCTGGCCATCCACATCCTGCGCATGGAGCGGGATTCGGTGGCCGAGATGACGGAGAGCATCGACCGGTTCCGCAACGAGATCCGCTACTGTTCGCAGTGCAACAACCTCTCCGACGAGGAGGTGTGTCCGATCTGCGCCGACCGGGAACGGGACCATGCGACGATCTGCGTCGTGGAGCAGGTGGCCGATGTGCTGTCGGTCGAGAACACGCGCCAGTACCGGGGGATGTACCACGTGCTGGGCGGCGTCATCTCGCCCATGCAGGGCATCTCGCCCTCGGACCTGAAGATCGACCTGCTGTGCGAACGGATCGCCCGCGGCGGGGTGAAGGAGGTGATCCTCGCCATCTCGACTTCGGTCGAAGGGGAGACGACGCTTTTCTACCTGATGAACCGCCTGCGGCAGTTCCCGGGGCTGAAAGTTACGTCGATCGCGCGCGGTATCGGTTTCGGCGACGAACTGGAGTATGTCGACGAACTGACGATCACCCACGCGCTGATGAACCGCCGGGAGATCGAGTAGCCGGCCCGCTCGGGAGGCGGGTTTTAGGGGACGAATTTGTGGTTTCAATAAAATAACAACACTATGGACTTTGTAACGAACGAGAAACTCACCATCGTGGGTGCGGCCGGCATGATCGGCTCGAACATGGCGCAGACGGCGCTGATGATGCGCCTGACGCCGAACATTTGCCTCTACGATCCGTATGGATCGGCGCTGGAGGGCGTGGCCGAGGAGCTTTATCACTGCGCCTTCGAGGGGGCGAACATCACGTGGACGACCGACATCCGCGAGGCGCTGACCGATGCGGCTTACGTCGTGTCGTCGGGCGGCGCGGCCCGCAAGGCGGGCATGACGCGCGAGGATCTGCTGAAAGGCAACGCCCAGATCGCCGAACAGTTCGGCAAGGACATCAAGTCCTATTGTCCGGACGTGAAGCACGTCGTGGTGGTCTTCAATCCGGCCGACATCACGGGACTGATCACGCTGATCTATGCGGGGCTGAAGCCTTCGCAGGTTTCGACCCTCGCGGCGCTGGACTCCACGCGCCTGCGTTCGGAACTGGCCAAATATTTCAAAATCTCGCCCGACGAAATCCGCAACTGCCGCACCTACGGCGGCCACGGCGAGCAGATGGCGGTCTTCGCCTCGACGACGCTCGTCGCCGGACGGCCCCTTTCGGAGCTGATCGGCAAAGAAATGCCCGAGGGCGACTGGGCCGACCTGCAACAGCGGGTGATTCAGGGCGGCAAGCACATCATCGACCTGCGCGGCCGTTCGTCGTTCCAGAGTCCGGCCTATATCTCGATCTCGATGATCGCGGCGGCGATGGGCGGCAAGCCGTTCACCTATCCCGCCGGCGTATTCGTCCACAACGACGAGTTCAAGCACATCCTCATGGCGATGGAGACCGTCATCACGAAGGAGGGCGTGTCGTATAAGAACGTGCAGGGCACGGCCGGGGAGCGCCAAAAACTGACGGAGAGTTACGAACACCTCTGCAAACTGCGCGACGAGGTGATCGCGATGGGCATTCTGCCTCCCGTCGGCGAGTGGGGCCGCCTGAATCCGCACCTGAAATAGCGGGCAATGCAAAACTGAAAAGGACCGGATGCATCCGGCCCTTTTTTAATTGGACGAGCGGAAGTCCACGGGAATTGTGATTTCCACGGGGACCTTTCGTCCGTACAGCTCTCCCGGCTTCCAGTGCGGGGAGCTTTCAAGCGCCCGGACCGCTTCGGCGGATAACTTGCTGTCGGGCGATTGCAGGACACGAATGCCGGTCAGCCGCCCCGTCGTGCCGATCACGAACGAAACCACCACGCGGGGTGGAAAGGGTGGGCAGCCGATGACGATCCGGACATTCCGGACCTGTTCGTTCACCCACTCGCGGAATGTTCGGATGTCGCCTTCCCGGAACAGGGGCGGCGTGTCGCAATGTATGAGAACGAGCGAATCGCGAAATACGACGATCCGGGCCGCCGGCTGTTTTTCCGCCGGCTGTGCCGCTGCCGAATCTGCCGCCACCGGCTGCTTTGCCGCGGTAGGTTTTTGTCCGAAAGCCGCCGCCGGGGCGGTGAGCAGGACGCAGGCGCCGATCAGACCCCGGAACGTCATGGCCTGGCCTGGAACACGGCGCGCAGTTCGCCGTCGCTCAACAGCAGCAGCATCGGGCCGTCCATGTCGTAATGGGTCACCGATTCGAGCATTTTGGTGAAGGCGTCCTCCTCGTCCATGCCCGGGCAGGCCATCATCGTCGCGGCCAGAGGCCCGATCTTCAGCGTGCGTTTCCCGTCGGTCTTGTAGGCGCCCGTCAGGCGGTTGCAGGCCCCGACGCCCGTCAGGCGGTTGCCTTCGGCGAGCAGCGTGACGGTGAATTTGCCCTCCTCGGGTTTGACCGCCTTGCCGCCGAGCTGGATCAGCTGCCACTCGGTGCCCGCCAGCGGGCGGCGGGTCTTTTTCTGGTAGGAGCGGCAGTTGCAGCATCCGGCCATAAAGGCCGCAGCGACAGCGACTATCGCAATTTTCAGTAAAATCTTCATCGTTTTTCCATTTGGATCATATGGCAAATATAGGGAATTAATTATACCTTTGTACAACTTCCGGACCCGATATTTCCGCCGCAAGCGGATATAAGTCCCCGCTTCGGCGTGGATTCAAGGGAGGGTCGGGCCTGTACATGCGGCCAGAGGCTGCGAGTACGGCGGTTGGAAGCACGAAGGCTTAAATAATTTCAAGATAATTTTTTATGAAAACCATCATCGCTTCTCCCCATGCGCCCAAGGCCGTGGGTCCCTATTCGCAGGCCGTCGAGGCCGGCGGCGCGCTCTATGTTTCGGGACAGCTCCCGATCGACGCCGCGTCCGGAAAGATGGACGAAGGCATCGAGGCCCAGACGCGCCGGTCGCTCACGAACCTCGGCCATATTCTGCGCGAAGCCGGATACGATTATTCCGACGTGGTGAAAACCACGGTCCTGTTGCAGTCGATCGGCGATTTCGCCGCCATGAATGCCGTCTATGCGGAGTTCTTCACCTCGGAGATGCCGGCGCGCATGTGCTACCAGGTCGCGGCGCTGCCGATGGGCGCGCTGGTCGAAATCGACGCCGTGGCGGTGAAATAATCCCGCCTTCGGACCGAAGGCGCGCTCCGGGTATCTGGGGCGTGCCTTTTGCTCTTTTGTAGATATTTTGTGAATAAGTTTGGCTCTTCATGCTGGCTTTTTATCCGGAAAAGCCGCAATTTTGTAGAACCGGGTTTTGCCCGCCGTGACGCCTGAAATCTGAAAATATAGAAATAATAGTCTGAAAATAGTTATGTCAAAAGCCACCAAAGCCGACACGCCGCAGAAGGTCAATTACAACGATGCGGTTGCCGAGTCGAAGAAGTATTTCGACGGGGACGACCTCGCCGCCACGGTGTGGGTCAGCAAGTACGCCCTCAAGGACTCTTTCGGAAACATCTACGAGAAATCGCCGCGCGAGATGCACGAGCGCATCGCTTCCGAAATCGAACGCATCGAGCAAAAATACCCGAACCCGCTCCCGAAGGAGGAGGTTTTCGCGTTGCTCGACCATTTCCGTTACGTCATTCCGCAGGGCGGCCCGATGACCGGCATCGGCAACAATTTCCAGGTGGCGTCGCTGTCGAACTGCTTCGTCATCGGCCATAAGAACCCCGCCGACTCCTACGGCGGCATCTTCCGCATGGACGAGGAGCAGGTCCAGCTGATGAAACGCCGCGGCGGCGTGGGCCACGACCTTTCGCACATCCGCCCCACGGGTAGCCCGGTGCTCAACTCGGCACTCACGTCGACGGGCATCGTGCCCTTCATGGAGCGTTACTCGAACTCGACGCGCGAGGTGGCGCAGGACGGGCGGCGCGGCGCGCTGATGCTGTCGCTGTCGATCAAGCACCCCGACGCCGAGCGGTTCATCGACGCCAAGGTCGACACGGGCAAGGTGACGGGCGCCAACGTCTCGATCAAGATCGACGACGATTTCATGCGTGCGGCCCTCGCCGGGAAGAAATACCACCAGCAGTTCCCGATCAAGTCGGACAACCCCAAATACGAGCAGGACATCGACGCCCGGAAGCTCTGGGAGAAGATCATCCACAACGCGTGGAAGTCTGCCGAACCGGGCGTGCTGTTCTGGGATACGATCATCCGCGAAAGCATTCCCGACTGCTATGCCGACGAGGGTTTTGTGACGGTTTCGACCAACCCCTGCGGCGAGATCCCGCTCTGCCCCTACGATTCGTGCCGCCTGTTGGCGATGAACCTGTTGAGCTATGTGGACAACCCGTTCAAGGCCGATGCGAAGTTCAATTTCGACAAGTTCAGGGACCACGTATACAAGGCGATGCACATGATGGACGACATCATCGACCTCGAACTGGAAAAGGTCGAACAGATCATCGGGAAGATCGCCGCCGACCCCGAAGACCTGGATGTGCGCCGCGTGGAGCTGGAGCTTTGGAAGAAGATCCGCGAAATGGCGCGGAAGGGCCGCCGTACGGGTCTGGGCATCACGGCCGAGGGCGACATGCTCGCCGCGCTGGGTCTGCGCTACGGCACGCAGGAGGCGATCGACTTCGCCGTCGAGGTGCAGAAGTGCCTCGCTCTGGCGGCTTACGGCGCTTCGGTGAAGATGGCCGCCGAGCGCGGCGCCTTCCCGGTTTACGACGCCGCGAAGGAGGTGAACAACCCGATGATCGCCCGTATCCGCGAGGCCGATCCGGCGCTCTACGAGGAGATGACGAAGGTGGGCCGCCGCAATATCGCCATGCTGACCATCGCGCCCACGGGAACCACGTCGCTCATGTCGCAGACCACTTCGGGCATCGAGCCGGTGTTCCGCACCGTCTACAAGCGCCGCCGCAAGATCAATCCTTCGGACGTGGACACCCACGTCGATTACGAGGACGAAACGGGCGAAAAGTTCCAGGAGTACAACGTTTACCATCATAATTTCGTCAAATGGCTGGAAGCCAGCGGATACGACACCTCGAAGCTGGCGACGATCTCCGACGCCGAACTGAACGAGTGGGTCGCCGCGTCGCCCTACCACGGCGCCACGGCCAACGACATCGACTGGGTGGCCAAGGTCAAGATGCAGGGCGCCATCCAGAAATGGGTGGACCATTCGATTTCGGTGACGGTGAACCTGCCGAACAACGTCTCGGAGGCGTTGGTGGCCGATGTTTACCGCACGGCTTGGGAGTGCGGCTGCAAGGGCGTCACGGTCTACCGCGACGGCTGCCGCGACGGCGTGCTGCTGGAGAAAAACTCCAAGAGCCGGAAGAAGTGCGAGGAGCATCCCGGCGAGGTGCAGAAGCGTCCCAAGTCGATTCCTGCCGACATCGTGCGGTTCAAGAACGGCACGGAGGACTGGATCGCCTTCGTGGGCTTGCAGGGCGGGCGTCCCTACGAGGTCTTCACGGGTAAGATCGAGGAGGACGCCATGTTCATTCCCCCGAAGATCAAGAAGGGCTTCATCATCAAGGTCCGCGAGGCGGACGGTACGAAACGCTATGATTTCCAGTACACCGACCGTTACGGTTATACGAACACCATCGGCGGCATTTCGCGTCTGTTCAACGAAGAGTTCTGGAACTACGCCAAGCTCATTTCGGGCGTGCTGCGTCACGGCATGCCGATCGAGAAGACCGTGTCGCTGATCGAGTCCCTGCATCTGGACAGCGAGTCGATCAACACGTGGAAGACCGGCGTGTGCCGTGCATTGAAACAGTATATCGTCGACGGCACGAAATCCAAGGGGAAATGCCCGAGCTGCGGACAGGAGAATATGGCCTATCAGAACGGCTGTCTGACCTGCATGTCGTGCGGCTATTCCAAGTGCGGTTGATGTTTTTTTCACCTGATTTGTGTTCTAAAAAGCCCCAATGCCCAGGCATTTGGGGCTTCTTTGTCTCCGAAACTCTCTTTTTTCTGTTTTTTTGACCGGATTTGAATGGTTTTTGTGAAAAAAATGCGTACTTTTACGACAAGTATGTGAGACGTATTAAAGATGAATATTATGAGAAAGATTTTCTTGACTGTTTTGCTCGTGGCTTTCGCCTCTGCCGCATTTGCCGAAGGAACGCCGAAGAAGCCGAGCGTTGCCGGATTCGTGTCGAACGGATTCTGGGATAATTGGGAGGTTTCGGCCGGGTTCGGAACCGGAACAGCTTTCTCCAACGGAGATAACTATGGTCCCCGCAGTGACCGTTTCGGTTTCGAGGGCAACCTGTCGGTGACGAAGTGGCTGCATCCGGTCTTCGGTATGCGCGCTCAATTGCAGGGCGGATGGTTCAACAATTTCGATTCCCAGATCGGCAAGATGACGTGGCCGTACATGTTCGGACACGTGGATTTCATGGTTAACGCCTCGAACTGGATCGGCGGTTACCGTGCCGACCGTGCGTGGTATGCCGTGCCGTTCGCCGGTTTCGGTTACATGGCTTCGAACTTCACGGACCGTAGCCAGCGTGAGAATGCATCCGGTTCGCGCCAGGAGTTCGCCTTCACGGCAGGTCTGCTCAGCAAGTTCCGCCTGTCGCCGGCATTCGATTTCAATATCGAACTCAAGGGGCTGCTCGCCAAGTCGGATATTTGCCCTGCGGAGATGAACGGTTCTTATCTGGCCGGACTTTCCGCTACGGTGGGTATCACCTACCGCTTCAACCAGCGTGGCTGGGAGCGCGGCGTTCCGGGCTATACGGCCGATGACATCCGTGCTTTCCAGAATGCAGTGGCTGCGGGCAATTCCGCCCTCGAAGCCGCCCGGTCGGAGAATGCGGATCTGGCCAACAGACTGAAGGCTGCCGAGGCCGAGGCCGACGCCGCTAAAGCCGCTGCCGCTGCTGCTGCTGCCAAAGCCGCCGCCGAGGCCGCTGCCGCACAGAAGGTGAACACCCTCAGCCCGACTTCGAGCATTTTCTACGATTACAGCATGTCGAAGCTGACGCCGAAGGAGAAGACCCGCCTCGAACTGATGGCCGACCTGATCAAGAGCGGTCCGAAAGACCGGGTCTACAAGATCGAGGGCCACGCCGACCAGCAGACGGGTACGGCGGCAGGCAACAAGCGCGTTGCCGAGAACCGCGCCAAGAGCGTTTACGACTTCCTCGTAAAATGCGGCGTGAACCCCAAACAGCTGACCTACGAAGGCAAGGGCAACGCAGCCAATGTTTACGAGAACAACCAGAAGGCCAACCGCGCCGTGATCATCAAATAAGGCCGGGCCGTATTGGGGAGGGCGAATGGAACCTTCCCGCCATAGAGAAAAAGATGCTCCGTTTGCGGGAGCATCTTTTTTCATATATATATTATATAAGGTATGCTTTTTTGCCGAACCCGGACTTACCGGATGATGACGGCGTTGACGAGCCGTACGCCCGAACGGCGGTTTATCTCCTCCTTGAGCGCCTCGCGCTGGTAGAAAAGTTCCGAGCGCAGGACGCTCGACTGTATGCGTACGTACAGGATGTGCTTTTCGAGCCGCAATTCGGTGGTGACATCCGCGGCGTGGTTGCCGACAATCTCGCGCCATGTGTCCGGCAGTTTGCCTTCGGCGACTTTCTCGGCGATGTAGGGGCGTTTGAAAAACTCCTCCAGCAGGTCGCCCATCAGCATGGTTTTGGTTCGTCTCATGGCTGTTCGTCGGTTGATTCGGGTTGTACGGATCGCTCTTTTTCCGCGCCTTTCGCGGAATCTTCCGTTGCATTTTCCGAGGCGTTCTCCGGGGTGTTTGCGGCGTTTTCAGCTGCATTCCCGGCCGGGCCTTCCGCCGGATCTTCCGTCGCGGCCCGCTCCTGCGTCACGGCGCCTTCGGCGACTGAAAAGAGCGTGTAGTCGCCGCCCGCCTTGTCGAGAATCCGTTTCAGGCGTGTCGGGTTGCAGTCGGTGATCAGGATTTGCCCGAAGGTGTCGTCCGAGACCAGCCGGATCAACTGTTCGACCCGCCCGGCGTCGAGCTTGTCGAACAGGTCGTCCAGCAGCAGGATCGGGCGTTCGCCCTTCGTCTGGGCGACGACGGCGTACTGCGCCAGTTTGAGGGCGATCAGGAAGGATTTCTGCTGTCCCTGCGATCCGTATTTGCGCAGGGGATAACCTCCGATTTTCAGCACCAGGTCGTCGCGGTGAATGCCTGCCGTCGTGAATTCGTTGACGATGTCCTTCTGCCGCGCATCGAGCAGTATCTCCTCGAACGGACGGTCGTTCAGCTCCGATTTGTAGTGCAGTTCGACCTGCTCCCGGTCGCCCGAGAGGATGCTGTAATAGGCCGCGGTCACGGGTTGCAGCCGCTCGGCGAACTCCTGCCGCCGGGCGTGGATGGCCTTGCCGTGTTCGCACAGTTGCATGTCGTAGATTTGGAGCATGGTTTCGTCGGGCCGGGTTTTCAGCAGGCGGTTGCGTTCGGCCAGCACGGCGTTGTAACGCATCACCGAACCGAGATAGGCGCGGTCCAGCTGCGAAATGAAGGCGTTGAGATAGCGTCGGCGCTCGTCGGCGGCGTCCGAGATCAGCGCGCTGTCGGCCGGCGACACGATCACCGCGGGAATCAGTCCCACGTGGTCCGAAAGCCGTTCGTACTCCTTGCCGTTGCGCTTGAGCACCTTGCCGCCCTTGCGCGAGAAGCTGCACACGATGGTTTCCCGCTTGCCGGCATCGCTCGCATAGGTCCCTTCGACGAGGAAGAAGTCGGCGCCGTGGCGGATGCTCTGCCCGTCGGTCATCGGCAGCGACGACTTGCACATCGAGAGGTAGTAAACGGCGTCCACGACGTTGGTTTTGCCCGCGCCGTTGTCGCCCACCAGGCAGTTGATGCCGGGGCACAGCGCGAGTTCCTCCTGGGAGATGTTTTTGAAATTCAGCAGCGCTATTTTCTTCAGATGCATAGGACAAAAATACAAAAAATCCGGACACGACATTGCACATTGTGAATAGTTTTGTATCTTTGCAAACTATCGTACGAATTATAAACTAATAACACAATAAGCAATATGGCAAAGCAGAACGTCGCCGAGCAGGAAACCCTCGGCGAAGCAATGAACAAAACGGAGTTGTTTTTCGAGAGGAACGGCCGGACGATGTCCTACGTTTTCCTCGGTCTGCTCGTCCTCGCAGCCCTCGTTTTCGGCTACCGCTCGCTGATCCTCCAGCCCCGCGCCACGAAGGCCGCCGAGATGATCGCCGAGGCGCAGAACCGTTTCGAAGGCGAGAACCCCGATTTCGAGACGGCGCTGCTGGGCGACGACAACGCGGCCGGTTTCCTCGACGTGATCGAGAAGTACGGCTCGACGCCTTCGGGCAACCTCGCCAAGCATTATGCGGGCATCTGCTACCTGCGTACGGGCGATCTGGAGAACGCCGCCAAATACCTGGCGAAGTTCTCGCAGTTGAAAGGTATCCCCGGGGAGCTGATCAACGCACAGAACTACGGTTTGCAGGGCGATATCGCCGTTGAGCAGCAGGACTACGCCAGGGCGGTGAAGTTCTACGAGAAGGCCGTGAAGGCCGCCGACAACAACCTGACGGCCCCGATGTACCTGCGCAAGGCAGGTCTTGCGGAGCAGGCGCAGGGCAATGAGCAGAAAGCCGCGGCTTTCTATGAAGAGATTTTGACTTCGTATCCCGCCTCGATGGAGGCCCGCGATGCGGAAAAGCTGCTCGGCAGCATCAAATAGCGAAAGACGATGGCGACCAAGAATCACAACCTTTCCAAATTCGACTCACCCCTGCCTTCGGCCGCTGACATGCGGTTCGGTATCGTCGTGGCCGAGTGGAACCGCGAGGTCACCGAGGCCCTGTTGGAGGGAGCCGTGCGCACGCTGCGTGCCGCCGGGTGCCCCGATATGAATATTCAGGTCAAATATGTCCCGGGCACGTTCGAGCTTTCGCTCGGCGCGCAGTTCTTCGCGGAGTATACCGACGTGGACGCCGTCATCGCTCTCGGATGCGTTATCCAGGGCGACACGCGCCACTTCGATTTCATCTGTCAGGGCGTGACGCAGGGCATTACGCAGCTGCAAATCCAGTGGAACATGCCCATCGCTTTCGGCGTGCTGACGGTGGGCGACATGCAGCAGGCCCTCGACCGCTGCGGCGGCCGTCACGGCAACAAGGGCGACGAGGCTGCGGCCACGGCCATCAACATGGTGAAGTTGCAGATCGACATGGAGGCGGCTTCGCCCGACCATGAACCCGACCGGCGCAATATCAACTGATTGCCGCTTTCTGGCGGCGATCTTTCGCACATCCTTTAAACGAGGCGGATGGACAGTACCGAAGTACATTCCATCCGCCTCGTTCTTTTGCTGTCCGGCGTTCGTTCGTCTGATCCGTTCCCGCCGCTCGCCCGGACTTGTTCAGCTGTCGCCGCTTCGGCCGGTCATTGGGCCTTTTCGAGCGTGATGCGCTCCGAATAGCGGCGTCCGAAACGGTCCGTGGCGACTACCTCGATCGTCTGTGCCGAAGCCGAAGGACGCGCTTTGAAATAGAAGTCCGAGATGCGGGGATGCTGCGATTTGGCGAGTTTCCGCCCGGCGTTTTTCAGAGAGTCGAGATGCGCCGCATAGTCGGGGTCGACGATCTGGATGCGTTGCATTGCGCCGCGGTAACGGCCGTCCTCGTACCAGACGACGGTCCAGCAGGGGTCCCAGTTCCAGATTTTGGCCACGACGCTTCCGGGAAACGCTTCCACCTGCCCGGGCTGCCATACCCGCAGTTGCCGTACGGCCGGAGACCCGAGGCTCCGGTACTCCCACGAGAACTCTCCGCCGCACTCGCGGAAGAGCTGGTAGCCTTTGGGCGTGCCGTCCTTGTTGATCGGGTCGTACCACAGATTTCCGCAGATCTGTGCCACGTTGTGCTCCACGACTCCTTCGCGGATGTCGTAGTTCGAGTTGACGTGCGTGTGTCCCGTGATGAAATGCAGTTCGTGGCCGGCAAAGGCGTCCATCAGCCTGGCGGCCGACTCCATGACCTGATTGCCTTTCCAGGCCTTCATGGCCGGGGCGTGCATGGCCACGCAGACGCGCGACCCGGCGGGCAGCCGCCGGGCGTATTCCGCGGCCCAGGCCAGTTGCAGCGAGTCGATCTGCTCGTCGTATTTCTTCGCTCCGTGGTAGACGATGTCGTCGAGGACGATGTAGTGGGTCCGTCCCATGTCGAAGGCGTAGTAGGTGGGGCCGAAATGGTTCCGGTAGTTCTCCGTGGCCTCCCGGTCGGTGTATTTGTTCCGGTCGTGGTCGTGGTTGCCGATCACGCCGTAGACCGGTATTCCGAGCGATGCGAACTGCTCGCGGACGCCGGCGAACAGCTCCGGAGAGTCCCAGACGATGTCGCCGAGCAGCAGCGCCGCCTGTGCCGTGCCCCGTTGCTTCCCGAGGGCGGTCGCGCGTTGCAGTTCGGGAATGATCTCGGTTCGGAGCCGGTCGAAATGCGCCGCGGTTTTGGGCTGCGGGTCGCCGATCGCCAGCAATTCGTAAACCTCGCCCGTGGCCGGCCACGGACGCAGCTCGAAATCGTAACGCTTCGTGGAAGCGGCGTAGGGCCGGAAGAATTGCGGGATGTCCTGCTCCATGGGGGCCAGGTAGCCGGAAGGGGTTACGATGCTGATGAACAGCGCGTCGTCGTCGGCGTCGAGGGTGAAAGTTCCGTCGGCGCCGCTTTCGGTGAAGGAGTGGCCGTCCGTGACGGTGACGCCGGAGACCGGCGTCCCGGCGCATTTGACCGTGCCCCGGATCGGGCGGGCCGTAACGGCTGCGCCGAGGCAGCAGACGAGCAGCAGGACAATGAATCGTTTCATGGTTTCGGTAGGTTTTGGGTTTCGTTCTGATCGGTGCGGGCCGCTAAAAGAGGCCCAGGTTATCCAGGAAGATCAGCAGCAGCACTGCCGGGCAGACGTAGCGCACGAGGAAGATGAACACCCCGTAGATACGGAATTTCAGCGTGCCGTTGTTGCTGATTTCGGCCTTGAGTATTTTCCGGTCGAGGCGCCAGCCGACGAATATGCAGGTGAAAAATCCGCCGGCGGGGAGCAGGATGTTGGCCGTAAGGTAGTCGAGCGAGTCGAAAATCGTGAGTCCGAAGATGTTCCATCCCTTCAGAACGCCCAGCGACAGCGATGCCACGGCGGCCAGCGCCATGCAGGCTCCGGTCGTGGACCATGCGGCGGCCCGCCGGCTCATGTGCCACTCCTCGTGCATGTAGGCCGTGATGACTTCGTGCAGGGAGATGGTCGAGGTGAGCGCCGCAACGACCAGCAGCAGAAAGAATACCGACGACCAGACCATGCTCAGCGGCATCGAGTTGAAGATGCCCGGCAGGGTGATGAATACGAGCGACGGTCCCGACGAGGGTTCGATGCCCACGCTGAACACCGCCGGGAAGATCACCACGCCGGCCAGCACGGCTACCAGTGTGTCGAGGATCGTGACGTTGAGCGCCGTGTGGCGCAGGTTGGTGTCGGGTTTGAAGTAGGAGGCGTAGGTGACCATCGTGCCGATGCCGATCGAGAGCGAGAAGAAGGCCTGCCCCAGCGCCACGAGCACCGTCGAGGGCGTCACCTTCGAGAAGTCGGGCCGGAACAGGAACCGAAGCCCTTCCTCGCCGCCGGGCATCAGCAGCGAGTGGATCGACAGTGCGATCAGGATGACGAACAGCAGGGGCATCAGCACCTTTGCCGAGCGTTCGATGCCTTTCTGCACGCCCGTCGCGATGACGAAGTGCGTGGCCAGCACGAACAGCGCGGTGTAGAGCACGGGCCGCCACGGGTTCTGGATGAAATTCTCGAAAACGCTCTTGTATTCGTCGGCGGTGGTGTACCGGGCGAGGCTTCCCGTCACGGAGTGAACCATGTATTCGGCGGTCCATCCCGACACCACGAAGTAGAAGCCCAGGATCAGGAATGCCGCCACGACGCCGTTGTAGCCCAGGAAACTCCACTTGGGGTCGAGCGCCCGGTAGGCTCCCACGGCATTGCGGTGCGAGGCGCGTCCGACCGAGAATTCGGCCACCATGATGGGCAGTCCCAGCAGCAGGACGCAGAGAATGTAAATCACCAGAAAAGCTCCGCCGCCGTTGTCTCCGGCGACATAGGGGAACCGCCAGATATTTCCCAGCCCCACGGAACTTCCGGCCGCGACGAGCACGGCGCTCAATTTGCCGCCCAGCGTTGCGCGGCCGTGTGAATGATGCATATATCGGTTCTATTTGAAAAACTGCGCGCACGCAGCCGCGTGCGCGCAGTTTTCTATTTCTCCAGTACGACGCTCACCTTCTCCAGTTTGCCGCCGAGCGGGGGCGCCAGTTTCGAGACGGTGCATTTTACGTGCCGGACCTGCCGGAACGAGGCGTAGACCGCCTCGATGATGTTCATCGCCACGCGCTCGATCGTGCGCTGGGTAATGCGCATCTGGAGCGAGACGACTTCGTAGACCGTGAGGTAGTTGACCGTCTGTTCGACGCTGTCCTCGGCGGCCGCGTCGCCCAGGCAGGCCGTGATCTCCAGGTCGACCGTGAAGCGGTTGCCGACCTTCCGTTCGAGTTCGTAGCAGCCGTGCAGCGCCCGGAACTCCATGCGCTGGAGAACGATCCGGTATTCCATCCTATTCGGCGATCACGAGGTAGTAGTTCTTCTTGCCGCGCTGCACGAGCAGGTATTTGCCCGCGATCAGGTCCGCGTCGGTCACCGGGCGCATCGCGTCGGCCAGCTTCTCCTTGTTGAGCGACACGCCGCCGCCCTGCACCAGTTTGCGGCACTCGCCTTTCGAGGCGAAGATGTCGCTTTTCTCGGCGCAGAGGTCCACGAACGGGATGCCGGCCGCGAGTTCCGTGCGGGCCACGCGGTACTGGGGCACGCCTTCGAACACTTGCAGCAAGGTCTGCTCGTCGAGACGGTGCAGAGCCTCCGACGTGGCGCCGCCGAAGAGGATGGCCGAGGCCTCGACGGCCTTTTCGTACTCTTCGCGCGAGTGGATCATGCCGGTGATCTCCTCGGCCAGCCGTTTCTGCAATACGCGCAGGTGGGGAGCCGCGTCGTGCTCGGCGATGAGTGCGTCGATGGTCTCACGGTCGAGCAGCGTGAAGATCTTGATGTAGCGTTTGGCGTCCTCGTCGCTGACGTTGAGCCAGAACTGGTAGAACTTGTAGGGCGATGTGTAGCGCGGGTCGAGCCATACGTTGCCGCTCTCGGTCTTGCCGAATTTCGTGCCGTCGGCCTTGGTGATCAGCGGGCAGGTGATGCCGAAGGCCTCGGCCTCTGCGCCCAGCTTGCGGCGGATCAGCTCCGTGCCGGTGGTGATGTTGCCCCACTGGTCGGCGCCGCCCAGCTGGATTTTGCAGTTCATCGTCTCGTAGAGGTGCAGGAAGTCGTAGCCTTGAACCAGCTGGTAGGTGAATTCGGTGAACGACATGCCGTCGCCCTCGCCGTTGAAGCGTTTCTTCACGGAGTCTTTGGCCATCATGTAGTTGACGGTGATGCACTTGCCGATGTCGCGGATGAAATCGAGGAACGTGAATTCCTTCATCCAGTCGTAGTTGTTGACCAGCGCGGCGGCGTTCGGGGCGTCGGAGTCGAAGTCGAGCAGTTTGGCCAGCTGGCGTTTGATCGCCTCCTGATTGTGACGCAGGGTCTTTTCGTCGAGCAGGTTGCGCTCCTGCGATTTGCCCGAGGGGTCGCCGATCATGCCCGTCGCACCGCCCACGAGGGCCAGCGGACGGTGGCCGCACATCTGGAAGTGCTTGAGGATCATCACGCCCACCAGGTGGCCGATATGCAGCGAGTCGGCCGTGGGGTCGATGCCCAGGTAAGCCGTCGTCTGTTCTTTTTCGAGTTGTTCCTTTGCTCCGGGCATGATCGTGTGGATCATGCCGCGCCATTCGAGTTCTTCGATGAAATTCTTTGTTGCCATTATTGCGTTATTTAATTTTCACTTTGTTTTTCGGTGGAAGCGCAGTTCGGAATCTGCTTCCGTCTGACGCTCCATCGCCCATAAATCCCGCTTTTTAAGCGGGTTACTCCACTTCCAAATCCAATGCTTTGCGGAGTTCCGCGATCAGCGGATTCTTTTCTGTCATGTATTTCACCCGGTCTTCGAGTTTGATCGGGCGTGCGGCCCGAATTTCCTCGTTGACGACCACTTCCAGTTCGATCGCTCCCGTGATGCTCGCCAGTTCGGCGATGCGCATCAGCATCCCTGTCTTGCTGCGGAGTATCTCTTCGCGCAGTTCGCTCGTCGGCACGCTCAGCGAGATCGTGTTGCCCTGCACCCTCATTAGTTCGAAGGCCGGGACGAACCGCGGACGTCGTTCCCGGATGAGGTTCAGGATCTTTTCCCGGGCGCGTTCCAGTTTCCGTTCGCACTCGGGGTCGATCGTCGCGACCTCCGGTTCGGCCGTTTCCTGCTCGGAAGGCTCCTCGTCCGGATTGCTGCCCGCCGAGGCGAGCAGTTCCGAAAGGGAGGTTCCCGAGATCAGCGGCCTCCGCACGGGCTGGGGCGCGGGTTTGGACGCTTCGGGCCGTGCGGCCGGAGCGGGAGCGGGTCCCGGGGCGGCTGCGGATTGCGCCGGCGTTTCCGGCCGGGGTGCGGCCGGCTGCGGAGCCGGGGCGGGAATCGGCGCGGACGCCGGTTGTGAGGCCTGCCCGGGTTGAACCGTTGCGGGTTGCTGCGGAGCCGCCGGAACGGGATTCGGACCGGGGCGGGTCGCCGGGTCGGGCTGCGGTTGCGCCGCAGGCGTCGCCGCGACGGCCGCGGCCGCCGTTCGGGGTGTCAGTTCGGGAAGCGGATACTCCCCGGAAGATGTCAGGGTGTCATTTTTTTTTTGACCGAGTCCGGCGATTTTCATCAGGCCCAACTCGACAAGCAATCGCTGGTTCGACGATTGCCGGATCTTCCCGTCAAGTTCCGTCAGTACGGAGATGGCTCCGAACAGGAACTCGACACTGCAGGCGCCCGCCTGCGTCCGGTATCGTTCGAGCAGCGTTCCGGTCATTTCGATCAGTCGCAGCGTGTCGGGCTGCCTGGCCATCAGGAGATCCCTCATATGGCGGTTCATGCCGGACATGAAGGTCTGGCCCGAGAAGCCTTTCGACAGCACGCTGTCGAAGGCCACCAGCACGTCGACGTAGTTGCCCGCGAGCAGCATCTCCGTCACGCTGAAATAGGTGTCGTAGTCCAGCACGTTCAGCGTCTGGGCCACGTTGCGGTAGTCCAGCGCCGTGCCGCAGAACGACACGGCCTTGTCGAACATCGACAGCGCGTCGCGCATGCCGCCGTCGGCCTTCTGCGCGATGAGGTTCAGCGACTCTTCGTCCGCCGAGATGCCCTCCTGGGAGGCGATGTATTTGAGGTATTCGACCGAATCTTCGACGCGGATGCGGTTGAAATCGTAGATCTGGCAGCGCGAGAGGATCGTGGGGATGATCTTGTGTTTCTCGGTGGTCGCCAGAATGAAGATGGCGTGGGCGGGCGGCTCCTCCAGCGTCTTGAGGAAGGCGTTGAAGGCTGCGGCCGAGAGCATGTGGACCTCGTCGATGATGAACACCGAGTAACGGCCCACCTGCGGGATGATGCGCACCTGCTCGATCAGCGTGCGGATGTCCTCCACGGAGTTGTTCGACGCGGCGTCCAGCTCGTGGATGTTGAGCGAACGTCCCTCGTTGAACGAGCGGCACGATTCGCACTCGTTGCACGCTTCGGCGCCGTCGGGTGCGAGGCAGTTGATGGCCTTGGCGAAGATGCGGGCGCAGGTGGTCTTGCCTACGCCGCGGGGACCGCAGAAGAGGTAGGCGTGGGCCAGCTGGCCGCGCTCGATGGCGTTCTGGAGCGTCGAGGTGATATGTTTCTGCCCGACGACCGACCGGAAGGTCGCAGGGCGGTATTTGCGTGCGCTGACGATGAAATCACTCATAGTGTTGCAAAGATACGAAATATGAATTAAGAATTAAAAATTAAGAATTAAAAATTATGTGCCGTGCTCCGGCACGACAAATTGGCAGTTGTTGGCAGTTGTTCTGTGACAAATAATGACACTATGTCCTGGATTCGGAGTTGGCAGGGGTTTTGCTCAATTCACAATTCAGAATTCAAAATTAAAAATTACATATTATGAACATCAACACTCTTACCATCAAGGCGCAGGAGGCGCTGCAAGCGGCGCTCTCGCTGGCGCGGGAGCGGGGACAGCAGGCTGTCGAACCGCTCCACCTGCTCGCGGTGCTGATCCGCGAGGACGATTCGCTCTCGACGTTCCTGCTGGGGCGCGTGGGAGTGAATGTACGTTCGCTGCGCGACGAGGTCGGCCGGGCCGTGGCGTCGCTGCCGCGCGTCGAGGGCGGCGGCGAGCAGTTCTTTGCGCAGGACACCTCGAAGGCGATCCAGCGCGCCGTGGACTTCACGAAGAATTTCGGCGACAAATACGCCTCCGTCGAACACCTGCTGCTGGCCCTCGTGGCCGAGCGCGGGCAGGCCGCCGACATCCTCAAACGCAGCGGCGCGACGGAAAAGGAGCTGATCGAGGCGATCCGCACCTTCCGCAAGGGTGCGACGGTCGATTCGCAGACCTCCGAGCAGCAGTTCGACGCGCTGGGCAAGTATGCCATCAACCTCAACGAGCAGGCGCGCTCGGGAAAACTCGACCCGGTCATCGGGCGTGACGAGGAGATCCGCCGCGTGCTGCAAATCCTTTCGCGGCGCACGAAGAACAATCCGATTCTCGTGGGCGAGGCCGGCGTCGGCAAAACCGCCATCGCCGAGGGCATCGCCCGCAGGATCATCGACGGCGACGTGCCCGAGAACCTGAAGTCGAAGGTCATCTACTCGCTGGACATGGGTGCGCTGATCGCAGGCGCCAAGTATCAGGGCGAGTTCGAGGAGCGTCTGAAAGCCGTCGTGCAGGAGGTTACGGCCAGCGAGGGCGAGATACTGCTCTTCATCGACGAGATCCACACGCTGGTCGGCGCCGGCAAGTCGTCGGGGGCGATGGATGCCGCGAACATCCTCAAACCGGCCCTTGCGCGGGGCGAGCTGCGGACCATCGGAGCCACGACGCTCGACGAGTTCCAGAAATACTTCGAGCAGGACAAGGCCCTCGAACGCCGTTTCCAGAAGGTGATGGTCGACGAGCCTTCGCAGGAGGACGCCATCTCGATCCTCCGCGGCCTGAAGGAGCGTTACGAAAACCACCACCAGGTGCGGATCAAGGACGAGGCCATCGTGGCCGCCGTCGAGCTTTCGACGCGCTACATCACCTCGCGGTTCCTGCCCGACAAGGCCATCGACCTGGTGGACGAGGCCGCCTCGCGGCTGCGTCTGGAGATGAACTCCGTGCCCGAGGAGATCGACACGCTCGACCGCCGGGTCCGCCAGCTCGAAATCGAGCGCGAGGCCATCCGCCGCGAGAAGGACAAGGAGCGCGTCGAGCACCTGACCAAGGAGATCGAGGAACTGAAGGCCCGTGACGCCGAGATGCGTGCCAGGTGGCAGGGCCAGCGCGATCTGCTCAAAAAGATTCAGGCCAACAAGGATAAGATCGAGTCGCTGAAAGTCGAGGCCCGGCAGGCCGAACGGCAGGGTGACTACGGCAAGGTGGCCGAAATCCGCTACGGCAAGATTCAGGAGGCCGAGAAGGAGATCGCCGCTTTCCAGGAGGAGTACCGCCTCGCTTCGGCCAGCGGTTCGATGATCAAGGAGGAGGTCGACGCGCAGGACGTGGCCGAGGTGGTGTCGCGCTGGACGGGCATTCCCGTGACGCGCATGCTGGCCTCGGAGCGCGAGAAACTGCTCCATATGGAGGACGAACTCCACAAGCGCGTCATCGGGCAGGAGCAGGCCATCGCGGCCATTTCCGACGCCGTGCGCCGTTCGCGCGCCGGGCTGAACGATCCCCGCAAGCCGATCGGTTCGTTCATCTTCCTCGGTACGACGGGCGTCGGCAAGACCGAGCTGGCCAAGGCGCTGGCCGAGTTCCTGTTCAACGACGACCAGATGATGACGCGTATCGACATGAGCGAGTACCAGGAGCGGCACGCCGTGTCGCGGCTCGTCGGGGCGCCTCCGGGATACGTCGGTTACGACGAGGGCGGCCAATTGACCGAGGCCGTGCGGCGCAAGCCCTATTCCGTGGTGCTGCTCGACGAGATCGAGAAGGCGCATCCCGACGTCTTCAACATCCTGTTGCAGGTGCTCGACGACGGCCGGCTGACCGACAACAAGGGCCGTACGGTGGATTTCCGCAACACGATCATCATTATGACCTCGAACATGGGTTCGCAGGTGATCCAGGATAACTTCGCCGAGGCCTTCGACGGCAGGAAGCTGCCCGAAGAGGTTGTCGAGCGGACGCGCCTCGCGGTGATCGACCTGCTGAAACAGCAGCTCAAACCGGAGTTCCTGAACCGTATCGACGAGATCGTGATGTTCGAGCCGCTGACGCACAAGGACATCGAACGCATCGTCGACATCCAGTTGGGCATCGTGCGCAGGATGCTTTCGGAGAACGGCATCCGGCTGGAGTACAGCGACAAGGCGCGCGAATGGATCGCCTCGGCGGGTTACGATCCGCTCTATGGCGCACGTCCCGTGAAGCGGGTCATCCAGCGCTATGTGGTCAACGACCTTTCGAAGCGGATTCTTGCCGGCGAGGTCGACCGCTCGAAGCCGATCGCGATTGACGCCGGGCAGGACGGGCTGACGTTCTCGAACTGACGCCGCCCGGCAGAGTGAAAAAGGGTTCCGATGATTCGGAACCCTTTTTCGTTTACCGGACGTATCTGCTGAAAAACTTCCACAGCTCTTCGCCCGTGTCTACGCCCGTCTCTTTCCAGGAGTGCTTTCCGCCGACGGTCTCGTAGAGCCAGACCTCGTTTCCGTCCGTGCCCTCCGTGTAGCGGTGGGCGATGACCTGCAAGC
>PPYF01621150.1_pt1 | contig 30128 bp, 18 predicted proteins | sample 1559871 | NCBI WGS metagenome assembly PPYF01 (sample SAMN08240021, study PRJNA423297) | Human gut metagenome, whole genome shotgun sequencing project.
AGGCCCGGCATTTACTGATTTCGGTTTCGTTAAAATCATATTTTTTTACCCCATGTTCATCCGTTACTTCTTAGGTAACAGACAATACATACACGAAACGCATACTACAGTGAAAATAGAAATCACATACATGACAAAGGCGTAGAAAATGGAAAAGCCTAATATTCAATAAGAAAACTATTGAATTAGGCAATGAAAAAGTATAGAGCATGGAAATAAGATTATTTCATGTTCAGACAGTTTTTTGCTCTATGTTTCAGATAAAACGAAAAAAAGTGGAAGAATATTTGCTTACTATTCGTGTTTTTGTCTATCTTTGCGTCAAATTTAAGTTCTGTTACCTAAGAAGTAACACACACATTTTACTTCTGATTATCAATATTTTATATATCTACCATCTGTCTACACAACAGTTTCTCACGTAAGATAAATTCCCTTTATTCACCTCCGTACGTTCTTTAAGTCCGAAGCCTTTCAAATAGATTTGTGTGGTTTTTATAGATTTGTGTCCCAATGATTCACTAATCATTTCAATCGATACTCCCCGATACTTCGCTGTCGTTGCCCAAGAATGACGAAGTGTGTAAGAAGTGACAGGAGACTTCAAACGTAAAGCTCTCGCTAAGTCCTTTAAACGGTTGTTAAATCGACGAAGGGCAGACTGGTATTCCCGATAAGCCCTTTCATCCGTCCGTTTCTTATCACTACTAAGAATATCAAACAGATAATCCGGAGAATCCGGATGAGAATCCTGATTACTACGAAGCCGGTTAATCATTTCCTTTGCAGTATCAAGTATTTCCACACTCATCGGAGTTTTAGTCTTGATACGGTTATACCGTAACACATTCTGATCTAAAGCTGATTTCTCCAGATGAGCTAAATCCGCGAATGACATTCCACAGAATTGAAACATCAAGGCAGCAATAGCCTGCGTACGACGCAAACGCTCCGATTTGGGATCCTCATACAAAAGTCTACGTAATTCACCGATAGGCAAAGCTTTCTTTTGGCGAACATCTACTCCCGTATAAACATCATGAAACAATCGGGGTACGTAAGGTGCACTACCTGCTTCCACTCCTCGATTATAAATACAACGAAGCATACGCATATACGTAGAAATCGTATTAGGCTTCAAGCCACACTCATAAAGATACTGCCCGTAACGTCGTAAACGCTCGCGGGTGATCTGTCTGAACGACACATTGGACGTGCCACAAAATTTGCTAAAAGAGAAGATAGCATTCTTATAGACATGCGCTGTAGAATGCCTTCCTTCCTTTCGCAAACGACCGATGTAGAACTCTGCACATCGGCTAAACCCATTTTTGTTCATCATTTGCATCACTAGTTATTTTATATATGCCATTTGGCAAGCGGCAAAAAAACAAATCTTTTTGCATACCTGACACGTACTTACTAGATGCAGTCCTATTTTTATCATTTTTAACTTTATTACAATCAGCAAATTATGACAGTAAAAATGGTATCACTATCATTGCTGCGCTGACAAATAAACGGTAAAAGAACTAAAAAAATATCCGGATGCGCACAAAAAGAACATCCGGATATCACTCTCTTTTTACCTTCTGACTAATTACCTTTCTGAATAGTTTGCCAGATTGTAACATACCGGCTTAGTGCTATTACCTACACGGTAAATACCGAACTTGAAGTAATAACCATCATCGTCGTTACGTCCAATCATGATTTTTTCATTGTCTACAATGTGTTTACTAACCTTTTTCCCTTTTTCCTGATAGTCCATCTGCACATCGAGCATACCTGGTTTTACAATCGTTTCCGCCTCTTTGCCATAGACTGTCCAGTCGATATGAATGCGGAATGTAATCCAGCAGTCTTTCGGAAAATCGGCATAAGGCATTTTGTAAGCAATGGTCGATGCTTTATAGTCTGATGTTACAGGTTTCATGATCGGTGTTTTTTCGGGATTTGCGTTGCAACGGTCGTCTTTATCCGTCAGCCACTTATGGTCGGAATTTGCTTTGATATAGAACCATCCACCGGAGAACCCGAACGCCAATGGAGGATAGCCTCCTTGTTCCACGAGCCATCCGTTGGCCTTTCCGGCCTGATATACAGGATTTCCTTGTTTGTCTTTCACCGGATTACCTTGTTTATCCAGCTTGGCTACTTTCTCGTGCCCTTCATTCTTTTTAAAGATCGTAGTCTTTTCCAGTTCAACGAACTCGTCAATCGTAAGTTTCTTCACTTCTCCTTGTGGAGTTTGTACCAATGTACGATCCGGCATCCCATGCCATTGGGCAAAAATTGTCGAGACATCGCTACCCAATGAAGAAGGAATATATACGGCAAACTCATAGTCGCGGGAAGCTCCTTGCGGACAAATACCTTTCCCATAATGATATACAGTTTTGGTAATCTGTGCTTTCTGATAAACATCGGCAGGCAGGCCTTTGAAATCATCGGAAGTTGCATAACAATAAGAAAATTCCGCACGCCCTTTTGTTTCCCCTTTGGCATATCCTGACAGGGTGTTATCATCTTCCTTCAATTCAAAACGATAGGAAGGCTTACCGTTGAACATACGTGTGAAGTCGCGTTGAATTGCATGAGGCTTTTTAGTCCCTACTGCTACCCAGCAATCGTCTATAATTTGATTGACGCGTGCCGAATCCGCCTGCACGTTTACCCGTTCCGTAAGTGGAACCAACGTTTGTGTATCTTGGGTTTGAGCGGTCAGTGCCGTACATCCTACTGCTACCACACAGATAGCAAAAATGTTTTTCTTCATTCTATTCGGTATTAAGTTTGTTGACGGTGCAAAAATACGAAAGGCAACCTCATTGGCTGCCTTTCTTTTGTCTCAAATGTTCTCACATTTGTGTAATTTTACTGTCAACACTCGCCTACAAACTTAATTGGGGGCTTCATCGTCATAATCTTCTTCAAGTATATCTACTTTCTGTATACTCATTTTTCCATCGGCAGTGATCGTTATAGAAAGCGGCATATACAAATCAGTCTGCGGATAACAAACACTCGCTGCATACACAATTCCCTGCGGAGTGGTCTTGTCATATACAATGCCTTCCAATATAGACTTAGATAGGAAGTTCGCATCGACTACCGATGAAAAATCATTCTTGGTAAAGGTCTTGTTCAACACGGTTTCATTACCACGAGTCAGGTGCAACACTATTTTATTGTCGACATAGGTATCTCCCAGCTCGTTTGTCACATGGGGCAGATTTTCATCCGGAGTACGCGAAACGAGGGAATGATAATCTTTCCCCTTAAACTTAAAGTCGGTTTCGCTCTTAGACGTCTGCATACGCTGCAATCCGTGAGCATCCACACTGTCTATCATCGCCAATGTCGACGTATTATCTGAAGATCCTTTTTTACCGCCACATGCACTCACAGCCACTGCCAACGGCAATAAAAGCCAATAAATTAGTTTTCTCATACGTAAGTTTTCTGTTTATAAATAGATAGCAAAGGAACAAAAAGAGCGGGATATTTACAAGTGTAACCGACATTTTTCCTACATTTGCAGGAAAGAAGGAATACTTTTACAACAATTACAGATTTAAAAACCTGCAAACCTAACACCATGCGCGAACGAATTACAACAATTCTTTTTCTCATCCTTGCCTACTGTAGCAGTGGCAATGTGTATGGGCAAAAAGTAAATTATCAGCAATTCGACAACATCTATCTCGGGGCCGAAGCTTCGGTGATTAGTTGCTTCCTGCAAGATAGCGAGGGACTGATATGGGTGGGTTCCAACAAGGGTTTATTCAGTTATGACGGTTATTCCACACAACAGCATTTCACGTATGGAGAACGTACTAACACACGTATCTACTGCGGTATTATAGCAGATAACACTTATTTATATCTGGGAACAGATAACGGGATTCTTGTTTATAACTATCGAACAGACAAATATGAGCAACCGGATACTGATTTCCCAACGGATGTCCGTACCATGGTACTCCAGGGAGATACATTGTGGATAGGTTCGTTGAATGGATTATATACTTATCAGTTAAAAAGCCGTCAACTGAATCATTTCGATAGCAAACAGACCGGGTTGCCTCATAACACCATCTATTCCGTCATTCAGACAAAAGATAATCAAATTTATATAGGTACTTACAACGGATTATGCCGCTATGTGCAGGCAAGTGGAAAATTTGAAAACATCCTTTTGCCCGTTAACCGGGGAGGTAGCAATTTGTTTGTCAATTCTCTGTTGGAAGACACCACCCGACAATGTATCTGGATCGGGATGGAAGGTTATCTCTTCCAATACAATCCCACTACAGGAGAGATGAAGGCGATAGAGGTATTCCATAACAACTCCATCAAATCACTGGCACTGGACGGAGATGAAAATTTGCTGGCAGGTACAGACAACGGGCTTTATGTGTACCAGAATGACAAAGAACCTTTGCAGCATATCATTCACGATTCACGCAATATCCAGTCACTAACCAACAATATTATCTGGAACATATTCTCGGATCAGGAACATAATATCTGGCTAGGAACAGATTATGGCATTTCCCTGTCACGCTATAACAGTGCGCTGCAATTTGTACCGATTTCTCAAATCACAGGCACAGGAGACGGAAATCAGTTCTATTCCCTGTTCCGGGATTCCAAAGGATTCTATTGGTTCGGAGGTACAAACGGAGTGATCCGGTTCACCCATCCGGCAGGCAATAAACACGATGCTATCTGGTATAGAATGGGGGATAAAAACCATCCGTTATCCCACAACCGGATACGGCACATCTACGAGGATAGAGAACAGCAGTTATGGATAGCCACAGACGGAAGTATCAACCGCTATGACTATAATACCCATCAATTTGTACACTACAACATCGTAGACAGTACAGGAACTTATAATACCAACTGGGCTTATTACCTGTTTGAAGATACTGACGGGAAGCTTTGGATCGCCACCTGTCTCGGAGGTATCTTTGTGGTGGACAAACATAAACTGATACAATCTGCCGGAAAATCGTATGTAGCCGATCAAAATTATTCCATTCATAATGGGTTATCGGGGATGTTCATTAATCAGATTGTCCCTGATGCGGAAGGTAATGTATGGGTATTGTTATACAACAGCAAAGGAATAGACAAAATCAATGCCCGTACGCGGCAAGTGACAAAGCTGTTTGCCGATGAATTAAGTGGCGAGAAGAGCCCGAACTACCTTTTACGGGATGAAGACGGCATGCTTTGGGTAGGATTTCACGGAGGGGTGATGCGTATCAATCCCAAAGACTCGAGTCAGCAAAGTATCTCTTTCGGCAATTTCAGCAATAACGAGATTCTGTCTATGACCTCTGTAAAAGAACATATCTGGGTTTCCACCACTAACGGACTTTGGATCATCGACCGGAGAACAATGGATGCCCGCCAGCAAAGCCTGACGGATAAACGTTTCACCAGTCTCATGTTTGATCCGGAAGATGGAAATATCTATCTGGGAGGTGCAGACGGGTTCGGCATATCCCGTCCCGAAATACAAGCCATGAGTCAGCCGGAACACTCCATTTTACTGACTGCCTTATATATCAACAATCAACTGATGTCTCCGCATACCGGAGAGGATATTCCCAACATCCGCTATACCGATGCTATCGAACTAAAATACGACCAGAACAACCTGGCTTTCGAACTTTCAGACCTGCCCTACTCGCTGGAAGAAAAACATGAATTCGTCTACCGGCTGGAAGGTATGGACAAAGAATGGAATTTCCTGCAATCCAACACGAATCGCATTACGTACAGTAATTTGGGTTATGGGGATTATCAGCTAGTAATCAGCAAAGTAGAAAAGAGCGGTTCTCCTTCCGAGCATCCATATATCCTGAATATTAAAATTCTCCCTCCATGGTATTACACACTTTGGGCAAAGATTGTCTACATTCTTTTATTCTTGAGCCTCATTGCCTGGGTTATCAACTTTTTCCGTGTCAAGAACCGTCTGAAAATGGAACGGATGGAAAAAGAGAAGATTCTGGAGCAATCACGCCAGAAAATGGCTTTCTTTACCCATTTGTCTAATGAATTAAAGACACCGCTTAGCCGGATCATCGCTCCTGTCAGTCAATTGCTCCCCGTTGCAGAAGAAGTGCATGAGAAACAGACACTGGAGGAGGTGCAGCGTAATGCAATGAAAATAAACTCATTGATTCATCAGGTATTAAACTTCAACCGGATAGAGGATAATAAAGATTCGCTGCTGATTTTGTCGCGTATCGAACTTGTGTCATTCAGCCGTAGCCTGTTTTCCGTCTATGAGGAAAACAAACAGATCACATTCCATTTCGAGACGAATAAAGCCAAGATTTATGCTGATATGGATGCCATCAAACTTGGAGTGATTTTAGATAATCTGCTTTCAAATGCCGTCAAATTCACCCCGGATGGTGGAAGTGTCCGCCTGTCTCTTTTCTATCGTGAGGAAACGGAATTGTTGGATATTTGTGTTTCTGATACAGGAACCGGAATCGCGCAACAAGATATTCCATATATCTTCCAGCGCTTTTTCCAGTCTCCACATTCCGGCAATAAGGAAGGTACGGGTATCGGACTTTATCTAGTCAAGACTTATACGGAACTTCATGGCGGTCACATCAACGGAGTCACCTCGAACGAAGGAAAAGGAACTTCCATTGGGCTGAATATTCCTGTCATCGCCGTAGAGAAAGAAGAGATTCCGGCGACACAAGTGAAAAAGCAATTGGAATCGTTGCCTGTTCTTAAACCAATCGAAGCAGAATCTCAAGATGAGAAATTTCTGTCGAACATTATCCGCCTGATTGAGGATCATCTTTCTGAATCGGAATTGAATGTGAATGCGCTTTGTGAATTATCCGGTATCAGTAATAAGCAGATTTACCGGAAAATTAAACAGCTGACCGGAATGTCTCCAGTGGAATACATCAAATCGATCCGGATGAAAAAGGCGGCCATGTTGTTGCAACAAAAGAAGTTTACCGTTGCCGAAGTGATGTACATGGTAGGCTTTTCCAATCATTCTTATTTCTCCAAATGTTTTCAGGCAGAATTCGGAAAAACGCCACGTCAGTACCTTAATGAAGACCTGTAGAGGTGTTTTGGGGCATTTCGTCCTATTTTTATCCTTATATGTCCAATCTGTGCTTTTATTGAAATGACCAATAAATTACTTTTGTTGCTGTCAATAAACCGATAAATTTGATAGCATGAAAAGACTGTTGATCCTTACCTTTATTTGTTTGATATCTGCCTTTGTCAAAGTGCAAGGCAAATCATCCTCTACACCTATTATATATATAGATGGAAATGGGGTGATGCGTTGGAGTGACACCCGCCGGGAGGCTTCCTTTTTCGGTGTTAATTATACGCTGCCTTTCGCCCATGCTTACCGTGCCATTGGATATTTGGAACTGGACCGCAAAGCTGCTATAGATAAAGATGTATATCATATCTCCCGTCTGGGACTGAATGCTTACCGTATTCATTTATGGGATGTGGAACTGACAGACGGACAGGGAAATCTCCTCGAAAACGAGCATCTCGACTTGATGGACTACCTGATTGCCAAACTCAAAGAACGCAATATTCATATTGTGATTACCGCGCAGACCAACTTCGGGAACGGATATCCCGAACGAAACATACAGACGGGCGGCTTCTCCTATAAATATGATAAATGCGATATGCACTCCCACCCGGAAGCTATCGCTGCACAAGAAACCTATCTTCATGGTTTGGTGAAGCACGTCAATCCATATACGGGGTTAGCTTATAAAGACGATCCCTCCATTGTTGGGTTCGAAATCAATAATGAACCTTGTCATTCCGGTACGAAGAAAGAGGTAAAAGCCTATATCAACCGGATGCTGAAAGCGATCAATAAAACAGGAAACCGCAAACCTGTATTCTATAATGTAAGCCACAACGGATATGTAGTAGAGGCTTATTACGAAACTGCCATTCAGGGAACTACTTATCAATGGTATCCCATCGGACTGGTATCCGGACAGACACAGCAGGGAAATTTCCTTCCCTATATAGACCGCTATGATATTCCCTTTTCCGATAAGGTGAAAGGATTCGATAAGAAAACACGGATGGTATATGAGTTCGATCCGGCAGATATCATGTATTCTTATATGTATCCGGCCATGGTACGCACTTTCCGTACGGCAGGTTTTCAATGGATTACCCAGTTTGCGTATGATCCGATGGATATCGCTTATGCCAATACGGAATATCAGACTCATTTCTTGAATCTTGCCTATACGCCTCATAAAGCCATCAGTATGAAGATAGCTGCCGAAGCTGCACGCAGTCTGAAAAGAGGTGAATCATACGGCAGTTATCCACAGGACACTTTATTTGGTGACGGTTTTCGTGTCAGTTATACAGAGGACTTGAGCGAATTAAATAATGGAAAGAAATTCTATTATTCCAATCATACCAACACCCAGCCCAAAGATGCGTCACAACTTGTTTCCATTGCCGGTTGTGGCAGTTCTCCGATTATTCGTTATGAGGGAACAGGTGCTTATTTCATGGATTGCCTCGAACCGGGAGTCTGGAGACTGGAAGTAATGCCGGACGCGGTAGTAGTGAATGATCCGTTTGCCAAACCGTCACTCGATAAAGAAGTGGTTACCATCGCTTATGGTGCTTGGGACATGGCTTTGCAAATACCTGATTTAGGGATGGAATTTACCTTTACGGCCCTCAATCAAGGAAATCAGCAGAAAGGAGATGTGACAGACGGGATTATCCGCGGACTTTGTCCGGGTACCTATCTGCTGAAACGTAAAAACTGTACGCCCAAACAGAACTGGCAGGCAGACTCTCAATGGAATTCCATCCGCATCGGAGAATATGTGGCTCCTGCTCCACGTGTGACGGATTATAAAGTCGTTCATACTCCATCGGCAACCACTGAAGCAAATAAGGATTTGACGATTAATGCACAGGTGGTAGGAACCGAATTCCCGGATTCTGTGATTATCTACACCGATAAGATATCTTTTTGGAATGAGCATAATCCATATATCAAGATGAAACGTACAAGCGGATATACCTATCAGGCAACGATACCCGCTACAGAAATAAAGGATGATTGTTTCAGGTATAACATCATCGTATGCCGGGGCAACAGCACTCGCACTTATCCCACAGGAAATTCCGGTTACAGGAATTCATCATTGGGAATAAAGGGAAATCCACTGGACTGGAATTATACTTCCGGAGCCTATTGGACTACTCGTGTTGTTGCCCCAGATAGTGCGATACCACTATTGACTATTACGGACGCAGATAGCCGGATAGAAGCATACACGCTTCCCGAATGGAATGATCTCCAACGTACTTTGGTTGATTCTTCTCCGGTGGAAAAACCTTTGCTCCGGTTCCGGTTTACTCCTAAAGGAGAAAATCCGCACTATTTCCTCCGCACGTTCGTAAAGAACCTGATTGAAGAAAGAAAAGAAAGAGTAAAGGATTGTAGCGTTCTCTGTATCCGGGTAAATCGCACGAAAGCACTTCCGGAAGGATTCAGTGCCGGTTTCGTAACGTCAGACGGATATACTTATAAAAGCCCTTGTCCTGCTCCATCATCGGAGGGAATCATACGGATACCGTTGAAAGATTTACGCCAGACAGACACGGCGCTGCTGCCGATAGCTTATCCGACATTCTTGAAACAGTATTTCCATCCGGAAACGGAAATCGCATTTTTACCGGAAAGGATTGAGAAGCTGGAGCTGTCAATGTCAGGAAACAAGAAAGGTTTAGTTGAGATTGAACTAGGAAATATCTGGCTGGAATAATCGTTCTTAAAGTTCCCCGTTGTCGAAGCCTTTGTTCCTCGGTGAGGAAAGGGTCGTTCCTCGGTGAGGAACAAGGTCTTCCTCGGTGAGAAACAAATCTTTCGTCTGAACCACGTCTGAAGCCTTCTGAAAGGAGGTAGCAAACGGAAGGGACAGAAAGAGAAAAGCCGCTGATTTTTAATAAAAAAGTAAAAATAAATCTATTATCAATAACACAGTAATTATGAACAGGAATATCTTAAATCTACGCCATCTGACTGTACTACTTATGTTGTGTACAGCCTTTTTAGGAGGCATCATTCCTGCCTTCGCCCAACAAGGAGGCAAGAAAATCACCGGACAAGTGATTGACGAGAACAAGGAACCGATGATCGGAGTAAGTATCCTCATTGTCGGTACTTCTACCGGAACAGTGACCGATTTCGACGGTAATTATACACTCAATGTGCCACAGGGCAGCAAAGAGTTGCAATTCTCTTATGTAGGATATGAAACAAAGGTAGTACCAGTTCCTGCCAACAGTACTACTTTGAATGTCCAGTTGAAAAGTGATTCACAGGTATTGAGCGACGTTGTAGTAATCGGCTATGGTACGCAGCGTAAAAGCGACCTGACAGGTTCGGTAACTAACGTCAGCAGCAAGGACTTCAACATGGGGTTGGTCAGCTCTCCCGAGCAACTGATTAATGGTAAGATTTCCGGTGTGCAAATCATGTCCAACAGTGGTTCTCCCACTGCGGGAAGTACGATCCGTGTGCGTGGTGGTGCTTCACTGAACGCTAGTAATGACCCTTTGATCGTACTGGACGGCGTTCCTTTGGAACAGGGAGGTATCAGCGGGAATGACGGGAACTTCCTTAGCCTCATCAACCCGAACGATATCGAAAGTATGACCATTCTGAAAGATGCTTCTTCGACTGCCATTTACGGTTCGCGTGCATCCAACGGGGTTATTCTGATTACTACCAAGAAAGGAAGTTCGGATAAACTGAAGATTACATTCAGTACGACAAATTCCATCCAGACACGTACTAAGCTGGCTGATATGCTAAGTTATGACCAATTTGTCAACACTATCCGTACGCAAGGAACGACTGCCCAACAATCTTTACTCGGCACAGCCCATACGGACTGGAATGATGAGATTTACCAGAATGCTTTCGGTACGGATAATAATCTTAGTATCTCCGGAAAAATTGCTAAAAACTGGCCATTTCGTATATCAGTAGGTTATTACAATCAAAGCGGTTTGTTACGCACAGACAACGCAGAACGCTACACGGGAAGCATCATGGTAACCCCTTCTTTCTTCAAAGACCACTTGAAACTGAATATTAATGCGAAAGGGTCTATTAACAACAATACATTTGGTAACACGAATGCTATCTGGGCAGCTTCTACAATGAATCCAACCATCCCTGTTTATTCAGGACTGGATACTTTTGGAGGATACACGGAAGCAATAGACAATACAGGTGCACCAGCCAACGGTGCTGTAATGAACCCGGTGGGACTTATCAAAATGAATGATTCCCAAAGTAACGTAAGACGTTTCATCGGAAATATCGATGCGGACTATCGTGTTCATTTCTTCCCCGATTTAAAACTGCACGCTACATTAGGTTACGACTATGCACAAGGTAAGGGAAGTGTATATGTTCCGGCGGAAGCTGCACAGAATTACACCACTTCCGGTCTGGATTACAGCTACGGTCCACAGAAGAAAGAAAATCGCCTGCTGACTTTGTATGCCAACTACAACAAATTGGTAGAATCGATTAAAAGTAGTTTTGACGTAACAGCCGGTTACGATTATCAGTACTGGAAAGCTACAACTCCGCTTTACTACAAAATGAACACGCTGGGAGAAATACAAAAGACTTCAAAGGCTAAAGACGAACGCCATGTACTACTTTCATACTACGGTCGTCTGAATTATTCGTTCGATTCACGTTATATGCTAACTACCACCATCCGCCGGGACGCTACTTCACGCTTTGCCAAGAATGTACGTTGGGGTACTTTCCCCTCTGTAGCCTTGGGATGGAGAGTGACAGAAGAATCTTTCCTGAAAGATAATAAAGTATTGAGCAATCTGAAAATTCGTGCCAGTTACGGTGTGACCGGACAACAGGACGGTATTGGTAACTACAATTATCTACCTATCTATACTCAAAGCCAAAATGGTGCGGAAGGTATCATGGGAAATGAATATATTCATACCTACCGTCCCAGCTCTTACGTCCCTGACTTGAAATGGGAAACCACTACCTCATGGAATATTGGATTCGACTTCGGCTTTCTGAAAGACCGTATTACCGGTAGCTTTGACTACTACACTCGCCAGACTAAAGATTTGATTGCAACAGTTCCCGCCGCAGCAGGTACCACCTTCGACCGTAACATCACCACCAATGTGGGAAATGTGGACAGTCAGGGTATTGAATTCAGCGTGAATGCAACTCCTATCCAGACAGAAGACTGGAACTGGGATGTCAGCTTCAACATGACTTGGCAAAAGATGAAGGTAAAAAATCTGTCTTTATCTGCCGGAACTGTCGCTACAAATACTTCAGTAGGTCCATATATCGACAGTTACCAAGTACAAACATTAAGTGAGGGATACGCCCCTTATATGTTCTACGTTTATCATCAACTCTATGATGAAAAAACAGGAAAACCGGTAGAAGGTGCCTATCTTGATGTGAATGGAGACGGACAAATCAACTCTTCCGATTTATATCGTTACCACTCTCCCGCTCCGGATTACATTCTCGGTTTCAGTACTTCACTGCGCTGGAAAAAATGGACTTTGAGTACAAGCTTGCGTGCAAACATCGGTAACTATGTCTATAATGCCATGGCTATGAACGCCGGAGCCTGGGAAACAGTAAGCTACAACTCCTATCAATTGAATAACCTGTCTACAAGTTATCTGAAAACCGGATTCCAGACCCGTCAGTACTTGTCCGACTATTATGTAGAAAATGCTTCTTTCCTGAAAATGGATAATCTATCGTTGAACTATAATTTCGGTCAAATCTGCAAAGGATGTAGCCTGAATGTGAGTGCCATGGTTCAGAACGTATTCTGTATCACCAAGTACAGCGGCGTCGACCCGGAGGTTCCTAATGGTGTGGATAATTCCTTCTATCCACGTCCGCGCACCTTCTCACTGAATGTAGGTTTCAACTTCTAACTATTTAAAAACAAGCGAATCATGAAAAAGATATTATATACAGCCTTCTATTTTTGCAGTGCATTATTGCTGAACTCCTGCATAGGCGACTTAGACCAATATCCGCATGAAGACGAAACATCTTCTACGATATATACCAATGCTGAAAACTATAAAGCCGTTTTAGGTAAGATATATGCTGCCATGGTGACCACCGGACAGGAAAAAGGGGGTGATCCAGACTTGAGCAGTAATAGTGGACAGGATTATATGCGTTGCTTCTTCAACCTGCAGGAATGTGGAACAGACGAGGTGGCCTCTACCTGGTTGTCAGGTGATAATGTGAGTGGATTGACTTATTTAAGTTGGGATGCTAATGATCCTTGGGTATCAGACATGTACTATCGGATTTATTATAACATAGCATTATGCAATGAATTTCTCCGTAACGCAACCGATGAAAAGCTGGCAGAATTTAACGAACAGGATCAAACTGAAATCCGCCATTACCGGGCTGAAGCTCGTTTCATGCGTGCTTTATTCTACTACCATGCAATGGACTTATTCCGCAACATCCCGTTCGTAACAGAGAATGACCCGACTGTCGGCTATCTGCCTCCACGTTATACGTCTGCACAAATTTTCAGTTATATAGAATCTGAATTAAATGCCATTACAAATGATATGCTTAGCAAAGGGGATTGTCCTTATGGACGTGCTTCACAAGGAGCCGCCTATACATTGCTTGCCAAACTTTATCTGAACGCAGAGGTGTATATTGAAACGTCGAAGTATACAGAATGTATCGCTGCCTGTCAACAGGCTATCGCACAGGGATATTCATTGGAAGATGACTACAGCAAACTATTCAATGCGGATAATGATAAGCGTACTGCCAACGAAATTATATTCACCTTACCTGTGGACGCTACACATACCGTATCTTGGGGTTCTTCCACCTACATCGTCTGTGGTGCCGTAAGTAATACTTCCGACAAACAGATTCCTGAAAATTATGGTGTGAAAAGCGGTTGGGGAATGTTCCGTGTACGCGGAGAGATTCCGGCCTTATTTAGTGGAACTGATGATAAGCGCTATATGTTCTTCACTGACGGACAAACACAATATCTGGATGTGATGGATAACCAGTCAAACGGATATTTTGTAGAAAAATGGACTAACCTGACAGATGTCGGAGCAACTGCTTCCAACACTGCAGATGGTGGTGTAAATACAGATTATCCTTTATTCCGTTTGGCAGACGTATATCTGATGATGGCGGAAGCTGTGGTACGTGGCGGAACGGGTAGTGATAAAGGAACTGTATTGGGATATATCAATAAACTGCAAGAACGTGCTTATGGCGACGACTCTCATAATAAAGCGGAAGCCGACCTGACACTGGACTTTATCCTGAAAGAACGTGCCCGTGAACTTTATTGGGAAGGATACCGTCGCACCGACTTAATCCGTTTCGGAATGTTCACTACCGACAAATATCTGTGGCAATGGAAAGGTGGTGAAAAAGGTGGCGTAGCTGTAAATAGCAAGTATAATATCTATCCGATACCGGCTACCGAACTGACGGCTAATCCCAATTTATATAATGAAAATTATTAATCATCCTCTAATACAAACGATATATGAAAACTATAAATAGTCTGTTCCTTGCATTGGCGGCTCTCTTTATATGGAGTGCCTGTGAAGATGACGCAGATAAATATTATTTATCGAGCCTGACAGAAAATGAATTGATAGCTTCTACAAACAACATTGTATTGACGGAAGATATCGCACAAAAGAATGTTCTGTCACTGGCATGGACCGACCGGACATTGGCTATCAACAATCCGGATTTCAAACCAACCAACTTATTGAAAACAAGTATACAGGTTGCATTAAACGAAGATTTCTCCGGAACGATCGTTGAGTCTACCGAAACCTCTCTTTCCAAGACTTACAATGGAGCCGAATTAAATATTGTCACCAATAATCTGGGGGTTGAAGCCAATGTAGCCACTAAATTCTATTTCAGACTGAAAGGAACAACGGGGAACAACATCGAACCGGCATATAGCAATGTGGAAGTAATCAACATCACTCCTTATGAACTGGATATGCGTTTCGCCAGCATGCTGGATCAAAACGGCACAGACACCGGTATGAGTTTATTTTCAGTAAATACAGATGGTGTATACAAAGGATTTGTAGGAGTAAATGCCTGGTACAACTTCCTGATTAAAGAAGCCAACGGAACGATCTGGAGAAATGACAACGAAACCGGAATGCCGTTCTTACTAACTACAGCAGGGGATTGGAAATGCTGGTTCCCAGGAGTTGGAGGTTGTTATTATATCACATTTGACACGAATAATAAGCAATGGAACGGAATACAAATACCAACATTGAACGTCAGTGGAGATATCGATGCAACAATGGAATTTAACCAAACAAGCAGAAAATGGACAGCTACATTCAATGCTAATGCAGCCGGAAGTATGACTATCCAAATCAGTGGAACGGGTAAATTATATGACCATACATGTGCCAATCCGAATGATAATGGTGGATACGACATTGATGACACGAAAGCTAAAGATACTCCTATGGCATTCAGCGGCAGCAGCACAGCGTTAAATCTCGGAGAAACAGCTGGAGACATAACAGTTAATGTGCCACAGGCAGGAGAGTGTACGCTTTCTATCGATCTAAGCAACCCTCAACAATGGACTGTATCAGTAGAAGAAGGTTCTATAGAACCGGAGCCGGAACCGGAAGAGGGACAATATTTGTATTTGCCGGGAATCGGCCAAGGTAGCGACTGGACATACGATCATAAAATTGAAGTGTACTATAAGGAAGAACAAAAATATGCAGGTATAGTGGATGTCAACTCACAATACGGAAATTATGCGATGACCCTGTTCTCATCAGGAGATGCATGGGACACCGACAAAATGTACACCATTGCCAATGATGACTCGGAAAGTACGGCAGAAGCTGGAACTCTTGTAAATGGACAAGCAAAGAATATTCCTGCACCTGCTGCCGGTCTTTATCTGTTTGACGTTTCATTAAAAGAGTTGACCTATAAAACTTATGCAGTTGGAAATAACATCTATTGTTATTATGGAATAGAGGGGGATAACAATTTATATCCTATCGCCACAACAGGAACTACCGGAGAATATTCGGGAACGATTACGTTATCACAAGATTCTAACTGGGGTATCAAATTTTATATAAAAGATGACTGGACCGGAGCGTATGGAGGAAGCAATGGAAAACTATATTATAACAGCAACGACGGTATTCCATTGACTGCCGGAACTTATACTATCACAGTCAATCTGATAGACGGTACTTATTCCGCTTCTAATAAATAACCTTTAGATAACAGTATATAATTATGAAACGATTCAAAAATATATTGATGGCTTCCGCACTACTGTGCGGAGCCTTCTTCACAGCCTGTGACAACAATGATGATAAACCGGTATTTCCGGAAAATCAAGATCAAGCCTATGACATGTCTGGTTTTGCCAAAGGAGCCGATGTCAGTTGGTTGACAGAAATGGAAAAGGAAGGTTACAAATTCTATGATGCTGAAGGAAACGGACATGAATGTATGTCACTACTCCGGGATTTGGGCATGAATGCCATCCGTCTACGTGTATGGGTAAATCCCGATCAGGGATGGTCGGAAGAGGAAGGTTTCTTTAATCCGGAAGGATGGTGTGATAAAGACGATGTAGTGACCAAGGCGTGGCGCGCTCACAACTTAGGCTACCGTATTATGATTGATTTCCATTATAGTGATATTTGGGCGGATCCGGGACGGCAAGAGAAACCGGCGGCTTGGGCCGACCTATCCTTTGATGAATTAAAACAAGCAGTAGCCGACCATACCACTGAAGTATTAAGTGCAATCAAAGCAAGAGGTATCGATGTAGAATGGGTGCAGGTGGGTAATGAGACACGTACAGGCATGTTAAAACCTGACGGAGCTGCTAGCAGCGGAAAAACCGCCAACTTCGCTCAACTGGTAACAGCGGGATACGATGCCGTTAAAACAATCTACCCGGAAGCTAAAGTTATCGTACATATCGATCAGGGCAATAATCCCAATCGATATATCTGGCTGTTTGACGGTCTGAAAGCCGATGGGGGAAAATGGGATGTAATCGGTATGTCTCTTTATCCGGAACCGGATACCCAAGACTGGCGACAATTAAACAATGATTGTATTGCTAATATGAAAAGTCTGATTGAACGATATAATACACCTGTCATGATGTGTGAGCTTGGTATTTACTGGAATTATGAAGAAGCAGAAGAGTTTTTTACCGATTTCATGACTAAAGCTAAAGAAATAGATCAATGCCTCGGTGTTTTCACTTGGGAACCTCAAAGTTACGGTGGTTGGAAAGGCTATCACAAAGGCTTGTTTGACGATACCGGTAAACCCACCAGCGCATTTAATGCTTTCAAGAGATAAGATTATTGAATCATTTTTTATAACTTTACCCCGAATCCAAAATATTTTATACCTGAAAAGCAAAAATGAACATGAAACACCAAAAACAGTTATTAGCTGTACTTTTGATGGGCGTGGCTTGCACATTGCAAGCGCAACGCAGTGAGACGCTGCTCGAGAAAAACTGGAAATTCAGTAAAGGAGATTTTAAAGAGGCTAGCCAGCCGGAGTTTAATGACACTAAATGGGAGTCGGTTGTTATTCCGCATGATTGGGCGATTTTCGGTCCATTCGATATGAATAATGACCTGCAGAATGTAGCTGTAACACAGAACTTCGAGAAAAAGGCTTCCTTGAAAACAGGACGTACCGGTGGGCTCCCTTATGTAGGCACCGGATGGTATCGAACCAGTTTTGATGCTCCTGCCGATAAGGAGGTGACGCTGCTCTTTGATGGCGCCATGAGCGAAGCACGTGTCTATGTAAATGGAAAAGAAGCTTGTTTCTGGCCTTTCGGCTACAACTCTTTCCACTGTAACGTGACGTCTTTATTAAACAAAGACGGAAAGAATAATACGCTGGCCGTACGTTTGGAAAATCGTCCGCAGTCCTCGCGCTGGTATCCGGGAGCAGGTTTGTATCGTAATGTGCATCTGATCGTGACTGATAAAGTGCACGTGCCTGTATGGGGAACACAAATCACAACTCCTCATGTCAGCAAGGACTTTGCAGCCGTACGTCTTCAAACGAAGATTAATAATGCCGGTGAGAAAACACAAATCCGTATAGAGACAGAGATTCTTTCTCCGGACGGAAAAGTGGTTACCAGCAAAGAAAATACGAGTCGCATTAATCACGGACAACCATTCGAACAAAACTTTATTGTAAATGCACCCGAGCTCTGGTCACCGGAAAGTCCGTCGCTCTACAAGGCTGTTTCCAAAATTTACGCAGATGATAAACTGGTGGATACTTACACGACCCGTTTCGGTATCCGCAACATTGAATATATCGCTGATAAGGGTTTCTATTTGAACGGAAAACATCGCAAATTCCAAGGGGTATGCAATCATCATGATTTAGGTCCGCTGGGTGCCGCTATTAATGTAGCAGCGCTTCGCCATCAACTTACATTGCTGAAAGATATGGGATGTGACGCTATCCGTACTTCTCATAATATGCCGACTCCCGAACTCGTAGCGTTGTGTGACGAAATGGGATTTATGATGATGATTGAACCGTTCGATGAATGGGACATCGCCAAGTGTGAAAACGGTTATCACCGTTATTTCAATGAATGGGCGGAACGTGATATGGTAAATATGCTCCATAATTATCGGAATAATCCGTGTGTGATTATGTGGAGTATCGGTAATGAAGTGCCGACCCAATGTAGCCCTGTCGGCTATAAAGTGGCTAAATTCCTGCAAGACATTTGCCACCGAGAAGATCCGACACGTCCTGTCACTTGTGGAATGGATCAGGTTACTTGTGTACTTGCGAACGGATTTGCAGCAATGATTGACATTCCGGGACTTAATTACCGTACCCAACGCTATAAGGAATCTTATGACCAACTTCCGCAGAATCTGATTCTGGGTAGTGAAACTGCTTCTACTGTCAGTTCACGCGGGGTATACAAATTCCCGGTAGAGGATAAGAAAAGTACTAAGTATGAAGACCATCAGTGTTCCTCTTATGATGTGGAAGCCTGTTCCTGGTCAAATATTCCGGACGAGGACTTTGCACTGGCCGACGATAACCATTGGACAATCGGACAATTTGTATGGACAGGATTTGACTATCTGGGCGAGCCATCACCTTATGACACGGATGCATGGCCCAATCACAGTTCCATGTTTGGTATTATCGACCTTGCCAGTCTGCCTAAAGACCGCTATTATCTGTATCGCAGTGTATGGAACAAGGATGCGGAAACCTTGCATATTCTGCCTCACTGGACATGGCCGGGACGTGAAGGCGAAGTGACTCCTGTATTTGTATATACCAACTATCCTACAGCCGAACTGTTTATCAACGGTAAAAGTTATGGTAAACAAAGCAAGAATAATAGTTCGTTGAAGAACCGCTATCGTCTGATGTGGATGGATGCTGTATATGAACCGGGAGAAGTAAAAGTAGTAGCCTATAACAAAGAAGGAAAAGCTGTAGCGGAAAAAGTGGTTCGTACTGCCGGAAAACCTCATCATATCGAACTGGTCAGCAACCGTAACGAATTGACTGCAGACGGAAAAGACTTAGCGTATGTGACTGTGAAAGTTGTAGACAAAGATGGTAACCTCTGCCCTACTGATAATCGTCAGATTAACTTCTCTGCAAAGGGAACCGGTAAATATCGTGCCGCTGCCAATGGCGACCCGACAAATCTGGAACAATTTCATCTTCCGAAGATGCATGCTTTCAACGGAATGTTGACAGCTATCATACAAGCTGGTGAAACTGCCGGAGAAATTGTATTTACAGCCAAAGCAAATGGAGTGAAAGCCGGAAATATTCGTATTCAAACGAAATAAGGTATACGCTTTATAATATCTGATAAGCCACCGGATTTCTTAACTAAAGAGAAGTCCGGTGGTTTTCATATATAATATACTGGATTTTTCACTTTTACGAGAAAAGAAGCAGGTAAATACAGGTTAATATCTATCTTTGCCAAAGAAAACGTTACAGATATGTCGCACAGGATTCACTTCCTTATTTTTACAGGTCTTTTACTGATGTTCTGTTCATGCCGGAAAGAAAACTGGTTTGAATGGCAAGTAAATCAAAGACACATGGAAGTATCTCTGAACAAAGAATCTGATTCGCTCTATGTCATTCATTTGAATACAGACCAACCCTCCCACTCTGTTTGGAAATTGCCTTATCCTGTCTATCAATTTGATTATGGAGATGTTACAGGAGACGGGATGCCGGAAATTATTGTGGGGGTTATCAAGCCTACCCGATTCGATCCCAAACCCGACAAGCGGTTATTTATTTACCGGATTGCAGATGAAGCGTATATCCGCCCACTTTGGTTAGGTTCGAGGGTAGCACAACCTTTGGAAGATTTTAGAGTGATTCGTGAACATACTCCTGTATTGATACGCACCGTGGAACGGGAACGAAGTGGAAAATTTCTGATAGCGGAATATGCATGGAGAGGTTTTGGTCTGGATTTTAAGGGATATCTGAAACGCGAGACAGAAGAAAAGGAGCACGCCGGCTTATCCGTGCAGGTGCGGATGCCATCATCGGACACCATCCGCATGTCATTCAGAAAGAAGAATATTTTAAAGGTAAGCCTATTTTCTATAGTCTAGGCAACTTCGTGTTCGACCAACGAAAACCGGAAACATCACAAAGCCTGATTGTGCAGCTCAATTTCACCTCTATAGGATATAGTATAAAACTTCATCCTGCAACAATTAATAATTGCAAACCGGAATTACAATAATCAGACAAAACCAAAGGGGATAACTGCCAACATTATACTATTTACCAACAAATATCATCATCCCTCTATCTTGAAATCCACTAGATTTTGCACATTAAATAGCTTTCCAGAAAGCTTGGAAATCGCGATATCTACCGTAACAAACCAGTTCATCTCCCTCTTCCACTTTCTCATCCGCCGGTAATTCATTCTTTACATGAAGCTCCATTAAAGAAATGCCCAAGCAATTGGTTATTTTATTGGCTCTCTTCAACCCTATCATCTTTAAATGAAACTCTTCATCCAAATTCAACTCATTCACAAAATATCCTACAAATTTCTCCGGAACCGTGAACTTCACAACATAATAATCCTGATCGATGCGGAATCACTATTTAATGGCAACACTGATAATGATTGTTCGTCAGTGGCATCAATGACAAAAGCCGTAGCAACCTTATCTTTGATTGAATCTACACGACTTTCACTAATATCCGCACCAATAATCTCGTGCCCTAATGCAGACAATTCCTCTGCCAACACATGGCCGTAATTTCCTAAACCGATAATAATATACTTCATATCTTTAGTTTATTATAATGTTATCACTCGGATAACGGTATTTTGTATTCTTTTTCTGTTTGACAATTCCCAACATCAATGTTATCAATCCCACACGTCCGATAAACATCAACAAGGATACCAACAACTTACTGGCATCACACAAATGAGGGGTCAGATTCAGACTAGATCCCACAGTACTAAGTGCAGAGACACATTCGAAAGTCAATGCCATGATGGAAACACCCGGTTCGAGTATGCTCAATGTGAAAATAAAAATGAATGACACTCCCAATGACATGACTACTGTTGCATTGGAACGCCGGATTGAATCGTAAGATAATTCTCTGCCAAACACCTCTACCCGTTCAGTACCACGCAATACGGCTACAAGATTCAGAACCACAACTGCAAAAGCGTTCACTTTCACACCACCTGCCGTAGATTGTGAACCACCGCCAACCCACATCAAGAATAGATAAACCAACAAAGTCTGCACGCTCAACGATGCCAGATCGACACTACTGAAACCGGCTGTTCGCGGACAAGTGGCATTAAAGAAAGCTTGTGTCCATTTGTCTGCCAAAGGCATACCGGCAAAGGAAGCATTCCACTCAAAAGCAGCAATAGCTAATGTACCGATTAATAAAAGCAGAAAAGTCATGATTAACACGATTTTCGTATTCAGGTTATAAAGATGCTGCATTTTGTGACGATCCAGTTTGCGTGTACGGACCAATTTCCAGAAACGACGCAGGTGATATAATACAATATCCTTGAAATTGACAAGAATGGGGAAACCGATACCACCGAAGATTATCAGCAAAGAAACAGAAATAAACAGTCCATTATGATTGGTCATCACCATCGGATTCCCTAAATTACCGGAAAGTGTAGAAAAACCCGCATTACAAAAAGCTGATATAGCATGGAAAGCAGCAAAACCTAACTCGCCTTCCAAAGTCATTCCCAGCGTACCGTGAATACTAAACCAAATCGAAACCATGCCAATCCCTTCAATGACTAGGGTAAAGCCCAATATATATAATAAGGTGGACAGTAATGAACCTAACGAATTGGAACTAACCATATCACGTACAACAAGCTGATTATAAATGGAGGTGTTTCCCATGAAGAACATGGCAAAGAAACTGGTTAATGTCATCACTCCTAATCCTCCAATCTGAATCAACAGGATAATGACAACTAATCCGGAAGTGGTGAATGTAGTGGATACATCTACCGGAACCAAACCTGTAACACATACGGCACTGGTAGCCGTAAATAAAGAGTCTACCCAGGTAATACCATTCACCGTGCAGCGCGGAAGCATCAGTAGACCTGCTCCAATCAGGATAATAGCCATAAAACTGACTGCTAATATCAAAGACGGATTGGTACGCCGTCCCAACAGGCGCACCAGACCATTGGACAAGTTGAGGAAAGAAAGGACTAATAATAACAGGAGATGATAAAACTTCCCATGCAGGAATTCCCAAATCTGCAAAATAGCTCCTTCTTCTTCCGGACGGTGAAAAATGACGGGTATTAAAGTAAGATATAATAACCCGCTTAATATCCAGGCTAATCGCCGGTATTGTTTTTTAGTATTCCGGTATTCCAGTGAAATATGTAAAGTAACATCAATCAGAAAGATAATCCAGACAGTTTTATACAATGTCTGCAAATTAGCCACTTCATCTACGGATAAGGGAAAGCCGTGTTCATATACTACTCCGACAATCAACAACAGAGATGCCAGATAGGTGAGTGCTTCTACCAGTCCTAACAGGATACGTACATAGGGTTTTAGCAGTTTATTTTGATACAATAAAAACTTATGATAAATCTTCATATCATCTTTTTTAACAGGGTCGTGCAAACTTAAGTAAAATAACAATCAGAACCGATTCTTTGTTGACAAAATTTTCTGAATATTAAAAAAATGAGTACTTTTGGCAACAAGAAACTAAAAAACTACAATATTATGAGTGAAAAAAGAAAACGGTATATTTTACCCGAAGAAGAAATTCCACACTACTGGTACAACATTCAGGCGGATATGGTAAACAAACCTATGCCTCCGTTGCATCCGGGAACCAAACAACCGCTGAAAGCGGAAGACTTGTATCCGATTTTCGCTAAAGAGCTGTGCCATCAGGAACTGAATCAAACCGATGCATGGATCGAAATACCGGAAGAAGTACGCGAAATGTATAAGTACTATCGCAGTACTCCGCTGGTTCGTGCTTACGGATTGGAAAAAGCACTCGGTACTCCGGCTCATATCTATTTTAAGAATGAAAGTGTCAGCCCTATCGGTTCACATAAGTTGAACTCTGCATTGGCACAGGCTTATTATTGCAAAGAAGAAGGAGTTACCAACATCACCACTGAAACCGGTGCCGGACAATGGGGAGCCGCTCTTTCTTATGCAGCTAAGGTTTTCGGTTTGGAAGCTGCTGTTTATCAGGTAAAAATCAGTTATGAACAAAAGCCATACCGCCGCAGCATCATGCAGACTTTCGGAGCACAGGTAACCCCTTCTCCATCCATGTCTACCCGTGCCGGTAAGGATATTCTGACTAAACACCCTACTTATCAGGGTTCATTGGGAACAGCCATTTCTGAAGCTATTGAACTGGCACAAATGACTCCCAACTGTAAATATACGCTTGGTTCTGTACTTAGCCATGTTACTCTTCATCAGACTATTATCGGACTGGAAGCCGAAAAACAGATGGAAATGGCAGGCGAATATCCGGATATCGTAATCGGTTGTTTCGGAGGTGGTTCCAACTTCGGAGGTATCTCTTTCCCATTCATGCGTCACACGATACAGGAAGGAAAAAAGACTCGTTTCGTTGCTGCCGAACCTGCATCTTGCCCGAAACTGACACGTGGTAAGTTCCAGTATGACTTCGGTGATGAAGCCGGATATACTCCGTTGCTACCGATGTTTACTTTAGGACACAATTTTGCTCCGGCCCATATCCATGCCGGCGGTCTTCGCTATCATGGTGCAGGTGTCATCGTTTCACAGTTGCTCAAGGATAATCTGATGGAAGCAGTAGATATACAGCAATTGGAATCTTTCGAAGCAGGTTGTCTGTTTGCACAGTCTGAAGGTATTATTCCGGCTCCAGAGTCCAGCCACGCTATTGCAGCAGCTATCCGCGAAGCTAACAAATGCAAAGAGACAGGAGAAGAAAAAGTGATTCTGTTCAACCTTTCCGGACATGGCCTGATCGATATGACTTCTTATGATAAGTATTTGGCCGGTGACTTGGTAAACTATTCATTGACTGATGATGATATTCAGAAGAATTTAGACGAAATAGGAGATTTAGCTAAATAATAAATTGCCTGCCAGTTTCAAGTTTCACCACCGATTTCACAGATTAACATGGACTTTTGTATCGAAAATCTTCGAATTACATTTAAGTCCATGTTAATCTGTGAAATCGGTGGCATTTTTTCCATCCTCCTACATTTTCTTTCTCTCTGTTGAACACCTCCATACACCCACTGTATAGACTGGAAAGATTGTATAGTTTTCCGGTCAATTCATGGGGTATATCAAAGATTTCACTATCTTTGATGCCATTATTAATCTTATGAACTAATAATGAGCAGCTTTAACAAAATAGCAATCTGTCTACTTTTTCTATGCGCAGGGGTTAATTATGCTTTTTCTGATATTCCGGAGCAAATCAACTTCTCCTATATCTCTATTAATGAAGGATTGTCACAAAGTACTGTATTCTCTATCGATCAGGACCAACGAGGCAATATGTGGTTCGCAACTTATGACGGAGTAAACAAGTACGATGGGTATTCATTTACAGTTTATCAGCATAATGAAGATGATCCGAACAGCATCGCTAATGACATTTCGCGAATCGTAAAGGCTGACAGTCAGGGACGGGTTTGGATCGGCACGCGGGATGGTTTGTCATATTATGATGAAGAGAAGGATAAATTCAGAAATTTCTTCTACGAAAAGAAGGGGAAGAAGCTGCAAATCAACGGAATTGCGGAGATCTCACCGGAACAACTGCTCATAAGTACACAGGAAGGTCTGACTATGTTCGATATTAAAGAATCACGATTCGTTGATGATTCTTTTAGTACGGCTATGCATAAGATAGTGGCTTCTGCTCTTTACAGGCAAGGCGATATTATCTATATCGGCACCCCGGTTGACGGGCTTTACAGCTACTCCATTCCTCAAAAGAAACTGGAAAGAATTACTCCGATAACAGGCACTAAGCAGATTCAAGCCATTTTGCAACAATCTCCTACCCGCATCTGGATAGCTACCGAAGGAGCCGGTCTACTTCTATTTAACCCGAAAACACAAGAAGTCAAGACCTATCATCATTCTTCTTCCAATCCTAAAAGTATCAGTTCCAATTATATCCGTTCTCTGGCATTGGATTCGCAAAATCGCCTATGGATAGGAACATTCAATGATCTGAACATTTATCATGAAGGAAACGATTCTTTCGTTTCTTACAGCAGCAGTCCGGTAGAAAGCGGCAGTCTGTCACAGCGTTCGGTCCGCAGTATCTTTATGGATTCGCAGGGTGGAATGTGGCTTGGAACCTATTTCGGAGGACTAAACTATTATCATCCGATCCGCAACAGATTCAAGAATATTCAGCGTATTCCATATAAGAATTCTTTAAGTGACAACGTAGTCAGTTGCATTACCGAAGATAAGGATAAGAACTTATGGATAGGAACGAATGATGGGGGATTGAATCTATATAATCCCAAGACACAACAGTTTACGCACTATATCTTACAGGAAAACGAACGGGAAATCGGTATTGGTTCCAACAATATCAAAGCCGTATATGTAGACGAACAAAAATCACTTGTATATATAGGAACACATGCCGGTGGTCTGACTGTTCTCCACCGCAACAGTGGACAAATGGAAAGTTTCAATCAGCTGAATAGCCAGTTGGTCAATGAAAATGTCTATGCCATTCTTCCTGACAAGGAGGGTAGTATCTTATTAGGAACTTTAAGTGCACTGGTTAGTTTTAATCCGGAGAAACGGAGCTTCACCACCATAGATAAAGAAAAAGACGGTACGCCATTTACTTCACAACGAATCACAATCCTGTTCAGAGATTCTCGTAAACGTCTTTGGATTGGTGGTGAAGAAGGTATATCAGTCTTTCAGCAGGAAGGGATCGAAATAGAAAAAGCCCCTATCCTTCCGGAATCATCTGTAACAAAGATGTTTACCAATTGCATTTATGAAGCTGCCAATGGCATCATTTGGGTAGGTACGCGTGAAGGTTTCTACTGTTTTAATGAAAAAGAGAAGAAAATCAAACGATATACGACTGCTAACGGTTTACCCAATAATGTGGTTTACGGTATTCTGGAAGATACCTTTGGGCGTCTCTGGGTAAGCACCAACCGTGGTATCTCCTGTTTCAATCCGGAGACAGAGAAGTTCCGCAATTTTACGGAATCCGACGGGTTGCAAAGTAATCAGTTTAATACTTCTTCATTCTGCCGCACCTCTAACGGGCAAATGTACTTCGGGGGTATCAACGGTATCACAACTTTCCGCCCGGAACTCCTACTGGACAACCCTTACACTCCTCCGGTAGTCATTACTAAACTTCAACTGTTTAACAAAACAGTCCGTCCGGATGATGAAACCGGTATCTTGACTAAGAATATCAATGAAACAGAAAGTATCACGCTAAAATCATGGCAAACGGCTTTTACGCTTGAATTTGTGGTATCCAACTATATTTCAGGTCAACACAATACTTTCGCTTATAAATTGGAAGGATATGATAAAGAGTGGTATTATCTGACAGACAAACGTACTGTCTCCTATTCCAACTTGCCACAAGGTACTTATCATTTTCTGGTAAAAGCTGCTAATAGTGACGGGAAATGGAATACCGTTCCTACGATGTTGGAAATCGTTGTTCTCCCTATATGGTACAAGACCTGGTGGGCAATCGTGCTTTTCCTCGCTATTTTTATCGGCTTTATCACTTTCGTCTTCCGCTTCTTCTGGATGCGTAAAAGCATGGAAGCAGAGCTGGAGATTGAACGTAGGGACAAGGAACATCAAGAAGAAATCAACCAGATGAAGATGCGTTTCTTCATCAATATTTCCCATGAGCTTCGCACGCCGTTGACTCTTATCTTAGCTCCTCTACAAGAAATAATCAATAAGATCAGTGACCGCTGGACTCGTAATCAGCTGGAATATATCCAACGCAACGCTAATCGCCTGCTACATCTTGTCAATCAATTGATGGATTATCGCCGCGCCGAATTGGGAGTTTTCGAGCTGAAAGCAAAGAGAGAGAATGCGCATCAACTAATACAAGATAATTTCTTGTTTTATGATAAACTGGCACGCCACAAAAAGATTACCTATACTCTCCACTCCGAATTGGAAGATAAAGAGGAACTTTTTGATCCTAATTATCTGGAACTGATTGTTAATAACCTACTTTCAAATGCTTTCAAATATACGGAAAGCGGTCAAAGCATTACTGTGACATTGAAAGAGGAAAATAATTGGTTGGTACTGCAAGTTAGTGATACCGGTATTGGTATTCCCATCAACAAACAGGGAAAAATATTCGAACGTTTTTATCAGATAGAGAGCGAGCACGTAGGAAGTGGTATCGGTCTTTCACTGGTACAACGCCTGGTAGAATTGCACCATGGTCGTATCGAACTGGATAGTGAAGAGGGTAAAGGCAGTACTTTCTCTGTTTATCTGCCACAAGACATAAATACCTACAAACCCTCCGAACTAGCTTCTAATGACACTCTGAATGAGGAAGGACAGGTATATTCCACCAACTCGAAAGAAATGTATTTCATTGATACGGAAAAGGTCGAAAACGAAACGATCGAAGGCGGTGACAAGAAGCGTGGCACTATTCTTATTGTAGAAGACAATAATGAAATCCGCCATTATCTTAGCAGCGGACTAGCCGAACTCTTCAATACGCTGGAAGCCGGAAATGGTGAAGAAGCTTTGGAAAAACTGAAAGACAATGAAGTTGACATCATTGTAACTGATGTCATGATGCCTGTGATGGATGGTATCAAATTATGCAAGAATGTGAAGCAAAATATCCGTACCTGTCATATTCCCGTGATTATCCTGTCTGCTAAAAGCGAAGTCAAAGACCAGATGGAAGGTCTGCAAATGGGTGCGGATGATTATATCCCGAAACCATTCTCACTTGCTATCCTGACTACGAAGATACAGAATATGATGCGTACCCGTAGACGTATGCTTGAACGGTATTCCAAATCCCTGGAAGTGGAACCGGAAAAGATTACGTTTAACGCCATGGATGAAGCTTTACTAAAACGTGCTGTAGCGATTGTAGAAAAGAATATGGATAATATTGAATTCTCTACTGACGAATTTGCCAGAGAAATGAATATGAGTCGTTCTAATCTGCATCTTAAATTGAAAGCCATCACAGGCGAATCGACTATTGACTTTATACGCAAGATTCGTTTCAACGAAGCAGCAAAATTACTGAAGGATGGCCGCTATACAATAGCAGAGGTCAGCACAATGGTAGGTTTCAATACGCCGTCTTATTTTGCTACGAGTTTCAAGAAGTATTTCGGATGTTTGCCTACGGAGTATATTAAGAAAGCAAAAGGATAAGTAACCAGCAAAGCAAATCCAAAAATATCATGTTTTTTACGGAATACAATCCACAAAAACCATGATATTTTTGGATTTGAAGAAAAAAGCTTGAATTTTGTTCTTTTGATAAATCCGGAAGCTACTTTCACAGTGATTACTCCTGATAATATAGAAGAATTCCTATTGTAAGTACAAGGTGAAGTTTTGCACATACACCAATATATAAAGTAGCGCTTTTCTTCTTTCCCGCACGGATTTGAACTAATTCATTTCAGTATGGAAATAGCCCCCAATACTATCGCTGACAATAACTCGTCAATATGCAGCTTTTATTTCTTTCTCTTGCTTATATTATTTTTTCAATTGCCTAAGAAGTTTTCGTTTGACAGTTGTTGAACGAACGCTTGACATATGTTGAACTATCGCTTGACAATTGTCAAACGAAAACTCCTTAGGAAATGAAATACCTATTAATAGATAAACGATTGCTTAAAAATAACTAATAAAACCATTAGTGCCAATTGATTCCAAACCAGGCAGTTTTTGGTTAAACGGGAATTTAATTCAGACAGAAGAACATAAGAACAAAAAATAAAATAGCAGTTCAATAAGCAACTGAAATAATTTTCAAAGCGCAGCATTTATGTTCTTTTGTTCTTATGCCTAAAAATAAATGATTATTTAGCTCATTTCCGCACCAAAATGAATTAGTTTATTTCATGAATTGAACAGGATAAAGTTTACATTATGATATATAAAAGACTTACTATCAGCCTAAAAAACATTTTTTTAGACATTATTGATATATGATTCAACAATATTAATATCAAAAAATCATTTTTTGAACAAAGTGTGAACAAGACCAATCACTATTTCTAAATAAACAGATTACATTTGCAAACAGTAAAATATAACTTTTAATAATTAAAACCTAATAAAGTATGAAGAAC
>PPYF01188207.1_pt1 | contig 30126 bp, 44 predicted proteins | sample 1559871 | NCBI WGS metagenome assembly PPYF01 (sample SAMN08240021, study PRJNA423297) | Human gut metagenome, whole genome shotgun sequencing project.
CATCGTAATCGGAGCTATCAGAACTGACCTTTGTCCCACAGTGTGAACACTCAAACCACCAACCGTGATCAATCATCACCAATGGAGGGACGCAGCGATCCTTCACATAAGCGTCAGCCCATGGTGCGCGGCGGCATGATTCAATATCTTCCCATTCACAGTCGATTTGGTTAGCGCCTTCACGTCTTGCTGTGGCGCTATTGGTTGCAAATACGATGCAGCCGTACTCATAACCCTGCACTGAATATGCTTTTAACGGTTTATTTCCACCTTCCATTTTAGCCACCTCGACTTATGCCGCTTTCTTTCCACCAATCAGCACATTGGCCTGTGCCAGTGCAGAGATGCAGCGTTCGTAAATTCGTTTTGAGTAATCGTTGTTGTTGCCGTGGCGGGATACCTTGGCGGTTTCTGTCAGTGAAATGAGCTCTTGCAGCAGGGGGAGAGGGACGATGGCACAGTTTTCGGGACTCTTCTCTAGCACCTCAATGTCGATGCCTTCGCAGGCGTTAACGCAGGCAATGATGCGGCGCGCGTTACGTGGTACCACGCTTTCTGCGATCGCGTATCCGCCGTAGCACTCGGTGTAGTTTGCGCCGTCCTTTTCTGGTACCGGATGGTCAGCTACAACTGCGCCACTTTTGCCCATTCGCCACGGCGCTGGCGTGTGGCTCTGGTGGTAGTTGACATCGAGTTGCCACTTGCGAGCACCTTCGCCGTTGTAGTTCCACGCATCGACAATGGCCAGCGTATAGCCGCGCGTTACGTCTACATCCCAGTCATCGGCGTAGCCGTTATGGTTTGCCCAACGGACAAAGTTTTGCACGGAGCGCGCTTCTGCTTCTCGCAGGTTACCGGTTAGGCGCTCGATTTCATCGTAAGCACCAAGCGCCCAGCTGTTCAGGCGCTCGACTTCGTGTTGGCCGTAGTTGCTCAGGTTGAGTTCGATGTGGTCAGCAAGCACAGGATTTTGCTTTTGATTATCGGTCATCGTGGATGCCTCTTAATAAAAAGCGCCACAAATGGGCGCTTAATTGGAGTTTTGAACTACTAGATATTCTTTAGTGGTTGGGGTGGTGGTTATTCTGGATCTTCTGGTAGCTCTGGAATTTCAGCCCAATGGGTGATGTTTACGCTGTCAGCGTCAATGCCATCAATCTGAAATACCCATGTCCACTCACCGGTATTTTTTTGCCCCAGCGTTTTGTACATGGCGCGCCAGCCGATAATCCATCCTTCGCCATTGGCATCGAATAAGTTAACCGGTTTGCCTTCAGGTGGGAGATTGTTGCTGCTTACGGGAATTGCTCGGTCGTTGACGTCATCCTTGAACACTACCGTTAGCAACTTTCCGCCAAGAATATCCATGGCAGCGTGAACCGATGGCTCTTTGCCATCTTCAAACTCAACAACAAAAGTGAATTTAGTCATCTTTGAATTCCTCATCCCACTCACAGTAGGCAGATTCATCGCAGACCTCGATAACCCCTTCGTTACCACAATTCCCGCAAGTCACCGCATCACCACTGTACAGTTCGCTATTACTGCCGAACTCAGTCGTTACACTGTGTGGCCCATTGCTTCCGCACTGTGGGCATTCGCCCAACCAGTTAATAAACAGCGCCTTCATCATTCATCCTCGGTAACGGTAAAGCCGCGCTGCTCAAGCCACTGCTTTGCGGCTGTCTCGCCAACAGCATCTAGGACGTCATCGATATCCAAGTGGTTATCAATGAGGTTGCTAAGCCCAATAGCATCAATCACATCAGATGCGCTTGCTCCTGTTACCGACACGGAAATTTCTCGGCTGTAATTGCCTGATACATCGAGGCTTTCACATGAGAAATCAAAGTTAACTTTACCCATCATCCATTCCTTCTGAACTGTGAGTGACGATCCGGCGCCATATTCCAAATTGGCGAGCTAGCGAAGCGTGCGCGGCTTTCTTGCGGTGTAGTGTTCGGCGTTAGTTCAATGCTGAACTGGCCGAGTTTTCGCACGCGCATGCCGCGCTGCCGGTAGCTGAGGTACGCTTTATCGCGCATTTCTTCGGTGAGGTATCGCTGCTCCATGCGAACTCCTTAGGCGGCATGCTTGCGCATGTCTCGCTCATAGTCGGCTTGCCATTCGCGTACGTGCTTCATGCAGAAGGCGTGAATTTCGCGCGCAGTCTTTTCGCCGATACCTTTTGCCCGGGTTAATCCGCCAGGTGAGAGCCGTGCGACATCAAACAGGGTTTTGATATTGGCGGCGGCCAGCAGATTGCATTGCTTCTCTGGTAAGCCGAGCTCACTGAGTAATTGCAGCTCTGCCCATTCACTGCGTGCCAGCTGCATTGGGTGAGTATCTGCGCACAGGTCGCGGATTTTGCGTACCACTTCATCATTCAGATCATCGGGCCATGCAGCGTGAAGTGGGTTGACGGTTGGGTCTGGGTAAAACGGGGTGAGCCAGTCGGTGACGCTGACGATGATGGATACGCCCAGCGTGCTGCGCACTTCCATATGCCAGTGCAGATCTTTGTTGATAAGGCGAATGTCAGGATCAGACTGTGAGATATCTAAGCCGAACCCGAACACGTAGATGTAATAACCGACCTTGGTGCCTTGGTAGTCGGTATAGAAATAGCGATCGTTTACATCGCCATCCATTTTCATCAACCGGCTGCGCAGCTCTTCGCACTCTTCGGTGAGCTTCAACGTGGCGTTGACCAGCTCTGCTGCGCGTGACTGTAACTGCGCTTTTTCACGGCGCAGGGTGAGGTTGTCGCGGTTCAGGTCATCACGCATGCGAGTGGCTTCGGCCAGCTTGGTTTTGACGTCGGCCAAGTTCTTTTTCATTCGCTGCGGATCCAGCGCCTGAAGCTCTTTAAGCTCGGCGCGAAGATTTGCGTGTGCTGAATTATCTAAACGCATCTTGGCGTCTAGCTTCGCTAGCTGCGCGGCTTTCTCTTCCAGCTCAACTTCGAGCTGGGCGATGGTTGCTTTGGATGAGCCAGCGCTGAGCAGGGCGGTTTCTAGTGCCTGTCGGCAAACTTCCAGCTCATCAATCAGATCATTGAATTCGCCGATCTCTTTGTCATATTGGGAGAGGACTTGAGTGGACACCTGCTCAAGCAGGCTTTTGGCGGTTGCCACAGAAGAGGCGGCAACCCCTTCGGTCACCGCCAGTGCATTGTCGAGTTGGAATGAGAGAGGGCGCAGCGCACTCTCCAGTGCGCTGGCTACGGTTGTGGTCGTGGTCATGGTCGGTCCTTTTACGCTGCGTTTTTACGCAGACCTAAGCGGTCAATGTTGCGGTGATACACGCGGTTTGCTTGGGATTGCTGTTCTTTGCTTAACAGACTGCCCAGAGAGGAGATTTCTTTGATCAGCTGCTGAATTTCAGCGCCGGACTGCGCCTCATCCATTCGGAATAGAATGTCTGCCAGTGCATCTTCTACATCCTGCTTGGATGGCTGCTCAGGATCTTGTTGCAAAAAGACATCATCAGCCATGGGTTCTTCGCTGATTTCAGGCTCATTCGCTTCTTGCTGTGCTGACGTGTCTACGGTGCTGGCCTCACCTTCGATCACGTTTCCTTTGCGTGATGTCTGCTGATTTGCGCGCCGCTGGGCTGCCTGTTCAGCAAGTCGCTCTGTGGTTGATTTACCTGATGGCGGTGTATCGTTACCACCGATTGGGGTGATGTCGATTTCATCCTGCAGCTCATCAACAGAGTAAACGCCCATGATGACATCTGGTGTATACAATCGCGCCCAGCGCTTAACCCCTAAGTAAGCCAGCTGCTGCTTGGGATCATCCGCCCACAGCGTTGAGTTACGTGTGCGCGCTTGCTGCAGCAGTAATGTGATTTCACGCTCTTCACCGCTGCGCAGTGTGGCCTTAACTTTGACGCCACACCCTTGCTCATCTGTGAATGACCAGTCCGGAACTCGGTACTCGGTTTCTTTGCCATCTTTCTGTTTTGGGATGACTTTGAACTTACCAATGACGCGATCCCATGGGCCGAAAAACTCGTAATCAAAGCGCCCCTTGATCACGCCGGAGTTTACCACCACGGCGTTAACCAATTGTGCTTCATAGCCGAGCGTGCCGTTAACCAGATGCGTTTTTTGCGCTACGGGGAAGGGGTTCATTCCCCACTGCAGTGCTTGTAAGCAGATAGCAAAGCAGTCTGACTTATTACCGCGCAGATGCTGTGGAACGGTGGCCTTGCTGCTGGCCATCATGTCAGCCATGCGATCAAGGCTGTTCATGAAATCAACATTCATCATCAGGTTGAGCGTATTGGTTTGGCCGCGGTCATTGGCCAGAACAGCGTTATCGCTTACTACTGTTGGTGTATTGCTCATCATGCTACCTCCTGCGAGGCAAACAGGTTGTCAGGGAGGGCATCAGCATCTTCCAGCTGATTACCATCATCAATGATGCGCTCTTCATTGGTTACTGGCAGCTCGCCAGATTCATCGTTCAGCACCTTGCGCTCTGATGCTGACTGGTATGGCGGCACTGAAATTTCAGCTACGCCATCATGCCCAGGGTAGTAGTCATCGTTGCGCCAGCGAACGATATTGCGCACGGCCATGTCGCGAAGCTCTAAGCCGCGCTGCCGGTCGTTGATGTTGTAGAAGTACACGCCAACCAGAATCGGCTTGTATACATCTCGACCGAGTGGACCGTCTTTCTCTACGGCGATAAACACGAAGGTTGGCACATGGCCGGTCAGCGTTTCGTATCCGTCACTGTAGTGCGCATCCTGAACGTGGTAGTTGTGCGCGCTGCCATCACGGGCAAATCCGGTTGGGCTGGCGTTGCGTACGAATTTCAGATCAGCGATGACGTGCTCTTTACGGCTCATCCAGTCAGGGCGGCACTTCATCAGCTCACCGGTTTGTGGATGATTCCAGTAGAGGCTTGTTTCTGCTTCGCCTTCCATTTCCAGCAGTAAAGCAGCTTCAGGGTGGGAGAGAACAGCTTCGCGGTAACGCAAGGCGTGCTCATATTCCAGCGCCGAGACAATCTCACGGCTGCCGGCCTCTTTCTGGAATGCTTCTTTGAGCTCATCCAGAAAAATAGCCTCAGGCTGAATGCTGCGGATCCGCTCGGCCATTTCTGCTTTAGTTCCGCTTAGCGGTAACGGCTGAGGTAGGGCGTTGATGTATGCTGCGCGTTCAGCCTCTTTGATTCCCAGCATGGCGTAGCTTTCAAGTACCGCTTGATAGTTGCCGGTGGTTTTCAGCGGCTTCGCCAGCGTTTCGTTGTACGCCTTAATGCAGGCTTTGAGCACTGCCGCGGTGCGTTTGTCATCTTCGCCCAGCGTGCGGAACTCATCGGGCAGCGAGTCATACGCTGCTTCATGATCCGCAATGGTCTTACCGGCATCGATTGGCTTAATCAGCTTATCGTTGCGTGCTTCGATGGCGGCGATCAGCTCTTCAATCGGTGGTTTAACTTCCAGCGCATCATTGTGCGCCTGCAAGATGGCTTTCATTTGCTCCGCACCACTCAGCGCGTTTTCAGGCCAAACCGGTTCAATGGCAAATTCGCTATCGAAGTCATCCAGCTCCAACACAATTTTGTGCAGGATGCGGCCTTCACGCAGTGCTGCGGTGGTTTTCTGGTCGTTACCTTCAACTTGGTAGTAGCAGTAATGCTGGCCAGATACGAGCGCCCAATCCATCGCGCTCTTGGATGTGCCGGTTCCGCCGTGGTACGCCTCTGACGGCACATTGCGATAAAAGCCCGGCTCAGCCGGTTGGAATTTGGTGATTTGCGCTGGTTCTGCGTCTGCAGTGGCCAGCACGGCGGTGTTTTCAGTGGTCATTGGATGGTCCTTTTTGCGTGTAACTCGATTGTTTGGGCAATTGCGCGAGCGAGAACGTCTTTTTTCTGCTGCTCATAACGCAATTGGCTTTCGCGCTGCTTGGCGCTTTCTTGCGCTTGCCTGATGAATGCGGGAACCGGTGGGCCTATCAGCCGTTCGCAAAACTCTTTGCGCAGCCGGCGATATTTATCGAGGAGGCTTTCTTGCTCATCGAACACCGGCCCGTTTTCCATCATTCCGGTGGTATCCATAAGTGGCTCCTTATGAATCACGCCCGTGGAATAGGGCAAGCGCCTGGGTGCCTTGCTCTGCGTTTTTCATCAGGGCAAGCCATTCCAGTTGTTCTTCTTTGGTCATGGTCATTGGTTGGTCCTTTTGTTGCGGGGCTGGCGTACTACGCGATGCGTTGGGCAACCAGTAAAGCGAAGGATACGACAGCGAATGCAGCGGCGGCTTTCAGTGTCCAGTGGGCGCGTTTGGCGCTGAAATCTGAACCACTTAGCGTGTATTTGTACATGATGCGGTTGATCGAGTCTGATCTCATGGTATGATTCCTTTGTTGGTGACTTTGGTCGGTTGCCAACGCAATCAATGCCTGCCTATACGGTGGTCATTGGTTAGTCCTTTTTGCGGTGACTTTGGTCGGTCGCTGCAGGTAAAAGCCCCGCTTCGGCGGGGTTTTTGCTTTCTGTCTGTGATGGCCGGATGAGTGGGGGAGTGGCTTGGTTACTTGGTTAGCTTTTCATTCCACGCTTCAATAGCGCGGGCGGGATGGTCAAAGTTGACTGCGGCAATCCATCCGCAGCACTGTAACTTAAAGTGGTTGAGGATGTACGGTTCAGGGTTAATCCTGCATCCATTATTCCACTCGTGAGCTTTAATTGTTGGACGTTTCTTGCAGAAAGGGCACTCAATTACATCAGGAAGATCTTCAAAGGATATGGCAGGTAGTGATTCATCATCTTCCGCCCATTGAAGCTCACTAGGAACAATGACAGAATAACCGTTCCAATGGTCAAACTCAGGGGATAAAACATTTTCGTAACCAGCGCCACGAAGACGAAACTTAGCGCGAGCAATAACAGTAAGACCTTTGACAGCACGACTCCCCATTCTCCACAGGTAAGTCCCAGCAACCTCTGGCTTGCGTTCAGAATATTTAACCCATTTCATAATCATTTCCTGTGCCACGGAAAACCAATGGTAGCTGGCGGTTTGTTCCGTAAATGATATTTTCAACAGCTCCAATATCTCGACTCATGCAACCTTCTCAGCATTAGGGGTGTGGAACAGCCCAACCGAGAATCGAACTACGGAACCCTCTGATTAAAAGTCAGCCGCTCTACCAATTGAGCTATTGAGCCGTCCCACAACCAAACGCACTGAGCGCAATGCGCTTGAGTATGGAAACCCGCATATACCGGCGGGTGTCGGTCGTTTTCCATTCTTTCCATCGCCAGATGTCAACGCATCCCGAAAACGCGCGGCACCGTGTTGAGTACCATGACATCATCCTCATTACCGCAGCGTCTGGCGCGCTGAGTAACTAAATCCCATTCTGTTCTGAAACTATTCACCGGAGCGTCATGCGGGAGCAGATCCACAATGGCTACAGCTCGAATGTCCCAGATGCTAATGGGTAGCAACGGAAAGGGCAGGCAAAATCGCATGCTGCATCCCTCCTGTTTGTGTTGCGGTGGCCTACGATTAAATATCGGCGACTGTCGGCTGCACGCAGCTGATGACATGTCATGTTGCTAATCACCACAACGAAAAGAGCACTACCGCGTTTTGTCGCTCCATCCTGGCTTTTGGTACTGCCGCGACTGCGAGATATTTTTTGCATGCCAGCGCTCTTTTCGTTGTGTGCTGGTTACGTCTCCAGCTCGGGGTTTCACCGTTCGTGTACCGTTTTCTGTGTATTTGCGGTCAGGATAGCCTGAGAAACTCGCTTGTTCACAAACACGCAGCCCCTTAAGGCTAGGTGGGTTATTCCTAGGTTTTCCTCTGCCAATTCATCATTTCGTCCGGTGCGGGTTCACCTATGCTACCGTTTCGCTCTGCCCATGATGCGCGGGGATTGTGGTGCTCTGAGTTATTCGGCAACGCTGAACTCAGAATCAGCCAGTATGTTCGCGGTAGCACGCGCATTGCCTTATTTTTCACCACAACTGAGATTGCACTGCCAGCTTGCTAGTTGCGCTCTGGGGCTGGAGTTTATACCGCGCCAATGCAATCTCAGTTGTGCGCCCCGTAACGTGGGGCAAACGGGTTTTATGGTCATCAGGTTAGTCCACTACGTTTCCGCAGTAACAAACGCACTCGCAAATGAGCTTGTTACTGCGGCCAGTGAAAGCTGGCCGAGTAATTTGTAACCTTTATCACCGGATGTCATGCCGCCTCCGGCGGGGGGTCTTACATCAGTTGGCTAGCGTATTGCGCCTTTCCCTTCTCGGTATGCTCGGCACGAGGTCTGTTACGTGGCGGCAGCTATTTCTTGCTCGGGATGCGCTAGTTACCTGATTGCGGCTTTAGATTTTTAAAGAGCGTTGGGATGTGAGTCCCTTTGATGGATTTAATTGTAAGTTTTCTAACAAACTTACGTCAATAAACTTTCGTAAGTTTTTTTCGATTAAATTTCGAGCTGAAATCGATTGCTTTAATAAAATGAATAAAAACATGCGGTTGTGCTCTGTGGTTTTTGAATAGAAGTTTGCAGAAATGAGATTTAGGTCAAAAAAAAGCCGCGCATTAGCGCGGCCTGTCACGTTTGTGTGGAGGGTATTAAACTGGCTTCATGTGAGCCACTACGGTACCAATAACGGTTATATCTGGTGACATTGATATGTATTTTAGCTCAGGCGGATAGTCTGGATTAAGGACTCTCAATACAACTTTACCATCAATGATTTGAACCTGCTTTAACGTAGCCTCTGTGCTTGAGCCAATGCCAATCACGACAAATTTTCCATTGGTTAGCTCAGTTAATTCAGGATCAACAAATATTAAGTCGTTGATCTCAAACCTTGGAAGCATTGATTCGCTATTTATTCTCAGAGCAAAACTAATGTCAGAGCAGGGTACGGGGGCAATGTGGTTTGTATCCCCGTTAACGCCAGGGGATTCAAGCCATGTCAGCGCTTTTCCCCATGTGACTTCAGGGATTTTTCGCTCAACAGCGCCAGTAAACTCAGCATCTTCAATGGGGCCATCCCCAAACGCTAGCCATTCACCTCGACACCGTAATGCGCGGCAAATGCAAAGGAAAACCTTGTCCTTCAGTGAGTTCTGCATGCCCAGCTCTATATTGCTAATAGTGACGCGATTAAATCGAATCCCTCGAGGCAGGTGCTTTATTACCTCCTCGGCAAGCTGTTCTTGCGTGAGGCCAAGTTGTTCCCTTCTAAATCTTATGCGATCTGCAAACGTTGGGAGTCCAGTCATGGTGGTGGTAGTCATAGGCATAGTCATAATGCTCATTAAGATAGCACGCGACGCTAATCGTTTTTTTACGATAGAAAACTTGCAATTAATTGTTAGTAAACTTACTATTCACATCAAAGGAGGCTATTCATGGAAAAATTCGATCCATTGTATTCAAAATTGCTGTCCATTTACGGCACTGAGGCGGCAATGGCTAAAGAGTTTGGCGTTACGCGAACTCTTTGCTGGAAAGAGAAGGTGCCTGAAAAAATCGCTCTGCTTTGTCATTTGTCACCAGATATTGATTACACCTACCAACCTGAAGCGTATGGCAGGGGCAGAACTAACTTAAACCTGAACCTCGCAAAGCCAAAACAACAGCTAAAGAAAGCATCGTAGCTTCTTGCCGCGTATGGAAGAGGCTTACAAAACAAAAAGCTACACAGAGGACTGACCAATGACCACTGCAGTAAAGCGCCTGAGCCGGGCTGACCTCCCGTTTCAGGACACACGAGATCTGTTTGCATCTCGATCAAAAGTGGGCCGCCAAGGTCTGCTGCACCAAGAAACCAGCTGCGCCGATGTGCGTGTACGTCTGCCGCCGGCAGAAGATGTAGCAATTAGCGTTATGTCTGAGGGGTTTGGCTCTCCAAAGGCTGTTGAGGGGAAAATCCTGATTATCGAGGGAATGAAGCAGGTGATGCGTGAATTCCCAGAGCTGGCAGAGGCGGCACGGCAGGAGATAAGGGCACAGGGGCTTCCGGTGCCAGAGTGGCTGAACGGACTGGAGAAATAAACGATGGGACAGGCTATTACAACGAACACTACCGCTGACGATTCAGTGCTGGGCGTGATTGCTAACGTGATCGGCGCCAGCATGGAGTTGCCGCCGGAGCGCATCATGCAAGCGGCGATGCAAGGGACTCTGATTCACAAGGCTCGTGAGTTCTATTCGCGTCACCCTGAGAAGCTGCATAGCGCAGAGCAGGAGACTATCTAATGTCATTTCAGGCAATGGCTGAGGCGGTAAAAGCGCCGTTGGCCGGTAACGACAAGTTGATATTCATTCTGATGGCCAACTACGCAGATCATAAAAACATCTGCTGGCCATCACAGGCTACGCTGGCGGAAGAGGCGGGGTTGAGTGGTCGTTCTGTGCGAAATATTACAGCGCGCATGGAAAAGCTGGGTTATTTGCTCGTTTTGCGTCGTGGATCTGGGTCGAAACCATCAAAATATCAGCTTGTTTTTAACCCTGTTTCACGCGAAAAAAACGGTCAGGAATCCGACTCTACTCCGGAAAATATTTCCTCACCTAAAGATACGCTGGGTGCGGAAAATTCTTCCTCACCAGTCCGGAAAATTTTTCCATCTAGTCCGGAAAATATTTCCTCCGATCCTATCAGTGATCCTATCACTAAAGATCTCTCTCTCAACGCGAGCGCGAATGAGACTCTGCCAGCTGTGCAAAACGCACTGGTAACCGGACGTGTCACACCGATGAGCAGTTCACTGCCTAGTGCGTTCATGATGAGCCTATTCTGGGAGCCGGGTGCTGACTTTGAAAAATACGCTCGCATGTTGGGTCTGACCAACCCAACGTACACCGAAGCGCAATTGAACGAGTTCCGAATTTACTGGGAGCCAACTGGCCGTTGTTTCCACCACACCCAGTGGATTCAGAAATTCGTGCAGCGCTTGAAGTCTGAATCAAACCGAGGACTGACCAATGACCAACGCAATGCCGATGTCCGCGCTGGTTTCCGACCTGCAGCGAACGGTGGCTCGGCGTACCAACGTGGACTCGCAGCGATGGAACAAGTCTCCAGCGCGTGCGGCAACAACGACTTCTGGGGTAACTACGCTGCACGACTTAGTGGCGAGTTGGGTATTTCCCCTGTACGCGATCCACTGGCCAACGATGCAAACCCGATTGACGACACCCGAGGCTCAGGCCGTGTTTTCGATGGAGATTGCCAAAATCTTAGCGACAGCGAAGGTGACGCCTAACCAGATCGAGTACGCAGCGCGCACTGCGCCGCTTCGCAAGTTTTACCCGTACCCCGTGCCGCGAGATTGGCTGGAGTTATGCGAAGAGTTCAACACGGGTGGGTTGCCTGATACCGATGCGGTGATGGCGTGTTTCAACAAGTACAGCGCTGACCGAATGCTGTATGACTCTCCGGCCAAGTATCCATGGCCACATCCGGTGATGCACTGGATTGTGCTGGATATGCGAACGGCGATGAAAAACAGGAATTTGTCAGAAACGGATCTGTTCAAGCTGGCGCAAAAGCATCTCAAGCGCTGGAGTGAGCGGGTAGCGGATGGGGAAATCATCCCGATACCGGTAGCGCAATTACCGGATATGCGACGACCACCGGCACCAAGCCGGAAGCATGAAACCAATACCAGCCAAATGACCGGGCTGGCGTTTAGAAAAGCGATTCAGGAAAAACTAAGGACTGACCATGACCATTGCAAAGAACAAACAAACCACGATTCCGATGATCACCAGCTTGCGGGTGATGGCTGTTAGCGCCAGCATTCGTGCTACTGCGCACCACTGCTGGCTGAGCCAAGATGACGCCGAGGCGAAGCTGCGTGAAACCATTGGCGTAACCCTGCGCGAATGGGCTGGGGTGATCGCCCACGGTTATACCCGCGAACAGGCTAAAGCAGTGCTGACCATGCTGCGTGATGCCGGTGCACGCGGTTGGGGAATGCACTCTCTGTTCCCGGGGAATGCTGAAAGTTTAATTTGGGAAATGGCTAACTCTAAATAAGGACTGACCAATGATTGTCTGGTTTAAAAATCTGCGCGCATACCGTTTTACTCGTGCCATGGAACTGCCAGCCGAAGCGCTGGAGCAGCAGATGGCTGACTTTGCATTCACCCCATGCGCTAGCCAAGATATGGCTAAATTCGGCTGGGCCAGTGCGATTGGCGGTGATGCATTCCTGCATGCGGCCAATGGCCATTACCTGTTGCGCGCCAAGCACGAGAAAAAGAACATTCCTGGCTACGTGGTCAAGGAAGCTGTCAACGCGAAGGTTGCGCAGCTCGAAGCTGAACAGCAGCGGAAACTGAAAAAGGTTGAGCGTGACACTATCAAAGACGAAGTGATGCAAACACTGTTGCCGCGCGCCTTTAGCAAAATCAGCGTGACACAAATCTGGATCGACCTTAAAGCCCAGCTGATTTTCGTGGACTCCGCATCAGCGAAAGGAGCAGAAGATGCATTGGCGTTGCTGCGTAAGACCATCGGCAGCCTGCCTGTGGTTCCGCTGAGCGTGCAAAAGCCGATTGAGCTGACACTGACTGAATGGGTGCGTAGCGGTGATGCGCCGGCAGGATTTAGCTTGCTGGAAGCTGCCGAGCTGAAATCTGTGCTGGAAGATGGCGGCGTGATCCGCTGTAAGCAGCAGGCACTCACTTGTGAAGAGATCACCGCACACATTGACGCTCAGAAGCTGGTTACCAATCTGGCGCTGGACTGGCAAGACCGTATCACGTTCATTCTGCACCAAGACGGCTCTATCAAGCGTTTGAAATTTGCCGATGAACTGCGCGAGCAAAATTATGATATCGACCATGAAGATGTAGCTGCTCGTATTGATGCTGATTGTGCCCTGATGACTGCCGAGCTTGGAGCCATGGTTAAGCAGCTGACTGATGCACTGGGTGGGGTAGCGGAGGTATCAGCATGACCAATGAAGAGATCCGTAACATCCCAAACCAAAAGCTCAATGAAATGGTAACGCGCATCGTGAAGGATGCGCCAAACCACAAAATTGATAGCGATGGGGTGGTTCTGTACCGAATGGATAATTCGGCGCCCGGCGGCATTGATCAGGTGTTTGTTGAGGACTACTGCTCTGACGCTGGCTTGATGCTTCCGTTGGCCCTGTCGAACGGCATCAGTATTCAGTGTGGCATGCTCGGTGATTTTCGTGCGATTAAGTCGCCCCATAGTTGGGAGGATAGAAACTACTGCCGAGCCGCAGCCATTGTTTTCCTGAAGTCGCGAGGGGTGCTGTGATGGATGGTGGAATATCAATAGTGCGAAGCGACTCTGGTGATGATGGGGACGAGATTAGAGTAATCATTCGCGTAGCAATGGGAAAAACGATAACCGCAGTGATGTCACCAGAAGATTTTGGTTTAGCCATAACCGGAAAGTCTGAAGTTCCGATAACTATCCGGCTAAGAAATTTGGGTATTGTTGCTCAGCACGGGTTAGGGGGTTGTGATGGGGCAAGCTGATTGTGATTTATCGCTACTGTTCGCCACTCCGAGCTACATCGATACAATGATATCTCGTGGAGCCACGCTTCCTACTGAATTTTTGGCGCGGCACTTCGAGGATAAGGCGGCTGATGAGTACGATGAGCGAATGGATTTCAAGGCCGACAGTCTATCTGATCGCGTGGATGAGCTTGAGGATGAGCTCAGTGATGTTGAGCGCCAACTTGATGATTTCCGGTCCGATGCCATGTACGCAATCAAAGAAGCTATCAAAGTTCTGGAGCATGGGGGGGATATCACGTTGCTAATTCGCGACCTGCAACAGTGGGTTGATGAAAATCGGCAATTATGATGACCGGAGAACAAAAACTAACCGTTATCGCATCTCGCAGTGCGACAATCAAAAAAGCCCAGGAGACTGGGCTATCACCGTTATTCCAACTGTGTGAAAAGTATTTTGGCCGCGTCCATGTGGCGGCCATTATCGATGGGACTGACATGACATATACCGGCGAGTTACCGCGTAAGACCAAACGCGTGCCGGCACTTGAGCAATCAAACCCAGAAGGACTACCCAATGATCAGAGTTACAGAGGCCGAGCGCCAGCAGATTAACCGCGGCATGGTATCCGTGCGTGAGCATTTCACGCCGAACGCAGGGACTCAATTCGGGCGAGTGACGTTATGCGCTGCCGGTGCGGATTGGTACACGCTGCGCCAACTCGAATCGCTCATTGCCGGACTATTCCCCGAACACAAAGACACCCAAGCGGCGATCAGTGCGCGATTGCGTGAAGTGAGCCCGTCACGGTGTGGGCTGGTTAAGCAAAAGCAGATCATCCGCATCAAAGATAAGTCGGTTTATTTTTACCGCCTCATTCCTGCGCGTGTAGCGAGTCAGCCACGGGAGGCTGCATGACCGAGCTGGCGCTAGTGAAGTTGCCCGGCGGTGGCTTGGCCCCGCTGTCTGCGCCAGATCAGGAAACCATTCAACGTTGGAAAGCTGGCGCGGTGATCCGCGCTGAGTTTCGTGAGGTGCGCAATCCTCGCTTCCATAAGAAGTTTTTCTCACTGCTGAATCTGGCATTCGATTACTGGGAGCCTGCAGAGATAGAGCATGCGCGGCATGGGCGTTTCATTCCCCAAAAAGACTTCGACGAGTTCCGAAAATGGTTACTAGTGCAGGCCGGATTCTTTGATGTGATCGGCTATCCCGATGGTTCTGTGCGTCTGCGCGCCAAGTCTATCAGTTGGGCCAAGATGGATGATGAGGAGTTCTCTCGGCTGTATCAGTCCGTATTTAACGTGATCTGGGAAAAGATGCTGTCTCAGACCTTTAGCTCGCCATTAGACATGGAGAATGTCGTCAACCAGTTGATGGGGTATGCATGATGCTGAATGTTCCTGTATTTCGCAGTGCGCGCTGGCTAGAAGCTGTGCGCTCATTGGAGTGCTGCGTGCAGTGTGGCCGCTATGGCGTGCAGGCTGCGCACCGAAACGAAGGCAAGGGGATGGCTAAGAAGGTGGATGACTGCCTGACTGCGGCGTTATGCCCTGACTGTCACCACGCCATTGATAATGGGAGTGGGCTTACTCGAGAAGAACGCAGGCAGCGAATGGATGCGGCTATTCTCGAAACCATCTCTCAGTTGGCTCGCCGTGGCCTGATTAAGGTGGGGTAGCGCTGTGCTGATGATATCTGAGGTGGATGCTCGCCGGCTACTGGGACCCAAGGCAGCAGGCAAAGGCAAGGCGACGGGCGGGGGTAAATCCGGTGACCGGAAAGCGCAGGAGCTGAAATTGCGCAGTGATGTTATTGCGCAGTTGATTGGTTTTCCCAAGCCGGTAACAGAGCACCTATTTCATCCAACGCGCAAGTGGCGGTTAGATTTCGCATGGCCAGAGCACCAAATTGCTATCGAGGTGCATGGCGGAGTGCATTCCGGTGGTCGGCATACGCGCGGTACCGGATTTACAGAGGACAGGGAGAAGATGAACGAGGCGGCGCTGATGGGCTGGACTGTTATCGAGGCAACGTCAGAACAGGTGCGCAACGGCAAGCTACGGGCATGGCTGGAGCAGGCGTTCTCAAGTTGGGAGAAAAAATTTTAGTGTCTGTATAGTGTCTATGTCTGTAACAGAGGACTGACCAATGACTGAACTGATGACCAATATCTTTGATCCGCGCGCTGTTATGCGTGATCCGTCTATTCCATCATCTCGCTGCCGAGTCACGCGAGAGCAAATCATTAATGCTGTGGCCATTTCAGGGCAGCGCGCTCCGGCTGGCTTTGATGCGGTAATGGTAAAAATGCGCAATGACCGCAACGCCCTTGAGCGACTGATCGCGCGTATTCCGGATTGGCTGGAGTCCCGCAAGGGGGAATTGCCAGAAAAAGCCGAAGCTGTGTGCTTGCTGGCTATCCAGATAGCGACAGGTAAACCTATTCCAGCGCAGTTGCCGCGATTGAAATCTCTCATCAAGCAGTATTCCGCTCGAGGGAAGCGCTGTGCATCCAATGTGCGCAAATACCAAGTGCTGATCCGCACCACAGAAAAGAACATGGTGAGCGCCATTGGACGTGAGCATGAACGCCTGGCCGTGCAGGTTGAGAATCTTCATGCTGCAATCAAGCGTGAAAGAGAGGGACTGGATTCGTGGGCGGCGAGAGCAGCTTCGGAGTCTAATCTGTGTCCTCGCTGCAAAGGTACCGGCATCTATGGTGTTGAGCAGTGCCCACCTTGCGGCGGCGTAGGAGTGGCTGTTGCGACATCGGATGATGTGTACAAATCCCTGCGCACGCTGGGGCTGGTATCCGGGCAACGAGAATTCACCCAGCAGCATTGGCCGCTGATCTGCCAGTGCATCAGTTGGCTATTGGCTGAGATGGGGGAGTGTCAGCGTGCATTTAATGCGGTGATGGAGAGTGAGCGGCAAGTAGAATAGGGTGCCTGTGGATAAGTATGGCGACAGTTAATTTTTGCTGTCGCTTTTTTTATTAATAAATTCAATATATTAGTTATTTTGGCGCATAAATGCTATGCAAACGAGTCTGGGTGACGAGGCTGGTTATTGTTCGTTCGGAAAAATGACAATATGCTATACACATTGAGCTTGCCGAAATTGATTCGGCTCCAACAACAAACAGGAGTAAAGCCATGAGGCTGGATTTTAGATTCAGAAGTCAGCGCAGTACCGCGCTGGCGGAATATGGAGGTGCTATATGGCATCTAAGCGCAAGAAGCGAGCATGCAAATGCTCATGTAAAAAAAATGACCAACCGGCTAAGGTTAGTCATTCTTCAGTAGATTTATCAGGTCATAAGTCTAAGGTGGCAGCCTTATTCTCTAAATTTGATAACCTGTTGAATCTGCTCATTAAGTTAAAAATCGTAGTTGATACTTATAACTTTATGGAGGTAGGCGACATACTACATCTCATTGCGCAGTAGCGTTCTGAGTGGGTGCGCAGCATCTTTCCATTCTCACTGGAGAGATACTTTGTACCTGAGAGTAAAGATTTAGTATCAACGAGGTAAATATTACCGTAACTGACGCGACCGTCAATGAATAATGCTGTCTTATTTGTCCTTATTCTGCCTTTGATGGCTGTTGAAACCGCGCCAAACATGTGTAATTATTGACCCATGATGTGAAGCCTCGCCCTAAAAAGCGGGGCTTTTTTGCATCTGTCAGTCCCTGTAGTCGGCTGGTCCCCGACTTTTTATACGCCCGCATGGTTCGCCCTGCGGGCTTTTTTATTTGGAGGTAGTCATGTCGGCATCAAACCCCGATATCTGGACGATTGCCGTGACATGGCTGTCACAGCATAAGTCGCTCATTGCTGGGTTCGGCATGAGTGTGTGCGTTGCGCTACTGCGCCTACGAGGTGATCAGGGGAAAACGCGTATGGAAAAGCTCACTGAATCCGCCCTGTGCGGTCTGCTGACAGTCACTGTGTACCACGGCGCCATGATGTTCGGTCTGCAGTACGAGTCAGCCGCAATCTTCATTGGTGGCGCTGTAGGCTGCCTTGGCGCTCAGGAAGTGCGCAGCATCATGCAGACGTTAATCAGCCCAGTGATCGCCGCCGTATCTAACCGTGGAGGCAAGAATGGCCCGTATTGATGAGCACCGTAACATCCTGGCATTCCTCGATATGCTGGCGTGGTCAGAAGGCACAAGCACGCACCCGCACACTCAAGACGATGGGTATGACGTCATTGTGAATGGTGACGACGGTGATCCACGCCCGAACATCATGACCAGCTACGCCCGTCACCCGAATGTGCTGGTTAAGGTGAATGCCAACCTGAAATCTACGGCGGCAGGCCGCTATCAGCTGCTGAACCGCTATTACGGCCCGTATGCGCGATTGCTACGCCTGAACGACTTCTCTCCGGTGAGTCAGGATCGCATTGCTGTACGCCAGATTATGGAGCAGCACGCCTACAACGATATCTGCGAAGGTCGTATCTCACTGGCAATCCGCAAGTGCGGCAACATCTGGGCATCTCTACCAAACAATAGTTATGGGCAGAAGAAGCACAGTGAAGCTGCATTGCTGGCTAAATACCGTGAATTCGGTGGGAGTGGGCAATGATTTGGGATCGCTACGTAAAAACTGGCGCTGTCGTGGTTGTTGTGGCCGGTGTAATTGGCACCGGCTTTGCCATGAAGCACTACAAGTACCGCAGTGAAGAGCTGTCTGCGGAAGTCGCCACGCTGCAACAGCAATTAGCTGATGAGCAGATGGTGAGTAATGAGCTGCGCAGAAACGCCGCACTCATGGCGGAGGCATTGGATCATGCGACCAACAAGAAACAAGACGCAAGTAACGCTGCAGCGGAAGACAAGTCTAAGTTATCCACCCTGCAAAAAGGTGAGCCGTGCGCTACCACTCGTATGCCTGACGATGCTTTTAATGTCGTGCGCCAAGCCGCCATTAACGCCAACGCCGCCAGCAACGTGCGTATTGGACGGTTTACTACCGGCCCTGAGTCCAACAGCGGTACCGGTTCCCACTAATCCAGCCTATGGCGAGATGGGAGGAAGCTATGCGCGGGAACTTATCAGTAGCATCGAACAGTGCAACATCGACAAAGGCGCCGTCCGAGAATTCATTGTCACCAAGCAGCAAGAGCGAGCGGTACGCTAGCTATCTGACAAGCCGTGATGGTGATTGGCTAGAGAGCCGTGAGAGCAATCCGTCCTTGCGTGAGATGACCGGTATCATTTGCGCCACTGAGCGCAGCGATAACGGCTATCGCATTGCACTGAACACGGGGGCGGAGTTTGAATTGGTTCGACCGCATCGTGAGCCGCAAGTAGGCGATACGGTCATCGAATGTGAACTGTGTGATTGATGGCAAAGCATGACTGGAAAGCGCTGCAAGCTGAATTTCTCGAAGAGCACCGAGAAAGCGGCATCACAGCACAAGAGTGGTGCAGTCAGCGTGGGATCAATTATCAGAGTGCTCGTCGTTACATTAAAGTGCGCAAAGCAGAAACTGCGCAATCTGCGCAATCGGCTACTGCGCAATCACGTAAAACTGCGCAAAGTGCGCAAAACAGAACTGCGCAATCAGGAAAGTCTGCGCAATCGAGAAGCAAGACAGGAAGAGGGCGAAGTGGTCGAAGCGATGAAGAGGGAGAGGTACTGCATGACTCTTCACCTCCGGAATCAGGCGACCAAGACAGGCCGGAACCGAAATCCGAAACGTCAAGCACTAAATCTGGCCGCAACGCCAAGGGTCATTTCATTGCCGGCAATACCATTTCCGTCGGCGCTCCCGGCAATCCCAATCCGCAAAACCAATTCACCCGCGGCAACCAAGTCGCACGCAAGCACGGTGGATACGCCAAATACCTAACCGCAGAGAACGCAGATGATCTGTTTGCTGACGCGTCGGTCATGGAACTCAAGGATGAATTGGAGTTCACTCGGGCGCGCTCACTGGTGCTGACTGAGAGTCTGACGCGCATTTATCAGGATATGGCCAATGAGCAGGATGTTGTAACACGTACTGAGCTGTACGGGCTGTATCTGAAAGCTGAGCAGGCATTGGAGCGCAACATTGCCCGTATTGAGTCGCTACACCGCACTATCAGCGGGATAGAGGTGAACAACGTTCAGGTTGAGCGCTACACCGAGGACGTTGAGCGGATCAGGCAGGCTAAACGCAAGCTGCGTGCTGAGGCGGATGTGCTGGAACAGAACACCGGAAAATCGGATACGCCAACGAGCGATATCGTTAAGGATATTCGCAGCAGAAGCACGGGGGGATTGATGTCATGAGTGCTGATAGCGAATGCATTGACTCAATGACCGAGGCGGAGAAGATTGAGTATATCCGTGCCCACCTGTCTGATAAGTGGTGGCGGATGAACAACCTCTACATGATTGAGGATGAGAAAGGCCGGTTGGTGCAGTTTAAGCTGCGTCCAGCGCAAGAGATGTTGTTTAAGACTATGTGGTACTTGAACATCATCTTGAAGGCGCGTCAGCTGGGTTTCTCTACTGCCATTGACATCTACATCCTTGATGAAGCGTTGTTCAACGATAACCTCAAGTGCGGGATCATCGCGCAGGACAGGGATAAGGCAGGCGAACTGTTCAGGACTAAGATTGCCATCCCGTTCGATAATCTTCCCGCCTGGCTGCGTAAGGACTTCGTTGTCACGTCGCGTACCGGTGGTAAAAGTGGCGGTTCGATATTCTTCAAGCACGGCTCCAATATCCAAGTAGCAACATCATTCCGCTCCGGCACGCTGCAGCGGTTGCATATCTCTGAGCACGGCAAGATCTGCGCTAAGTTTCCTGAGAAGGCTAAGGAAGTTAAAACCGGTACTCTGCAGTCGATTCACGAGGATGCAATTGCGTTCATTGAGTCAACCGCCGAGGGTGTTGGTGGCGACTTCCACAGCATGAGCATTGCTGCCATGGAGTTTAGCAAGGCAGGCACGGAGCTCAGCAAGCTGGATTGGAAGTTTCATTTCTTCGCGTGGTGGCAGGATCCAAAGTATCGCGCGGCAGTGCCTGAGACTGGTTTAGTGGCCAGCAAGGCGCAGATGGAGTATTTCGATGCGGTAGAAAACGTGATGGGCTGTGTTATCGATGAAGAGCAGCGCCAGTGGTACGTGTTGAAAGAGGGGTTGCTCAAGGATGAGATGAAGCAGGAATTCCCCAGCACGCCGCTGGAAGCGTTCCTGACGTCCGGTCGCCGCGTGTTCGACCCTGTATCAACAATGAATGCCGAGGGTGAGTGTGTGACGCCGCTCATCGTCTATGACATGAATCCTGTAACCGGCCGCAAAGAGAAAGCGCGCCGCCCTGAACAGCTGGATGATCAAGGCATTCGCTCACTGGAGAATATGCTTCTGGTGTGGGAGCTGCCTGATCCGGATGAAGACTACGCAATAGGCGTGGATATCGCAGAAGGGCTAGAGCATGGCGACCGCTCTAGCATCGATGTGGTTAAGCGCAGCAATGGAGAGCAAGTGGCGCATTGGTTCGGTCACTTAGAACCGGGCTTGCTAGCGCAGCTGACAGCACATATCGGAAAGTGGTACGGCACTGAGGAATATGGTCCAGCGTATGTGGGACCCGAGCGTAATAACCACGGCCACGCTTTCTTGCTGGCTTTCCGTGATATCTACCCGACACGGCGCATTTACACAGAAGAGTACATCGACCGCGAAGATGACGACCAAACGGCGCGCCTCGGTTGGCTGACGACACGACAGAGCAAGCCGGTGCTAATTGATGGCTTGAAAACGCTATTGCGAGAGAAGCGCGCTGGCATTCGCTGGATTGGTACCGTGCATGAGGCGGCTAGCTTTGTGTACGACAAGAACGGCAGCATGAATGCGCAAACCGGCTGCTACGATGACCAGCTCATGAGCTACATGATTGCCCAAGAGATGCGAGCCAGAATGCCTGTACGTGTCGTCAAATCAAATACCCCGCGCAAATCTAGAAACTGGATGACCCACTGATATGAACGATACCAATACCCAAGCTGCTCAAGGGCAGCTCGATTCGTCACGCCTGTTGGAATTGATGAGTGATATCAACGGGCAGCCAAACTGGCGCAGCATGGCAAATAGAGCCTGTGCGTATTATGACGGTGATCAGCTGACTGGCGATGTGATTAAGACGCTCAAGGAGCGTGGCCAGCCGACCACTATTCACAATCTGATTGCGCCCACCATTGATGGCGTGTTGGGCATGGAGGCCAAGAGTCGCACCGATCTTATGGTCATCTCCGATGATGTTGATGATGACATGGAGGTGATGGCCGAGGCGCTGAATGCTGAGTTTGCAGATATGTGCCGCCTGGGCGGTGAAAGCCGGGCGCGTGGTGAGGCATACGCCAGCCAAATCAAAGCCGGTATTGGCTGGGTTGAGGTGCGCCGCAACTCCGATCCGTTTGGCCCACGCTTCAAGTTTGGCTCTATTCATCGCGATGAGGTGTTCTGGGATTGGCACAGCCGAGAAGCCGACTTGACCGACTGCCGCTGGTTGCTGCGTCGCCGCTGGCTGGATGTTGACGAATGCTGCACGCTGGTACCGAGCAAAGCCGACATCATCCGTATGAGTGCGGGTAATTCATGGAATGGAGCTATTGACGTTAGCAACATCGAAGGTATGAGCCCAGATCTGGTTAATGCGTTCGATGAGTGGCAACAGTTCGACGCCAAGCAAATGGAGTGGTGCAGCCAAGATCGCAAACGTGTTCTGCTGCAGGTGGTCTACTACCGCACATACAACATGCGCACAGTGATGATGCTGGAGTCTGGCCGAGCTATTGAGTATGACGCCAAGAACGAGCTGCATCGTGCAGCGCTGGCGCTCGGGAAAGCATGGCTGGAGAAATGCCCGGTCGCCGCTATTCGCGAAGCGTGGTTTGCTGGCCCTCATTTCCTGTGTGATAGACCGTGTTCAGCGCCACACAATATGTATCCGCTGGTACCGTTCTGGGGGTTCAGAAAGGATTCGTCACGCGAGCCGTATGGCCTCATTGTTCGTGCCATTCCGGCACAGGATGAGGTAAACCTGCGCCGAATCAAGCTGACATGGCTGCTGCAGGCCAAGCGCGTAATCATGGATAAAGACGCCACCAACATGAGCCGCCAGCAGGTGCTGGAGGAGATTGAGCGCCCTGATGGCTATATCGAGCTGAACCCTGACCGGCGCAACAAGCAATCCATCTCTGACGTGCTCAAGGTTGAGCAGGATTTCCAAGTGGCATCACAGCAGTTCCAAGTGATGCAAGACAGCGTGAAGCTGATCCAAGATACGATGGGCGTTTACGGCGCTTATCTGGGGCAGGGAACTACTGGGCAATCAGGTGTCGCTATTGCAAATCTGGTTGAGCAAGGCGCTACCACGCTCTCAGAAATCAACGATAACTACCGGTTTGGTAGCCAGATGGTGGGTGAGTTGGCGTTGTCATACTTGATTGAAGATCTCAGCAAGCGCCGCAATTACAAGATCACCGTCAATAAAGAGGACCGCCGTCGCCGCAAGGCCGTCACCATCAATATTGAGCAAGAGGGCGGGAAGCTCAGTAATGATATCAGTCGGCTTAGGGCGCATGTGGCGCTGGCACCAATTCAGCACACGCCTATCTACAAGCAGCAATTGGCTGAGCGCTTAGAGCAAGCTATGTCTAAGCTGCCTCCGCAAGCCGCTGCCAGCTGCTTTGATTTGCTGGTTGAAATGATGGATGTACCGAACAAGCATGAATTCACTGAGCGGATCCGTGCTTCTCTTGGTATTGCTAAGTCACCGGAGGAGATGACACCGGAAGAGCAGCAAGCGGCTCAAGCGCAATCGCAGCTGCAGCAACAGCAGCAAGAATTGGCCATGCGTGAGCTGGTCGCCAAGGTGGCTGAGTTGGAAGGTAAGGCATCCAAATGGCAGGCGGAGGCCGCTAAGATTCATCGGCTGGCAGAGTCAGCTCGGTTTGATGATGCACTGAAGCAGGCGCAGACCGGTAAAACTCTGCAGGAGATGGCTCGATTGCAGCAAGAGGGTGAGCGGTTGGCTAATGAGCAGCAGGGGCTGCAGGCTCAGTTAATGCAGTCCATCCAAGCGCAAATTGATGCCATTGAGCTGTAAGTGGTGAAGCAATAGACAGCAGCGAAAAATAGCGGTAAATTAATACCCATGATGCCGAGTTGCGCCTTAAAACGCGCCTCGGCTTTTTTATTACCTGTAACCCGCTTCGGCGGGTTTTCTTTTTTGGGGCTATGAATGGACAGCAATCAAGAGCTGCAGAGTGTGCTTGAGGTGGCTAACGGTAAGGTTGGCGGCTTCATTCACATTGGTAATATCATGGAGCTATACAAGTCACACAAGGTTGTTAAGGCGGCTGAAATCGTAGCAGTTATTGGCGTATGCGCTGCTGGAGCAGATCTGCGTATTGCGAACCCGACCAACCATGAGATGGAAATTCCGTACTTTGCCACTCCAGATATGCTGGCCAGATTCACCCCGCAGGTTGGCGATTACATCGTTCTGTATGCCGATGACTATGTATCGTTCAGCCCCAAAAGCGCATTTGAAGATGGATACTCGATCATCACAGAGCCAGTTCAGTGCGATGATTATCTGATGGAGCAGGATATTCAGGCGCTTAACCTGACTGCGCCACGTGTAGAGTCAGCTTCGATTGATGACATCATGAGTCGCGTGCGCTATGTAGTAAGCGTGGTTGAAGGTACTACGACCACACTGGCTACCGCAGTAACCGATGATGGATTCACCCTGGCTATCGGGCAAACCTCATGCGTAGATCCCGATAACTTTAATGCCAGCGTTGGCGCTAAGTGGGCTATTGAAGATGCCAAGAAAAAAGCACGCGATGAGCTTTGGAAGCTGGAAGGCTGGCGACTCAAGCGAGAGCTGATCCAAGGCAAGACCAAGCAATAACCAAAACCCCATTCAACTAAGCCCACCATTGTGTGGGCTTTTTTATGCCTAAGCCGGAAAGGGCTTTCCCCGAGAGCCTTCTCCCGCTTGGGCAGCGATACCACCCGAAATAAAGCGAGGACTTCATGAGCACTATCGATCTCAACAATCTTACTGGTACCGAATCTCTGGATGAGCTGGACGCAGCTCTGGAAGCACTGGAAAGCGGCAATGGCGGCGAGCCTGATGCCCATACCAATGCTGACGGAAAGCAGGCTGAAAATGCAGCGAGCACTGAAACGGACGTAAAAACCGATTCGTCCACGGCAGCGGAGCAGCAGGCAAAAACAGAAGGCGGTTCAGCGGATAAGGGCAAGGCTGATGCCAGCGCGCAGACGGATACCAGCACTGTAGCAGGGAAGGTGATTGCTTCTAAAAATGGGCAGCACGTCATCCCGTACGAAGTGTTGGAGCAAGAGCGCCGCGACAAACAGGCGCTGCAAGAGCAGGTGCAGCAATTGGAAAAGGCCGCAGCCGAGCGAGCAAAGTTGCAGAAACTGCTGGAAGCCAATGGCATTTCAGCCGATGCCGACCCGGACGATCTCAGCGTGGAGCAGATTGAGCAACTGGCAGAGGACTTCCCTGAAATCGGGAAGGCGCTGACCGGTATTGTCAAAAAGCTGAATAAGTTCGAGCAGGCGGACGCAACTAAGCAGGCCGAGACTCAGGCATCTAACCCGTTACAGGCAGCACTGCAGGCTACACCTGATCTGGTTACATGGCAGAACTCGGACCCTGACCGCATGGCATTTGCCGTCAGTGTGGATGAGCGATTGCAGAGTGATCCCGCATGGAAAGATAAGTCGTTACAGGAGCGCTTTGCCGAAGCTGCGCGACGCACGCGCGTGGCATTTGGTGATGAGCAGGCTCCGGCAGCAGACGGCAAGGCCAGCGACAAGAAAGAGCCGGAGGTGCGTCAGCGAGACGCTATTCCGGCAAGTCCGTCTGACATTGGCCAGTCTGTTCAGCATGCGGCAACGGGTATTGAGAAATACCAAAGCATGACGCCTGAACAGCTGAATGCCGCAATGGCAGGTATGACGCCAGCGCAGATTGAAGCGTTGTTGGCTGAAGCTGATCTGTAAGCGCAACTGAAACCAACCAAACCCAACGAATCCGGCCATTGCGCCGGATTTTTTATTTCTGAAGGAGAGTAACATGACTCAAGTTACTACAGCCGCTGCCAACAAAATTTTGCAAGCGGCGCTTTTTACTGAAGCGAACCGCGCCCACTCTATGGTCAACATGCTGACCGAAGAGGCGCCGAAAGGTGTGAAGGTTAATGGTGGTAAGCAAACATCGCATGGTGCGCCAGTGGTGCGTGTCACCGACCTGACCAAGAATGCCGGTGATGAAGTCAATATGCAGATTTTCCATCAACTGTCTGGCCGTCCAACCATGGGTGATAAGAAGCTGGCAGGCCGACTGGAAAACCTGTCTCAAGCCGACTTCGGTCTGAAGATTAACCAGACGCGTCACGGCGTGGATGCTGGCGGCAAGATGAGCCAACAGCGTACCAAGCATGATCTCAAGTCTGTCGCTCGCCGACTGCTGGCTGATGGTTACTACGGCCGCTTGACGGATCAGCGCGCCATTATCCAGCTGGCCGGTGCACGCGGCGATTACACAGCTCCGGATATCATCATTCCTACCGCGGATGATCCTGAGTTTAACGAGATCATGATTAACCAAGTTGTTGCGCCAACCTATGAGCGCCACTTCTTTGGTGGTGATGCAACCAGCTTTGAGCAGCTGGATGCAGCAGATCGCTTCAATCTTGGTTGTGTGGATAACATGGCACTGTTCTTGGCTGAAATGGCCAACCCAATTCAACCGATCCGTTTAAGCTCCGATCCAACCGAAGGCGCACCGCTGTATTTACTGCAGGTGACGGCTCGCCAGTGGAACGATTTCAGCACATCAAGCTCCGGTAAAGATTGGCAGGCGATGTTGGCAGCAGCGATGGAGCGCTCCAGAGGCTTCAATCATCCGTTATTCCGCGGTGAGTCTGCTATGTGGCGCGGCATTCTGATTAAGCCATACAACGGCATGCCGATCCGCTTTAATCAGGGCTCCACTGTGCAGGTGTGTGCTGCCAACTCCGGTAACGGTGCATCAGTAGCCAAGACCGCCGGCACTACCATTGACCGCGCAATTCTGCTGGGTGCCCAGGCTCTGGCTAATGCGTTCGGATCTGGCGTAGAAGGTGGAACATTCAACCAGCATGAGGAGCCGAGTGACCACGGCAACTCTACTGAGCACTCCATTAGCTGGACTGGCGGTATCCAAAAAATCCAGTTCAAGCAGCGAAGTGGAAACTTGCAGGATCACGGCTGTATGGCTCTGGATACTGCAGTTAGCCCAATCGGTCGCTAATCCTCCCACCTTGGTGCGGTGGCTATTGGCTGCCGCTGCCTCCTAAATCAATCAAGGAGCCTACTCATGGGCAAGACTACTCTCGCAGCCAAGGGCTTTCGCTGGTTTAACGGCGCGTTTGGCAACTCATCTATCTCCCCGACACTGGTAGCCAAGCTAAACGCAGTCGCTTCCGGTGATGATGTTGCCTTTGGTGACAAGGTTGAACCGAACATCAAGATTGTGGGTGTTACGCTGATCTCCGGCGCGCTTGGTGCAAGCACTACCGTCACTGTTAAGGTTGGCGGTACCGCAATTACTGGCGCGGAATCAACCGCTGCTGCCGTCAGCAAGTACATTCCGGTGGATGATGTGATCACCCAAGAGGGGCAGGAAATCATCCTGTCTGTTGGCGGTGGCGCTGCTACCGGTACCGTGAAGGTTAAGCTGCATTACGAGATGCTGGGCAACCTGTAATTAGCCTGGCGTTTTGAACCCCATTAGCCCACCTCGTGTGGGCTTTTCTTTTCGTGGAGAACATACGATGAGTAACACCACTGTTGAAATCGTCTATATCGGTGAAAAACCGGTCAAGCGAGACACTGTAACGGGCAGCCGACTGATGTTCCCGCGCTTTGAGCCGGTACCAGTTGAGAAGGCTATCGCACTGCAGTTGCTGGAATATACAACGGTGTGGCGCCGCGCAGAAGATCTGGAGAAGGTTGAGCTCGAGCGTCAGGCAGCAGCTGATGCGGCAGCAGAAGAAGCAGCACGCTTGGCCGAGGAAGAGGCGGAGCGTTTAGCGGCAGCTGATATGCACGTTGGCGAGCTTGATTTGGGCAAGATGTCATCTGCGAAGCTGCAAACGCTGGCCGAAGCAGAAGATTTGGGCATCAAGCAAGAGCCGCAAGAAAAGGTGGATGACTTCCGTGTACGCGTACGTGATGCACTGCGTGCCAAGCAGGGTAACGCGTAATGACGCCGGTACTGGACAGCCGACTAGTATCGCCTGACTCACTGATCCCGCTGGTTCGTCAGCGGGTGTCAGGTCCACTCGATAGCTTTATTCGGCAGGCTATCATCCGAGCATCTATCGCGTTTTGCCGCGAAAGCCGCTTGGTACATCTTGAACGTACGTTCGCGGAGGTGTTTGAGGGGCAGACGGTTACGTTTGCATCAACGTGCAGCATCAACCGTCAGGCGCGTCAGGATGTGCGTGAGCCACAGGTAACGGCATCAGTCATTCACGGCATTACATCCAACGGTGAGCCGCTGCAGTCTGGCTATGACTACCATTTACAGTCGGCCGATTCAGTACGCTTTTTGAGAGCATGCAGCAACGTCATGATTGCTGGCGCGATTGAGCCAGTACCCAACGCAAGGCTAATCCCCGCAGCGCTTGTGGAGGATTACTCTGGTGCGATTGCTGATGGCGCAACGGCAGACTTACAGCTGCAACCCGGAAAGCCGTGGAGTAACCCAGAGATGGGCATGATGTACCAGACTCGGTTTAACGAGGCTAAGCGTGAAGGGTATCGATTCCGTGTTGAGGCTACGCCTAACGCGCGCGTATCTAACCCTGTTCGCCGCCGCAGCTTCTTCTAAGGGGGTAGCATGCAAACCATTCAAGATCTGTTAGCTACAGTGTCACGCGAGCTGACAGATGAAGGCCCATTGCGCCGCTGGACGCAAGACGATCTGGTTAAGTACTACAACAGTGCTGTGGCCGCGCTAGCAACGTATCGGCCTGATATCTTTGCCACAACCAAGACGGTGACTTGCGTGGCTGGTGCGCGTCAGGCGCTACCGGTTGGCGCTCGCCGCTTGATTGAAGTGGAGCGCAATACCATGGGGCGCAAGCTGCGTTACTGCGAACGCGGTGTGTTGGATGATATGGATCCGGATTGGATGCGCTCTACCGGCTCAACGGAGGCAGAGGCTTATTCCTACGATGAGACTAATCCGTCCGTATTCTGGCTTTACCCAGGCGTCGCCGCCAACACTCAGGTTGATGTTGTTGCTAGCGTAATGCCTGAACAGGTGTCAGTGGCTCAAATTAGTCAGCCGTTACCGTTTGATCAGGCTTTCTATACGCCGTGCATGGACTGGATTATCTACCGCGCATACATGCGTGATGCAGATGACACGGCCAACTCAATGCGCGGACAGATGCATTTGCAGGCATTCGCTCAGTATCTGGGCATCAAGATTGAGTCAGACAAGGCGCTGTCTCAGCGTCGCCAGCAGAAGTTCCAAACCAATCAGGGGTAACAGATGATTCGCGTATTCGGTCAGATTACAGATGCGTCCGGAAAGGGCGTGCCGGGCGCGATGATTGAGTTGCGCGCTCTGAAAAGCACAGCAGAAGTGCTCTACGGGTCAGTATTGCCGTATAAGTGCGATGCGTTAGGTAACTATGATTTTCCATTGGCTATCGGTGCCTACGATGCGTACGCACAGAATGATGCTTGCGGGGATATGGATTACCTCGGTTCAGCGGTAGTTGCCGCGAATACCACTGACGGTGATTTGCATCATATCCTCGTTGATGGTGGCATCAATATCACGCCGCCAATGCTTGAATCCGCAATGGAATACACGCGCCGCGCAGAGCAGGCAGCCACTGACGCAGAAACTGATCGCGTGCAAACCGGCAAGGACGTTGCTGCCACAGCACAAAATAGGCAGGCATCTGAAACCAATGCACAAGAGGCCGCGGCATCTGCGGGCGAGGCTAAGACTGCACGCGATAGCATCGTTAATGATGCTGCTGATGTTCGCGCAAAGGCTAAGCAAGTAGCTGATAATGCGGTGTCCGTGGCCAATAACACCGCCGCAGTTCAACGCAATACCGATCAGGTTGCGCAGAATACGCAAACCGTTAGTGTCAAAGCTCAGCAGGTATCAGAAAACACACAATCCGTTGCCGCTAATACACTGTCTGTTACTCAGATGCGTGATGAGGTTGCAGCTAAAACCAGCATGGCGCAGGGCGCAGCAGATACCGCGACACAGAAAGCTGCATCCGCCGCAGGTCATGATGCAGCAGCAGCAGAGTATGCACGCCAAGCACAGGAGGCGGCGCAAGCAACAGCTGGAGCTCTGATTGATGGTGGTGCGGTTAATTTGTCTGGCGGGGTATACCCACAGCCTGTAATGGTCGGTAGTACTAAGCGGCCAACTTTCTGGAAGGTTACTACTGGCGGTGTTGTTGGCGGTATTGATTATGGCGTGGGTGACACACTCATCTACACCACATCTGATGGTGGCAGTTATTACAAAATTGACAATACCG
>PPYF01099267.1_pt1 | contig 30117 bp, 34 predicted proteins | sample 1559871 | NCBI WGS metagenome assembly PPYF01 (sample SAMN08240021, study PRJNA423297) | Human gut metagenome, whole genome shotgun sequencing project.
TGCGACAGTGGGATGTTGCTAGACATAAAAGAAGGATGGCAGAAATCTGCCATCCCACAATAAAACGTGAAGAGCCAAAAAAGATACCCGGCAAGCCAGGTATCTCTTGAACAAAAACGTCAGAAGCCTCGGTGCATAAACCACCAGCCGGCGCAGACGGCAAGGCCGATGACCAGAAAAACAAATAGGGCGGGCATAAGGAACCCGAACAGGGTAAACAGGGCCACTACCACCAGGGCCGTTTTCAGGATGGAAAGCCCGGCAGCTTTCAGCCGTGCCAGCCGGGCTTTCTTTTCTTCTTCCCGGCGCAAATCCTCCTGGTCGTAGACCTTAAATGTTTCGTCAGTTTCCCCGTCGTCCACCCTAGCTTCAATGGTGGTGCCGGCAAAGGAATCCCGTTCGGTTTCCGTCAGCACCCTGGCCGTAACCTCCTCATTGGGAGCCTGGCAGCCCGGACAGGCCTACAAATCATCCGGATATTCCAATCCGCATTGTTTACAAATCATGGTTCCTCCTACTTCTGAGTCTCATTCGCAAACAGCATCAAAAAGCCCTGTTCGTTCAGATACCGTGGATCAGAAGGTTCCAGCTGCAGGGCATCCCGGATATCTTGGTAGGCATGCTCCAAATCAATGGGAGAAATACCCATGGTGTCCTTAAAGAAGGGTAAATTCCGGGCAGTCCGTTTTTCGTTGATTTCCAAATAATTTTCCACCACCGCTGCCGCCCACACCTGGGGCAGCAGCTGTACCACGTGGGGATCCGTGTTCAGGAAGTCCTGCCACAGGTTCCGGGCCAGCGTCACATCGTAGACGCTTAGGTGGCTGCTGAAAAAGATATTCTCAATAAGCCGTTCAATATAGGACGGATCTTTGCCAAGTTGGGGCGGCCTATAGTCCAGCTGTTGCGTTTCGTAGGGAAAACGCACCCCAGCAGGGTTCTTTTCCACCAGATGCAGCAGTTTCCGGCACAGCAGGGAATGACGGTTCAAAAAGTCGTCCCAGTCCGCACCAGGCTGCTGCACATCGAACCAGTCCAGACAGTCGCTGAGCAGCTCCATAAACCGTTTCTGGGCCAGGGGCGGAATATGGAAGGGCTCCAGGAAGTTCATGCCCATGCTCCGGTTTACGAAAATATGTCCCATAAACAATTGTTCTTCCAAAGGGCCGTCCCAATTATCTACATGAAAGCCTGCATAATAGGGTTCTCCCGTCAGAAAATCCCGAACCAGGTAGCGTTCTTCCTGAATCACATCTTCAATGTAGAAGACAGAAGTAAAAGCCATATTTAACTCATTGCACAGCTCCAGGTAGGCGGTATTGCCATGCTCCTTGAAATAGGTCAGGGCCGGCACGTCTTCCTGAATCAAATGATAATCGAACAGAAAATAATCCCAGAAGCCCCGCCAAAATTCTTCGCCGGCTTCATCGTTAATGTCAATATGGCCCAGGGCTCCCTCATACAGGGCCACAGCCCGTTCAAAATCTGCATTGAATTGGTCCTTCTGGAAAAACAGATGGATTTCTGACATGAGCCCCAAAAGCTCCTCCTGGGCATTCAGAAAAACCTTTCCCTCAGCCGGCGGCGCCGCGTTTTCCTCCCGTTCTTCTTCCCCGGGCAGATAACGGCCGTCGCTGTCTAGCAGGGCAACGGTCCCATCATCCTTTAAGAGCATTTCTTTGGCCAGATACGGAGCCACGCTGCTGGTGAGTTTCTTTTGTTTTTTCAGGTACACAAAAAAGCTTCCCAGGGTATCCAGAAAATACTGAATGGAAGTATAGGAAAGGGTAAAATCCACCACATTCTGGCCGCACCAGGAAACGGCATCCACCAGTTCATCCCCGGTTAGTTCATCAAGGGTCAAATCGGCGTTTTCCAGGTAGATGCACAGCATCACCAGCACCTTCCATTCCTTTTGGAGTTGGAAGTCATGAGCCCCCTGCCACGCCCGCTGCCGAAAATAGTTTTCCACCGTCTCCCGGGGCAGCAGTTCGTTCCAGTTGGGATCATGGGTATAAAAATCGTCGATAGCATCGTATACGTTCTGCATTTGCGGTCACCTACATTCTTCAGTCCAGCATCCGTGACGGGCAGTAGTCCACTACCGGGCACTCACTGCACAAGGGCTTCCGGGCCCGGCACACCTTTCTGCCGTGCCAGATAAACCAGTGGTGGGCTTCCCCCCACTGACGCTTGGGAATGGCCTTCTGCAGGTCCTGTTCTACCGCCAGAGGCGTAGTTCCTTCCGACAAGCCCAGCCGGTGGGCTACCCGGAACACATGGGTATCCACGGCAATGGCCGGCTTGCCAAAAGCCACGCTCATCATTACATCTGCGGTCTTGCGGCCTACCCCGGGCAGACTCAGCAGCTCGTTCATGGTTTCAGGTACCTTGGAAGCAAACTGCGTGCTCAGGGCCTGGCAGGTCGCCAAGATATTTTTTGCCTTGGAATGGAATAAGCCGCAGTCATGAATCAGCGCTTCCAATTGGGTCTGGGTCAAGGCCCCTAGCTTCTCCGGGGTATCATACCGGGGAAACAGCCGGGCAGTCACCTTATTCACCCGCTCATCTGTACATTGGGCAGAGAGGATCACCGCCACCAGCAGTTCAAAGGGTGTCCGGTAATGAAGGGCAGTTCCCTGCCCCTTATACGTTTCTTCCAGTGCCGCCAAGATGGCCTGAACCCTTTCTTTTTTTCTCATTAGTTGGTCAGACTCCTTACCGGTGCGGGAATTCTGCCGCCCCGGTTGATAAATACATCGGGTTTAAACGTGTTCACGGCAATGATGGGAGCATGGCCCAAAAGACCGCCAAATTCCACATTATCCCCCACCTTTTTGCCCGGCACAGGAATCAGCCGGACAGCCGTGGTTTTGTTGTTGATCATGCCAATGGCTGCTTCGTCAGCAATTACCGCAGAAATGGTTTCCGCCGTGGTATCCCCAGGAACGGCAATCATATCCAGGCCAACGGAGCAAACGCAGGTCATGGCTTCCAATTTTTCCAGGCTCAGGGCATGGTTTTCTACCGCTGCAATCATCCCGGCATCTTCACTGACAGGAATAAAGGCACCGCTCAGACCGCCCACGTAGCTGGAGGCCATAAGCCCGCCCTTTTTCACAGCATCGTTCAGCATGGCCAGGGCTGCCGTGGTTCCCGGACAGCCGCAGGCTTCCAGCCCGATTTCTTCCAGGATATGTGCCACGCTGTCCCCTACAGCCGGTGTAGGTGCCAGGGACAAATCAATGATGCCAAACTGGGTGTTTAACCGTTTGGCGGCTTCCTGAGCCACCAATTGGCCTACCCGGGTAATCTTGAAAGCCGTCTTCTTGATGGTTTCGGCCACTACGCCAATATCTTCTCCCCGCACGGCTTCCAAGGCGTGCTTTACCACCCCAGGTCCGGAAACCCCTACGTTGATGACGCTTTCCGGTTCCGTTACCCCATGGAAGGCACCGGCCATAAAGGGGTTGTCCTGTACAGGGTTGCAGAAAATCACCAGTTTGGCGCAGCCCAAGGCATCGTTTGCCGCCGTCAGCCGGGCCGTTTCTTTGACGATCTGGCCCATTTGCTTTACGGCGTCCATGTTGATGCCGGCCTTGGTGGAACCAATGGCCACAGAAGAACACACCAGGTCCGTGGTGGCCAGCGCTTCCGGAATGGAAGCAATCAGCGTACGGTCCCCATGGGTATAGCCTTTTTCCACCAGGGCGCTAAAGCCGCCAATGAAATTCACACCCACAGCCTTGGCCGCAGCATCCAGGGCCTTGGCCAGGGGCACGTAACTGTCCGTTTGGCAGGATTCCCCAACCAGGGAAATGGGGGTCACGGAAATGCGTTTGTGGATAATGGGTACCCCCAGCTCTGCTTCCAGGTCAGAACCTACCTTTACCAGGTCTTTGGCCGTATGGGTAATCTTGTCGTAGATTTTTTGAGCACATACCTTCACATCTGGGTCGGCGCAGTCCCGCAGGCTGATGCCCATGGTAATGGTGCGCACATCCAGATTGTTTTTGGTAATCATCTGGGTGGTTTCTAAAATATCTTTGATATCATAAAACATGCTGTGTCTGCCTCCTAAATCCGGTGCATGGCCATGAAAATGTCTTCACTCTGGACGCGGATTTCCACACCCAGCTGCTGTCCCAGGGCCGATGCCTGTTCCTTCAGATCCTGTACGGAAATAGAAGCGTTGTCCAAGTCCCCAATGAGTACCATGTTGAAAAAACCGTCATCAATATTCTGGTTGATATTCAAAATGTTTACATTGTTTTCTGCCAGCAGGCTGCTGGCCTTTGCAATGATGCCTACCTTATCGACACCAACGATGGTCATAACAATACGCATGTTTTTAACATCCTTTCTACTTTAACAGGTTTATGTTCAATTATACGATATCGAACAAAGAATGAAAATAGCTGGAACCCATTTCTCCTGGGGATAATCCGGATTTTTTTGTGAAATAGACAATTATTCTTGATGCATCCCCTGGAGTACCCATTTTCTCTATGTACGTGTTAAAGACATTTATACGTATCAAATGCATACCCGTAACCTTTTTTTCAGTTCTTCCTGTGTCAGAAAATGATTTCTGAACAATGTTTGCCATTTTTCGGAATTTCTATGCCCATTCCCCTGTCTTTTCCGCAGCCATTCCAATAAGAGCCATGCAAAGGCCGAATGTGCTCCCGATTGTAACAAATAAGACAAACATTATGGTAAAATCTTTGAAAAACATTCGACCAAAAGCCTTCTTTGTGGTATGATAGGGGAAGAAAATCATTATTTCTACTTTTTAAGGAGGATGGATCATGCAGGAATACAAACCTTTTAAATCCGGGAAAGTTCGGGAGATTTACGATATCGGCGACAGCCTGATTATGGTAGCTTCTGACCGGATCTCTGCCTTCGACCATATTCTGAAAAACACCATTACGGACAAGGGTGCCGTACTGACCCAAATGTCCAAATTCTGGTTCGACTTCACCAAGGACATTATTCCCAACCACATGATCTCCGTAGATCCGGCTGATATGCCCGAATTTTTCCGCAGCCCGGAATTTGCCGGCAAAAGCATGAAATGCCGTAAACTGAACATGATTCCTGTGGAATGCATCGTCCGTGGCTATATTACCGGCAGCGGCTGGGAATCCTACCAAAAGGACGGCACCGTCTGCGGTATCACCCTGCCTGCCGGCCTGAAAGAATCTGAAAAACTGCCTGAACCCATTTTCACCCCCAGCACCAAAGCTGAACTGGGCGATCATGACGAAAACATTTCCGAAGCCCAATGCGTTACCTATCTGGAAAAGATTTTCCCGGGCAAAGGCAAGGAATACACCGAAGCCATTCGTGACTACACCATTGCCCTGTACAAAAAATGCGCTGACTATGCCTACACCAAAGGCATCATCATTGCCGACACCAAACTGGAATTTGGCCTGAACGAAAAAGGCGAAATCGTCCTGGGCGATGAAATGCTCACTCCGGACAGTTCCCGCTTCTGGCCTTTGGAAGGCTACGAAGCCGGCAAGAGCCAACCTTCCTACGACAAGCAATTCGTCCGTGACTGGCTGAAAGCCAACCCGGACAGCGATTACCTGCTGCCCCAGGAAGTCATCGACAAGACCATTGCCAAGTACAAAGAAGCTTACGAAAAGCTCACTGGCAAAAAATTCTAAACTAGACCTTCAAACGGATGCGTTTTTGCGCATCCGTTTTTTTATGCCCTTTAAGCCCCAAAAAAAGACCCGGGAAATTCCCAGGTCCAGTTCTCAAATCTCTATTTCCGTGGCAAAACACACCACAGCCTTGCCGGAAATTTGTACCAGGACAGGTTCCCCCTGGGCAATTTCCACATGGACGCCCATTTGGCCCCGGCGGCCCAAGGCTTCCCCTTGGATAATCTTGAAGTCAAAGGAGTCTGCCGCAGCCGTGTCCTGACAAATGCCATAATGCACCAGGTAGGCGCCCAAAGGGCCATTGGAGTTGCCCGTTACCGGATCCTCATTAATGCCAATGGCAGGAGAGAACGTCCGCCCGTGTACCAGGTACTCCTCCCCAGGATGGAGGGTAAATACATAGTAGCCCCCAATACCCAATTCCTGGCTGATTTTGGTGAGAGCCCCCAGGTCAGGCGTCAGGCTGTTTAGCTGCTCCAAGGCTCGCAAAGGCACCATGATTTTCCCTGCCCCCGTATTGGCAAAGGCTACCGGGCAGTCCCCGCGCAGCTCCAGGGGCGTAATCCCCAGCGCCTCACAGATCCGGCCCACCAGCGGTGCAGCAAAGGGTTCCCCTACATGGGGCGTTCCCTGGGTCATGGTGATGACATAATCGTCCCCGTCCTTGGCAATGTCCACCGGCAGGACCCCTGCCTGGATTTTCTGGATGGTCCGGCCCAGCTTGGCCTCCCCGGTCAGGCAGCGGATATAATGAGCAGATACGGTAGCATGGCCGCACATGGGCACTTCCGTTTTGGGGGTAAAGAACCGCACCTGGCAGTCCACGCCCTCCTCCTGGGACGGAAAAATAAATGCGCTTTCGGAGTTGTTCAGCTCCCGGGCAATGGCCAGCATCTGCTCCTCCGTCAGTCCTTCCGCATTGGCCACCACCCCGGCCGGGTTTCCCCGGAACCGCTCCGTGGTAAATGCGTCCACCTGATACACCTTGTACTTTTTCATGTTTTCCCCTCCGCCTGATCTTATTTTTTTAATAGCTCCAGCAGCCATTGGGCCAGAACCTCTGCTGTTGCAGCCTGAAAACCTTCTCCCAACTGGTTATTGTTGGAAATAACCCGGACGGCTCCAAAGGGCACGCCAAACCGAGCGGCTGTTTCCCCAGCTGCCGCTGTTTCCATTTCCTCACAAAGGGCCTGGGTCAGCTGCGCCGCCTGGACAATCCGTCCAGGATCTGCGTTCCACTGGTCAGAAGAAGCAATAAGCCCCTCCACGACCCTGCCCCGGGTATAGCCAGCGGCACCCTGGCGCAGCCAGTCCATTACCGCACCGCTGCACTGGTCCGGCAGCGGCCCGGTACCGGTAAAGGCGGCGTCATCACTTTCCTCCTCCAGCCGGGACAGGTACAGATACCGCTTGTCCCCACTGGGGGCCGTATACAGCGCATTGGCATTAAAATACCGGCTGCCCAGCACCAGGTCATAGGGGTGAAGTTCACCGTAGCCCCCCGCCGTCCCCTGGCTCAGCACCAGGGCCGGCTGAAAGAGAGCGCAGCCCAGGGCTGTTGCCGCTCCTGCCGCCGCCGTACCAATTCCCGTCCGGGAAACAACAACAGGCAGGGAACCCAAGGTTCCCTGCCAAAAGCTAAAATTTCCTTTATGAACTTCCCGGACCCCTGTAAGGCCCTGACGCAGCACCGCTGTTTCCAGCTCCATGGCGCCCTGCAGCAGCACCGGTTTCATTCCAGCAAGAAATTCCGGCTGTTTCATAGCAGCCTCACTCTGGCATAGCCAGGGCAAACAAGGTGTTTACCCGTACTGTAATGGTCAGTGCTTTGGGAGCCAGGGTAGTAGTGTCATTGGCAGCAGAACCCACCTTTTCCAGCCGAGCCATCAAGATAGGCTGTGCTTCCACCACAGAAGACGAAGGAATGGAAGCTTGGCGCAGAACGCCCAAATTCCGGCCGCCGGCACTGGCTACTGCCTGAGCAGAATACCGGGCATTTTGCACGGCCTGTCCCAGCAGTTGGTTCTTGATCAAATCCTCGTTCTGCAGGCCAAAATTCACTCCGCTGACCTGGTCCACCCCAGTGGTCAAACTCTGGTCAATGATGGTACCCAGCTTGGCCAGATTCTTAACCTTAACGGTCCAACCTGCGTTCAGGCTATAGCCATCCTGCTTCTGCCGGCCGTCCCTGTCGTAATGGTACACCGGGGAAATGCTGTAATCCACAGAGCTGATGTCCTCTTGGGCAATGCCCTGCTCCAGCATGGTGCGCAGCAGCGCCTTGCTGACCTGAGCACCAGCCTGCCGCACTTCTTCCACCGTTTCACCCTTTTTGGTATAGGACAAGTTTACTGTCGCCATGTCCGGTTCCACCACTTTGGAAGCCACTCCCGAAACGGAAATGGTATCCAGGGGCTGATCCGCCAGGGCTGCAGGCATGTGGAGGCAGACCGCCAGTGCAGCCGCCAGAAGAATCGTTCCTGCTTTCTTCATAAAACCACCCTTTCCAGTTTTAGATGCCCTTATTATACCACAAACTTATGACCGGGATTTTGCTTGCTGTTGTCCCAGGCCGGGCAGTCCCCTTCCAGGGCTCCGTGACACCGGTCCAAATGTTGCAGGTTTTGGGTCACAATCTGCCGCAGCACATCTCCCAGGGTTATTTTTTTCAGATATTCCATGCACAAATCGTCCAGTTCCTGGTACAGGCCGTCAAACACCTGGGCCATACCGCCACTGATGAAGCAGTTGATGTCTTCGTTGCCGCTGCGCCATTTGGTGTCCACAAACACCGTACCCATGCCCTTGGCAATATCATACAGGGTAGCCTTTTCCAACCCTTCACAGGGGCAATAACCGCCCACATGACCTTCTCGGGTGGTAATAATGCCCATCTTTTTCAGTTTTCCCATGATTTTCCGTACACGGGCCGGGTTGGTGCAGATATTTTCCGCCAGCTCTTCACTGGATGCCAGACAGCCCCGATGGGACAGATAGACCAGTGCATGGACCGCCACTATAAAATCACTTTTCACGCTATTCCCTCTCTAGGGCAGAAGCTTTCAAGCCGCTGCCCTTCTCTATATCTTTTATTTTTCCTGTTCGTTCAAAAATTCCTCGGCGTAATGCACGGCCACTGCGCCGTCCGCCGCCGCGGTGATGATCTGCCGCACCTCTTTGGTCCGCACATCACCAATGGCAAAGACACCGGGTTCGGAAGTTTTGGTATCTTCCCCAGCCACAATGTAGCCTGCCTTGTCCAGCTCTACCTGTCCAGCAAACAGGGCACTCTCCGGCTGACGGCCAATGGCCACAAACAGCCCGTCACAGGGTACCTCCTGGACTTCTCCCGTTTTGACATTCTTTACCTTGACGCCGGTAAGCTTCTTGTCAGAATCCAGCCCTTCGATAACACTATCCCACAGAATTTCCACGTGGTTTTCTTCCAGCCGTTTCAGGTACAAAGGCGTGGCCCGCAGCTCATGGCGCCGGTGCACCAGGTACACCTTCTTGGCCAGCTTGGCCAGGTACAGGGCATCGCCTACAGCCGTATTGCCGCCGCCGTTTACTACCACCGTCTTGCCTTTATAGAAGCTGCCGTCACAAGTAGCACAGTAGGAAACGCCCCGGTTCACCAGGGAATCTTCCTTGGGAATGCCCAGTACCCGGGGATAAGCCCCCGTAGCAAGCATCACTACCCGACCCGTAAACGTTCCCTCGGAGGTTTCCACCACCTTGGGGTTGGCCTTCAGGTCCACGCCCCGTACTTCAGCATACACCGTTTCAGCACCGGCCTGTTCGGCCCCCTGCTGCATCTTTTCTCCCAGTTCGAAACCATCCACCACCCCGGGGAAGCCAGGATAGTTTTCGATTTCAGACGTGGTGGCCATTTGGCCGCCCGGAGACAATTTTTCCAGCACCGCAGCAGAATACCCGCTCCGGGCAGCGTACAGGGCTGCCGTGTAGCCGGCAGGCCCGCCGCCAATGATCAGCACATCATAAGCCTTGCTCATAATACGCCTTTACCCTCCAGCCATTCCTTTACTGCGGCCTTGGAAGGCGGGTTTACCAGCAATTCGCTGCACTGGCCGTCTTTTACCAGCATCAGGCTGGGAATGGTTTCTACCTGGAATTTCTTGGCCAGTTCTTCTTCTTCATCAATATTTACGCCGCCAAAGCTGACCTTGTCGGCAATTTCCATAGCCAGTTGGCCAATAGCCGGTTTCAGCCGTTTGCAATAACCGCACCAGGGTGCGGAAAAACCTACAACCACCGGTTTGCTGCTCTTCAGTACATCACTGTCAAAATTTTGTTCAGTCACTTTCAAGAATTCCATTATGCTCATCCTCCAATTGTATAGAAGTTGCTGATTGTATTGCTTCAATACTGTAATTTTAGCAAGCACAGTTAAAATTGTCAATGTACATTCTGCCTTGTCACAGGATTGCCGCTGCCCGGTCACAAATAGGGCGCAAAAAAGGACTGTGCATAAGCACAGCCCTAGGCTAATTCAATTATTTTGCGCCAACAGCCTTCAGTACATCGTTGGTCATATCGGTGCCGCCTTCAACAACAGCGCTGGAAGTCAGGACAACGTCGATGCCTTTTTCTTTGGCAACTTTATGCACGGCATCCAGAATCTTCTTGCGGATGGGGTTGAACAGATCCTGTTCTCTCTTGGCGATTTGTTCGGTCAAGGTGTTGTCCAGGGCTCTCTTGCCATTATCATCCAGGCTGGGAGCCTTTTCCTGAAATTCCTTTTGGGCTTTTTGTTGTTCCAGATTCATGGCTGCTCTGGCAGAAGCAAAATCAGGGTGATGGGCAAAAACTGTATTCAGATCCACATAGCCGATGGACTCAGCAGCGTACGCCGTTGCCGGAACCATAACTCCGGAGTAACCAACGCATACCAGCAGGGCCATTACCAAAGCTAAAAATTGTTTTTTCACGTAAAATCATCCTTTCTTCCAATGGTCTTTGGAATTGAATATCTAACAGGAGCAATTATATCATGGACCCTACCCAGGCGCAACCGAAAAAACATGGCGAAATTACGTCACCTTTTCCCCAGAACTGCCGTTTTAGCCCTTTTCCAGGCTTAGCGGCTTCCAGTTCGAACTGCTGTATTACCGGACAAAACAGGTAAACGCTTCCGACTCCGTGGCCGGCAGAGGAATCCCTTTTTCCCGTCCCAGGGCAAAGCAACGCATCATCCATACCATATTCCGGGCCAGGTTCCGCATGGTCTGGAGCCCTTCCAGGTCTTCCGCTGTATCCTTGGCTTCCAGCCCATGGACCATATTCCAATAGGTGGACCCGGCCACCGGCATCTGGGCAATGCCAAAATACTTGTTGATGGCGTCCAGGGTAGCAGAGGTGCCGCCCCGGCGTGCTACCGCTACCGCAGCGCCGGGCTTAAACTGGAAGGCCTTGCACACTTCCCCAGTGGCGGCGCTGAAAAACACCCGGTCCAGGAAAGAAAACAGCCGGCCGCTGGGATGGGCAAAATAGGTAGGTGAAGCAAAAACGAAGCCGTCTGCCTGCTCCGCCTTTTTCACAAAGTCGTTGACTCCGTCGTCCTTCATGACGCAGCCTTCGTGGGTAAAGCAGTAGCCGCACTGGAGGCAGTCCGCAATGGGCTTGCCCCCCAGCTGGATTACTTCCGTTTCCACGTTTTCAGCCTGAAATACCTTGATCATTTCGTTTAGCGCAGCCATGGTGGTGCCATTGGTATGGCTGCTGCCGTTTACCAGTAATACTTTCATATTTCTCCCCTTCCGGTACACCCCCAGGATATACCTTTGCCTATACGCAAAGAAGCCGCCCCCTTAAGGACGGTTTCTTTGTATTATGTTTATTGGAGCCACTTAGCAGCCGGCAAATTCGTAGCCAGCGTCTTCGATGACTTTCTTGAATTCGTCAGCAGGAATGTCCCGGCTCATTTCCACTTTGGCGTTCTTGTTTTCCAGGCTTACTTCTACAGCCGTTACGCCGTCCATAGCTTCCAGGGCTTCCCGTACATGCTTTTGGCAATTCTGGCACATCATGCCGTTGACTTTTACAATCTTTTCCATCTGAAATCCTCCTTGGACCCTTACAATTTTTGGCGTTCCGGGCTTATTTCATCAGCTTCTGCAGGGTTTCGCACAGCTCATCCACCACGGAATCGTCCCCGGCACGGATATCGTTGACTACGCAGCTTTTGATGTGGTTGGCTAGTAGTTTTTTGTTGAACGCATTCAAGCCGCAGGTAATGGCGCTGACCTGGGTCAGGATATCCACGCAATACCGGTCTTCTTCCACCATGCGCTTTACCCCCCGCACCTGGCCTTCAATCCGGTTCAGGCGGGCAATCAGGTCCTTGTACTCTTTGCCGTCCTTATCGCGCACTTTATATTTCTCTTCATGTTCCATAGTACGATACCTCCGTTACGTATATTGTACGTAGCTGGCGGCGGTTTGTCAATATCCCACCTTTCCAGTCATAAAAAGAAAGGTGCAGCCTAAGCCGCACCTTCCTACTGCAAGCTATTCTTGTTTTAGTCCACTGCTTCGCAGCACTTGGAGCACAGGGTGGGGTGTTCCGGGTTCTGGCCAACGGTGGTGCTGTAGCACCAGCAGCGTTCGCATTTTTCCCCGTCCGCCGGCAGGACAGCAACCTTCAGGTCACTGCGGCCGGTTTCTTCCCCGTCGGCACCCAGACCTTCGTGGAGTTCTGCCTGGGAAACAATCAGGAGAGCCGGCAAATGGCTTTCCAGGGCCTTCAGCTCGGCCAGGGCATCCCCTTCGGCATACAGAACCACTTTGGCATCCAGGGAATGGCCGATGGTCTTGGCTCTCCGGGCATTTTCCAGGACCTTGGTGATTTCGCCCCGGATGGCCAGGAAGGCATTCCATTTTTCTTCCAGTTCCTTGTTGATGTATTCGGCATGATGTTCCGGCCAGGGCAGCATCTGTACGCTCAAAGGCGCGTCAGCCGGTTTATTCATATACTGGTAGACTTCTTCCATGGTAAAGCTCAGTACCGGCATCAGCATCACCATCAGTTCCTTCAGGATCTGATACATGGCCGTTTGGGCAGAACGCCGTTTTTGGCTGTTTTGCTTGCTGGTGTACAGCCGGTCCTTGATGATATCCAGGTAGAAGGCACTCATGTCCACCGTGCAGAAGTCATGGATGGCATGGAACAGTACGTGGAAATCGTATTCTTCGTAGGCCTGCTCCACTTCGTTCTTCAGTTCTTCAAAGCGCATGAGAGCCCATTGGTCCAGCTCTTCCATTTGGTCAAAGGCAACCTTGTCTTTTTCATAGTCAAAGTCGTAGGTGTTGCCCAGGATGTAGCGAATGGTGTTCCGGACTTTCCGGTACACTTCAGCCAGCTGTTTCAGGATTACGGGCGAAATCCGCACGTCCTGCTTGTAGTCGGTGGAAGCCACCCACAGGCGGACAATATCTGCCCCGTATTGAGAAATGACTTCCTGGGGAACCACCACATTGCCCAGGGATTTGCTCATCTTCCGGCCTTCCCCATCCAGCACGTAGCCGTGGGTCAGAACGGAACGGTAAGGCGCCTTGCCGGTAACAGCTACGGAGGTTAGCAGGGAGGACTGGAACCAGCCTCTGTGCTGGTCACTGCCTTCCAGGTACATATCCGCCGGCCATTGCAGTTCCGGCCGTTTGGTCAGTACGCCCATATGGGAGGAACCGGAGTCGAACCACACGTCCATGATGTCCTTTTCCTTGCGGAAATGAGTGCCGCCGCATTTGCTGCACTTGGTACCCTGGGGCAGCAGTTCTTCTGCCGTATGGTTCCACCAGGCGTCGCTGCCTTCGGTTTCGAAAATATTGGCTACGGCTTCGATGGTATCCGGGTTAATCAGGGGTTCCCCGCAGTCTTCGCAGTAGAAGATGGGAATGGGCACGCCCCAGACTCTCTGCCGGGAAATACACCAGTCATGGCGGTCAGCCACCATGTTGTGGATCCGGGATTCGCCCCAGCTGGGAATCCATTTTACATCGTTGGCAATGGCGTCCAGTGCTTCCTGGCGGAACCCGTCTACGGAAGCAAACCATTGTTCGGAAGCCCGGTAGATGATGGGGTTCTTGCAGCGCCAGCAGTGGGCGTATTGGTGATGGATGGTCTTTTTGCCCAGCAGTACGTTCAGTTCAGCCAGGTGTTTGATGACCAGTCCGTTGCTGTCGAAGACAAACTTGCCCTTGAGCATTTCACCGGCCTCGTCGGTGAAGCAGCCCTTTTCGTCCACAGGACACAGGATGGGCAGGTTGTATTTCAGACCGGTCAAATAGTCCACGTCGCCGTGGCCAGGAGCGGTATGTACACAGCCAGAACCGGTTTCCAGGTCAACATAGTCGGCCAGGACTACCAGGGATTTCCGGTGGTTATATTCCGGGAAAGGATGGACGCATTCAGCCAGTTCAAATTTCCGGCCCTGGGTAGTGCCCAGAACAGGACCAAAGGTGACGCCGCATTCTTCGGCTACCTTGTCCACCAGTTCTGCTGCCATGATCAATACTTCGCCGTTATATTTCACCCAGGCGTATTCCACCTCCGGGTTTACAGCGACAGCCACGTTGGCAGGAATGGTCCAGGGGGTGGTGGTCCAAACAACCATGTAGGCCGGTTTACCCTTGGCTTCTTCCGGAGTCAGCCCGTTATCCTTGACCAGAGGCATCTTGACGAAAATGGTCGGGGTTTTCTGGTCAGCATATTCGATTTCGGCTTCTGCCAGGGCAGTTTCGCAGTGGGGGCACCAGTAAACGGTTTTCTTGCCCTTATAGATATAGCCCTTGTTGGCCATGGTACCAAATACCCGCACCTGTTCCGCTTCAAAATGGGGATCCAGGGTAACGTAGGGATGGGCCCAGTCCCCCAGTACGCCTAGGCGCTTAAAGTCGCTGCGCTGGGTGTCAATCCATTCCAGGGCGTATTCCCGGCACATTTTCCGCAGTTCTACAGGACTCAGCTTGTGGCGGTCCACCCCGGTGGCCTTGATGCAGGCGTGCTCAATGGGCATGCCGTGGGTATCCCAGCCCGGTACGTAAGGGGTATCGTAACCTCTGGCGTATTTGTATTTGACAATGATGTCTTTCAGAATTTTGTTCAGGGCATGACCCATATGAATCTTGCCGTTGGCATAGGGAGGGCCATCATGCAGGACAAACTTCTTATGGCCGGCATGGAGTTTTTGCTTTTCCCCGTACACATCATTTTTATACCAGAAATCCAGGAAATCCGGTTCCCGCTTGGGAAGTCCTGCCCGCATAGGGAAATCGGTTTTCGGCAGGTTTAGCGTGTTGCTGTACTGATCTTTTTCGCTGCTCACTTGTTACACCTCCAAAAAAATACGTCCCGTCCCCTAAGGGACGAGACGTTACAGACCCGTGGTACCACCCTCATGACAGCAAAACTGCTGCCACTCGTATGCCGTAACGGGCATAAACCGGGTCTTTTACTGCTGTTTCAAAGACCGGCTCCAGAGTGATGTTCCTGCCTGCGCTCTCCTGTCCGGGCTCCCACTGTCCCCGAATCGCTGCACCGATTGCTGGCCGTACTGTCTCTGTCATCGCCTTGTGTATTAAATTTACGCTTTATTATACACTTCTTAGGATTTTCCGTCAATAAACCTTTCGCCCTTTGCTAGGCCTTTTGGCCCTGGGAACCCAAAAACAGGAGAATTCCTCCAGCAATGGCCACGTTCAGGCTTTCCGCCTGGCCTGCCATAGGAATCATGATTTTGGTATCCGCCTGGGCAAGAAGCGCCGGGTCCACCCCTTCCGCTTCGCTGCCCATAACCAGGGCAGTTTTTTGGGGCCAAGCGGTTTCCGTTACGTTCTTTGCCCCTTCCAGTGCTGTCGCCCACAGGGTAAACTGCTCCTTCCGGCACCAGTTTAACAGCTCTTCCTGGGTCACCCCGGTAAACACCGGCAGGTGGAACAGGGAGCCCATGGTGGAGCGCACCACCTTGGGGTTGTACAGGTCCGCCGTCTCTGCCAAAAGAATCACCCCGGCAGCCCCCAGGGCATCGGCGGTCCGAATCAGGGTCCCGGTGTTGCCCGGGTCCCGGATTTTATCAAGCACCAATACCAGACCCTTGGCCGGGTGAAAATCCTTTAACGGGGTTTCTTTTAGGGCCACCAAAGCCGCCACCCCCTGGGGATCTTCCGTAGCCGTGATTTTTTCCATCACCGCTTCGGTTACCTGGTAATAGGGCGTGTCTCCAGCATCCGCTTCCTGGGTCCATTCTTCCGGCAGTTTGGTAAAGAAGTAGGCCTGGATCTGCCAGGAAGAACGCCGGGCTTCGTCCACCGCCCGCTTGCCCTCCAGCAGGAACAGCTGCTCCCGCTGCCGGTATTTTTTCACTTTCAGGGAAGCTGCCCGCTTCACCAAATCATTTTTTAGGGATGTAATTTCACTGATCATATACCGTCCTCCAGGGCTTCTACGCTTTGCCGGGACCCGATGACCACCATCATATCCCCGGCCAGCAGGGCCTTGGTAGGATCCAGGCTGATTTCCGTGGTGCCGTCTTCATGCTTCACCGCCACCACGTTGACTTTGTATTTCCGCCGCACATCCAAATCTGCCAGGCTCTTGCCCACCATTTTCTCGGAGATGGCAATTTCCATCAGGCACATATTGTCCGACAGCTCGATAAAGTCCATGATATTGGTATAAGCCAGGTTATGGCCTACCCGCCGGCCCATATCCCGTTCCGGATAGATGACCCGGGTGGCTCCCAGCTTCTCCAGCATTTTTCCGTGCAGGGTGGAGGAAGCCTTGGCCACAATGGTCTTTACCCCGGTTTCCTTCATGAGCATGGTGCACAGAAGGCTGGGTTCCAGGTCCCCAATGGCCACAATGGCTACGTCAAAGTTCCGGATACCCAGGCTTTTGACGGTTTTTTCGTCAATGACGTCGCACAGCACCACATGGGTCAGCTTATCCGCCATATCCTGGACGGCATCCTCGTCCTTGTCCACCCCCAGCACATCGTGCCCCAGGTGAACCAGGGTTTCTCCTACGCTGCTGCCGAACCGGCCCAGGCCCCAGATTACAAACTGCCGTTTTTCTTTCATGATTTCTATGTACTCCTAACCAATGATGATTTTTTCTTCCGGGTACCGGATATGGCCGCTGTCTTTCCGGGCCGTCAGCGCCAGGGCAAAGGTCATAACCCCTACCCGGCCAGTGTACATGGTCAGCGTCAGGATAATCTTGCTGGCCGTGCACAAATGCTGGCTGAGTCCCGTGGAAAGGCCCACGGTTGCGTAGGCGGAAACCACTTCAAAAAGTGCATACAAAAAGCTGGTATCTTCCAGATAGGTGATGCACAGCACCGCTGCCGTCACCCAGATCAGCGACATGCTGGTAATGGCAAAGGCCTGGAACATGGTCTCGTCCCCAATGCGCCGGCCGTAGACCACACACTCGTCCTTGCCGTGGAGCACCTGCCAGATATTCAGCAGCAGCAGGGCAAAGGTAGTGGTCTTGATCCCGCCGCCGGTGGAAGCCGGGGACGCGCCGATAAACATCAGGAGAATGGTCAGCACCATGGTGGGACTGCGCATACTGTTGATGTCCACCGTGTTAAAGCCCGCCGTACGGGGACTTACTGACTGGAACAGGCTGGCCCAGAACTGGCCTGCCGGGGAAAGGCTTCCAATAGTGCCCATATTCCCATGCTCCAAAAAGGCAAACCCCACGGTACCGGCCACAATAAGAGCTGCCGTGGCCACCAGCACCATTTTGCTGTGAAGCCGCAGCCGGGCAAACCGGAATTTCTTTTCCAGACAGTCGCTCATCACCGCAAAGCCCAAGCCGCCCAAAACAATCAAAATACAGATTACCAGATTGATGGTGGGGTCCGTTACGTAGCGCACCAGGCTCTGGTACTGGCCAAACAAATCAAAGCCTGCATTGCAGAAGGCCGAGATGGCGTGCCAATAGCCGTAGTAGATGCCTCGAAGGCCAAATTCCGGATAGAACCGGAAGGCTAAAATAGTACCGAAAAAGCCCTCAATGGCCAGGGTATATTTGGCCACCCGGATACACATCCGCACCAGCCCTTCCATATCGTTCTGGTTCAGGGAAGCCTGGATGTTCAGCCGGTCCTGAAGGCTGATTCTCCGGCCCATGGCCACAGAAAACAGCGTAGCAAACAGCATCAGGCCCAGGCCCCCCAATTGGATCAGGGCAATGAGCACCAGCTGGCCGAACAGGGAAAAATAAGTCCCCGTATCCACTACCACAAGGCCGGTAACGCAGGAAGCGGAAGCCGCTGTAAACAGCGCATCCACAAAAGGCAGCCAAGTGCCCTGGGCACTGGACAGGGGCAGCATAAGCAGCAGTGCCCCTGTAAGAATCAGCCCGGCAAAGGTGAGCGCAATAATCTGTGACGGGGAAAAATGATGTACCCTGCTCAAGAATTTCTTACCTCCGAATCATGGCGCTGCTGATTTCGCTAAGGGAAGCAGCCCCGCACATTTCCATGGTGTCCGCCAGCTCAGCACCCAGTTTGGCAGCCAGCAGCTTGACCCCTTCCTTGCCGCCGCCATAAACGGCAGTCACAAAGGGTCTGGCAATAACCACGGCATCAGCGCCCATGGCCAAAGCCTTGAATACATCTACGCCGGTGCGGATGCCGCCGTCCACCAGGATCTTCAGGCCGGAACCTTTGACAGCTTCCACAATTTCCGGCAGCACTTCTGCCGTTGCAGGACTTTGGTCCAGTACCCGGCCCCCATGGTTGGATACGATGATGGCAGCTGCCCCGGCTTCTTTGGCCTTCAGGGCACCCTTAACGCTCATGATGCCCTTGACAATAAAGGGACGGCCAGCCAGGCCGATGATTTCTGCCATTTCGGCCACGGATTTGCTCCCGGCAGGGGGCACAAAGTTTTTCAGGAAAGGCAGTCCGGCCGCATCCACGTCCATAGCCACCGCAAAGGCACCAGCATCTTTTACCAGCGCCATTTTTTCAGCAATCATCTGGGTATTCCAGGGTTTTACCGTGGGCACGCCCAAGCCCCCGCAGGCTTTGATGGCCTGGGTGGCACCCTGCATGACCTGGGGATCCATGCCGTCGCCGGTAAAGGCAGCAATGCCCGCTTCGGCGCAGCCAGGAACCAGCTCCGCATTGTAGGTTACGTCATTGTACTTATCGCTGTAGTGCATGGCCACAGCACCCACCGGGCCAGCAAAAATCGGGTATTTAAAAGTACGGCCAAACAGTTCGATGGAGGTATCCACCGGCCGCTTTTCACACAGGGTGTCCATCACAACCCGGACTTCCTGCCATTTGTTGTAGTTGCGGATGGCCGTATCCCCTACACCTTTGGCGCCAGGGCCAGGAATGGTATTGCGGCAGGCAACGCCATTGCACACCGGGCAGCCTTTGCACTTGCCTAAAACCTTTTTCGCTTCTTCCATTACCTCTTTATAATCCATAGGTAACACTCCCCCCTGTTGTTCAGGAATTTACATTTTTCCCCTATTATACCACAAGGGACCCAGGAGAAGAACTTGCGTAAACGAGAAAAATGCCTTATACTAGTTGTGTAATCTTTATGGGTGTTCGGTCAACTCGAGAGGCGCGGCCCCAACAAAACTGCATAATCCCTTTCTACGGATGGCACGGGGGTAGAAAGGCTGTAGAGGACCTGGCATTGAAAAATGTTGGGTCCTCTTTTTTCAGGGATTTTCCCCTCCCGTGCCGGGAAGACAAAATTTTGCTGAGGTGATGATGTATGTCTAGCACAAGTACCGTATTCCAGGAATTATTTGCCGGCGTCATGGGTATGTCGGACCCCACGGTCTGGATTATGTTTGCCGTCGGTTTCCTGCTGATCTACCTGGGAGTCAAGAAGGGCTACGAGCCCGTTCTCCTGTTCCCTATGGGACTAGGCTGTATCCTGGCCAACATTCCCGGCCATTTTGCCGTAATGCCCACGGGCGGCGGGGAGCCGGGCTTTCTCACCGTCCTGTACCAGGCCGGCATTGCCAACGAACTGTTCCCGGTGCTGATTTTTATCGGCATTGGCGCCATGTGCGACTTTGCCCCCCTGCTCCGTGCCCCCTACATGATGCTGTTTGCAGCCGCCGCCCATTTGGGGATTTTTGCCGCCACCATCTGCGCAGCCCTGGTGGGTTTCCCCTTTAACGAAGCAGCTTCCATCGGCATCATAGGTGCAGCCGACGGCCCCACCACCATCTTCGTGGCCCAGAAATTTGCCACGGAAATGCTGGCACCTCTTACGGTAACTGCCTTCTGTTACATGTCCCTGGTGCCCATTATCCAGCCGCCCATTGTGAAACTGCTGACCAGCAAGGAAGAACGGCGGATCAAGATGCACTATAAGGAAGAAAAGCCCGTTTCCCAAACGGCCCTGTTCCTGTTTCCCCTGATGGTCACCCTGGTAGCCGGTATCCTGGCGCCCATTTCCGTTCCCCTGATTGGAGCCCTGATGTTCGGCAATCTGCTGAAGGTATCCGGAGTTTGTGACTCCCTGGCCAAAACGGCCCAAAACGAGCTCACCAACCTGGTAACCCTGCTGCTGGGCATTACCGTAGGCGCCACCATGACCGCGGAAAATATCCTGACCATCCAGGTCCTGAAGATTCTCTGCCTGGGTGCCGTAGCCTTCGTATTTGATACGGTGGGCGGTCTGCTGTTTGCCAAATTGGCCAACCTGTTTCTGACCAAAAAAATCAACCCCATGATTGGGGCCTGTGGCATTTCCGCCTTCCCCATTTCCGGCCGGGTAATTGCCAAAATGGCCCTGAAGGAAGACCCCAGCAACTTCATTATCCAGCAGGCCATCGGCGTCAACGTAGCGGGCCAGGTGGCTTCTGTGGTAGCAGGCGGCCTTGTTATGGCGCTGATTCCGGTTCTCATGTAAAGGAGGCTTTATGATGACAAATAGTGTACAAGCTGCTTTGGAACTTCTGGTAATCGCCTATCCCCTGGTCTTTGTGGTTATGGCCCTGTTTGCCGCCATTACCTACGGCCTGGTAAAATTGTTCCCGGTGAGCCCCGATGCGGTGCCTGCCGGCAGCAAAAGAAAACGCTAATCCATTATCCCCTTGTTTCTCCTGCGCTCCTTCTTTTATAATAGAAGGAGCGCTTTTTTATTACCCTGTTTCACCGAAGAAAGGAGATTGCCATGCCTTACGTTGCTTTGAAAGTATATCCCAAAGATCCGGAAACCGAAAAGAAACTGGCGGATAAAATCTACCAGGATATTCTGGACATCTGGGGCTGCCCTCCCCAGGCCATCCATATTTCCCTGGAGGAAGTAGCTCCGGAGGACTGGAACGAAAAAGTCCGGGAACCCGAAATTGACACCAAGCTGGATAAGATGCTGGTGCTGGACGGCGTGAAGAAATACTAAGCCGCCCGAAAATCACATTGCCAAAAAGGAGAAGACCCCATGATTCCTGAAATTGAAACCCGCCGCAGCATCCGAAAATACCAGGCTAAACCCGTACCCCGGGAGCTGCTGTTAGACGTACTCAAGGCAGCCCAGCTGGCTCCTTCTGGGAAAAATCGCCAGCCCTGGCACTTTGTGGTGTTGGAGGACTCTGCCAAGGAACAGGCCTGCTCCCTATTGGAACAGGGAATCCGCCGGGAACGCCAGAACCACGACTTTCTGCCTGGTTCCGCCTTTGGTCTGCCAGATGCCCGGATGACCCTGATGACCATGCGCCAGGCTCCGGTGGTCATCCTGGTGTACAACACCAATGCCCCGGCTGAGCTGACGGATCTAATTGGCGCTGACGCCCGCTTTAAGGAGCAGTGCGACCTGCTGTCCATTGGCGCCGCCCTGGAAAACCTGATTCTGGAAGCCACCCGGCTGGGCCTGGGCTCCCTGTGGATAGGCAACACCTGCTTTGCCTATCCGGAGCTTACCGCCCTAGGCCGGCCGGATGCCATGCTGGTAGGCGCCGTTGCCCTGGGCTATCCGGACCAGGCTCCCAAAGCCCGGCCCCGGAAAAAGCTGGAAGAGCTGGTTACCTTCCGGTCCACTCTCTAGTTTTACCCCGTAAAAAAGCCGGGAACCTGTAAATACAGGTTCTCGGCGCTTTCTTTTATTTAACGGTCAGCTTCGCTGCTTTTTGCCGCAGGCACTTCCGCGTCAAAGGCTTCCTTGTTGAAGGTGCCCAGCAGCCGGTCCACTACAATGGCGTTGGTCATGGAGCCGCTGACATTCAGCATGGTCCGGCCCATATCCACAATGGGATCAACGGCCAGCACCGGGGAGATCATTCCAAAGTAGGCCCCCAGCCCCGTTCCGGACAGGGATACGGAAGCGGACATGGTAGCGGTACCAGGAATCCCGGCAATCCCCAGGGAGCCCAGGGCCACTACGATGACGCTCATCACATACATGGTCATATCCAGTTGGATGCCTGCCACGTTGGAAATGTACACAATGCACAGGGCCGGGAAAATACCGGCGCAGCCCTGCATGCCGGCAGTGGTGCCAAAGCTGGCCACCGTGTTGGCCGTTGCATCGTTAACCCCCAATTTTTCCGTCAGGGCATTGATGGTAGCCGGCAGCGCCCCCACACTGGAGCGGGAAGTAAAGGCCAGCAGCAGTACGGATTTGGCTTTCTTGAAATAGGTCACAGGGTTCAGGCCAAAAGCCATCAGCAGCAGGGACTGTACCACCAGCATAATGGCCACGCCCACGTAAATCAGGACAATAAAAAGGCCCATATCCCGAATGGCTGCAAACCCGCGCTGGGCCAGCGTAGATGCCAGGAGGGCCAGCACGCCGTAGGGCATCAGACCGATAATGAAGTCCGCAGCCCAGGAAATAATCAGGTGCAGTTCATCAAACAACTTGGTCACCAATTCCAGTTGGTTTGTGCCCGTAGTCTTGATCAGCCGGGCAATCCCGCCGATAACTACGGCAAATACCACCACAGCAATTACGTTGGTGGTAGCCATGGCATTCACCGGGTTGTTGGGAATCAGGGCCCGGAGGGTATCCACCACCGGCTTTACCTCACGCATTTTGGAAGCCCCTTCGGCGGCGCTCATGCCCTGGCCCAGATGGGTGACAGAACCCAGGGTCAGGCCCACAATGGCTGCAATGGAAACCATGGTGAGCGCTACCCCCAAGGTAGAAGTTACCAGTTTCTTCAAATTGGCGCCCTGGGACATATGAAGAATCACATGAATAATGGAAATAAACACCAGGGGAATAACCAACATACGAATCAGGTCAATAAAGCCGCCGCCCACCAAAGAGAACCACTTGGTGCTTTCTTTTACGTAGGCCACCTTCATAGGATCGGTGGGGAATCCGGCAATCACCTGGACCACCAGTCCCAGCACTGCCCCCAAAAGGGTACCGGCAATGACCAGGGTGCCAAAGTCCGTATTTTTCCGCTGCAAATAGTACACCACGCCCAAAAGGGCCACAAACAGGACCAGAATGCCCACGGTAGTCGGGCTGCTGATCATCAAAAACTGCTCAAAAAATGGAATGTTCATGATACGTCTCCTTTTGCTCCTCTAAGCTTTCGTAATTTACTTTCCAGCCGTTTCACCGGCTGCCGTGCTGCCATGTTTTGTCCGTGGTCATCTCCCTTGCTGCACCCGTTTGGGCCGAGGCTCAGCGGGCTAAGGGTCCTTCCTGCGTTCCCCAGCAGGCCCTTCGCTCTCGCAGCTTGTTATTTTACAAATTTCTTTATTGCTTTCTGTTATTCTAACAGCTTTTGCAGCAAAGCACCACCCTGCTTTGGAGGCAGCCTTTGCCGCTGAGTTAATTATAGGAATGGCACAGCACCCGGTGAAGGAATTTCTGGGTCCGTTCTTCTTTGGGATGCTCAAAAATATCCTGGGAACTGCCTTCTTCTACAATCACGCCCCCATCCATGAAGATAACATGGGTGGCTACGTCCTTGGCAAACTTCATTTCGTGGGTTACCACAATCATGGTGGTTCCCTCGTCTGCCAGGTCCTTCATGACCTTGAGAACTTCCCCGACCAGCTCCGGATCCAGGGCCGAGGTAGGTTCATCAAAAAGGATAACGTCGGGTTTCACCGCAATGGCCCGGGCAATGCCCACCCGCTGCTGCTGACCCCCGGACAGCTGGGAAGGATAGTAGTCCAGCCGGTCGCCCATCCCCACCTTTTGAAGGGCCTGGACGGCGATTTCTTCCGCTTCCTTTTTGTCCATGCCCCGGCCGGTGGTGAGCCCCAGGGTCACATTTTCCAGTACCGTCTTGTTGGCAAACAAGTTGTAGCCCTGAAACACAAAGGCTGTCTTTTTCCGCACAGCGGCAATTTCCTTTTGGGAAGCCCGGTTCAGGTCCAGATGCATACCGGCAAAATCCATTTCTCCCGCATCCGCCCGTTCCAGGAAGTTCAGGCAGCGCAGAAAGGTCGTCTTGCCGGAGCCGCTGGGCCCCAAAATCACCACCACATCTCCCTTATTGATATCCATATGAACGTTTTTCAGCACGTCCAAATCGCCAAAGCTTTTGCGTACATCTCGAATCGATAACAGCATCTTGATTCCACCCCTCTTAAGCGGCCCGGAAAGAACCCATCCGGTTTTCCGCCAATTTATAGGCCAGCTGCACTACAGTGCAGACAATCAGGTAAACAACAAAAACATCCAGGTACGCTTCAATATAATTGTACCCATAGGAAGCGGCAATCTTGCCCACCGCCAGCACATCTTTTACGGTCATGAGAAAGGCCAGGGACGTGCCCTTGATCAGATTCACGGTAATGTTGCACACCGCCGGCAAGGCCACCACCGCAGCCTGGGGAATGATAATTTTCCGGTAGGTTTGGAAAGGGCTAAGGCCAATGCTCACTCCGGCTTCCAGCTGTCCCCGGGGAATGCTCAGCAGCGCCGACCGGAACACTTCGCTGAGCAGTGCCGTGGTGTTTAAGGCAAAAATAATCACGGCGTACCAGAAGGGGTCAATGCTTTCAAATACATTAAAGTCCAGGCCCAAACTTTTCACCACTACGTTCAAAAAACTGGGCAAAAGGCTGTAGAACAACAATATCTGCAGTACAATAGGCGTTCCCCGGACAAAGGAAACGTAGGCTTTGGTCAGGCTGCTGCCCAGCACATTCCCCCGAATCCGCAAAAGCGCCATGTAGAAGGCAAAGGGAATGGCGATTAGTAGGGACAGGGCGGTGAGCCCCAGGGTCGTGCCGATACCGCTCCAGATTTTGAGAAAAGTGTCTGCCATAAAGGCTGTATCCAGTTCCATGGTGCTCCTCCTTTAATGCAGTGCCTGCCGCTGCAATTTTTTGATCAGACCCAGGGACGGTCCGTTCAGCACCGGTACCCGTACCTTGGCCGTTTGTCTTGTTCTCACCTGGCCTTTGCTCAAATGAGCCTCCAGAACGTTAAAGCCTTGGCCCACCAGCGTGGTCAGGCCCCAGTACACCAGCATGGCCGCCAGATAGATTTCCACCCCGTAGGCCCCGAAGTTCTGGGCAATAATCAGATTGGCTTTCCCCAGCATATCAATCAGACCGATGGTATAGGCCAGCGCCCCTTCCTTCATCAGATTGATCAGGGAATTGCCAAAGTTGGGCAGGGCTACCACCGCCGCCTGGGGCAGCATTACCTGGCGAAAAGCCTGGAAGGGCGTCAGCCCAATGCTGACAGCAGCTTCATACTGCCCTTTGGGGACGGCCTGATAGGCTGCCCGGAACACTTCCGAAATGTAGGCCCCAAACAGCAGGGTAAAGGTAATGATGGCGTAGACCGCCCGGTTCACCTCGTGCAGGTTCAGGTCCGTAAAAGCTTCTGCCAACTTGGGCAGCCCATAGAAAACAATGAACAAGAGAACAATGGAAGGGGTGCAGCGCATGATATAGGTGTACCCATGGGCCAGCCCTTTAAGCAGCCGGTGGTTACCCAGCTTGGCCTTGGCCAGCACCATTCCAAAAACAGATCCGAAGAACACACTGGCAAAAGCCACCAGCAGAGTTACGGATAAATAGGACAGCAGCTCCGGCAGGGTGGACAGGATCACCGAAGGGTCAAAAATTCTCGTTTGCACTGCGCATTCCTCCTTTATGAATTGACTTCCCTCTAGTGGAAGTTCTCACTTTCCAAGTTAGGCATGGGCTTTGCCCTGCAAAGCCCATGCGGGATTAAGCTTGCTTATTTGCCCAGGTACTGGGACAGGCTTTCGCCAAAATACTGTTTTTCCAGCTTATCAATAGTGCCGTCGTCTTTCAGTTCCTTCACGGCCTTGTCATACTCATCTGCCAGTTTCTGTTCTTTCTTGTTGAACAGCGGATAGGTGGGAATGCCTTTGTAGCGCAGGTAGGTCAGGGAATCTGCAAACTTATGGTACGGGGCATCCGCCTTTTCGATGTTGTTCTTGTAGCTCAGCTCTACTTCCAGGTAAGCATCATACCGGCCTTCCAGCACCCAGCTGTAGGCATCTGCAATCTGGAATGCTTCGGAGGGTTTTAACTGAATCTGCTTGTCAGGATGTTCCTTGTTGTACTGCTCGATAACGGAGTACCGGGCATCCTGGGGAGCGATGGGGACCAGCTTGCCACTGAACTTGGCAAAGGAATCCATGTCCTTGATTTCGTTGGCGTTTTCTTTCCGGATAACCAGACCAATGACGCTGGCGCCAATGTTGTTTTTCGGGAAGACGTATTTCTTTTCCCGGGCTGCGGTTTTCCAGATGCCCTTGGTACCTACCTGGTACTTGCCGGATTCGACCCCGATCAGCAGATCATCATCGGAGGTACCGGTAAATTTCCATTCGTACTGGGGCAGCTTCTTGGCCACTTCCTTCATCACGGCCACTTCAAAGCCATCGGGCTCGCCCTTGTCGTTGACAAAGTCATAGGGTACATAGTAGTTGGTGAAGGCCACATTCACCACTTTCTTTTTGTCGCTGCCGCCTGCAGCCGCCTTATCGTCACTTTTGCCGCAGCCTGCCAGGCCTGCTGCCAGAACGCCCGTCAGAGCTGCCGTCAAAACGATTTTGCTGAGTTTTTTCAGATTCATCTTCTATACTCCCCTTTTTAGCTGGTTATTTGGCTGCTTCCCGCACCCAAGCGAAATGTTCCCAATTGGTATCCCGGGGCACGGTGCAGTCGGCACCCAGGATGATGCCGGTTCTGCCGGCCTTTTCCAGAATCCGTTTGGTTTCTGCCTGAATTTCTTCCTTGGTGCCGATGTACAGCACTTCGTTATCCAGGTTGCCAAAGCCGCCCAGGGCAGCCCGGCCGCCGAAAATCTTCCGGCCTTCTTCCAAGGGCACCCCTTCCACTACCGCGGCCCAGTTGATGGTTTTCACCTCGTAGTCCTTATACCAGGTCAAATCGTTCCGGTGTCCGGACCAGCCGCAGATGTGCAGGATGTTGTAGTCGCTGACGCTGTTGGCGGCTGCCAGGATGGCTTTTTCACCAGGTGCCAGCACCTGTTGGTAAATCGCTTCGGTAATGCCTTCGCCCAACAGGTTCTGCAGGCTCAGGTAGATGCCGGTAACGCCGCCTTCGGTAATCAGCCGTTTGGCCAGTTTGGCAATATCCCCGGAGATTACGTCCAGGCCCTGCTTCACCGCTGCCGGATCCTCCAGCACCAGCTTGGACAGCCAGGCGTCGGCGGCAAAAATGTCCTTGCGCATGAATTTCAGGGTCGTGCCGGCGCAGAACAGATTGTAGAACAACGGAATGTCCTTGCCGTAGCGTTCGCTGAGTTTCTTGGCGTACCCGATTTGGACCGTAAACCAAGGATCATCGTCCTTCAAAGGCACAATGTGCTTGAAATCTTCCACCGTTTCCAGACCGAAGGCCGTAGGGTTTTCGTAAGGGAAGAACCCATCGGTCATAATCTTCACGAAATCCGGCTGCACCGTATCGATGTAACGGGTTTCTCCCGCATACAGCTGTTCAAACAGTTCCGGATGCTGGAAGGAATCGGAGTGGATTTCGTCCTGAAGGAAATGGAACCAGAAACCAGAAGGAACCCGGTCCACCGGTTTGTTGTCCATTGCTGCAAACACCAATTCTTTTTTGCTTTGAGTCATTTTAAAATCCTCCCCGAAGTGAAATAATCTCTAGTAAAATACTAGGTTTTACAGGTAGTACGGTAGCGCAAAATCGCAGATTTTCCCGGAAAAAGGGTACAAAAAAACACCGTCTCTATACAGAGACGGTGGTCCGTGGTTCCACTCTGCTTACAGCAAACTTCGCTGCAACTCTAACCCGCTAACGTGGGGACATCCGTGCAAGGCTACTATCTAATTCGCCCGCCCGCTCACGGAGGCATTCCAACATACTTGGCTTGCGGCAGGAACTCTCAGCCGGTGATTCCCGCTCTCTGTATGGGCCTTATATGTGTACTTATTCCGATCTTCGCGTTTTCCGTATTTACAATGTTTAGCAATATAGTACGCTAGGAATATCAACTTGTCAAGCGTTTATTTCAAAAAAAGTCATTTGGCCGCTAAATTTTTTCCTAGCATTTTGCTGGAATTTATTTTTTGCTTATTCCCCGTAGGAATAACCAGGATTCAGCGTCACAGCCCGACCCCCGGAAATTTCCACTGCGGTACCCGTCATGTAGCTGGCTTTGCTGCTGGCGGCAAACACAATGGGAGCCGCAATTTCTTCCGGCTTGGCAGCCCGGCGCAGCAGGCACTGCTTCACCTGCTTTTCCAGTTCTCCCGGGGAAATGGTAGCTTCCACCAAGGGCGTCAGGGTAAATCCCGGCAGTATGGAGACCACGCGGATTCCCCGGCTGGCCACTTCTCCGGCAAAGGTATTGGTATAATTGACCACCGCTGCCTTCATGGCCCCGTACAGGGTAGCCCGGCCGCTGGTGGCACAGCGGGCCGCCAGGGAAGCCACGTTCACAATAACGCCCCCCTGTTTTTCCAGATACGGCACCGCGGTTTGGCAGCCCATAACCATGGACTTGAAATTCACCTCATAATGCCGGTCAATCTCCTCAACCGTGTACCATTCCTCCTCCCGGGCAAAGGAGGCTCCTACATTGTTCACCCATACGTCTATATGTCCAAAATGCTGCTTTACCGCTTTGGCAAAGGCATAGACCTGCGCTTCAATGGTCACATCTGCCGGGATGCCAAAGGCCCAGGGCCCCAGCTGGGCCAGTGCCTTGTCCAGGGTTTCCTGCCGGCGCCCGCAAATGGCTACCTGGCAGCCTTCCGCCAGGAACTGCTTGGCCGTGGCCAGGCCGATGCCCGCCGTACCCCCGGTAATGACCGCTACTTTATCTGTCAGTCCTAGATCCATAAGATCATCTCCTTGGCTATAGTCTATCAGAAAGCTAACAGACTGGCAAAGGTGTTTCTGCCGGCTTCGGGTCATAAAAAAGCGGAACTGAACTCAGCCAGTCCCGCTCTTTCTATGCAGTTTATTTCTGGGCTTGTTCCTCGTATTCCGGGAACAGGATGGAATTTTCCTTGAAAATGTGGATGAAAATATCATCGAACAGGGCTTCAAGAGTCTTATAGGTCCGTTCGAAAGTGATGCAGGCATCTGCCGGCAGCGTAAAGTTTTCCGTCAGCTTTTGGATTTCCTTGATCAGGTCCCCGGCTGCGCTATGTTCCTCTTCCAGTTTTTTCACATAGGCCAGGGTCTGGGCGTCCGGCTGGGGCTGCTGCCGCAGCAGCGGGAACACCAGCCGTTCTTCTTTGGCAAAATGTTCTTCCAGCTCCGCCTTCAAAGCGCAGTACAGGTGATGCAGCTGGGTCAGCAGCTCTCCGTGATGGGGATAATGGACGATGAGAATTTTGTTTAACAGCTCCTCTGCCTGGCCCATCATTTCCCGTTCCGTTACGTGGTGGGTCTGTTCCAGGCTGTCCAGCATTTCCGGAATGGACAGTTCCTTAAAGGCGTCCAGGGAAGCCGCAGCTCCCGTTTCCTTGGCCGGCACCTTTTGGGCTGCTGCGTTGAGTTTTGCCAAAAGGTCCTCCAAATTCACGTCCTTTCCCGCTACGCCCTGTTCCAGGGTATGATCCCCGCCGCAGCAGTAGTCCAGATGCAGTTCGTTGAAAAGCCCGATGGTTTGTGGATATTGCCGTACCACTTCCGCAAAAGTGTTGTTTTTCGTAATCATAAGAATGCCTCCCCTGCAGCGGCTTCGTTCCCGCTGCCTTGTTAGCTGTATCATACCCCATTTTTCTTGCCCGGTCCGTTGGAATTACAACATTTCAGCAGAAATCTTTCCTAGCAAAAAAAGGCTGTGAAAAAATGAGCTTTCATTTTTCCACAGCCCCTTCTTTAGCGTTCATTTGTTACAACTATATCCGAACATTTAAACTTCCTCTGAGGCCCTCCGGGCCCCACCTCCTTCACGCTTGGTGTGCTCCCCGTCAAGTAGACAGTTCCTAATAATATAAACCTCTACGCCGCCATTTGGTAGCTATTATGTTTTT
>PPYF01370395.1_pt1 | contig 30115 bp, 28 predicted proteins | sample 1559871 | NCBI WGS metagenome assembly PPYF01 (sample SAMN08240021, study PRJNA423297) | Human gut metagenome, whole genome shotgun sequencing project.
TGCGCCAGCGGCAGGGTGGGCAGGGAGAGCGCCGCCTGCACGCCGCCGCAGCCGTAGTGGCCGCAGAGCACCACCCGCTCCACCTCAAGATAGTGGAGGGCATATTGCAGGACGCTCATGACGTTGTCGTCGGCGGGATCGAGCATGTTGGCGATATTGCGGTGGACAAAGAGCTCGCCGGGCTGGCTGCCGGTGAGCACCTCGGCGGGCACGCGGCTGTCGGAGCAGCCGATCCACAGCGAGTGGGGCCGCTGCCCGTCGACCCATTTTTCGAAATAGTCCGGGTCATGCTGACACTTCTGCAGCGCCCAGCTGCGGTTGCGGGCCAGCAAAGGTTTTAACGTCGTCACAAGTATTCTCCTGAGTTAATTCATCGAGTGAATATGTCCATCAAGACTCGTACAGCGACTAGTAAAAATAGTGTTTACCGGAACCCTTCACGCCTGAGGAAAATCCTGGAATAAACGGCAAAAAGAAAACTTTTCATTAATGTAAAGTTATAAAAAAATTGATGAAATTAATGTTTTGCCGCGGAGCGGATGAATAACTAAAAGGCATTGGCTAAAACTTTCTGGAATATATGGGAATGGTGGCGGGTGAGGTTGGGGGAATAGTTGGGGATAGGATATTGGGGATAGATGGGGAGCGTTGGGTTGTGTTGAGGTATGCGGGTGAGAGTGAGGTGAGAACAAGTTGAGATAAGATTGAGTGGGGTTTGGGGGCACTGGAAGAGAAGGGGGGATGGCTGGCAGGTGGAGCTGGGTTTGCGGGAGGGGGCAGTGGTGATTGCTGGTGGCATTGGCGCCCTGGAATGGCGGTAAAAAGTGACGCCGCGCAGGATAGCGCTGTTTTTTTCAACACTTAGCGCAATGACGACACGCTGTCGCTTGCATGACCGCCGCCGACAGGTATAATCCAGAACGTTTCCGCATCCCCTTCAGTGCCGTATTTATCTACCTTTCCCGCTATATTAACTCTCTCAAGGTCAACCGACATCAACGTACATCTACCAACACATGTTGGTACAGATGATGGTATTTCCGGTTCGATAATGCTTGTACCAACAGGGAGGGGATAAGCATGGCGTTAACAGATATCAAGGTCAGAACAGCCAAGCCAACGGATAAGCAATACAAACTGACCGATGGCAGCGGTATGCATCTTCTCGTCCACCCAAATGGTTCAAGATACTGGCGTCTGCAGTACCGCTATGGCGGAAAGCAAAAGATGCTGGCTTTAGGTGTATATCCTGAAGTTTCTCTTGCAGATGCTAGAGCCCGCCGTGATGAAGCTCGTAAGCTTTTGGCAAACAGCATCGATCCGGGAGATAAAAAGAAAAATGATAAGGTTGAGCAGGAAGAAGCACGTACTTTCGAACAACTTGCTATTGAGTGGCACGCCACGAATAAAAAGTGGTCGGAAGAACATAGCCGACGAGTGCTGAAAAGCCTGGAGGACAATCTCTTTCCAGCCATTGGCAAACGTAATATAGCCGAACTTAAAACACGGGATTTGTTAGCCCCGATAAAAGCCGTAGAGATGTCTGGACGTCTTGAAGTTGCGTCACGGCTGCAACAGCGAACTACGGCAATTATGCGTTATGCCGTACAGAGTGGTTTGCTTGATTATAATCCGGCACAGGAGATGGCCGGTGCTGTTGCTTCAAGTAACCGGCAGCATAGGCCTGCGTTAGAGTTGAGACGTACTCCCGAACTGCTTCAGCGCATTGATAGCTATACCGGCAGGCCTTTGACTCGTCTTGCCATTGAGTTAACCCTCCTTGTCTTCATCCGCTCCAGCGAATTGCGTTTTGCTCGTTGGTCTGAGATCGATTTTGAAACATCAATGTGGACGATACCCGCAGAGCGCGAGGCTATTGAAGGGATAAAGCACTCCCAGCGCGGCTCCAAAATGCATACACCTCATTTGGTGCCGTTATCTCGTCAGGCGTTAGCAATCCTTAAACAGGTGCACAAACTTAGTGGCGATCGCGATTTTGTTTTCATTGGCGATCACGACCATCGTAAACCGATGAGTGAAAATACTGTAAACAAGGCTCTGCGCGTTATGGGTTATGACACTAAGATAGAGGTTTGTGGGCATGGTTTCAGGACGATGGCATGTAGCTCGTTGATAGAATCGGGATTGTGGTCGAGGGATGCGGTTGAACGGCAGATGAGCCATATGGAGCGTAACTCTGTGCGTGCGGCTTATATTCATAAGGCCGAGCATCTGGATGAGCGCAGACTGATGCTGCAGTGGTGGGCTGATTTTCTTGATGCGAATCGTGAGAAGGCGATGAGTCCATTTGATTTTGCCAAATTAAGCATGGAATGATTAGATATATTTAAGATATGTGTCTGACATACCTTTTTTTTCTTTAACATGGCTTCTGATGCGGTGTTTGTTTTTGTAATGAAATCTGTTGTTCAATGCCAAAAACTCATATTGTAAGCTTGGTTCAAGTGATAGGTAGTTTTACACTGTTTCATCAGAAAGCAGCATCTGAGATTTAGCCATTCATTCAGATAGAAACGTTCTTACTGTTACATTAAAGGCAGGAGCCATGACTAGTCGCCCACAGATGATTATTAATGTTCTTCAGGCTAATCCTGATGAGCAATTTACAGCCCGTCAGCTTGCCCAAAAAATCATTGATCACTATGGCGCAGAGCTTGCTGTAAAGCGTCAAAATCCTCGATTCGCCAGTGATGAAGATTTCTTGAGTCAAATAGCTGCTGAAGTCGGTGGGAGCAGAACCGTTCAGGCAAAAGCGATGTGTCCTCAGGTTATGACGCGTGACAAACCTCGGCCCAGACTTTATTACTGGGGTAAGGAAATCGATAATGGTGTGCAACAAGAGTCATCTTTTGATATTGCTCCGACTCCGTCTGCTGAGACGGTAGCTTTTTCTGAGCATGCTCTTTACCCGCTTTTGATTGAGTACCTTTCTGAAGAAGAAGAATTGCTTTGCCGTCGTATCGATGAAAAGCGTTCAAGCAACAACAAAGGCCTTGGGGCAAACCATTGGCTTTATCCGGATATTGTTGCTTTGCAGCCTCTCGATAAGGGTTGGGATAGCGTTGTGCAAAACTGCGTACGGTATAGCGAAGGGCGTTTAACCCGTCTGTGGTCTTTTGAGGTAAAACGTCAGCTTAACCGTAGCAATGTTCGAGAATGTTTCTTCCAGGCAGTGAGCAATTCAAGCTGGGCCCATTTTGGTTATCTTGTCGCGACCGAAATAAATGAAGATAAGCAGCGTGGTGTAGAAAGAGAGCTGCAGATGTTGTGTGCATTGCATGGTATTGGCGTGATCCTTCTTAATCAGCAAGATCCCGGTAATAGCCAAACGCTGATTCCTGCACGAGAGCGAACAAGTATTGATTGGCAATCCGTCAACCGCTTGGTGGTAGAAAACAAGGATTTTAAAGAGTTTATCGATCTGGTTTCCGATTATCACCAGACAGGAAAAATACACAAAGCTCTCTGGAATAAATAATCTACTCTAATGCTACTTAATAAAATATTAGAGTAGATTAAAAATATAGATTAATGAACAGTGAGCTATTTAGAATTAGTGATATTTAAAAACTCTGTCTGCAAATCGATGGAGTAGTGAATATAATAAAAGTGAGAAAATTCAGTAAACCACTTCAATGTAGATCTAAATTGTATTGGCTAAGATTTTACCTGACACAGCTATGGCACAGATCAAAACCTAATCTGACAAGAAGCTCTGTGCCAGAAGCGGACTCTGTTAACGAAAAGAGCTTGAGGCGGTCGAAGTCAGTATAGGTGCAACCAATGTAGTAAATGAGGGTTGAAAAAATGAGAAGCAAAAGCTATTTTCGTCTATGTAAGATATATCTCCTAGGTAGCTTAAGATTCCTCGATGGAAGCATGGTAGTATGGTTTTGATAATTAGAACAGCGAGCACATTAGGCACTCTATTCTAATGATTTTATTAGGAAACAATGACAATGCTTAAAACTTGGAATGATTTAGAAACTTATACCCAATATGTCTACTCGACTTTGCTTAACCCACGAGATAATGGAGTGGAAGTTAGTCGTAACGTTGTCCTTAAGGGATTAAAAGGTGAATATCAAATTGATGTATTTTACCAATTTGAACATGCAGGCTTTATACATCGTGTAGCGATAGAGTGTAAATATCACAATCGCCCACTTGATCGCGATACTATTATGCCATTTTGCAACAAAATTACAGATATTGGGAATATTATCGGGGTTATAGTCAGTAAGTCTGGTTACCAAAGTGGCGCAAAAGAATACGCAGAAAAACATGGCATTACTTTACTGACAACTGAAGATTTACCAAAATTTAACATATTGGTTGCCGATTACTTGATAAATTCAATTTTACCTACAAAAGACTGGATCGGTGAGCCTTTTTGGATTTTGATGGAAAGAGAGGAAGATAATGTATCAGGTTCATACTACAAGTTTACACAAAAACACAACGGAAGAGATGTAATACCCTTATTCTTTTCAAAGCGTGAAGCAATTGACTTTCTAAATGAATCTGAGCAGTCACTGCATTTTGCAATAAGAGGTGTTCCACAACATTATTTGAAGCGTTTGATCGCAATAACAGAGCGGTTAAAACCTTTATTCTTCTTAATGCTTCCTGCTTTAAATGAAGAACAAGCCAAAGGTTTATTAATTGAACCAACTGAATTAATGAAAAGATACCTACTATCAGAAATATCAACTGAGGAATATCAAGAGTTTTACGTTAAAAGGAAGTCGCGTTACAAGAATGAGTTTACTCTTTTAAAAATATTAAAAGCAATGAAAGGTAAAATTGGTGAAGAATTGGCCGACAAAATTTTAAAAAATAAAAAAAGGTAATTGCGGAGTCGTGATCACGGGAACCGTTCAACCTGATGTGCTGGCGTAGAAGGTAAAGTGGAGGGCCATTTGCTGAAAAAAAGATTAAGATTTCGATGTAAAGCAAACGGTCCGCTGTGTGCCAGAAGCAGACATTGCTGCCTCCGGATAATCTAAAAACCAGCCACAAATTAATAGGCTTCTAATGAAAAATGTTCAAACCCATAGTGGTCTAGAATTTTGTTTAATAGATGTATGATCTCTATTCTAAATGCATTCATCTTTCCTATAATGACACTATTACTAATGATTAACCACTCATTCTGCTGTGTGATAGCGCCTGTACGTACCTCCTGCGTAGTATAATCCCTTAGATTTTGAATTTTTTTCTTCAATTGTTGATATTCAAGAGGTAATTTTCTTTTATCGGGTATACGAACTTGATTTTGTACATGCCCGTCTCGGTTTACAAGATTTCCTGTAGTTAATGCTTGTTGAATACTCTCAAGTGCCTGCAAAAAGTTGTCTATATTGTTTTCACAATAGAATTCAGTATGAAAGGCAGGTCGATCAAAAGCAGAATGAAGCATTTCACAGAACAATTCTTCAGAGCTATATTCACTGCGAAACTTAACAATATCGTGATAATATTTTGCTTCTATTTTAGGGTTTTCACTTAACCATTCACTATATTCATCCCAGAACCAGATATTTACTTCAAAAGTATTAACTTTAGAGTCATTTATGGAGTCAATATGATTCTGAAGTGATTTATCCCTCAACCCCGTAATTGCTATAATATAACGATCAGCAATTTTCCCTGAATTAATGAATTCTTTTATTTCATCATCGATTTCTTGAATTGTTAGAGAGCTAGCTGGTGTTTCCTTTGAAGCTACAGTTTTCCACACCCTTTTTTTACACTGAACCACAACTCTCTGACCATTATGATTATTATCACGGCCAGATATATCAATTCCTCCCTGAGCCTGCCCAGCTCTTCCATGCCGCTGTGTGCCTGGATCGTCCCATAGCGCGCGGCACAATTCGCATGTCAGTCTTTCAAAGTCCTGCCAGTAGGCGGGGAGCGGATAATCCATCATTATATCTCTTGCCATCATTGTCTCCCAATCATTACATATAAAATATTTAATTTTTATTTCATGACACTAACATATTTGTCTAAACACGTTTACGATTTTCTAAGTGAATGAGGCTAAACAACCTTAACTAGTTAATGATATCGTAATGTTAGCTCCTCGCTCAAAGCAGACTGTCATATTTGATTGTGTGCTGCCAGTGAAAACCGTCAGATAAAGTCTGAGCTAATATATCTAAATATATCAATTTAAAAATAGACCGCGTCTATTAACGATGGTTTTATCGATCGTTATCTAATAACCCGGAATATGCACTTCAGTCAATAAGAATATATTTATCACTGACAGTTGTATCGAACACTGGCATAGGTCAGGGGGACCATTTTGACCCCCTATGTGCCCACGACTAAATTTGTCCACCCACCCCTTTAAACTTCTCAATAAACTCACCAATTTTCTGAAAAACGGTTTGTTTTTTCGTTTTGTACTGAGGGTTTAACGGACTAAGCTTTGGTAAAGTCTCGTTTAACTCAGTACCATTTTCGGTGGCATATTCGCGTTTTAACGATGTACGGATATAGCGCTTCGCTGCCTCTTCATTAAGATTTTCTTCTTTTATCAACGCTTCAGCTTCACGCAGCTGCTCACGCTGAGCAAAAATGAAGAATGCATCAATGATGCTAGCTTTGTCCGGCATGTCATCAAGGTTAGTCTGCTGAATAAAGTCAACAATCAGACCTTCTTTTGCCCTATTACCTAGACTTGAGCGAATTAACCGTCTGACCTCTTCAGTCAATGCCTCTTTACCTTTCTTCTGCCTGTTATGTTCAAAAATCAGACCAAGAATATAATCCAGGTTAATTTCCTGAGATTTCAACAGGTCGATTTCAAACACGACATCATCCCAGTCAGTGGTTGACTTATCCTTGTCATTAGCCACTTTCTCGCGACGCTGCCAGTCACGGATATCATTGTAGGCTGAACGATAGTCCTGAATCTTACGTTCTGTGGGGAGACGAATGGTCTGTAATTCGGCAAACTTTTCATCGTCAAGATAATGCGCTGTCTTGAAGGTTTTCACGGCATCGGAATCGCTGATATCGACTTTTTGCAGATCTTTCAGCATGGCAAATTCGTCGTAGTTTTGCAGGATATTTTCAGCCCGCAGGTATTCACCAAACAGTTTAACGAAGGCTTTTTTCCCCTTCTCGCTATCAATGCTAGCCGGATCAGGGAACTGGTGTTCCAAGGTCGTCACAATATCCATAAAGCCGCGCTTGGCCTCACCTGTCACGATATCAGTAAAGCCCTCCATGTACTCTTTGTAGCTTTTCTCCAGCACCACATTTTTGGTGTTCTTATCACCAAACAGCGTAATAGCATCAATGGTTGCGCGTTCAAGATCCCTGAACGTCACTATATTGCCGAAGGTCTTGGTGGCATCAAAGATACGGTTGGTGCGGGAGAATGCCTGCATCAAGCCGTGATAACGCAGGTTTTTATCGACGAACAGGGTGTTCAGCGTCGGAGCGTCAAAACCGGTTAAAAACATTCCCACCACAATGAGCAGGTCGATGTCCTGATTTTTAACTCGCAGGGCCAAATCACGGTAATAGTTTTGAAAGCCGTTGCTGTCAGTGCTGAAATTGGTTTTAAAGTGAGCGTTATAATCATCAATGGCTGCATCCAGAAACTCTTTGGCGCTGCTATTCATTGCACTAGTATCAAAGCTTTCATCAGTAATGTCACCGATAGCACTTTGTTCTTCATTAGCCGCAAAAGAGAAGATAGTTGCCACCCGCAACGGTTTATAGCTGGCTGATTTATTAGCCACCTCTTTCTGTAGCTCTTTAAACGTCGCGTAATACGCTTTTGCCGCATCCACGCTACTTACTGCCAGCATGGCATTAAAACCTCTGGCACCAGGGAAAGTGCGATGTGTTTTCTGGCGGAAGTTGTTCAGTATGTACTGTGTGATTTCCTGGATGCGCAGCGGGTGAAGAAAAGCCTGCTGATTTTCCGCGGCACTGAGTTTTTTCTCGTCGGTTTCGGTTTCCAGCGCCTTAAACTGCGGGCGGACATCGTTATAGTCCACCTTAAACTTCAGCACCTTTTCATCACGAATGGCATCGGTAATCACGTAAGAATGTAACTCACGGCCAAAAACGCTGGCGGTCGTTTCCGACCCTAATGCGTTTTGCGGGAAAATTGGCGTGCCGGTAAAACCGAACTGGTAATACCGTTTGAATTTCTTTTTTAAGTTCTTCTGTGCTTCACCAAACTGACTACGGTGACATTCATCAAAAATAAACACCACCTGCTGCTGATAGACGGACAAGTCCGCTTCCGCCTTCATCAGGTTATTCAGTTTCTGAATAGTCGTGACGATAATTTTATTATCGTCTTTATCCAGATTCCTTTTAAGGCCTGCAGTATTGTCAGAACCATTGACGCTGTCCGGCGAGAAACGCTGGTACTCCTTTATGGTCTGGTAATCGAGGTCTTTCCTGTCGACCACAAAGAAAACTTTGTCAATAAAGCTCAGTTCCGTTGCCAGACGTGCGGCCTTAAAGCTGGTCAGGGTTTTGCCCGATCCGGTGGTGTGCCAGATAAACCCCCCACTTTCTGGCTTGGACCAGTTCTTCGCGGTAAAGGCACTGTTAATTTTCCATAAGATTCGCTCGGTGGCAGCAATCTGATAGGGGCGCATTACCAGCAGCGTCTGGCTACTGTCAAACACGCTGTAGTTAAACAGCACATTGAGCAGGGTATGCTTCTGGAAGAACGTGGCGGTGAAGTCCTTCAGGTCTTTAATCAACGTGTTGTCGGACTTCGCCCAGTTCATGGAGAAATCAAAACTGTTTTTATCCCGCTTGGTGGTATTGGCAAAGTAACGGGTATCGGTGCCGTTGGATATAACAAACAGTTGCAGGTACTTAAACAGAGAATTGTCACTGTTAAAGCTTTCCTTGCTGTAACGGTGTATCTGATTGAAGGCTTCACGTATAGCGACACCGCGTTTTTTCAATTCAATTTGCACCAGCGGCAGGCCATTGACCAGAATGGTGACATCGTAGCGATTGGCATGCGTGCCTGCTTGTTCAAACTGCTTGATGACCTGCACTTTATTGCGAAGGACGTTTTTTCTATCCAGCAGATAGATATTCTGAATACGGCCATCGTCGAAGACGAAATCATGAACATAATCATCATGAATTTTGCGGGCCTTTTCGACAACGCCATCGCTGGGCTTGTCCATCCAGGTTTCTACAAAGCGATGCCATTCAGCCTCCAGGAACTCCACATTGTTAAGGCTTTGCAACTGTTCCCTGACATTGGCGAGCATAGCCTTGGTGTTGTTCAGGGTTGGCAGGTATTCATAGCCCTGGTTAACTAAATCCTGAATCAGCTCACGCTCCAGATCACCTTCGCTCTGGTAGCTCTCGGTAATCTTCCAGTCCGGGTTGTATTTGTCCAAAATGATAAAATTATTGGACTCAGCAATTGGCTTGGTGCAATCAACCATTTTTTTGTTCCTGCTGCCAGAAGTTATAGTTATCTTTCAAGTGTTCGAGCAACAGTTTGACCGTTGCTTTCTCCGCTGGCGTTGGTTCTGCAACGGCTTCATTCGATAGCGTACAGTGGCTTGTGAACTGCATAATTCTATTCAAATAGAGTTCTTTGTCGTCTGGTAAAAGTAGGGACCATCTAGGGTAGCCCAAAAAACTGGCCGTTTTCTCATACAGATTGCGCAGTAACGTGAAGTGATATCTTTCCACGTTGTTGTTAACAATGGCCTGTTCGATGGTTTGCTTTAGGTGGAGATGATAGGAAAAACTCTTGTTAGAGTCGCCATGTTTTTCTGTGAGGGCAAATGTACCATCCTCAAAACTCTCCAACATGTAACAAGCTTTTCCGTTCAGCTCATTGAAAAGCACATTATAAAATAGTGGATTATGCGTCGTGATAATGAACTTCAAATCGGATTCACTGGATTTGATCAGCCCTGCAAGATTAACCGCCAGTTCAATCAAATGGTTATCATCAAGAGAGCTTACGGGATCATCAATGAATACATATTCAAGTTGATCAAATTCGTGGGTCTCGCGCGCATCCGGATCGGCGACATTGAGAATTGTTACCACTTGATCCAGCAGGGTGTAAAACACACTCCAGATGAAGTTGCTTTCTTCACCTTTCGATAACTTTATGTGGACGGAGCGCTCATCGTTGCCGCGTTCCATAGAAAAAGCGACTTCGGTAAAATCTGGATTGAAGTGTGGCGTTAGCTTGTCGTTCGCATAGCGCTGGAAATAACGGACGATATTACCATCCTGTCCCAAATCTTTTAGCAAGGTCAGCAACCAGTTGGTATAGGAATTCGGCTGCACCTTCAACTTCGGTTCTGCGTCTTCTTGCAGATCGTTATCCCAGTAAAACAAGTCCTCAGTGAAAGCATTGTAATAAAGGATTTTTTTGCGCGACAACTCCGACTGTTCAGCTTCGTCATCACCTTCTCCGTCAATAACTTTGGACGTAATCCATTGCTTGAAATCCCGGGAAAGACGTGTCTTGCCTGTGCCATTGAAAGCGTAGATTAACTGCACCTTTGGCACGGGCCTGGTCTCTTCAACTTCCTTTGTTTTTTCAGAGACAGTTTTCTTGACTTTCTTAGGCGTACTTAGCTGTTGGGCTATTTCCAGGAGTGTCTTGCTCATGTCACGCCTCTACCACATCCGGCTTCGGGAAGCTAAATAACATGTCCCGATAATATTCGTACTGTTTCTGGCGCAGCTCGATTTCGCGAGGAAGGCCTTCAGTGATGGAGTTTGTCAGTGTGTCGAATTTATCGAGAATAGTTACGATGCGGACTTGTTCGGCAAGAGGAGGAATAGGTACATCATATGACTCAAATTCTTTTACTCGAACATGAGGAACACCGGCACCTTTTTTCATCGCGTGAATATGCTCTTGTTTGTTCTGTAGAACATAGTAAAGAAACTTTGGCTTTACAATTTTTAGGTTGGGGTGAACACTGAAGGCATCAGTTAAAAATATTGGCTGATTCCAAAAACTCACATACCCTGCATAGGCACCTGATCTAGCGATGACAATAGTTTCATCTTGTCTATTGCTCTCGCTGTGAAAGTATGTTGGCGTTGGTCCATTGGCAACTACGGGTATGTCACCAGGTGTTGTTTGCTTCTGAGTAATTGCCGTACCTCGCCGAAAGGTTGCCACCTCTCCCAATGTCTTCCACTCAACCTCACCCTCTTTAAAACTCAGCAACTGGTCGCGATAGTAGTTGTACTGCTTTTTACGCATGGTAAGCTCAGCGGTAAGCTCAGCGGTAAGAGCGGTAAAGGTATCCAGAATCCGGACGATTTCCGACTGGATAGAGAGGGACTTTTCCTGATCGTCCGGGCAGGGGACGGGAATTAAAACTTTTTTGAATCGAGCTTTTGAAATGTTAAAGCGTGTTACACCACTCGCAGTTTTTGCAATTTCTGTACGCATCATGCTTGTTCTGAAAAGGTATTTTGAGAATTCAGGCTTTATTTTAATATCATCGTTAAACCTAACACCAAAAGAGAAGCTGTTTAGGTACACAGGCTCATCAAACTGTGATGTGACTGCGGATGACATGCCTGCCTCTTCAGCTATCTCCGATGAGCCGGTAAATAAAACATCACCATATCTGACATTATTCTGTCGTTCACCTTCACGAACGTCGACATAATCATTTGGTATATTGTTTATATTTAAGCTGCCAAAAATTGTTTTGTATGAAATATACTTGGCATTACCTTTTTCAAAATCAGCCTTGGTTTTTCCAGTTAATCCACCATAAATTTCAGCAATATCGCCAATCGGCAACCACTTAATTTCAATCCCATCCAGAAGCTTTCCTAAAAAATTCAGCTCACTCATTCCTGCACCTCACAACCTTCAATCTCTGCCACAATCGCATCAATATCTTTACGTAACTGATCGATTTTGCTGACGGTAGTTTTCAACTCAGCATTCAGTTCCGCAATATCGACGATTTCACGGGTGTCTTTCGCTTCCACGTAGCTGCTGACAGACAGGTTGTAATCATTCCCGGCCACTTTTTCGAAGGGCACTGATTTCGCCAGATGCTCAACATCTGATTTGCTGCTGAATACCTCCATAATCTGAGCGATATGGGCATCGGTAAGAATATTGTTATTCGTTTCTTTCTTAAACAGCCCGCTGGCATCAATAAACTGTACGCTGGTATCGGTTTTGTGCTTTGACAGCACCAGAATATTAACGGCAATGGTGGTGCCGAAGAACAGGTTTGGTGCGAGTGAAATCACCGTCTCAACATAGTTGTTATCAACCAGATACTGACGGATTTTTTGCTCTGCGCCGCCACGATAGAATATACCCGGGAAGCAGACAATCGCCGCCCGGCCTTTGGCGGACAGATAGTTCAGCGCATGAAGCACAAACGCAAAGTCAGCTTTTGATTTTGGAGCCAGCACACCTGCCGGAGCAAAACGCTCATCGTTAATCAAAGTCGGATCGTCGCTGCCAATCCATTTCACCGAATACGGCGGGTTCGACACAATCGCATCAAACGGCTTTTCGTCACCAAAGTGTGGTTCAGTCAGGGTATTGCCCAGTCTGATATCAAATTTGTCGTAGTTGATGTTGTGCAGAAACATGTTCATACGCGCCAGGTTGAACGTCGTATGGTTGATTTCCTGACCAAAGAAGCCTTCTTCGATGATGTGGTTATCAAAATGTTTCTTCGCCTGCAGCAGCAGTGAGCCCGAGCCTGCTGCCGGGTCGTATATTTTGTTGACGTGTGTCTGACCGTGCATTGCCAGTTGAGCAATCAGCTTAGAGACATGCTGTGGCGTGAAGAATTCCCCGCCTGACTTACCGGCATTCGCAGCATAGTTGGAAATCAGGAACTCGTAGGCATCACCGAACAAGTCAATCTGGTGGTCGTTAAAGTTACCCAGTTTTAAACCTTCGACACCTTTCAGAACGGCAGCCAGACGGCTATTTTTGTCTTTTACAGTGTTACCTAGACGGTTACTGGTGGTGTCAAAATCAGCAAATAGGCCTTTGATATCGGCTTCAGATGGATAACCATAAGCTGAGCTTTCAATGGCGACAAAAATACTGTTTAAATCAGCGTTCAGCCTGTCATTGGTATTCGCTTTAGCTGCAACGTTGCAGAACAGCTGGCTCGGGTAAATGAAATAGCCTTTGGTTTTGATGGCATCATCTTTGATGTCATCGGTGATGATACTGTCATCCAGCGCAGCATAGTTGATACTGTCATCACCGGCTTCGATGTAACTGGAGAAGTTTTCACTGATAAAGCGGTAGAAAAGCGCACCAAGGACATACTGCTTAAAATCCCATCCATCTACCGAGCCTCTGACATCGTTGGCGATGGCCCAGATTTGACGATGTAGTTCTGCACGCTGTTGAAAGCTTGTCATTTTTTTATCCTGTGTTCGGTTCTTAGCAACTGCTATTGACGGTATTTTACCGCAATTTGTTCTCAACGACTGTACCTATATCAGATCCAGTTATGCCCTTTCCGCTAAGTGGCTTCATGGAGGCAGAAGGCTATGCCAGTTACCTGTATCTGTGTGCATTGTAAAATTTGATTATTTGCTGTGCTGCAGCAACCGTTTTCTGGTCTGCCACATTGGGCATCAGAGCGTATCCTGCAGCAGATAAATTTGCATACCTGTTCAGTTGAGTCGCAGGGGAAGTCGTGGCCGACCTGTCAGTGGACGCTCAGGTACTTCATTGCAGCCGTGCAGTAGCAACCCCTCCTTCTGTTGGATTTTTGTCATATAGGCGAGTACCTGCCGTATGTTGGTAATACTTCCAGGATCGTTGTAGTGAACAGGGATATTGATATTTGCTCGATAGTGTTCCTTGTATTCGCAACGGTGATGCCAGCCTTCCCTGTCTGTAATGTTGCTCCATAGCTCGCCCGCTTTCGCAGCCCATGGATAGGTTATCTGGGTCCGATTACCATCTAACCAGAAGACTGCATGGGCGTGGTAGCGGTGATCCTCAGTCCACTCTATGACCCAGAAATAACCTACTACGGCTCGCAGACTCATCATGTTTTTCATTAATAATTGGATATCCAGTTCCAGTTGGTGGTGTCCGGGTTGTACATATCTTGGCGTTCCATTTTTGTAGAACAGGTCTATTCGAATAGCCCGCAGGCAAGCATACCGGTTGATCATACTATCCGTATGCCAGTTCAAGACAGACTCCAGAAACCAGTCTGGTGTCCAGGATTGTTCAATATTCATATGGGTATTTCCTGACCGCTGCTTGGATCAGTCATGTAGAGGAGGGTGATCCCCCCGCAAGAAGCTGAGGGATGGATTATTAATGGGCAGATCTGTAGACAGGTTTAAAAGGAATATAAAAAGGGAGTGACTATTAATTATATTAATTAACCGATATTAATTTTAACTCCCTGAACATTTCTTAGTCCTTATAGAACAAGGCTTGAGGCTCAAATCAGCGGATCGAGTACAGTGCGGTAGGCAAAGCAGACATACTCATCCATCATGCTGGTAAGCATGTGGTTCTCAGCCTGCCGGTCATTAACCCAGTTATTTACCTCCTCGCTTGATTTGAACTTTAGACTTTCAATCCAGTCAGCAAGACAATTCCCCAACATCAAATCGTACCAGCACAACCAGACAAGCTTTAGACGAAGCTCAGTCCCTCTAAACTGCTGAAACAGGCTGGTGAGCTTATTTGCCAGTGAACGTTGTTTTAAACGGACACATTCGGAAAGCAGAACACCTTCAAGCATAGGATGGTGGGCTAACAGGTGCTCCTGCGTTAATAAGCTTACGCTCAGGTCATCATCTATCGATAATGATGCCGCCTCTGCCTTTCCGTAAATAAGCCGGTGCAGCCAGTGAGGCACAATAGCAATAACAGCTTCTTTCCCAGGGAAATTGAGACAGCCAACCGTCAGACTATGATAATGATATATGTTTTGATGGCACATTCCCTGGCGGACAGTCAGCTTCGTAAAATCTGTCAACCAAGTCTGGTAGCATTTTTGAAGTTCTTCGTAACGCGGTTTATAGTCTTTCATCGTTCATATTCCTTCTGGCTTAAATTACAGTCAGCAGAAAATTTCCGGGGAGCCGGGTAATTATCTTCGTACTGCAGCTTTAGTTCGGATTGAGGTTATTTACGGGATTGGTTAATACGTTCCTGGAGCCAAGCTTCAACTTCGCTTTTTAGCCAGCGGGAGCTACGACCCATTTTTATTGGTTTTGGGAAAACATCATCTTTAATTAGCTTATAGAACCACTTGTCCGTTAAACCAGTCAGACTGGTGATATATGCCATATTGACAAACTGGTCTTCTAAAAGAGAAAGATGGGTGTTCATTATTCGATTCTCCGGTTAAGAAAGGTAAGCCGGACTCGTGATGTTTGATAACGACCACGTGCTTCGGCATACCAACCCGGTAATCTGTAAAAAAGTTGAAGGCCATTGACCTCTATGTCACTACCGGCCTAGAGGAAAATTGAGCCCCTAAGTGCTGCATCATAACGAACCGCCAGCTATCAGCTACTGAGTTCTCTGAATGCTACTCCATACCAATTTCTTGGCTGCCATTGAGCACTGCACTAAGGGAAATTTTTTCATTGCATGTCAAAGGTCGTTTACTGCGGGAGTGAATAAAGCATCCACTTCTTTCCTTGGCAGTTTCTGAGCAGTCAATCGAGTTAATGGTAGAAGGACGTGCCTGCTGAATTTGGCTACGATTTTTGTGCAGAACACCATGGGGTAGGTTTCTTCGTGGGTTGTAAGTAGAATACTGTATTCTTGATGCGGAAAAGGCTAGGTGTCATACCTAACTTATTGATATTTTATATTGTATCTGAAATTTAACGCTACATTTTTACTACGTTATTACGCTGTTTTTATATCATTTTTACCTTCAAAAAAGCATGATTTACATCTGGGTTTGCTTCTTTTACTCTTGAGTGAAATGATGGAAATCAACTATTCTGGAGCAGGAGGGGCACCATGGAGGAGTATGAATTCGATGAACGGGAAATGCGAAAAAAGAGACTGCGACAGGCAAGTCGCCTAAAGTGGTTGAGGAAAAACCCAAGGGCAATGCATTTCTTTCTCTTTCATTTACTAGCGAACAAAACCGTAGCACTCGCCAGTACGAACATCCGAACAAAGCTCGATATGCCACAGTTTCATATCCATGCCCCCGATGTGGTCATGTCCCCTCAAAATACGGGAAAAATAAATAATAAAGGCGAGATAAATTTCCAGGATTTAGACATAAATCTGCAGGACTTGGATCTGAATTTTTCCCCACCAAAATGTGAGCAAGCTAATGGATTAGACTTCTCCAAGGTAACTAATACGGATGTCATTCCAGATGTAATGGAAAAAATAATCGATACCATTTTGAAAATGTACCCATCGACGAGGTTAGCAGACCAGGCTATCACGGAAGTGATGGGTGATTGGGCTAATGCCAGCAATCAGTTCCCTAGAGCATTTTCATGGCTGGATAAGAATAATGAAGAGCAATGTTTATGGGTTTGGGAGCAAATGAGGAAGAAATATATTTCTATTAATACCAAACCTATTTCCTGTGAGCAACGCTACCATTTTATTATTGCTATCTTTGATAACTGGAAAGGGTGGAGTGACGAGCAACTAGGTTATCTGAAAGAAAATAAAAAAGGAAGGATGGGAAGTTCATTTCGCATGGGTTGGGTGGTACTAGCACTTTAAGCTGCAAAGAAATATTGCTAGAAGAACTGAGTAAAGCTTGGGAGCAAAAATCCCGTAGGAAAAAGATTAAAGATACAACTCCTCCCTTGAAGTTGAATAAACTATATCAAAAAAGGCTGGGCCAGATTGCTGCAAATAAAAACATGACGCTAGATGAGACACTCAAATGCCTTATCGATAATGAGTACTCACGTGTCAGTATATTGAAGACTAGATAGTATTAAACCAGATGTGGAATAGGTTACCCATCTGAACATCATTCCAAATAATTTCAGACAGATATTATCGCAATGAATCACCTCCGACGCCTTCTTGGCTCGGAGGTTTTGTTTTTCTGTCTGAGGTCGTTTCATGAAAAAATCAGAAGGTCTAAAGGCCATTGAAAAGCCACTAGCGTCACTCCCCTATGCCATTGGCAGACATATTCTTGACCATGTTCAAAAACTCACTCACTACGAACCAGTCATCGGGATCATGGGCAAAACAGGCGCGGGTAAATCATCTCTCTGTAATGCGCTTTTCCAGGGTGAGGTTACGCCCATCAGTGATGTCCACGCCTGCATCCGTGACGTAATGCGATTGCGTCTGAGCAGTGGTGACCATAGCCTGATACTAATAGACCTACCCGGAGTAGGCGAGAGCGAGCAACGGGATAAAGAATATGAATCTCTATATCGCAATATTCTCCCTGAGCTGGATCTCATCCTGTGGGTTATCAAAGCCGATGATCGAGCCTTCTCTGTGGATGAACGCTTCTACCGGCGAGTGATGACTGGCTACCAACAACGGTTTCTGTTTGTCGTTAATCAGGTTGACAAAATCGAGCCAAGCCATGAGTGGTATGTCACCGGCAATGCACCATCACCGCACCAGTGGGTGAATATTGAGGCCAGGCTGGCGTCTATTCGCCAGTTATTCTCACCACATCATCCGGTTTGCGCTGTCTCAGCGAGAACAGAATGGAATCTCCCATCAATGATAGAAACGATGATGTGCTGCCTGCCAGACCGAGCCACCAGCCCATTGGCGACACAACTGCATGGGAGGTTATGTAGTGAACCGGTAAAAAAGCAGGCTCGTGAGTGCTTTGGTAATGCGGTCGGGGAGGTATTTGATTCTGCGGAAGCGGCATCATTTATTCCCGCGCCACTGAAAGCAGTTATTCGCACTGTCCGCGATGCCGTAGTATCAGCTGCTCGCGCCGTTTGGGACTGGATTTTCTTCTGAGCTGGCTTATCTGCCATTATCTTCGGGACATACCCTGTCCGTTCTGATGTTTTATAATCTGCTAAATTCCGACAGTTTTCCCTTTATGCCCCGTCACGGTTGATTTTGGCAACTGTAAAAAATACGCCTTCTGGTGTCCATTCCCTGTCCCTCCCCCTCGTTAGAATTACCGTTTTATTTTCAGTTAATTATATTACTGGAGAACCTGCCTCATGGTTCAGGTTGAACGTCGTCATGATCGGCTTGCCGTCCGACTGTCGTTAATTATCAGCCGTCTGGTGGCTGGAGAAACACTGGATTTACGAGCGCTGGCAACTGAATTTGGTGTATCGGTTCGAACTCTACGCCGGGACTTTCGGGAACGTCTGATGTACCTGGATCTGGAGTATCGCAAAGGCCGATGCCGCTTGCTATCCGGTAGCCGCCAGAGAGAGTTAGCGGTGATGAAATTTGCCCGTCAGTCAGGCGTTGAAGCTCTGTTTCCTGATATGGATAACCATCTGGTCAGTTCACTGTTGAGCGGATCAGGAGAGTCTCCTTGCCTTATCTGGCAGGGAACAGACCAGGTTTCATCCCCAGAATCAGGCGTATTCACTCGGTTGGTGAGCGCGATATCAGAACATCGAAAGGTGACGCTGCTCGGTAACGGTTGCCGCTGTACAGGCCTCGCTCCCTATCGGCTGGTTCTGCGTTACGGCGAGTGGTATTTGACAGGCGAGCATCAGACCCGGATAGAAGTATTTCCCTTGACGGATATTCGTGCAGTCACGCTCCACAACGGCAGGTTCGCTCCTGATATAGCGATGCGCGATATCCTCTCTCACCCGGATTTTCTTCAGGCTTTACCCCACTTTCGCTTTTTCCATTCATTGCTTGTCGCAACTGACGGCGGGCTTATACCTCAGAAGGGATAACCACGATGAAATTACTTACCACTACATTGCTGGCTACCAGCATTTGTCTAAGTGCAGTTTTTCCGGCTGACGCTGGCAATATCGTTGGCTCTGTCAAAGCCTGGGAGTACATGCAGGCTGATGGCTGGAAATCAGCTGATGGCATGGATGACAATACGCTGCACAATATGCTCTACCAGACCAATGTTATTGATAACTACCCGTGGACGAAGCAGTTTTTGCTACGTACCCGTGGTGGTGGTGCAATTTTCCTGGCCGATAAGAAAACCCACACTATTCGTCAATTAAAACTGAATCCTGTCGGTGAAATCTACAACGATATTGAAACGGTTTATCAGGGAGATGATAAAGGGGAAGGCTGCTACTTTGCCGTTATTGATAACCAGGCTTCGGTACGTGATAAGGCTATCGATGCTCTTATATACCCCGACTGGTCTGCACCCCAAGATACGGATGCTGTTCTTAAGGTTAAGATTGCAAAAGTCAGACAACAGATAGCCCCAAAAGTCATTATGGTGATGCCAGATAATTGTGTGAATAAACAACAGCAAGCCACATTGGCGGCTAAGCGCTCGGAAGAGGATAGGAAACTACAGCAATGGGTCGCACAGCAAAGCTTAGCGGAATTGTGTCGTCGCACAGGCAACTGCTGAGCACTTCCCAAATGCCACTGAAGGAAAAGAACGATGGAAAAGGATTGTCAGAAAGATATAGATATACCTTCTTTCACAATAGTAAGGGTATGGGCAAAACCTACTTACAGCAAAATCATGCCACTCGTCAGCCGATTGGCTAAAACCTTGCCAGCCATTGTCGTTTTAATGCTGTGCCATCCGTCATCTGCTTACGCAGATGAACAACGCTATATCAGTATCCGCAATACCGATACCGTGTGGACTCCCGGTAATATCTGTGTGTATCAGTTCCGTCTGGATAATGGTGGTAGCGGTGTGGGTTTTGGCCCGCTGTCTGTTTCGCTGGGGCTGAAAGACAAGGCGGGCAACACGTTGGCGACGGGAATAATGGACGTAGCCCCCTTTGGCGACAGCGATGCTACTCGTTCTCAGGAAGCTTTTCTTGAGCATGAATGTGTCGAAAACGTCAGCGCTATTGAAATCATGACGGCGACCGAAGAGCGCAACGGCCATCAGGCTAGGCTGCCACTGTCCGTTTTCGACCCTCAGTATTATCAGCCACTGTCAGTATCGGTTGCTGTGAATAAGGCATCATAACTGGCTTAGACTTAAATCTGCCAGACCTCAGACTCACAACAACATCAGGCCATGCCTCCTTCGAGAAGCATGGCCTTTTCGTTTTTCATTGCCAAAAAAGGAATTAATCATGATCCGATTAGCCAGCCGCTTTGGTGCAGTTAATGTTGTACGCCGCGACCGCCCATTAACTCACGACGAACTGGCACATTACGTGCCCAGCGTCTTCAGTGAAGAAAAGCATGAGTCCCGCAGCGACCGATACACTTATATCCCGACAATAACCCTGCTCGATAATCTGCAACGTGAAGGTTTCCAGCCTTTCTTTGCCTGCCAGACCCGAGTGCGCGACCAGAGCAAGCGCGAACACACCAAACACATGCTGCGTCTTCGCCGTGAGGGCCAAATCACTGGCAAGCAAGTTCCGGAAATTATTCTGCTCAACAGCCACGATGGTTCGAGCAGTTATCAGATGTTGCCGGGATTATTTCGTTCAGTCTGCCAGAATGGACTAATTTGCGGTGAGAGTTTTGGTGAGGTTCGTGTACCTCATAAAGGCAACGTGGTGGAGAAAGTCATTGAAGGTGCTTACGAAGTGCTGGGAATATTTGACCGTGTAGAAGAGAAACGCGATGCCATGCAGTCGCTAATGTTAACTCCGCCAGCACAGCAGGCGATGACGAAAGCGGCATTAACCTATCGCTTTGGTGAAGAGCATCAGCCGGTGACGGATTCGCAAATCCTATCCCCGCGCCGCTGGCAGGATGAAAGTAACGACCTGTGGACCACTTATCAGCGCATTCAGGAAAACCTGATTAAAGGCGGTCTGCCTGGACGAACCACCAAAGGCAAACGTGCCCATACTCGTGCTGTAAAAGGTATCGACGGTGATGTGAAGCTTAACCGTGCTCTGTGGGTGATGGCTGAGAGTATGCTGCAGCTTGCCTCATGAACCTTTTTATTATCCCTTCCCTTAGGCCTTGCCAATAAACCGGCGAGGCTTTTTGTTTTAAGGAACAAAAATGTCTGTATTTAATTTATCCCCGGTATTTCCTGCAAACGAGCAACGCGTCATTCGTCGGGCATTACGCCTGCTGGAGAAATATCAGCGTCAACCGAGTGAGCCATTTACCTCCACCAGCTTCACTAAGACCTGGCTGCAATTACAGATGGCTCATCAGGAGCGTGAAGTTTTTATCGTGATGTATCTCGATAATCAGCACTGCCTACTGGGATGCGAAACTCTATTTACCGGCACACTCAGCCATACCGAAGTTCATCCCCGCGAAGTGGTTAAATTAGCTCTGAAACACAATGCCGCTGCGGTAATTCTGGCGCATAACCATCCGTCAGGTACGACAGAAATCAGTCAGCAGGACAAACACATCATTCAGCGGATAGTGAAAGCGTTAGCACTGGTAGAAGTGCGAGTGCTGGATCATTTGGTTGTTGGGAACGAAGTGGTGTCTTTTGCTGAGCAGGGCTTGATTTAAACGGAGGTTTTCATGTCAATCACACCACCTCATGAATGGGGTCTACAAAGCGATATCACCCCTCGATTTGCCGCAAGATTAGTTCAGGAAGGCAACCGGCTGTATTACCTGGCTGACAGGGCTGGATTGACGGGGAGTTTTAGTCCAATGCACCTGCAGAAATTAGATCTGGCTTTCCCGCTGTTTGTCGAACAACTGGAAGATATGCTGTGTGCTGGCGAACTAAATCCACATCAGCAACGTCAGGTGAAAATTCAACTTGCGAGTTTAACCTGTATAGCTGATACCCTTGGTAGCTGCGGTTACGTTTACATTTCTATTTATCCCACACCGTAACACCTTCTCTTTTCTTCTTTTATCAGGATTCTACCCATGCACATTTCAACTGTACCGGCCAAGGTGCCGGTTTCGTCACGTCCGTCGCCCGTGCAGGTCTGGCAGCAACTTTTAACGTATCTGCTGGATCACCATTACGGCCTGACGCTTAACGACACACCATTCCATGACGACGGGGCCATCGAGGAGCATATCGATGCAGGAATCACGCTCGCCGATGCTGTTAATTTTCTGGTGGAACGTTATGAACTGGTACGCATCGACCGCAAAGGGTTTAGCTGGCAGGAACAGACTCCGTTCCTGACCGCGACTGATATTCTCCGAGCCAGGCGAGCTACCGGATTAACAAATACTTAAATTCTTCGAGCCTCATTCCTGATTTTGGCTTCTGAACTTCCCACCTTTTTTATTCATCGCATAATGCGCCTGCCATTCCCGGCAGGCGTGTTTGCTTTTATGGACGATTAACGATGTAAACAGAACCCGACGTGTTGACGGAACACGATGAACTCATTCTTTCGACCAGTATCGAGCGTGTTGTCACGGGCCGAGATACCGCACTAAAACGGATCGAACAACTCATTCAGCAGCTTGATGCCATTTCACGGCTGACCTCAGAAATTGGCGGTGGTACAGCGCAAGACTGGGCGATGAAGTCCGGGCACCGCTACGATAGCTGGCTGACTGAAAAGGCTGATAAAGCAATGCCTGCAGTCACCCGCAATATAGATCGCAGTATCTGGCGCGATTTGATGCTGAAGTCTGGCATGATGGCCTTGATGGATGCTCAGGCTCGAGACCAGTGGCATAAGAATTTGGAGGAGGGCGATCTTCCTGAGATCAGTGAGGCGAATATCCTCAGTACTTTTGAGCAGTTACATTTGAACAAAATGGATGTCTTTGAGCGCGGGATCATCAACGTGTTCAAAGGTCTGTCATGGGATTACAAAACTAATAGTCCCTGCTGCTTCGGTAAGAAGATCATCATTAACAATCTGGTGACGCATAACCGCTGGGGCTTTAGCCTTAACTGGGGTTGGCGACGGGATCAACTGGCGGATCTGGAGAGAATGCTGTTTCTACTGGATGGCAAACCCATCCCTGACAACCGGGGTGATATCTCTACCCGATTGATGGAGCATATTCGTGATAATCCGGCTAAGAATGTTTATGAAGATGAGTTATTCAGCATTCGTTACTATCAAAAAGGTACGGCGCACTTGACCTTCAAGCGTCTGGAGTTGATTGAGCGAATGAATGACATCATTGCTAAACACTATCCGGGAATGCTGGCTTCGAGATGATGGGGGGATTGATGTTGTCTTCGCCACAGGTAGCTATAGTTGATGCATAGCGCCAGAGATATGCTCAGTTGTGAGCATCTTCGAGGTAACTCGTGCCCCGATTCGAGTTCCAAAATCAACGATTTAATGTGTTGGTATCGATGTTGGTACATTATCTAATTTTTATTTTTTATTGCTTTTAAATCAAAGGATTAATATTTATGTGCGAGTCCGGCCTTCGATCTAGATGGGCGGTTTTAAGAAACATGGCAAGGCATAATCATCATTATATTCATAATAAGTTAAACCTGTCTCATTTCGCTATACCAAACTATCATCGTTCAAGGCGAATCAAGAGAGGCGCAGTAAAAGCATTGAATGTTTTTGTTATGCCTCCTTCATCCTTATTGATGCTATCCAATTGGCTGATATGCTGGTTGCAAATACAACCAGCATTTGAGGCGGCGGATATCAGCCCACCATATCAATCAGCGCGGACAACAATGCGCTGAAGTTGGTATGTGACTCAATAACATAACCCGTAGATGCTTTATCGCGGATCTCGAAACAGTTATCTGTGAAGCTGTAGGCAAACACGGACATACCATCTTCGCCAATCAGTACCTTGTCAGAAAGGTTCGGATCGACATAGATCTCGTTATCACGCGTCTCAAAGTTGCGGATGTAGATATTCGACCATACTGGTTCGCCGTTTTCTGCTTGTACCATGCTATACAGCATCAAACCGTTGTACTCAAGCCCATCCATGATTTTGAACATATCAGAGTAGTCCAGACGGTTGATCATCAGGCGCTGGATATCCTCGTAAACCCTTCTCTTCTGAGCGTCCCATTCAGCTGGCGCTGCTTCGCGCATGAGGTCCGCCATTACATCCGAGGCTACTGGATTGGCTACCGGATAATTATTGGCAACCATCAGAGTATTAAAGATGCCGATCAGCTGATTTGTATCTTTCATCATTTTCCCCTTATTTCCCGACCGGGTAAATCACGCCATTTGGAGAAGGCCACAAAACATCTGTGCTGGCATTGTATGGAAGTTCTTTGGTGATAATCGCCTGCATCTTTGATAAGGCAGAGTGATATGGTGAGTATTGGATTAGTATCAGGTTATCAAAGGCATTTGTACCACCGTCATCAAGGGGAATTTTGTGATGGACCTGCCACCCCGATGGTACATTTCCATTTGCTAAGCGTAGAAGGTTATTGGAATCAAATGTTGATAATGCGTCAGGGTGATCGGAAAGAGATTTGAGAAAATTAGGCCGCACAGTGCTGTTGAATTGCCCACGCAGCGCATTGTACTCGGCACGATTGCGGCGGAGGTAATTAAGCTGGGTAACATTCATATCATCCAGCAGAACATGGGCTTGTTTGTATTTCCCCAGATAGCTTGTCAATTCCTGCGCCGCCATCGGATTTCTGATGACCAATAGTGAGGCCGCAGCAACCATCATGCCGGACGTAGTTTCGTTTAAAACACTGTCATACCCCTTCACAGCATCGCCGCCCAGCCGTTCCGCGGTTTGCCGAAATCCTTCAATGTTGCCGTTATACACACCACCAGCCGCTAGCAGTCTGCCAACGGCTTTACTGTTCAGCGTTTTCCCCTCTGGTATTGCTGCCGGGCCGTAATAATCGTAATGCATCCGTTGAGTGGGAGCAGGTTTACGCCCCTGTCGGTCGGCAATAGCGTGCCGGTAGGCGCTCGTGATTTCATCCTTATACCATGCATGCCAGGATGAGGCTGTAGGGGTAAAAATCAGATCGCCGGTATCGTCGATGTAAAACGGGTTCCGGTCGCTGCTCCAGCGCCTGGAGGTATCCACACCAACAAGCCAGCCAATTTGTAGATCGTGCTCTACCTTATCATAGATGGGATCTACGTAACTGCGATGCCTTCGCTCATACGGTCTTTCATGTGGAGATAAACTGTATTTTTTGTTGGGAAGACCAAAAGAGAGACTATGGCCGTTCCCTTCATAAGAAAGATCGTAATGTATACACGCCTCTCTCAGCGAGCCTGCTGGCGTCAAAATGTATTGAAAATCTTCAGGGGCTAATTGCCGTGTTAAATCATGTGACCGGTAAAGTTGAAACATGCGATATCCTTATCCTTTCATTTTATAAGGATTCTCCATCCTTGCAGATTAAAAATCAACCAATAAAAACTCTAAACATTTAACAATCTATTACTGGAGATCAATACTACCAGACATCTACTGCCAGCAACTCTCTTAATTTGGCATATTAATATCCTTTTTGAATAAAAACCATTAGTCATTATTATAGACAGAGTTATCTCTTTATCTTAGTAAATTGCCCCGATGCCATTCCAGATAACAGTACAATGAAACGTTGTATGCCTTTATTTTCTCCGGCAACAAAATCTGTTCTTTAAAAGTAATATCCAGTTCATAATTTATTAATAAACGTCCATCGTTCTCATACGAAATCCATCCTTGATCGTATAGAATATCAATATACGCAGCTAATATAATTCCATTATAAGGTTCAAGACGCTCATTCCCTCGTTCCCGTTACAGGGTATGCCGGATACAGCATGAAACAATTTTTCCGAAAGGTACCCAGCCCCAGCCGGGCCGCAATTAGCTGCTCGCGTACGGTATCTTCAATACTTTTATCCTGCTGAATAATAAGACCGTCACGTTGCGCTGAGTGAGAAAACGTAGCAGGAGTGCCCAGTTCGTCACGCCAGCCAACACGCACATTAGTAAGCCACGAATCAAAGCGGTCACGGCTATTTTTCAGACTATTGTGAAACTTACTGGCGGTTTTGCCCGCTCCAAACGAGGACAGAACAAGGCAAAAGCCTCTTTTCATTTCTGAACCTCCAGTCCCACGGATGGTTGAGATTAACCGTTCTTCGACAAATACCACGCCACTTCAAGCAAATCGTCTTCAGATATTTTGAATGTTACGTCCTGTTTTTCCAGCGTAAATCATCACCTGATTATGTCTGAAAAGATCGTTACCTACACTGATCAGGTTAGTTGTTTTGGCAAAAACATCTCACACCGGTTTTCATCATCAACAAGCACTACATGCAACCAGCAACACAAAAAGAACACGCCATGCCCCCACAAAATCCGCCAGGAGTGGCTGACGCTGGACGAGGCCGCAGAAGTCATCCGGCAGCACAACATCACGTTGCTACCCGCCGACCTTATCCGCCATTCTTTTAGTTGGCGCAACCGCAGTTTTTGTCTGTGATGCTGCTGTTACTGCCAACCGCGTTATGGTCCGGGATAACGGTATAGATGGTAGGAAGTGGCTTTAAGCAGTGGTTATATGTTGCTCAAAATATCGTCCCTCACTACAATACGAATTCTATCAGGAATGGAATTCGGATTATGAATAAATCTGTCATAAAGCTGTTGAATAAAAAATTCATTCTTTCAGTAATAACCTCATCTACATTTATTACTGGATGCACAATGGCTGTTATATGGTTCTATCTGTCAAATATTGATAGATTAGATATTTTCTTTGATGCTGTAAGCCTCAGTTCAGCCTTGGGTATCATTTTCGTCTTTATAATAGTATCGGTTTCGGGATTTAGCTTAGTAATTTTCATCTCCTCTTTTATTCTAATGCTCATTTACACAGGGCATGAAGATAATTTCAAAGATTATTCAAGCATGCCTCATCGAATTTCCATTGTTTGTTATCTAAATAGCTTGTTTATATGCTGTGGTATGATTGTTGGCTACTACATTTATTATCTTTATGGATGGAATGGTTATTTAATAAGTGGCACCTGCTTGGTGTTGATGCTTGCTTATAGTTATGCTGTATCTTTTTTAAAGTTATTTAGAATACAGAGATTCCGTTTGCATGAATCTGATAACTATGAGAAACTTCCAAGGAAAAAAGGATTGTTATTTTTTTTACCCTTGCAGCTTATGGCTCCCGGGATCGTTCAGATATTACCTTTATTATTTCTGCTTACCCAACTTGATTTTAGTGAGGGGACAAGTGATTGGGTTGAAATACTAATGCTCCTTGCCTTAACAGTGGCTATTGTTACTATTGGCATTTTGCCTGGTGCCATACATCTTAATGAGCGCAGAAATGGCAATAAAATCAATAGCTTCATAGTTGTTTTAATATGCATACCAGTTGTAATTACTTTATTCAGTGTGTGGTATCGCCCCATCCCAAATATGATCATTAATATGGCAATGAGTCTCTCGGGTATTAGCGATTGGAGAACGCATCAGTATTATGTTGAAAGCAAAACTCTTTCTCATAGTATGTTTAATGGATTAATCTGGAATACTCGATACTATAAAGAAATTCCCGGGAGGTTTTTCATCACCGGAGTCAGTACATTTACCTTAGGGGATATAAAGTTGATATGCCCAACTGAAATAACTGAAACAAGGAAAGAGAGTTTGAAGTTTACCGTTAATGATATCAATGAGTATGAGCAAAAAGGGAAACAGTTAAAGGCAGTAGCCATGCAATGCATCCCTTTTAATAAGAACGATATTCATGCCTGGGATTCGCCATTATCTGAACCGATCTATTACGAGAAAGTTAAACAGACCATAGATAACTCTATGCTAAAAATTCTTCATACCCTGAAATGAGGTTTTAGAGGTTATCTTTATCACGCTCTCCTATTCTGCTCATCATTATGGGCAACCAGGAGAGCTGAGCCTACCCAGCAATAGTGGACACGCGACTAAGTGAGTAAACTCTTAACCAGAGGTAGCTCACATGACAAAACTAGCATCAACCGTATAAAAATCCGCAGGTAGCACTCATCTCAATTCCGTTAGGAAGCCTTTAAACTGGCTGCTGAAAACGCCTGTTTCAAACTCCAGCTGGCGGAGCAGGCTATTCTCCAAAAGGCCGTGACATATTTCGCGAAACGCCTGAAATGAACACTGTTTTTATTGAAAAATATCAGGCTGAGTTAGCATCAAAACCATGTGTCGTGTCCTCCGTGTGGTGGTATGTCTGGAATCAGCGACGCGCGAGGATAAACTCACGCCAGTAGTTTCGTATGAGCTGCGATAGCGCCGTATACGAGGCTTTTCACTGGGCAAAACAGCGTTGCGGCGCACCGCGCCTGAACGATGAACTGCATGCTCAGGGTTACCGGTTTAACGTGAAAACCGTGGCAGCCAGCCTGCTTCGTCAGGCGCTGAATGGGAAAGCGTCACAGAAGCTCAGTCAGGTCAGTTACCGCGAACATGGCCTGCCGGTGTCGGAAAAACTGCTGAAACAGGATTTTTACGGCGGCGGCCCGAACCAGAAGTAGTCGGTTGACAGCATCTACTTACGTATGGATGAATGCTGGATGTATCTGGCCGTTATCGTCGACCTGTTGTGACGGGCAATTATCGGCTGGTCGATGTCATCACGGATGACAGCACAACAGACGTGTAATGCGCTACTGGGGCGGCATAATCTGGGCGATAGCATGAGTGCAAAGGGCTGCTGTTACGATAACGCCTGTTCCGAAAACTTCTTCCACTTGCTGAAAGTCGTATGCATTCACGGTGAACACTTTCTCAGTCGCAAAAAAGCGGATGACGGTATTTAAATATATCGAATGTGATTACACTCGCTGGCGTCTCCAAAGTGCTTGTCGCGTACTCAGCCTAGAACAGTTTGAAAATCAGAGCCTTGCTTAGGACTGTGTCCATATTACGTGGATAGGATAATAGCGCCAATACGCCCTGTAACGAGAGAACTACCCGTTATAGGGGAGCCGTTTGTATCGGTTAGCCAAAGATATGCTATGTAAGCGCTGCCGATTGTAATCGTTACTGCAATTATTTTATTCTGCCAGTTATTAAACTCAGCCAGGCAAATAAAGCATGTGGTAATAATATAGGTGCAGAGAACTATATCGACGAGTGGCGTGATAATTTTTTTCATATCACCCAGCCTTAGCATTCGTATTTAAATGATCTTCAACTCTTTTCATAATCTTGTCGAATACGGGGTTGCCCTCGGTGTTTCCTGCATGGATGGCATCAACAAAAGGTTGTACCGCATCGGCAAATAAGAAATAAAGAAGATCATAATCGCGGGGTCTTAATAACGAGTATACCTCGGGCGCTTCATTCCTGAGTTTATCAGAGGTCCTGATGGATCGCTCTGCCATTCCACCAAACAAGAGGATAGTACTTAAAAAGGATATTGGATTCCCCTTCCCCTTAAATACTACATAAGTAAATGACGTTTTTTCTATAACGGCTTTAGCGATGTTCGATGCGATAATATTCGTAGAGATTCTACCCACGATAGAGGTAACTACACTTCTGTATATTCTATCTTGTTCTGATTCGGATAGATATTTATTAAATAACTGAAAGATTAATTTAACTGCATTAACGATATTTTCATAGTTAAGGATGTCGTGTCTTATCGCGGTCATCATACGGATTCTTTCTGTTTCACGTTCATATCTTGTATCCGTATCAAAGATACCGTAAATCAGATAACCATAATCTAAAGGAACAGATAAATCGATGGTAATTTACAAGAGAATAAGTAACTTGATAAGTGTTACTATAACCTAATTGTTACAAATTGTATTGCAAAATGATTTTGAACCATTGATTTAAATAAGGCTTAAAACAGCATAGTATATCACTTTACGGTTGATTATTATGATGAATTATCTTGGTGTGAGATGTATTAATTTAATAAATAATAAAGCGCATATAAGTATTCGATAAGTGATTGGATACGCAAAAAATTTGGATGTTAAAATATATGTATTTGCTCTGACTTGTTCATGGCAGAAACGGGTTATGACTCATGAACAGGCGGTTTATGTGAACACATCGACAGCATCATGTTGTGCCGTCGATATCCTTCACGAGCAA
>PPYF01544732.1_pt1 | contig 30094 bp, 41 predicted proteins | sample 1559871 | NCBI WGS metagenome assembly PPYF01 (sample SAMN08240021, study PRJNA423297) | Human gut metagenome, whole genome shotgun sequencing project.
CGTCTTTTCATCCGGTTCGTCCATCAGAGACATAATCGGTTCGTTGTACATCTCTGCAAGTTTACCGATAAGACTCTCTTTGTCGGGCATACCCGCAAAAATCTTATCAATATCCTCCTGCTTCACGAACCTGTGATGTGCCTTAAAAGCACCTGCAAACAAAGCAGGAAGAAGAGTCATCGGACGCTTTTCAATGTCATCCGCAACAAACCCTTCCGCTTCCATCTGCTGAATAGTACGTCTGGTGTATTCCAGTGTGTAGTCCTTACCTTCGTAGGAAAAAATAATCTGTTTAGCCATTGCTCTTATCTCCTTTAATTCTTAAAATTAACTGTTCTTACTCTTCCTTGATGACCGTAGACGGTGCGATAGTGATAGACATACCGACTACCTCATTGACCTTACCGCCAGTCACATGAACGGAAAGCTGACCGTCAAAGGAAAACTTACCGTCTGTACCCGTAGGAGTCACAGTGCCGTCCTCATTGTCAGTACCACCAAACCATACGGCGTAACCGTCAGTCTTACCTTCCAGTTTCTTTAACGCCTTGTACGCTGTAAGATCGTAGTTCGCCGGGAACTTCAAACCTTCGTTTCCAAGAATACCAAGGATGTAGGTTTTCATACGGTCAGAAGTTGTGGTTGTTTCCAGAAGTTCCGGGTCAGAACCCAGATCAGGGAACTCCGTAATGTCCACAAGTTTCTCATAGGTAGACGCTTCCTTTTTGTGCATAAGAAAGGTCTTAAATGTACTAATAGCCATTGCTCTTTACCTCCTGTAAAAATTTTCACCGTCCGTTGCTGCTGAGTAACGGGCAATGATTCTGTATATGGTTGCGTCCTCCAAGTTCGGGACTGGCGTAAATGCCAACCTCCTGAAATTCATGGAGAACATCTTTTCATCAATAGCTTTCGCTATGGATTTACATTCCGTTTTCTTACCCTCAGACTTGTTTGAATACACATTGATCTCAAACATTACAAGGGACATAGCTTCCTTACCGCTTGTGTCCTGCTTGTCAGCAATCGTGCTGTTATCACTCTGAGTAATACTCACATGAGGGAAAGAAGAAGGGGTCTTTGCATATTCGCCCGCCACGTTGATTCCCGGAAACTTCTCACGAAGCATCCTCACGATACGGGTATAGACTTCATTTTCACAATCAATCATCTCCGATACACCCTCCTTGCTATTTCCTCAAACTTTTCTTCCAGTTCACGAACTGTATAATACATACTCATGTTTGCAGGATTACCATAGGTATGAACTTCTCCTGCGTGTTTCCCGGTGGCTATCACCTCACCGTTTGTACCGGGATCACCCTGATATCTCCATCCTTTTTCAAGCCGTCCTAAACGGTGTCCGTAACCACCATGCTCAAATCCGAACTTCCCGGCTTCAGGGTGAGAATCAGGATATTTCACACCTGTACCGAACTCAATGAAAAGAACAGAACTGCCTATAGCCACTACCGCAGCTTTGTTCTCTCCCCGGCTTTCAACCGATACTGAAACATCATTCGTACCATCATAGGTAGCTGACTGAAACTTTGCTCTGGAAATCTGCATCCCTTCATCAGCAAGGGCTTTTACAAATTCCTGAGTCTTTTCTTTCAGCCATTTCTTATAGTCCTCTAGTTCCTTTATCGCATTGTCTATGCTCTGTTCGGTAAGCTGAACTTTGATAACCTTGTTACTCATGAGACTTTCACCTTTGATACTGCATAAGAGATCGTATTGAGAGACTTCGCAACCCGTTTTACGGTATAGTCGAAAGCAGGCTTTCCCTGCCGATAACCCGGCTTACTGTCCACAAACAGGACTGTGTTTTCGTCTATCGGACAACTCATGTCATCCGTAATCAGAACCTTGTCATAACTGTCCAAGTTACCGAACATATTCACCTGTGCATACCCGGTAGCGTGTGACACACTGCACATCAACTTCACAGGTCTTTCATACAGAACCCTGTATTCACTTGTCTCATTTCCATCTTCATCAAGAAGAGGTTCTTTTCCCTTATACAGACAGTAGTAGATTGCTGTCTGATTCCGTTTCATCAGTCTCATTACAGTACCCCCGCTACTGGTGTAATTGCTCTAAGGAGAGAAGGTGGGATATCTCCGTCCTCATAGGTACGGGACACTCCGTTCTCACTGTGGCTTACTTCACCCTCTGCTCCACGTTTATTTATCATGTACGCTGCAATCTCTACATGGACTGCATCGTATTTTATAGGTACTTCACTGACATTCTCATACGGATATGCTCTTTGCAGTACCACTTTCTCAGCAAGACTGAGATAAGTGGACAGTACGTCTTTGTCCTCTTCGTCAGTCATACTTTTCAGCATCTTCAACTTCATGTCTGTAGTCATACCGCCCACCTCCTTTACTCTTTACTGATTAAGCAGTTACCTTTCCGATATCCGCAGCGTTAGCCACATAAACAGAACGGCTGTATGCAGGCTTCTCAAAGGTAGTAGAAATACCTGTGAACTTACCGTGATACCATTCAGCACCATGATCCAGACCGATCTGACCGAAAAGCTGATACTTCTCACCTGCACCAGTCTTAGCAAGCGGTTCAAGGAAGAAGTTACCCTTACCCGGAACAGGCTGATATACAGGTGCAAGCACATCAAGGTTCAGAAGCAGTGCAGTGCCCGCAGGTAAACACTCACCCAGATGCAGATAAACAACACCAATGGGAGTTACCACACTGGAAAGGGAGATACCGTTGATCTCACGGGCAGCAGGTACGATAGTAAGACCATTCTGAACAGCATCAGCATTGATCTGGAACAGAGTCACGGCATCACACCAAAGGACAAGTCCCTCAGTAGGGGCGTTCGCACCATAAATCTTCTTAACCATATCCGCAATATCCCAGAGTCCCAGAGGTTTCTTATCCATTGCCATAGTGTTAGAAGTAATTGCCGGGATCAGACCTCTGGTCTGGTTGGCATCATCATCACTGGTTGCCTTGTGGTAAACACCGTTGATGAAAGTGTACTCAATGTCACGGTTCACCTTCTGAATCTTAGCTGCAACCTGAAAATCCAGTTCGGAAATCGGGTTCGCCTGCTGATTCGCAACATTGATACCAGAAAGAGTACCCATGTTACTCTGCTTACCGTAAGAGATACCTACAGACTCCTGAAAAATCTGAGTCACATTGGTTTTCTGTTCACGGGTAGTAACAGAAGCGTCCGGTGCAGTAAGAGACTGATTCTCAGTAATCTTCGGCTGAGAACCGTTACCACCGGAACTGTATTCCTGACCAGTCACAAACTCTACATGATTGGTAGTTTTGGCTTTAGAGCCGATAATAGAACTAAGAGGTGTCTTAACATTACCCTTGTTAAAAAGCATACCGGAGTAGTTCAGGACTCCGAAGCTAGTTGCAAATACGTCTGCCATTGTTCATTCACTCCTTTATTATTCTGTCTGATCGGCAGCGTCCTGTGCTGCCAGACGTGTATAGTAGGCAACTGCGGTCAAATCTCCGCTTGCCTGTGCTTCTTCGATCTTCTTCTGATAATCCATGCCACCAGTATTCTCAGAACCCGCAGCAGGTCTGGGAGTACCCTTCATCTTTTTGGCAAGAATATCTTTCTCACGGGCTTCAAGGTATTTAGTCTGATTCGCCATAACCTTGTCCATGTCACCATCTACCATTGCTGTAGCAGTGTCATCGGCAAGTTTTTCATCATAGCCCATAGCCAGAAGTTTTGCTTTCTTTTCTGACAGTGCCATAGAACGTTTGAGGTCTGCGTTCTCCTGTGTCAGCTTATCCATCGTTGCTTTCTGTTCAGCGGCAGCAGCTTCATCCTCACTCTGCTTACCTCTTAACTGTTTCTTGTAGTCAGCAGCTTCCGAATTGGCTTTAGAAAGCTGTGCTTTCAGGCGGTTCACTTCCGCTTCATTGTCTTTCGCTCCTGCACCCGCACTCTGCAATGCCGTGGAAATCTCTTCCTCAGTCATACCTTCCTTATAGGCATCCCCAAGCAAATCACTTAAATAACTCATAATAGTCCTCCTTGCGTTTATAGGTGTTCCCTCACCATGATTTCCGTTTTATCCTCTTGTCTGAGTTTGCGTTTTGTAGGTGTTCCCTCACCATGTATGTAAAGGAAGCAGATCACTCTTCCTCTGCATCAATGTGTAGTTCCACGGTGCATCGGCAGTTCACATTGTTCTCAGCTTTTGTAAACCCTCCGGGGTAAGCTGCATGATCTCCGTCAAATGTCCAGAACTCTTCGTCCAGAGACACCGAAGCACCTTCCAGATAACTATGCGTTTCCCGCACTTTGTCATCCATAACCGTGTACCAATTCTTTGTCACCCCATATCCAACACTGGATTGGTACTGGTGTCCTCCATCCAGAACCGCAGCGTTGTATACTCTGTGAAATTCAGATTCAGCAAGAGTCTGTAGCCCCTGTAAATCTCCTGAGAGGACATGATCTGCAACCCTGTCCTCAAATGTCTTACCGTCAATCACCAAGTAGATGACTTCATCCATGCTTCTCACATCCACGGTCAGATCATAAGCAAGCATCTCCGAAGCGGCTTGTACGCCCTTGCGGTAGGCATTTATGAGCAGTGACAAAATGTCATCTGCTATTTGACTGACCTGTACGGTCTGATCCTCTGTAGTTTCGGAAGCGGTGTTATAACTGACAGCGGTAAGGGCATTGATTTCATCAAACGCCAGAATGTAATTTGAAAGTGTCTTTTTATTCATGACAAAATAAAAAAGGGACTATGAGTTGTTACACTCACAGTCCCATTGGACTCACCAGAACCTTTGTCCCGGCGTTACTCTTTCATCTTCATTTTTCGTTTGATTTCTACAATGGTGATCTTACCCTGCTCAATCAGTATTTCCACTCTGCTCCCGTGTTTCAGCAGACTTTCCATCTGCTCCACCATTTCCTTCGTTATTACCGGAGTCATCGTCATTTCCCTCCTGTTTCATTCTTTGCTGTTGCTCAAACAACTCTTGTGCCTTTTGCTCCTGTTCCTCTGCATATTCAGCACTTAATGTGTATGCAAGGTCAGAATCTACAAACAACCCACAATGCTCAAAAGCAAGACGTGGATGGATTTTGTTATTTTTCAGCATCAGATCAAGCACCTGTGCCTTTTGAAGAATGTTTTCGTAGTTCCTTCGTGTGAACCGGATTTCTACGTTGCATACCTTCAAGTCCATATCGGCAAGAGTGCGGCCGATGTTCAGAACCACCTTCAAGAAAATTCTCTCAGACTTCTTAAACATCAACTCACTGTCCTTTGCTCTGGCTTCGGCAGCAGACCAACCATCACGCATGATGACGGCAGCACCCGTATCAGATGTTGAAGAACCGCCATTACGGTTCGGCATACCACAGATGGTAAGCACTGTCTGATACATATGGTCTACCAAGGTCTGAGTCTCACCCTGATTGAGATTACTTACTAGATAGTTAATCTCAGCTTTCAACTGGGGATCAATGTCTTTGAACTTGATAGCCCCTCTTTCCCGTAGTTCGTCAAAATCTTCGGAGCTGATATCTACGTTGTGGAATAGCATCAATGCCTGAATGAACTGCTCCACTCCATCCAAACGGTTACTATCCGTCAGGTTGATTGCATCCAGAAGCGGGATAACCAGTTCAAAAGCACCGATCCTTGCCATATTCAGCGGATATTCGATAATCGGAATCTCACCCAGAATATGTGTGTCATAGGAAACAACCTTCGACTCCACAATCTCAAAATACTCATGATCGGAATAGCAACTGTAATGTACCACTCCGTTTTCATCCACCACATACTTAACACCCAGAATTGGCTTGTTGCCTAAACCGTTGTTATAGACCACAAAGGTATTTCTGGGATCAAGAGTGTAGATTTCAAACGGTGATTCATCGTCCTCTCCCGCCATTTCATCCGGGAGTACCATACGGAAGGAAGTTCCGCAGATATGAAACCAGTCGGCAAGTTCCTTGTCCTTCGCAGGCTTTTCCTCTGCAAATACGAACTCATTAAGCTGATTGATTGCATCTGCAATGTTCTCAGCATTTCCTCTGGAAACATACTGTAACGGTTCACCCATGAGGTAGCCTGACTTAAATGAGACAATCTCATTCGCACGATTCTCAACGATCTTGTTTGTGATCTCAGGTCTTACTTCCTTTACACGATTAAGAATCGGCTGTCTGCCCTTGTAGTAAGACCACAGGTAGCTGATCTCGCTTCGGTTCTTCCAGTGGTACGGTAATGCTTTTCGCAAAATCTGAACCACGTTACCAATATTTACTTCGGTTTCATCTGTCAAGATCATCCTTCGTCCGTTCAGATGTAAATAGGGTTCTACCACTGGTGACACCTCCTTCTTAATAATCTTTCTCTATGGTTTATTATAGCACTCTTCAATGGTTATTTCAAGTAATATTTAGGCATAAGCATTGGAGACTTTTTGGAAAAATTAAATCCTTCTGTCCATAATCTCAACCGTATTTCCGATTAGCCCTCTTAGTTCATTTTCAAGCAATGCAAGGGAATCTGGTGCGTCATCGTGCGGTACTTTACCAGATCGGGTATAAGTAGTCACCTGCTTCAAGAAAGCTGCATACTGGCTATTCCTTGCGTACAGTGACGGGTCTTTGAAGTAGAACTTCTTCAAGATATTGTCCGATGCAAATTCAATACGGGTCTGCTTATTACTGATCGTCTGCTTTGTTCGGATATTGCACACATACTTCCGGTCAGTCAAAATCTGCTGTACGTCACGGGCAAAATACTTACCTGCATTATTTGACTCAAAGGTACTGGCTACCACTTTGTTGTCAATGAGTGCTTTCGCACATTCCGGTTTGGTTACTTCTGGTACAGAGTCATCAAAGACTACATCTACGATATAAACCTCACTTCCATATACCGCAGCAATCGGCATAGCACAGAAGTCATCTCCGGTGTCCGCAGTATCACAGACAGCAATGATACTGTCAGGATCACGGTCAATCGGCAGTTCAAAGTAACGGTTAAGACTCTTCTCCGGGAAGAGGATTCCTTTTGCTTCAAACGGCTGCTGCTGAAACTCAGACTCAAACTGTTCCTCAGAAAGCATCTCACGCTGATCCCTGAAATACTGAGTGGTGAAAACCTTCCTGCCCTCACGCATATACTCAAAGTTACTTTCGTCTGTCACCGGATCAAGGGCAGGTGTCTCAATAATCTTGCATCGTTTTCCCTGTTTCTGTATTTCTTCCTGCAAGTGACCGATAGGATCATACAGAGAGTATCGTGTACCGCAGATGACAATAGGCGTACCCTCAATAGCACGTCCAATAATATCACCTGAAATGACCTCCCACTTGTCATCAAGTCTCTGACGGTTCTTCGCTTCCTCACGTCCTTCCACACAGTCATCAAGGTACAGAAGGTTGGTTGCTTCGGAAAGACCTACCTGACGTGCATCAATAGATCGGCACATAACAGTAGGGAATCGTGACTTATGCAGAAGGTTGATGATCTTCGTATCGGCATTGGTCTGGACAAGTTTGCTCTCCGGGAAGATATCGTAAAAATGATAATCACTGGGGAGAGTCAGGTATTCCAGACAACCAAGATAGAACGATTTAACAAGGTCATCACCTGTACCTTCCATAAGCGTTGCTCTGTCTGGGTACTTACCGGAAAGCATATTCGTAAAGTTGATACCTAACTGAGACTTCCCGGCTCTCTTCGGCATGGAGATGGATAGGAAGTCCAGTTTCCCGTCAAGAATCTCCTGATATGCGTCTACATATCTTCTCAGATAGTGACGGCGGGGCTGATAGAATTTCTTATCAAGAGGTTTGCCGTACTCTACCGCCTGTAAGTAATCATCGAAGAAATGTTGTGCCCCAAAAAGTAAAGACCTGAACATCAAATCATCAAACTCTCTGGCTTCATCGAACTTCTGACAGCTTACAGCCATTCGCAGTCCCCACGATATATGATTACGCAGTTCATGATTCCATGCGTGTGCTATCTGGAAGTCAATCTTCTCATACTCCCGGCAGACTGCAAACATCTCTTCGTATGCAGACCTATCAAGCGGATTCCTCTCTATAGCTTCATAAATCTTCTGTTTTAATTTCAAATAATTCATAATAACCTCCTGAGAATAAAAAAAGGACTGTCAAAACGACAGTCCCATTGGACAAACTGTAGCACCTCTACAGCTATTTACATATTAACTTGAATGGCAGTGTAATCACCCAGACCATAGGGCGTACTACCAGATTTATTGTCACCCACCAACACAGTGAGAAAAACAGTTTTATGCACCACCATGTAAACCACAGTAGTCCGATCACCAGATATCCCATCTTACGCCCTCCTTTCGTCCGGGGTAGAGAAGGTAGAGTATTTTCTAATTTTGCTCATACTTTTTATAGTATAGCCCCTACTAGAAGAAGTTATAGCAAAATTGTGTTTTGCTCTACCTACTCTACCTCATTTCACGGTTTACACCATCCACAAATGCTGACGCATTGCTCATATTCTTGAAAGTGTACTGACCTGTGATTGCATTTATGCGAATTGTGTTGAAGCACAAGAAGTGCTTGTACTCACAATACTGAATCTTCGATACCGGGGAGGACAACCGCTGCTTCTTAATCAGTCCGGTGCGTCCTGTGATTAAACCATCCTTCACTTCAAGCGAAGTGGTCAGCCAGTTCAGACCACACCATGCAACGATAATCAATGCCGTAACAACCATTGCTGTCCCTGCGTCATCCTTCTCACCAATTCCTCCTACGAAGCAAAGCAACGCCAGAAATAAAGGAATGGTGTAACCCACTATATTCTTTCTGATCTTCATGATAAGTCCTCTCTTTCGTTTTCATTTTCGACTTTGTACCCATCTTCCGGTACAGGCGTGTCTTTAGGGACAACCATGATCTTGTACCCCATTGCTGAAAGCATCTGCTCCAAGTTATCCACTCTCATGCTGCTTCCACGATTCAGAATACCTGTTACATTGGATTGACTTTTGAATCCTGCCAGTTCAGCCAGTTTGGATTGACTCAGCTTCTTTAGAGTCATGATTTCTTTTACAACATCTTTTGCTGTCATATCGCACCTCCTTGTTGACTGTATTGTAGCAAATACATTTTTGTATGTCAATACCTTTATGTATTAAAAGTGACTTTTTAATTTTTGCGGAACTTTCGCACCTCACCCGCCCCGGCGGGCGGGGGTCTGTTTCCCCCTCCGGGGGTATGCTGTCCGGGTGCTGTCATCCTGTCACCAGATCACCAGAAAATAATTTTAAAATAAATACAAAAATGTATTGACAAATACAAAAATGTATTATATACTATACTCAACAAATACAAAAAGGTATTTGATAGCCAACAGATAATTATAGGCTGTCAATGCTGCTGTACAGCAGGCAAGCCGCCCGGTGTACAGATTGCACAAATTGATAATTGAATATAGGAGGTCAAGTATTATGTATGATTACAGAGAAGCAATGACAGAGGATGTAAAAGAATGGATCAAAGAAAACATTGATTTGACAGAGTGGACAGAGGACAGAGAAGGACTTGAGCAACAGTTAAATGATGATCTTTGGACAGAGGACAGCATAACAGGAAATGCAAGCGGTTCTTATTATTGTAACTCTTACAATGCAGAGGAAAGCATAGCTCACAACTGGAATTTACTTAACGAAGCCCTTGACGAGTTCGGACAGAACAACATAAACGTTATTGAAAATGGTGCTGAATGGGCAGATGTAACAATTCGTTGTTACCTTCTGGGGTCTGTAATATCCGATGTATTAAACGAGATGGAAGAAAACGGGGACTTTGACGAGTCCGAAGAGTAACACACGTTGCGGCGTGTATAAATAGCCAGTCAAGCCGCAAGCGTCCCGGCTCTGCCGGGGGTCTGGATACAGAACACAATAGAATATAGGAGGTCTTGTATTATGAGAGAATACAGCTTTAGAAAAGATGGTTTTACTTTTGAGAGAGTCAGCAAGGCAACAGCCCGCCGGGTATTTAATAACAATATGCCTATTATGTTATGCCCTTGCAATTTAAGACCAGAAACCGGGTTATTTAGTACAGTAGTACAGAACGGAAAACATTTAAACACAACGTTTGAAACCCTGTTAAATACGTTTGAATATTACAACTGTACAACCAACGAAACAGGACGCTACACAGCGTTTTATATTCCAATAACAGAGGTTGACCGCTTTACAGGTGAAACACCAACGGCGGCAACTCTGGGAACTGTAAAACAATATGATTATAACTTTATAAACTAGCCACAAGCCCCGGCAACAGTCCGGGGCATTGGTTTATAATGCAGCCGTAGGCGGTCACAAGCCCGTATAAATGCAGAGTGTAAACCAATATAGAAAAGGACGTGATAGCGTGAAAAGAGTCTGGAAAACACCAGAACTTGACTATTACAACCTTTATGCCGATATGCTACAACAGCCCCATTTACTAATTGCAGGGGCTACGGGCAGCGGTAAAAGCGTTGTAATAAATGGCATGATGACAACAGCACTAAAGGACAGCCCCGCCGCTGTACAGTTTATATTGATCGACCCTAAACGGGTTGAACTGGTGGACTATAAAGAACTACCCCACACGCTGCGTTATAGCAGTGAACCGGGTGAGATGGTACAGGCATTGCAGGAAGCTATAGCAATAACAGACAACAGGTATAGAGACATGGCACGGCAGCACATTAAGAAGTACAGCGGCGGTGCTGTGTATGTGGTTATTGATGAATTAGCGGACTTAATGACAACCAATAAAAAGCAAGTACAACCGATATTGCAACGGCTCTGTCAGATAGGCAGAGCCGCAAACGTTCACGTTGTAGCAGCTACACAGTGTCCGTTGTCTGCCGTGATTCCTACACCTATAAAAGTAAACTTTGATAGCCGGGTAGCCCTCAGAACACGCAGCGGACAGGACAGCCGCAACATTTTAGGCGTGACAGGTTGCGAACTCCTACCCCGGTACGGTCAAGGCTATTACATGACCCCGGAGGGATGCAGGCTGTACAATATACCGATGTATGAAACAGAAACCCCGGACATAATAGAATATTGGAGGAAACAGAAACCCCGGATAGTATGGCATGGGTAGAACACCCGCCGCCCCATCCGGGGCTTTCTTTATGCCCTCAGAACACACACGCCCCGGCAGCAGGTCATTCCTACACCGGGGCGTTATTCATTGCCTTATTTGATTTTAGGGCTTTCTGCCCCTTCTGCGACTTCTGAGATTTCACCTTCTGGCACGTCTACAATGTCGGCATTATCAAGATACTTCCTTGCAAGGGCTTCTGTGTCGGCACTGTCACCCAACGGATTGTTAGGAGTCAGAACCATTTCTGTCTGATCCTTCATACCGTCATAGTTCTTCTGCCAGAATATACCAGTAACCGGATTGACCTTGCCATCCTGCATAAGTCCTTCCCTGTAAAGGGCACAGACTTTCTGCACCTTTTTGATAAAGTCGGTGCGGGCGGGGTTCGTTGTACAACGGTTGACCCACTCCCATGCAATACCCTTATCAATCCCTATCGCAGCATACGCAGCTTGATTGCCTATCTTCATATCGTACTTTGCACACGTTTCCAGATAGTGCATGAACCGTCTTTCCATCTCTTCTATGTCGTTATAGTCCAACTTCTCAGACGGCATGATCTCCATAGTGAACTGAATCATCCGGGAGTTATACCCTTCTGGCAGATCAGGATTGTGACCCTGTACAATCGGACTATTCTCTCTTGCTTTCTCCAAGTTCGCAGGGCTACTCTTCTGATACCCCTCTGTCCTTCTGGGCTTTCTGTCCTTCCCTCTCGTTCTGGGCTTCTTCTGTTCTTCTGCCATTCTTACCTACTCCTTTCTGCTCCTTCTCTTTCTGCTCTCTTTTCCATCTCTCTACATAACTTTCCATAGTTCTGCTCCTTTCTGCGATTCTTCAAATTGAAGAACACTTGTATAATTTTCTCTAGTAGGCGGCTACTAAGAGAAGTTATAGAGTTATTCTTCAATCTGAGGACTAAATGTTAATATTCATCACTCTCACCGTCAAAAAGATATTCGTCACCTGTCTCACCGTTACTAAGTAAGACCTGATAACCAAGACTTTCTGCCAGTTCTACAAATTTCCTAACAGTCATTCCCATTCCGTTATCCCTTGACAGCAGAGTATAAAGCGTTTTCTCATTGATCCCGGTACGTTCTGCAATTACGCTTTTTGGAATCTCTTCTTCATCTGTAATCATGTCAACGAAGTCTTTCACATCCATAGCTTACCCTTCCCTTCTCTTGATGCCACGGTACACGGTCACGCCTTTCATGAGGGACTTTTCTGTGTACCACTCCGGGTGCATGGTAAGTTCTGCATTGAATTTCTTCATACTGCATACATAATAACCATTACTCTTGCACCAGACTTTGTAGTTATCGAAGAGAGTCTTTGCTTTTGTAACTGATTCATCGTCACGCTCACATTTCTCTTCAAGGTACTGCAATACAAGATCGTTGTCTTTCTCATACTGCTTGACTACCTTCTGCATATTTGCTGACATTTTCAGACCAAACCTTCTGTACTTAAAGTACCCGGCAACCAACCATGTAAAGATACCTCTCATGGCTTCCGGTGACTCAAAGTAGTCTTTCAAGCCTTTGTCTTGTTCGTCATCGTTGAAGTGCCTGTTAAATTCAATGACACGCACACGATCAGAAGCGAACAGGGACTTATCTTTTACAGCAGGCAGATCATTACAGGACAGCCACATGGTAAACTGCGGTTTGAATGTGATTGCTGTCTGATACAACTCACGGGCGGTGATCTCTTCGCCACCAGTAAGCTGCTTGATAACTGATTCATCCAACTTCCCGGCGGTGTCCGACTCACTCATAGTAACCATTCGCTTACCTTTCAACTTTGCCAGTACCGGGCTTGCTGCTTCTGCGTTCTTTGCTCTGTCACCACGGCAGATCAGTTCTACAGGTGTGACCGTAGAGTAATCACCAAGCAAGTGCTGAATTGCATCAAGCATGGTGGACTTTCCGTTTCTGGTGGTCTTACCATGCAGGATAAACATACACTCTTCCTTAGATGTTCCAAGGATGGAATAACCCAAGGCACGTTGCAGGTAGTCAGCTTTGTCCTTGTCGTTCTGCGTTACTTCCTTGATAAACTGTTCCCATCTGGCACACTTCTCTTTCTTCACACCGTATTCAAAATTGGTCTGCATTGTCAAGAAGTCATCCCATTTATGCTCACGGAATGTCAGTGATTCCAGATCGTAAGTACCATTCTTACAGTTAATCAGAAATGGGTGCGTGTCAAACTCTGCTGCTGCAATTTTCAAGTTGTCGGCTGCATCCTTCATGAGTCTGTCACGGAAACGTCTATCACCCATCTTACCGACAAAAGCCATGTACTGCTTACGCTTATCTTCGTCCGGGATTTCTCCGCAGTAGAGTGCCATGATCCTGACAAACTCTTTAATCTTATTGGACACAAGTAATGATCCTACATCCTTCTGCCACTTGCCGCCGTCATAGGTGTACCATGACTTTGCTTCAGGACAGTATCGGGTATCATGATCGTAACACTCTGAAAAGAGGTCAGCCATACCCGCTTCATCCCACGAATACCCTGTAGAATCTTCCTGATAGGAAGTCTCAGGGTGATGTTCTTTGATGTATGTCAGCTTTTCTGAAATCTCTACCGATGTTACATAGCGTCCGTTAGACAACTGAAATAATTCATCTTCCATTGTTCTTTCTCACCTCCTTCTGCTTATCTCTTAGCATAATTGCTCTCTTTACTTCTTTGTCGGTATCTTTTACCGTTCTTCCACTGGCACATTTTACACATTTGACACGCCATCCACCTTTATGTCTTTCAAAGTGTCCGTAGCCTGTGGGAACGTAAGCACCGCAACAGTAACAATATCCGGGGTATCTGTTTCTTGCCATTTAATTATCTCCTGTATCTGCTTATGCTTTCTGCAATGATCTGTAGTTCTCTGTCTGGAAGCGGGGGCTTGCACACTTCTTTGTTGACTCTCTGCAATTCCTGATAAATCTGCATCGGAGTGTACCCAGTGTTGTGCAATGCACCTGCCAGACTGGTAAGAGAAATGTTTCTGCCACCGTCCGGGATTTCCGGGTAGTCCGGTCTGATAAAGATTCTGCCGCCCGCAGGCTTCGGAAACTTAGGAGAATAGATACGCTGTACCATGCTTGAATTGTTCCCGGTCTTTTCAGTCTCTTTGAAATACTTCTCCACTACATAGTCAATAGCTTCCTGATTATCAATAATCTCAGGGAAGATCAGCACCTTCCCGGTCATAATGAAGAACCTTCTTGCCTGATAGATTTCTACGCCTGCAAGATTGTTCTTACCTGAGAACGGCAGCTTGCCACGCATGAGGATATGTACTCCACGTCCACTCCGGGACTTCTCTGTGTATGAGTGGCAGGCTTGCATAATATCTGCACACAGCGGGGTCATAAGACCGTCCTCAAAGCCTGCATCAATGTCAATGCCTACAATGTTCTGATCGGCAAAGACATAACCAATGTGGTCATAGTGTCCGTTCTCCACCGCCCACTCAGCCTGCTCAAAGGTAGACCAAGTGTCCGGTGCGGTGGATGAAGCGGCTTTTCTTTCAAATGCTCTCATGGGAACTTTTGAACCGTCCCAAGCACACACCCACTGATTCTGATTCTTTAATTCTTCTGGTATTCTGGAATAGTCCATCTGTTCCCACGCTCCTTACTCTGTAATCAATTCGCTGTGTGGTAGTGATTCGATGAAATGACAGAACGTATGCCATTCATCAAGTTTATGGTTTCTTCGTGCATGATAGATGTTCTTCAACACCGCATAATTAAGCTGCACGGTACGCTTCTGATTGTAAGATGATGGCAAAAGCTGAATCATCTGCCACCAGTCACGCTTGTCTTTCTGACTAAGGAAGTCCAGTCTTGCATTGTTCAGTGCATCCACTACCATCTTCATGATAATAAGATTAGTCTGAGACAGATGATCCGTGGAGAAATCTTCCAAGGTAAACTCTTTTGCCTGAATCTTGTGCATTGTGCTACACGAATTTGCAACTGTACCTACTTTGTAGGTGTCAAATTCTTTCCACCAATAGAGAGGTGCTTCCAAGTCCGCTGTGACGTTAATCATTCTCAGGAACTTCCCGTGATCGTTACCTGCTGCCGCAAGTTTCTTCATGAGAGAGAGGTCATTTTCTCCTACTGCATAACAAGCAAATTCTGAACAATCGTGTTCTCTCGGATGACAAATACCTTCACGATCAATAATCCCACATTTTCCACAATCTACAGCAGGATAACTGTCTGATTTATCCCATGAGTTCATAGGATTTCTCATACCTCTAATTGCAGCTTCCCACCCGTAGGTTTCTGCCTTTGAAATTCTAATCATAATTCATACCATCCCTTCTGCGAACTCTCATGTAGTCTTTGTAGTCCAGACCATTCATCTTCGCTGCTGTATGCAATGCTCTCTTCTTTGTGCCGTATGTGCCGGGGATAGGCTCTTTACAGCCTACCTCCGTGACATACCATCTACTGCTACCGTGTTCTTTGTGTACTTCGTACTTCATAACCATAGTCTTTGCTTTCCTTTCCAATCGGTTAATAACCTGTTCGGGATCAAGGTCACAAAGGGAATGAAACCATTGTGACCGGAAGAACCTTCGGCACTCGTCCACGTTACAATCTGTAGTCTGTGACTTAAAGCCCGCCAGTAAGTCAACGTAATCAATCGCAGCTTGCTCTATGATCCCGAACCTGAGATTATCAATCCCTTTATCTGTCATACCTTAACTCTCCATTACATTGACTTTCTCTCAGCAATCTCAGCCATTTTTGCAGCGTTCAGACGGGTATCACCGTGAACTCTACTGTAGGACAGATAGCCATTCATTCTGTCAATCTTCGTGAGGTTGGTACTGCCACACACCGGGCACACATCCATCTCTAACTCTTCATGACCGCAATCATCACAGTACGCCAGAGACAGGTTGACTCCTTCGTAATAGCCTAACTCCATTGCTCTGCATACCAGAGTCTTGACAGCGTTCCGGTTGTAGCTGATCGGATATCTTACATACTGAATCTTGCCGCCGTTGCAGAGATTCCAGAAACGTCCCTCTAAGTCCTGCTTCTGAATCGGTGTGATATCTTCTGTGACGTGACAGTGAAAGCTATTACTTACATAGGGTCTGTCTGACACATTCTTAACCACTCCGTACTTCTTTCTGAACTGCTCTACCTGCAAACCACAAAGGCTCTCAGCAGGTGTGCCATAGATTGCATAAAGCCATCCGTCAGCTTCCTTATACTCATTGACCTTATTGTTGATGTGCTGCATAACTTCCAGTGCAAATGCACCATCCTCTGCAATAGACTTGCCATTGTAAAGTTCCTGCAACTCATTGAGTGCCGTGATCCCGAAAGATGCCGTCATCGGTTTCAGAAGTGGTTTGATCTTATCCGAAGGTTTCAGATGCCCTCCGTAGAAACCTCCTTCGCAATAGGCAATCGGGTTGGTACTGGCTTTCATCTCTCCAAGGTACTCATAAGTACGCTTGTGAATGTTACGGATCATTTCAAGGTAGAAGTCCAAAACCTCATAGAAGTTCTTACCCTCTTCTCTTGCTTTCGCAAGAATCATAGGCAGATGCAGACTCACTGCACCAATATTGAAACGTCCTTCAAAGATAGGCTTATCATCTTCGTCTGCCGGGTGCATACCGCCACGCTCATACCACGGACTAAGGAAAGCACGGCAACCCATAGGGCTTACCACTCTGCCATATTTCTTGTACATCTCAGCCACATAACCGTCACCTGTAAGAGACAGCCAGTCAGGGTACATAGTCTTGCAGCTACAGTCAATCCCGGCTTCAAATACATCTTCGTTGATACAGCCTTCACCGTGAAGATTCTTGTCATACAGGAATACCAGTTTAGGGAAAAGGACTGGCTTTTTATTTCCCGGCTTACCCTCACCTGTCATGTGAACACGCAGGAAAGTCTTGCTTGCCATCTTACCGAAACAATCTGTAGCCAGACCGAAGGTCATAGTGATAAATGGATAGTCACCACGGGATGATCCCACAGTGTTCAGCTTCATTTCAATTCCTTGAAATCCCTGTTCAAAATCTCTTTCTACCTTCTGCATAGCCCATTCATGAACTTCCTGCGTGAAGGTCTGCTGATTGCGAATTTCCATGTATTCATCCACATACTTCTTATAAGATTTCTCAGCGTAAGGTGCTGCCAACTTGTCAACTTCCGGTACTGTAAATCCTCCGTACTGCTGACTTGCGGTTGCGAGAATGATATCACCCAGTACATCAAAGAACACATCAAGCGTTTTCGGTTCATTGTACCAGATATTACCCATCTCAAAGCCACCCTTCATAACCTCATTGACTCTGAACAGGCAACAGTTCATAGTGTCCAGTCTTGCGGACTGATCGTGAATGTAAATGTAACCGTCCCGGCAAGCCTGCAACTCTTCCTGAGTCATGAAGAACTTACGGTACAGACGCTTATTCAGTTCGTTGAAGATCAAGCAACGCTTTGTAGCCACCAGTGCTGAGTCCGTGTTTGCGTTCTCTTTATCTCCCTGAAATCTAACAACCTGCGATTTCTGGAATACCCTGTCCAACACATGAACAAAGTCCTGCTTATAGTTTCTGTAGTTACGATAGGATGTAGCAATCCGTGGATCGTACTTATCAAGTACCTGTTCCACAATGTTGTGCATCACGGCAACCGGGATATCAGTAAGTCCTTTTTCTTCGATCACTTCCAGTACCGCACCAACGATTTCATGAAATGCTGTATCATCCAGTGTAATCATGACTCTGGAAGCAGACTTGTTGACAGCGTTTACGATCTTTTCACCGTCAAACTCTTCCAGTGTTCCGTCTTTCTTAATTACTTTCATGTAAGACCACTTCTCCTTTCTGTAATGATTTTTGTACGTCAATAACCCTCTGGTTGGTGCTGCCCGCCCAGTGATAATTAACATCCTTCAACTCTTCTTCAAAGCGTCCATCCACCAGTACATCTGCATACTTGACTACTGCAAGCAGATATTTGTTTGCAAGAATCTGTTCCCATGTGTACCCGGTGTAGACCCATATCGTTTTCTTCGGAAATCTTTTCTGTACTGCTTTCATGATGGAGAATACTGCTCCACGGTTCTGCGGGTGCAGCGGATCACCACCGGAGAAAGTAATACCTGCTACATACGGTTTTTCCAGTGCTTTCATGATTTCATTAAATGCTCTCTTATCAAACACCAAACCGTCATCAGGATTCCATGTAACAGGATTCTGACACCCTTTGCAATGGTGTTCACATCCTGCCACCCAGAGGACTACCCGGAGTCCGTCACCGTTGTTCATGTCATCCTGAGTAATGTTGTGATATCTCATTAGATATCTCCCGGCTTACGATGCAGAGAATTTTCTACTGTAAACCCTTCCGGGTAACGGGCTTTCAGCTTGTCAATGTTCATCTGCATGACTGTATCAATGTCCGTTCCCAGTGCATTACACGCTTCTGCGATCATCCAGAGACAGTCACCAAGTTCCTTTTCCATGTGTTCAAGGTTCACTTCATGTCCCTGATATTTCTTCTGCAAGATTCCTGCAACCTCTCCTGCTTCACTGTTCAGACCGAACACTGCATGAAACAGTCTATCTTCTTTCTGATCGTAAGGAATACTGCAAGTTCTGATTGCAAGTTCCTGATACTCTTTACCTGTCATGATTTAGTCCTCCTGTTTCCACTCTTCTTTAGTCGGTGCTTCCTTATCTTCTCTGTCTGCACCAATAACTGCTACACAGATCAGGAAAATCTGACCTGTAATAAAACCTCCGATAAATCCAAGTAATGCTCCCATAGTAATTTCTCCTTAATCGTTGTGAGTAACTTTGACACCGTATTCAGGAAGGAAGTTGATTTCATAATGGTACTTATCAACATTTGCACCGGAAATATCTTCCACTACATACATCGTGTCATCGTTCAGATATACAAAATGTTTCTGATACTTGCCATCTCCAACCTCACAAATAACTTCCAGTTCGTTATCTGAATTGTTGCTGAGAGAAAATGTACCTTCCATTTCAAGCAAGATCGTATCGGTTCTGGCATTGATTACGGTCAGTTTACGGGTTACATTGAAGTTGTCAGCTTCCTTACCGATGTTATACGAAACTTGCTCAGATTCCGTACATCCGGTCATAAGCACTGCCACCATAAGTGTAGCAATCACTACAGCAACTACTTTCTTCATAGTGCTTCCTCCTTAAATACCTTTGATTCTGGCAGCCATCATGTCTGCCGTGTGAGTCCACAGGACGTTAGGGAATTTCTCAATAGCCTTTCCGTATTTGTCCCAGTTTTCCTTGTCATCGAACGCTCCCATGTGCCATCTGATACACGCTTCCTCTTCCTCATTCACACCAATGTCATTCGCTTCCAGAAGTACCAGAGATTTCTCCGCATGACCGGAAATGGTGACATTCGGATTGTAGCTGTACGTTCCATCTCCGTTATGAATGTAATTGTCACACTTGCAGAGATCGTGGAACATTCCTACAAAATAAGGACTCTTCCTGCTGTTCCAGTGAAGTTTCAGATGTTTGGTAAGATGCAGCAGACTCTTAGTCACTTCAAGAGAATGATCGAACAGACCACCTTCATAGTTCCCGTGATACTTCGTAGAAGCAGGGGCGGTAAAGTAACCCATCCGTCTGAGAATGGCTACAAAGTAGTCCACATCTTCCTTACGATACACCTGACCCATCAGGGACTTGAAAATCTTAATTCTTTCGTTCGTGTTCATCTTCAATCCTCCGTTTTGAGAATATTTTGATATAACCATTGGAGAGTTTGAGATAACATCTCTCCCTCTCCGCAGGTCACTTACTTAACCAAGCAGACTGCCAAGGTCAAATGCCGCAGGTTTCTTACCTTCCTGCTTTGCAGGTTCAGCCTGTGCAGGCTTGCTCTGCTTCGGTGCTGCCGGGGCAGATTCCTCTTCGTCAAATCCGTCAGCAGCTTCCTTGTCACCCAGTCTTGCGAAAGTAAGCATCTTTCCGGGTGTACGGTTGCTCTCAACTTTCTCATGTTCGACTTCACAACGGATGAAGTGTCCTACTAAATCCTGCTCGTCAATCTCTGACAGAGAGAAGTCATTAAGTGCAGTCTTAGCAAAATAGCTGAACGCATTAAGTCCACCCTGATTCGGTTCACCGTTCTTATCCAGAAGAGAGAAACGCTCAGTATGCTTCTGACCTGTAGCCATCTGCATAATAACTTCCATTTTTCCGAAGTCCTCTTTGTAGTTGACCTCTATAATTTTAAAAACATGAGTTCCTTCCGGGATCACAGAAAATCCCTCTGTAAGTCCAATCTTTGCCATTGTAATAGTCCTCCTTAAAATGTAATATATATATTCAGAGATGTTATCTCATGAATGGCTTAATCTTTGTGTTTCTTCGGAGTGAAACGGTACTCAGGCTTTTCAGTCTCAGTCATGTACTTATCAAGCACACCGTCTTTCTCCATTGCTTCCGTATCGAAGTCCTGCTTCTTCTTCATGCTAACAGTCGTGACAAAATCATAACTGCCGCCTGTAATCGTAACAGTCTTGTCACCCGGCTTGAACTGACTCATACTTGCTTCCTTAATCAGTTCTTTCAGCTTTTTCAGACGCTTTTCATCGTCAGCTACCGTTGCATTGACCTCTTCGATATGAAGCATAAGTCCTTCGGCTTCCTTCACCATTGCGTCCAGATCGGAGTCAGGGGAGAGGTTGTTATCTCTTAACACTTTCAGAATGTCAGCGTCAGCCTTTTCATCGTACTTCGGAGATACACCGCCCTCCACATGAGTTTTCCACCACTTCTTAACCTGAGTGATTGTTTTCTTCATGTTCGGATATCTCTCAGACACCTTAAACGGACGAACGAAAGTGTTCTCAGCCTTACACTCATAAGCTGCCGGGTCATCGTAGTCCTTCTCACCCAGAACCGAACACACCATGATTACGTCATCAACTCCAAGCAGGTAAGCGTAAAGTGCAGCCTGTAAAGCATAATACTCAGGTACATCTTCCACCCAGTCCTCAGACCTCTTCGTGGTTTTCATTTCCAGTACCGTTTGCGGTTTACCTTCCTTGTCCACAAGCAGATAATCCCACATACCACCGAAGATCGGTGTATCACGGAAGAAATCTCCCCACGTTTTCTTGAAGTAGTCCTCACCGTACACATCCGTAGGTGTAATCAGATTGCTCATGAAGTATGCAGTTTTCATGTACTCTGCCTGCTTCGGCTCAATCGTCTTACCTGCGATAGTGTAGATCGTGTCCTCAAACGGTTCTTCGTAGGTTCTGGTGATTGCACACCACGCATTGAACGGGCTTGTCCACTTATTCAGACCCATGATTGCTGCAAATCGTGTACCTGTGATCTTCTTCGGTTTCGCAGGTGGTGTAATCGTGATGGTTTTATCGTCATTCCACTTCATAGAACTGTCCTCCTTCTTAAATGTACTGCTTCCACAGCTTTGCAAAAGTGCTTCTGCCATCCCCGCCCTTCTTATTCAGACGGGTATATCCTGCACGTTTCATATTCGCTCTTGCGATCATTCTCTTAAATTTCCTCATTACTTCTGCCCTCCATGTAACGTGGTTCGCTTTCCCCGATTGTTCTACAGTCAATCAGTTCCTTAATTTGTCCATCCAACTCTACGGCTTTATTCAGATACCAGATAGCTTTCTGAATATCTTCCAGACCGTTTTTCCGTCTGTGACGGTAGATGTACTTCAAGGCATTGCACACGCAGAAATCCTTCGTTGCCTGTATACCCTGAGTCTCTACCATCACGTCAATGCACTCAAACTTCCCGGTTTCATAGTGGGATGGATGATTCACATTGTCTGACATACATTAACCCTCCGTCTTGTAAGCTGCGATCATCTCACCGAGATTCTTGATAAGCTGCTCACACTGAGAACGTGTTACCTGAGTGAAGCCATTGGTTTTCATGGCAATCTGCTGAACAAAATCCTCCTGATCCGGGTCTTTCTCCATCAGTTCCTTGCAGGCATTTTTCAGTGCTGCGATCTGCAAGTCATCAGCCTGTCCCTCAGTGTCAGTCAGAGTTTCCTTTGCTTCCTTACGTTCCGCAGGTGTAGCCGGGGCTTTCTGCTTTTTCTGAGACTTCTTCTCAGTCTTTGCCTTTTCCGGGTTCGGTGCTTCAATCTCCGGTTCTTCCTCTTCCGGTTCAGAACCAAGAGTAGCGTCAATGTCATCCGGTTCAGTGATATCCAGAACTGCCATCCAGAGATAACGTCTGAGGTATGTAATGGATGAACCAAGTGCCTGCATAGGATTGGTTACTTCCTTACCTGCATTGCTCACGATAGGCTTAACCTCACGGTACGGAACACGGAACTCAATAGGTGCTTCCTCAGAGTTGTCCGTGTTGTAGACTCTCATGACAGCACCGTTTTCATCGGTGAAGTCAATGTCAGTGGTAAGACCTACACGGGCAAAGATTCTGATTGCAGGAGGTACAATATCCTCCAACTCAAAATACTTGAACTCCAAGTGCATATTCTTACCGGACTTCTTAACCTTCTGGTTAAGGAACTGCAATCTTGCCTTTGCAAGTTTCTGTCTCACGTTCATACCTTCATAAATGTTTGCCATTGTTATTGATCCTCCTTATTTTCTTCGGTTTCCCCGAACAGAATCTTCTTAACATCTTTTGCGAAAATAGCACCTGTCAGCGGAATGAGCAGTTTTCCCATCCCATCCAGTTTCGGATTACTCACCTGATCGTAAATAACCTGCTTTACTGCTGCGTCAAACTCTTCTGCTGTTACCATTTTTTTTGCTGAACTTTCCATGTTCTTGTCCTCCTTAATTGAACAACGCTAATGACTTTTTCTTTAGCGAATTTATTTTTCTGGTATTCTTCCGTGGTGCTTTCACACCTAAAAACTTCCGTATCTGTTCCTTTGCCAGTTTGACATACCATTCTCTGTCCACAACGTCTATGGACAACTCATTATTGTTATCTACTATGCAGTGATCTGGCAGACTGGGAACTTTTGCGTCCTTTCCGGTAGTGGCGTGAGTCTTATAAATCTTTCCATAACCTTTATTCTTGCAGGCGTACACACGATTGACCTTCTGTACCGGAACTTTCTCACCACCTATTAACTGGTAGCATCCAGAATATTTACCTCCGACTTTCGCTATCACCTGAAAATCAAGGATATTATTGCTTGCCGCAACGGTTTCTTCCGGTAGAGTCCCGTTCACAAAATACTCTTTCATTGCTGTAGCCACGATGCAGGCATTGTTATTGATATTCCAAGCACCGCCACTCATGTTGTCCCATGCAGGTAAGCCCATTGTCGTAAAGTCAATGTTTGCATTGGTTAAGATCCCTCTTACCAGATTGCCACCCTTGACCTTCGGTTTGCCGTCACCTACAGGTACTTCTACATAATTGTTTACATCTCTCTGGACAATCTTCTGAATGAAATCTTCTTCCAGTTCAAAGCCTGTTCTGTCCTGCCACTCCTGCGTGATCTCCTGCCATTTTGCTTCGTCAGACTTGTCAAAACTTACCATGATACCATCCGTGTTAAGCTGAATGATTTTCAAGGTAGGACACTCTGCTACAAGGTGCATTGACAGTTCCAGAAGAAGTAGCTGCCCGGTAATACACACTGAACGTCCCATGAGAGGATCATAAAGATCGTTATAGGAAATTCCGTTTTTACCATTAAGCATTGCACCGTAAGAGGTGTTTGCTACCAGTTTCAGGGCATTTGCAGTTTTCTTGTCCCCGGCTTTCTTCGCTTTCATTCTCTCTTCCAACATATCCACGAAAATCTGAGGTGACGGTATGTTCCTGCTACAGAATCCATACTGCTGTCCTGCCGAAAGAGGTATAGTCATGAGATGTGGATAGTAACTACCTACGTCCTTGTTTCGGATTGAACGGTTTTCCGTTGCTACCTCTACATAGTTCGGGATTGCTCCATGAATCCCTCCGTAGGCTATCGTGCAAACACAATCACCTATCCTAAATTCAATGCTTGCACCCTTGATCTTCCTGCCGTATTGATCGTAACCACCAAACAGGTCAATGTCCGGTACGTTCGGATCATGCAGGCGATCAAAGAAATCAAATATTTCCTGCGGAATATACTGCCGAAGCAGCTTATCCGGGTATTGGTAATTCCTTTCATCTGTCCAAGGTTTCTCCGGTTTCTCAGCTTGCAGGTACACGCTTGTCAGTTTGGCATTTGTCATGTACATTGCCTTACGGTCTGTCAGACCTCTCTTCGCTCCTACAGCAACTTTGTTATCCAGATATCCTTGTCTCAGTTTCCAGAGAATTTCTGTAGCATCTACGTCATATCGGCAGTAGTATTCAGTCCTTCTTCTCTCACTTTCCGTCAGAGGACGGTCAATGTTGAAGTCAACCCCTGTTTCCTCAATCGGTATTCCAAGGTGTGCTTCAATAGCTTTCAGTGAGATTCCATCCTGACAATCATCTCTCAGGTCAAAGCTGTCAAAGAATACTCTGTACTCTTTCAGTGATGGGATATCCCATCCACTTAACTCTTCCTGAATGATAAGATCATTGACTTTCTTTACCTCTTCCGGTGTGAAGCCACACATGACTGCCTTTAGTATGAAATTATCGTAGTGCTTATTGTTGAACCCGCCTAAGAACGGGTCACGTTCCATAAATGCTATTACAGCATCGTTGTCGTTCCAGATGGAGATGTGTTCGCCTGTGATAACATCTTTAAAATCAAAGAGCCAGTCATAAGCGAATACCTCACAGTCGAATATGTATGTTCCCTCAACCATGAGATCACCTACCTTAGAGCCTTTTGCACTTGCAGGAGTTCTTGTCGTGCCTGCACACATCTACGATGGATAGACTCTCTTGAATGTTCTGGTGGAATACATCCCCATTTATCGGGTTCGGCACTCAGACTTTCCTTGACTCCTTCCATCAGAAGAATGGCTGTATCAAGGTGTCTTGCACTTTCTTCACTAATCTTCATAAGGGTAATCTCCAAACCAATCATTTGCGTAGGAGAATAACACCATATAGATTTCACAGATTACACACACATAAGCAATCGGCTGATCCTTCCCTTCAAAGGTTCGTGCGATACGTCCAACACTCTGAACAATCACCGCATAGTCCTTCTGAGGGGTTGTCAGATATAACCTGTCCAACCGTGGGATATCAAGCCCCTCTTTTGCCAGTGAGTACGATGCAAACAAGTATCGTTTCTTGCCTGTCCTCATGTCCTCAATAGCCTGCTCACGCTCTGCTTTCTTCTTCTTAGTTGTCATGCTGCCATCAATTACAGCAGCTTGTGATTTCAAGTCCGGGGGTAGTCCTTCATACAAAAGTTTCAGATGATCCACTCTCTCGGAGAGGATCAGGTTGTAATGCTCCCGGTTTCCTATAAGGTCATTCATGATAAGCTGATTCCTGTCTGTATGAGAAGTAAGGTATGTAATCATCTTGCAATAGTTGATCGTTCCATCACTGTTCAGAAACGCAGAATCAAGTTTCACGCCTGTACCTTTCGGCTGTACATCTACCGTCATGACTCTGGACTTTACAGCTTCATCCGGGACTGTGTAGATAACGTGTCCCAACATAGCGTATGTAGCCTTTATCAGTCCGTCTGCCCTATGGACGGTTGCGGACAATCCATATTTATGTCTTGCCCTGAGTGTGTTCAGCACCTTACTGAACTGGGTTACTGCTGTAGGTGTCCCGGCTACCCGATGACATTCATCTACAATGATGCAGTCCCATGTGTCACGGTACTGATCCAAGTCAACCTTGCACATCGTTTGGATGGTTGCAAAGGTCATTGTCTCTCCGATATTGACTTTTCCTTCCGTGATAGTCCCCAGAAGTGACTTGTCAATATACTGTGCTGCCCTGTTCTTGCTCTGGGTCAGCAGGTCTTTTGTATGGGTAAGCCAAAGTGTTTTAAGCTGCATGGCACACGCAAGGGCTATGCCGATCTGCGTCTTACCTGACCCGGCAGGTGACTGTAAGATTCCGTAATGATTGATAATCATTGCCCCTACAGCTTCCTCCTGATAGTCATACAGCGGTACTTTCGCTCCCTTATAATCTACCTTTACCTGTTTGGCAAAGAGTTTCTTCACGTCCCCTTCCAGAAGCGGGAGGATTGATCGTAAGCACCCAAACGGGATGATTACTGAGTCACCGTCAACCTCATACATTACAAGGGTTCGGGGTGTATCTCCCAACCAGAGATTCATTCTGGCTTTCTTCTGATATTCCGGGTTCGGTATTTCTAAATGCTTTTTACACCAGTCAACCATGTCCGGTGAAGGGTTCGTGATTCGTAATCGTGATCCGATTTCCGTAATCATTCAAATTCCTCCACCCACTGTCGAAAAGTCTTGTACTGAGGAAATTCCTTTTCAGTGATTGTTCCCTCACCGTAAAGCTGTCTCAACATGAGTTCATCGAAGGACACCATGTAAATGCGTCCGTCTTTCAACTTCATAGCAAAGTAACAATGCTCATTCCCTGTCTGCTTCCACAGTGTCATTGCCCCTTCCTGATTACCTTCAATCCGGGATAATGGGAAGCGGTTGGTTTCACATTCCTTGCAGTCAATCAAGACCGGGATGCCATTCTTAACCGCAATCACATCTGCGGGCTGTCCTACCTGATTCTGTGCCATGTTGTGTGCCCAGAAACCATGTAAAGCAAGCAGTTCACAAAACTCTTCCTCAAAGTGGTTTCCATTTTTCTTGTTACTGTTGGTGGACATTACGCTTCCACCATTTGCACCTGACGGTGCAATTTAAGATTCTTCGGATTGAATACACAAGCCGGGGCAACCCCATTGCTGCCGCTCGCGCCGCTGTTGCCCAGAATACCCGCATAGCCCACACCGCGAACGAGGCCACTGTACCCGGTGTCTGTGATATACCAAGGTGTGCAAGTCCACATCCATTCAGGAAGCAGCGGAACGTGCTTACGGTACTTTCTGTATTCATCACAACTCAGGATGAAAACTCTATCTGTGACTGTGCCGTAACGGTCATCTCCGTTATCAGCTACCAAGTCAACCTCATGAGGAATAAGATTATCCTCACCCAACACAGGAAGCAGTTCATTGAGCAGCTTTCTACGCAGGCTTGACTTTGCGTAGTTGTTACAGCCGTCATCATCGAAGCTATACTCTTCGTTGTTCCAAGCAGATGCCATGATTGCCAGAACACCGCCATCCACGTTGTTGTCAAGGACGATCCATTCAAAACCCTTGAAGCCGAAACGCTCACCTGCACTTAATACACCAATGTTTTCTTTTTTCATGGTTAATTCCTCCATTCATAATCTTTGTGGTACTTTGCCTTGTACCATTCTTCAAACTCTTTCTTGTGTTCCGCTGACTGGAAGTAGTCTTTGACTCTCTCAATCAACTGGGAACACAAAGCACTTTCTTCCATCGTAGGAACTGCCATCATCACTCCTTAACAAGAACAGAACCTTCTTCGTACTTATCAAGAATGTCGTGAGACAATTCGATGATTGCATCTGCCTTACTGCCGCTTCGTGTCCCGGCAAGTACGGAACTCATTTCCGTCTTATCAGTAACGATCCCTCTAAGACCTAACTGATTGATAAGCCACACCTGAGTCAACTGGTGCTTTTTAAGTCGGCTACGAATGTTCTCACGTTCTGCCATGTCGTGTACCTCCTTTCGTTGATTTTGCTTATCAACTAAAGTTGACAAAATACTCTTCAAAAGTTATAATATGGGTGTCGAACCAATATAACCATTGAAAACCGTCAGGGGCAAAATTAAATCCCCGGAGGGCTTGTTTTCTTTACCCTATTTTGTAAACAACTCTTGTTGACAAGACTTATATTATCAAAGTCTATTTAGATTGTCAAGCGGTTTTTCAAATTTTATTTAGAAATTATCAGGAGGAATCTAAGTTGACTTTCTATGAACGTTTTGAACAACTTTGTAATGAAGCAGGATTTAAACCTCAATCTAAGGAAATGCAGCAAGTTACAGGCGTTTCTTCACCTGCTATTAGTAACTGGGGACTTAAAGGTGCTATCCCTAAAGGTGATGTAATCTGCCGTCTCGCAGAATATTTTCATGTATCTACTGACTATCTTCTCGGTCTAAGTAAAGTTAGATTTTCACAGGACGAACTTTCGGAAGAAGAATTGCTTTTACTCAACGCTTATAGAACTGCCAGTGTACAGGGACGATTTCATATTATCCAAGTCTGCATGAATGAAAAAGATGCAAAAGGGGAAACTATCATTGCAGGATAATAAGCATTGAAGAATGGAGGAAGAACCATGTACGAAGAGATTAAGACTGCTTGTCTATATCTACGATATTCAAGCAGCAACCAAACTGAACAGTCCATAGAAGGTCAGATGCACGTCTGCCAAGATTTCTGCAAGAGACACAATATCAGAATCGTAGAGATGTATATTGACCGTGCCACTTCTGCCAGTAAGGACATAGAGAAGAGAGTCCAGTTCTTGAAAATGATTAAGGACTCAGAGAAGGGGAACTTCGATGCAGTCATCGTCTACAAACTTGACCGCTTTGCCCGATCCCGGTATGACTCAGCCAATTATAAATACCGCTTGAAGAGAAACGGTGTGCAGCTTATCTCAGCCACAGAAAACATCAGCAACGATCCCGAAGGTATCATTCTGGAATCTGTACTTGAAGGTATGGCAGAGTTCTACAGTGCAGAACTCTCACAGAAAATCAACCGTGGCATGAGAGAATCAGCCATGAAGCATAACTCCATCGGAGGGGCTATCCCTCTGGGGTACAAGACGGTGGATAAGAAACTGGTGATTGATGAAACCACTGCTCCTATTGTCCGGGAAGCCTTTCAGATGTATGCAGACGGTGAGTCCGTAGCAGAGATATGCAGGACATTTAATAACCGTGGGTACAAGACTTCCAAGGGAACACGCTTCGGTAAGAGCAGTTTCACCAAGATTTTCCGTAATGAGAAATACATAGGGGTTTACAAGTACCATGACTACCGGGCAGAAGATGTTATCCCACCGATCATTGATAAGGACTTGTGGGACAGAGTACAGGTGAGAATCGGTAAGATAAAGAAAGCCCCTGCCAGAAATAAGGCAAGACATACTTACCTTCTGACAGGGAAACTATTTTGCGGACACTGTGGCAGTGCCATGAACGCTGACGGCAACTCACAGGGCTATTTGTATTATCGGTGCTATGGGAAAAAGAATCTGGATAAACAATGTAATAAGCGGAACATGGAAAAGAACCTGATTGAAAGACTGGTAGCACAGGACGCAATGTCATTCCTAACCGATGAATATATTGAGAAGATTGCTACCATTGCCTGTGATCGAAACAGGCAGGAAATTGAGAGTGATTCACCCATCCCTGTGATCCGTGACAGAATCAGGCAGGTTGACGTATCTCTGAACAATCTGCTGAAAGCTATTGAAACCGGGTCTGCCCCGGATATGCTTGTAAAGCGTATGGGAGAACTTGAAACTGAGAAGAAAGATATGGAAGTGCAGCTTAAAAAGGAAATGGCACACCAAGTCTATATTGAAAAAGAGCAAGTGATCTTCTGGTTAGAGAAGTTCCGTGAAGGAGATATCAATGACGAAGAGTTCTGCCAGACCGTAATTGATCTGTTCGTAAATTCTGTGACTGTATGGGATGAACCGGACGATAAGTTCAGGATCACCATAGCCTATAATCTCACCTCTATACCGCAAAAAACCTACCGCCTGTCGAAAGACGGTAGGTTATCGGATTACGCTTCCAATACTCCAGATTGGGAATCCCAGAAGGATCTCGTCATAAGAACTCATATCCATCTCTTTTTTCATAATCGCCGGCCTGTATTTC
>PPYF01525238.1_pt1 | contig 30090 bp, 19 predicted proteins | sample 1559871 | NCBI WGS metagenome assembly PPYF01 (sample SAMN08240021, study PRJNA423297) | Human gut metagenome, whole genome shotgun sequencing project.
CCATGACATAACCGAGTATTTTAGCAACTTTGTTCTTTTCATACATCGGATGCCGTTTGGCGGCGAGCCTTCCATGTTTGCGTAGTTCGTTGAGTATCATCATTCTGTTGATATACTAGAGGAATATTATTTGCTTTCTTCCGGCATGGTCATAATGACTTGAACTTCGTTGTTCTGTTTCAGCAGCTTGGCAAGGAAATCCTGGACTTCTTTGGCTGTGATGCTGTTGACCAACTTTTCATAGTCTTTTGTATTGTCGATACCGGTGTAGAAGAATTCGTCCAGATTATTGAGCCAGTAGCCGTTTTCTTTCTGAGCGTCTTTGTACTTCTTCAACATATATTCTTTAATCTTCTGCATGTGTTCGGCAGACGGGCCTTCTTTAGCCATCTTGTTCAACTGTTCCACCACAACGGCAGACAATTTTTCTGTCTTGGCAGGGTCAGTCTGGAATACAATCTGAAGAGCAAGTTCTTCTTTCGGATATTTGCTAAGACTTCCGCTACAGTTCACACCGTATGTACCACCTTCCTTTTCACGGATTTCTGCAGTGTAAACCATGTCTAAAGCCTGGTCGAGGAAGCTGAGCAGGATGTTGTTGCGCAAGTCATATTTGCAAGTGCCGCTGTAAAGGAACATGATGGTAGCCATCGGAGTTTCCTGTTTCTTGGCAAATTCATTCTTGTATTGTCCTTTGCGGATATCCATCTTGTTATCCTTGAAAGTCTCTTTACGGTTGATAGACGGCAGAGCGCCCAAGTATTTGGCAATCATCGGCTTCATCTGTTCCAGATTCACGTTTCCTACCAGGTAGAAAGTAAAGTCGCTTGCATCTTTGAAACGGTCTTTGTACATTTCAATGATACGGTCGTAGTTGATTTGGTCTACCATGTTTTCTCTCATCTTGATAGCACGCGGGTGGTTGCCGTACAAAGCACGTGTCACTGTATCGCTGAATGCAGTCATCGGGTTGGCATCCGCATTTTGAAGTTGTGCTTTCAAGCGGTTCTTGTAAGATTCGAATGCTTCGTTGTCCTTGCGCGGAGAAGTGAATGTCAGGTAAGTAAGTTGCATCATTGTTTCGAAATCTTTCGGAGAACAGCTACCGGAAATACTTTCGGTCGTATTGCCGATGCCTGAACCTACAGACGCACGTTTACCGGCAAGAGCCTTGCCCAGGTCTACTTTGCTGAAATTACCGATTCCACCTACCAGTGCTACACCGTTCAACTGGGAGATGTCAATGATTTCTTCGTTCGGGAATAGACTTGTACCACCGAAGCTTACACCTTTCATTATAATCTGGTCTGCTTTGAAATCTGTCGGCTTCACATATACTTTCACACCGTTGGAAAGTACCAGTTTCGTACTGCCGTAGATGTCTCCTGCTTTTTCGGATACAATTTTTCCACCTTTGATGTCTTCGGAGATAAGCGGTTCGTTAGAAACCTTGTCTTCATACGGTTTCAGGTCGAATGACTTCATCTCTTTCAGCAGGGCTGCTATTTCTTCCTTGGTAGGATATTTCACGCCTTCTTTTTCGGGGCCGGCAAGCAGAACCACTTGATTGTTGTCTGTGATTAACTGTTGCATAAGCTGGTTGATTGCATTTACCGGAATGTTCGGTGCCATCTGATTGACAAGCATATATTCGAATTCGATGCCCGGAATCGGCTCTTTGTCAAGGAAGTTATTCACGTATTCGTCAACGTATGCGCCGCTCTTTGTCTTTTCACGTTCGTTGTAAGCAGATTCTACAGCTTGTATATAGTTGGCACGTGCGCGGTCATATTCTGTGGCAGTGAATCCGAAGCGGCGTGCGCGTTCAGCTTCTTCCAATACGGTTTTCATTGCCAGGTCGATGCCGTCTATTTTGCTGCCTGCACTCAGGCTGAATGCTTCTTTGGTCTTGGCTAGGAAGAACTCACCGTATCCTACACCTGCACTGGTGAAAGGCGGGTTGGCTGTCTGGCGAATTTCGTTCAGACGGTTGTTCAGCATGTTCATAGCCATGCTAAGCATGTATTGGGTAGCATAATAGGCGATGGTATTCTTCATGGAATCCGGCGTAGCGTCTTGCTTGAAGAAGATGTTTACTGAAGGATTCTTTACTTCTTTGTCGGTACCGATATAGATAAGCGGCTCCTGATTGTCCGCTACCGGATAGTAGATACGTTCGGCAGGGTTTACCGGAGCTTTCACGTCGGCAAAAACCTTTTTTAGTTTCGCTTCTATCTCGTCTACATTGATGTCACCCACAATGATAATTCCTTGCAGGTCTGTACGATACCATTTTGCATAGTAATCGCGGATATCCTGGTAAGGGAAGTTGTTGATGACGTCGATGCTTCCGATAGGCATACAGTCGGAATATTTGGAATTGGGGTACAGGGTGGGCTGCGCGTCTGTCATGATGCGGAGCATACCGCTGTTGCGGCTTCTCCATTCTTCGCGGATGACGCCACGTTCTTTGTCGATTTCCTTGTCGGCAAGGTTGATGGCATTCGACCAGTCATGAAGGATAAGCAGGCAGGAGTCTACGACGTTGACATTCTCTGTCGGTACGTTGCTGATATTATAGACAGTCTGCTCGACACCGGTATATGCATTCAGGTTCGTTCCGAACTTGATACCTTTGGTTTCACACCAAGGTACGATGCCTAGTCCGGTTTCGTCACCCGGGAAATTCTTAGTTCCGTTGAAAGCCATATGCTCCAGGAAGTGAGCCAGACCACGTTGTTGCGGTTCTTCGAGGATAGAGCCTACTTTCTGGGCGATGTAGAATTCTACACGCTTCTCGGGGAGTGCGTTGTGTCGAATGTAATAAGTAAGTCCGTTGTCCAACTTTCCGATACGGACATTCTTGTCCACAGGCAGTTGTTGCATGGGTTGTGCAAGGACGGACTGGAAATTGCAGCATATGATAAGGACTGCAATAAATAATCCACGTAATAAATGTTTCATGTTCTATTTAATTTAAATAAATGTTTCTGAGTAATTTGTCGTTGTATTTGGTTGCAAATCACAAATAGACAGGAAAAAACGTTATTTTATAGCTTCACGTATGCGTACTAACTTAGTAAGCAGGTCTTCCAATAGATCTAATTTGAGCATATTGGCACCATCGCTCTTAGCTACGGCAGGATTTTCATGTGTCTCGATAAAGATTCCGTCAACGCCTACGGCTATACCTGCCTTGGCCACTGTTTCTATCAATTGCGGCATTCCACCGGTCACTCCGCTGGTTTGGTTGGGTTGCTGTAATGAATGGGTGACGTCCAAAATAACGGGATAGCCGAATGTCTGCATTTCGGGGATACCGCGATAGTCGACTACTAAATCCTGATAACCGAAAGTTGTTCCGCGTTCGGTCAGCATCACCTGTTTATTTCCGGCTTCCACCACTTTGTCGGCAGCAAACTGCATCGCCAGCGGGGAGAGGAATTGGCCTTTCTTGATGTTAATCGTCTTTCCGGTCTTGGCGGCTGCAACCAATAAATCTGTTTGGCGGCAAAGGAAAGCCGGAATCTGAAGAATATCCACATATTCGGCTGCCATTTCAGCTTCTTCCGCACTGTGAATATCGGATACGGTAGGAACTCCGAAGGTATCGCGTACCTTTTGCAGTACTTTCAGTGCTTTCTCATCGCCGATACCTGTAAACGAATCCAGGCGCGAACGGTTTGCTTTGCGGTAAGACCCTTTGAATACATAAGGAATCTGTAATGCTTCGGTGATTTTCACCACTCGTTCGGCAATGCGCATTGCCATCTCTTCGCCTTCTATCACACATGGGCCGGCCAACAGAAAGAAGTTATCGGCAGGATTGTTTTTAAGTTCTATCATTTTTTGATACTATTATAAGTTTATTTCTTAGGCACGGATTACGCGGATAGATTACACAGTTCTTGCAGATTCTGATTTACAGGAAACCGTGCAATCCGCGTAATCCGTGCCTGAATTTATTAATTCGGAATAATAAGTGTCGTCTTTTCAGGAAGTATTCCCACCTCTAAAGGAAAATGCTTAGGCAATAAACGTCCGTCCAAATCCACAGACGCGTTTTGTGCCCGGAGTACTTTCACTTTTTTCGTCCGGTAGCTTTTCACTACTTTGTGGTTTAGGATTCTTCCTTGAATCAACATCCACAGACCGGAAATGATTTGCAGGAATTCGGGGCGGTAGATTACGGATACGTCGAGCCATCCGTTGTAAGGAACGGCACTCGGAGTCTGTCCCCAGCCCCAGGCACTGCCCACGCATACCGTCATGATACGTCCGCGGATATGTTCGTCATTGATTCGTAGGTGCATCCTGTATAGTTTCCGCTCGAATATAAGTGAGAACAGGGCGGCAACATACGACAGGAATTTCACTCCCCAAAAACGTTTGGTCTGATCGGTGATTTTCACGATTCGCGCACCCAGTCCGATATTGACGGCATTGAGGAAGTAACGACGTTGATGCTCTTTTCCATCATAGAAATTACAGTATCCTACATCTATCTTCTTCAACCGATGGTTGATGATACAGTCTACCGCGGGTTTATATTCAGTGCTGAGTCCCCAATACCTGGCGAAGTCGTTCCCGATGCCGTTCGGGATAAAACCGAGAGCGATATCATTCTTGTCTTCGGCATCGGATAGCATAATACCGTTGATGGCATCGTTCAAAGCCCCATCACCGCCCACAACGACAATCGTTCGATAGCCATTGTTTGCTAAAATCTTGGCGAGACGTTCTACTGAACCGAAACCTTCGGATTGCACATAGTCATAGTCAACACCTTTGCTGTCCATGTACTCCTTGATTTCTTTCCAGCGCTTCTTTACCTTTCGGGTACCAGCTTTCGGGTTATAAATCACACCCCATTTCTTCGGTTCTACACTCATATCCGTATTTCTATCCTACTGTATTTAAAATCTCACTATAAATAACTGCCAAAGATACTAAATCCCTTCCAGTTTTTCTTTTACAAAGGCTATCTTTTCTTCCATCGGCAGTTCGGCACTCACCCAATGGATGGTAAATCCTCTTCTTTCCATACCGCGGAACCAGGTCATTTGCCGTTTGGCAAACTGATGGATGGCTGTTTCCAAACCGCTGAACATCTCTTCATAAGTCAATTGCCCTATGACATAGAGAGTCAGATATTTGTATTCCAGTCCGTAGTATATCAAATCATCCGGCGCGATACCTTGTTCAATCAATCGCCGCACTTCGTCCACCATGCCTTCATCCAAGCGTTGCTTCAGCCGCCGGGTAATCTTTTCACGACGCAATTCCCGGTCAATATCTACACCGATAATAAGGCTGTTCAACTCCGGAAACTCCCGTTGGGGCACCGGATTGGCAGCATAATATTCCTCAATCTCTATGGCACGGATAGCACGTTTCACAGTATCTACGTCAGTAGAGTTGTGCAAGGTTTTATATTGACTCAATATTTCCGTCAATTCTTCGAGCGAATGATTCGCCAAACGAACCCGTAATTCCGGATTCTCCGGCACAGGCATGAGCTTGTATCCTTTCAGAACGGATTCAAGATACATGCCTGTCCCTCCACATAAAACGGGGAGACAGCCTTTTTGTTTGATTGATTCGTAAGAAATCAGGAAATCACGCTGATATTCAAATACATTGTATTTATATCCGGGCTCGGCAATATCAATCAGATGATAAGGGATTGTGTGCCCGTTTACCGTATAATCAGCCAGGTCTTTTCCTGTGCCGAGGTCCATTCCCCTATATATCTGACGGGAATCGGCACTGATAATTTCCGTGTTGAGTTCATAGGCCAAAGCAGCGGCAAAGGGAGTTTTACCCGAGGCTGTGGGCCCTAATATGGTGATTAAATCATAGCTCGGCATAGTTTTATTTTTTTCTGCATTTGCAAAATTACGAAATAATTTTCACCTGCTTGACATTCAGTTGCTTTTTTTGGCTGAAATGCTAAACTCATATCTTTGCTGTGCTTTTCTCTATCTGATAGCAGCGTCAATCGTTTAATTTCTTTCGGTATATTATTTCCCTTTCATATTTTTGCTATAAAAGTTGATGAATAGGCAGATATCGGGTGAAGGATGGCCCTTTCACCTGACTTTCATCATTGTATATAACCTTCGCTTGGTGGAATCTAAAGCTATGCTTTAGGGGATGTAAAGCATAGCTTTAGCATACATAAAGCGGTGCTTTATAAAAGTCTGAGTGTTTGTCTCGATCATTTGGCGTCTTTGAAACAAACATTGGGATGTTTGTTTCAATTATAAGGAAGAAAAATATATGAGGCTATCTAAAAAGTCAGCTCCCCTTGCTTTTTTTACTTACTGTTTATAAATCTACAAAGGAATATCATTCAATAAACTTGGGATTATTACTTTTTCAATCAAGGAATAAGGGTAATTTTATGTCTTTTACTTTTAAACGGAAAAGCCTACATCTTAATATTATTAATGCGAATCAGTATTCGATTCGCATTAATAATATTAAGATGTAGTCATTTACCACTCTATGGCAAACTCTTCGTCATCAATCAGCGTATTGATATTGCGTTGCATGGTCATGCTTCCTTCAACTCTGTAATGCGCTGTGTATCCCTGAGTTTCCCATGGGTCTACAAATATATAATTAAGGTCTCTTATCGTAACGGTTCTGCGCATCAAGGCAGGACGTGAGGCATCCATCATTTCAGAAATCTCATACGTTGCTTGCTTCTTCGATTCAAATTTGATGTTTGGATTTTCTGCCCTCAACTCTACTATACCTTTCATCTTGTCATCCGGGTCCTGATTAAATGTTGCATAAATCTTGAATTCTTTGCGGTCGGTTCTTTTTTCTTTTATAGCACCCGCATAGAAGAATATGGTATTCTCGTCAACCACATACGCTTCACGAGTATCAACTACAAGTGGTTTATTGGTATCTTCAGGAAAAACATTCAAAGCCGTGGTTCCATAGCTTCCCGAGAAATCATTGAAAGGAGTTATCCATAGTAGAGCATTATTAAAATTTTTTCGGGGATGAGAGGTATAATTATAAGATGGTTCGTCCTTAATGATAAGGGGCAAAATCCACTTCTCCGACAAATCAAGCCCGTTAAAGTTAAAATTGATATCCATTAGAGCCTGACATTCGCCAGCTGGAATACGTACGTCATAGTTCGGAATAGAATAAAAATCTTCAGGTAATTGTTTGTAGTACAAATCTTTTCGCTCATAATAATGTTCATAGTTGTAGATGTCGAGTGTATCATTATCTATACCTACGTGCACATCGATGTCTTTATTATTCATCGTGGAACCGGCCACTATAAGAGGAAGACGATAGGGAGAAGGTTTTTCCTTTCTATACTTCAAACGGATACGAGATACGGTAGATGTAGGAGCTTTGAACGAAACATAGTGCTCATATTGCTCATCTGAATAAAATTCGCTGCAAGAACTCAGTATTACAAGTAATGTAACCAAAAGCAAAGAGATATTTTTTTTCTTCATAATCGTTGTTTTTAATAGTAATTACTTTTCACTCTGCCAACCCGGGTTCTGAGTCAATCTCACATTCTTTTCCAACTCAGAACGGTCGATAGGCCAAAAATAAGTTTTCTCGGCAAAACAGGTCAAAACATCAGAAACAGGAACTGGCTTATAGAACAAGTCGCGTTCTCCTTCTGTCATAAAGACATTACATCCGTACATAGGCAGGGATTCTTCATCTTTAGCATCTTTCCAACGTCTCAAGTCAAAATAGCGTTGTCCCTCAGCCATAAGTTCAATCTGACGTTCGCGTTTGATTTTCTTACGGAACAGTTCCTTATCGCCATACTCTTCTGGTGTAAAATCAGGTATTCCGGCGCGGATTCTTACAGGCTGCACCCCTTTCTTCAGTTCATCCTCATTACGTGAGATGCTGTGAGTACCAGAGTTGTCCCAAGTCTCAATCTGGTATGAACCGTCAAGTTCATTCAATGCTTCGGCGTACATCAACAAGATATCGGCATATCTTATCAGAGGATCCGCCTTTTTTGAGATATGAGAAAATTCACCATTTATGTTTTTGTCATCATTGGTATCTGTTGGACGTACATACTTCATCAACCCTATGCCGGTTTGAAGCCAGTTTTGGGTATTGGACATACCTTCCGTCTCGCCCCGATAATACCAGCTTCTATAAGGGCCTCTATCACTGCTTTGTGTTGCATTCGTCAGCCACCAGGTTACTCCGTTGTATGCCACCGATGCATAGAATCGGGGTTCTCTATTGGCATATTGAAGCGATACATCTTCTTCTAGAGGCTTATAAAGTCCTTTGCTCACATCACTTGCAGTGACAAAGCCGGTAACTCTTTGTAAAGAACCGTCTCCGCGACCTATTTCAATATCTTTGCCCGGAATGTCTTTGCCATCTTTCATATAATAGGCATCACATTGTTTCTGCGTCACACAAGTTGTATTGTTTCCTTTGGCTTTACTAACCGGAAGTTGATAAAAGACCATATAATTCACTCCATAACTGCCCTGATTGTTTCCTCGTGTAAATATCAATTCGGGGTTTTCTACAGTTGACAACTCACCATTAAAGACCGAACGGTATGATTCAAACGGGTCTATGTCTTTATATCCGTTGGGCCAGGATTTTGTTGAAAAATTGTCGTCGTCATACGGTGGCAGTGTAACTGGATAACCGTCAAATCCTTCAGTACGTTTATAGGCTACATACAGCTTATAGGTGTTAAGGTCAATCACGTCTTTTGCTGCAGCAGCCGCCTTTGCCCATTTCTTTTCATCATAGGCAGCAGCAAGAAGTCGGTTGCCTTTGTCATCCACCAACTTTTCGGCATATCCATCGGTGTTGCCGTTCATCAGCGGACTGGCTGTATATAGCAGGGCTTTAGCGCGTACCGCCAAAGCAGCACCTCTTGTGGGACGTGACACAGACATCAATTCACGTTTCAAAGGAAGATCCTTTGCAGCCAAGGCCATTTCCGAAGCTATGTAATCGGCACATTCATCGTAAGTGCTGCGAGGTATTGAAAGAGCTTCATAACTGTCTGTGTAATCCTGCCCCTCTTCAGGTACAATGGGAATAGGACCGTATTTTTGCAACAGTTTCCAATAATAATAAGCACGTACAAAGCGAGCCTGAGCCTTATAATCTGCACGTTCCTCCGAGGTCAGTTCATTGCACATATCCACATTCTGGATAAAGACAGCGGCTTGACGTATCCCTTGATAACTGTATTTCCAGGTATATGGCCATTGCTCTTCACCATAAGTCGCTTCTTTAAAGCTTTTGTAAATAGGATTATAGATATCATCACTGAAATTAAACGGATTTGAGCCGGTGATGCTGATATCGGCAAATTCACTGTTTGTCAAGTAACTGTATGCATTGGCAAGCCATTGTTCTGTATAGGTTTCATCTGTAAAGACCTCTTCCAGTGACATTCTGTCTTTGGTATCGGTATTAACATCAAGATAATTACATGAAGCCATACTCAAGCCTGTCGCAATCAATAATATATTTCTTATAAATTTCATATTTGTAAGTGTTTTTTTTATAAACTAATATTCAGACCAAATGTAACAGATTTGGTAATAGGATAGAAGCTGCCGTCGTTGCTTCTTGGTTCTGGATCCCACAATTTAAACTTAGAGAAAGTCAACAAGTTCGTTCCGGTAAAGAATAACCTTATTTTACTAAAGCGTATCTTGCTTACTATATTTTTGGGTAAAGTGTATCCTATTTCTACTGTCTTAAGACGAAGATAAGAACCGTTTCTCAACCAATGTGTAGAATACTGGTTGTTGTTTACATTGTTTTCTCCTCCATATTTAAGTCTCGGATATATGGCATTCGGATTTTCGGTTGCTGGGTCGCCCGAAATATCTCTTGAAATCCAGCGGCTCGAATTGGCAACATCCGTGGATACATTTCCCCAGGTTCCGCGGCTGAAAGGATGTACCAATACACCATTGATGAAAAAGGAAGATTTACCAGTTCCTTGGAAATGGACGCTTGTGTCAAACCCTTTCCAATTTGCAGAAATTCCCATACCATAAACGAAACTCGGTCTGTTGGTGTTTCCTACAGCCACACGGTCATTATTGTTTATCACTCCGTCTCCGTTCACATCCTTATATTTGATATCGCCTGGTTCAACACTTCCCCAAGTGTTCTGTGTAGGACTGTTTCTTATATCGTCCCAGTCTTTGAACAATCCGAGTGCAATCAATCCTCTTGACTGGCTTACACTGAAACCAGTTTCATACAAATAAGGATAAAGCTTATGACCTTCATCTTTTTCAAGAATTTCATTATCACTATAAGTAGCATTACCTCTAATAATAAGCCCCACGTTTCCGATGTTCTGTCTGAATGAAAAGTTGCCGTCCCAGCCTCTGTTAACTACGCTTCCTACATTGGCATAAGGCTTGTCACCGTCATAAAGTCCCACTGTAAGAGGCAATGAACCTCTTGACATGAAAATGCCAGTTCTTTTTTCATTGAAGTAATCTACAGTAAGGGAAAAACGTTCGTTGAACAATACGAGGTCCAAACCAATGTCATGCTTCTTGGCTATTTCCCAGCTTATACCGTTTGAGGCCACATTGGTATAAGTAAGCCCGGTATAACTTTGGTTAAAGCCAAAATCGGCCCATTGATAACTCTTGAAACTTCCGATGGTGTACATATAAGGGAAACGTACCGACACATTGTCATTACCTACTTTCCCCCAAGAATAACGCACCTTAAACATATTCAGCCATTTGAAATTATTCTGTATAAACGGTTCTTCCGCTATATTCCATGCTGTAGAGAAAGCAGGGAAAAAACCAAACTGGTTGCCTACTGCAAAGTTCTCGGACCCCGTATAACCGAAATTGAAGTTAACAAAATAACGATATTTCCAGTTATAGGTGAAGCGTCCTGAAAAACCCTGATGACGAACCGGAACACTATTTTTCAAGTCTTCACCCAGATTATAAGTACGTATCTTTGAATCCTGATTATACTTCAATACAGAACCTACGTGATGGTCTTTGTTGAAAGCACGGTTATAATGCAACTCTGCCTCAAAGAATTCATGGCGGTCGCCACTACCTCCTGCACTTTGTGTCATCTTTTGCTCTTCATTCAGTCGCTGGAAGACCAAATTACCTTCACTATCTCTGAAGCGTTCAGCTTTCCATCTTTCCGGCGCTTTCAACTTGTTTATATAATTCGAGTTATTTGTATCATAACCAAAACGTCCGATAAATTTTAATCCTTCGGTTATGAAATCAAGTTTCTGATTTAAGGTCACGTTGGTCTGTATCTGATTAGTCCAGCTCTGCCTGTAACCGGTCTGTGTAGACGCAATCCAAGGATTGTCGCGATAACTTTCGTTATATTCTGATACCGGGAAATAACCATTCGAGTAAACTTTAGGAATGGACACCGGAGTCTGCCCCATAAGGCTGTTCCATACCAGAGACGAACCTCGTCCGGTATCATTTACCTTTTTCAACATTCCGGATATGCCGACACTCAATAAAGTAGATTTAGTAATGTCTATATCCGCATTCATACGGTAATTCCATCTGCGGGCATTAGCATTGGTATTATATTGCTTTTCTATTTCTTTATCTGTTTTGTACATTCCTTCTTCTTCCACATAACTCGCAGATACAAAGTAACGTGTGCTTGTGCTACCACCGGTGATGTTGAGTGAAGCTTTGTACGTCATGGCTCCTTTTTTCAAAATCTCATCCATCCAGTTTACGTTAGGTAGCAAATCAGGATCAAGCCCGTGTTCCAATATATACAGTTCATCAGGCTGATAAATCGGTTCCTCGTTTCTTGTGATTCTTGCTTCATTTATCAAAGATGCGTAAGTGGGACCATCTACAAATTTCGGTGTTATGGTTCTGGTATTATAAGAAGTTTCCGCCTTGGCAGATATGGTAATTTTACTAGGCTTACCATGTTTGGTAGTTATTAATACTACACCGTTTGCACCCCGGGCACCATAAATGGCTGTTTCAGAAGCATCTTTCAATACTTGGAACGACTCAATATCTTCAATACTGAGATCGTCCATGTCTCTTTCAAAACCATCAACAAGTACGAGAGCACTTGTTTTGGCACCAAAAGTAGAAATACCACGAATCCAGAATTCGGAAGTATTTTGTCCCGGTGCTCCACTGATTTGCATGGACAATACTCCAGGAACGTTTCCTGCCAAAGTGTTGATAAGATTTCCTGAAGGAGAGACATTCAGGTCTGCTATATTAGCAGAAGAAACTGCTCCTGTAACCGTTATCTTTTTCTGTTCTCCTGTTCCGGTAATCACAACTTCATCCAATACACTGGATTTTGACTCTTGCATTATCACATTCAAATTCTTTTTGTCTTTTACAAGTATCTCCTGACTTTCGAAACCAATGTACGAAACGATAAGACGCTGATACAGTTCTACCTTTATCTTGAATTTTCCGTGAACATTGGTAATTACACCAAGTCCTGGCACGTTCTTTACTATAATATTAGCACCTATAAGAGGTTCTTTATTTGAATCGAGTACAACACCTGATACTTCTATTTCTTTTACGTCTGCCCGATTTTGTGCCGTTGCCTGAGACATCAGTATAAACATGCAAAAGAAAATAATAATGTTTTTCATTCGGGGTAATATTTTAAGATTAAAAAATTATTCATCTGTCGCTATATTTCTAATTCTATAGTTTTCGATATCACCAATGTAAAATATCTTATTTACTTCATCATAGTGTATTCCGAAAGGATAATTAAAGCGCGCCTCTTGCCTTAAATCACCATCTACATAACCGTTAGGGTTATTGTTAACCCCCTGACTGCCACGACCGGCGTATGTGTGTACAAATCCTTCGGGAGTTACATAACGAATACAGTGTATCGAAGAGTCTGTGAAATAAAAATCGTAAATATCATATTTGCCCTCTTTTATATATTGCTCGTTCTTTATGAATACGCCTTGTGCCGGATTACCTAACTTGGCATTTGTTCCTTGACCGTCAAGCCATCCTTCCTGTTTTTGTTGACCACATAATATACTGGCGGTTAAAAGCGTTTTGTTTTTCCAGTCATAGGGTATTTTCAATATTGTCTTCCATTGGGAGAATGAAATATAAGCGTAATTGCCTGACGGATGCATAAAGATAAAAAACATCGGTTCGCCATCTCCTAAGGCATATAAAACCTTTTCTTCTTTTGTTTGCATATCAAAACGGATAAGCTCTCCGGTCTTTCTCTTTACATAATATAACTCCCCGTTGGGATGTACCGCAACAGAAACGATTTTTCTTCCGATAACAAGAGGTTGCGGTTTCTTAAAACCGTTCGCTCTAGTAGTATAAGAGATACCTATGGCGTTTTCAGTATCCTGCTGATTTGTAATCAACATAGTGTCACCACTTAAAGTGAAATCTATGGTACGAATACTTTCCCAGTTACCCTGTCCTTTGGTCAATAATGTTGAGACTTCCTTCTTTTTTAAATCCAGTACCCTGATACTTGTCCCGCCATATCTGTTTCCATCGACCACATAAAGTACGTTTGGGTCTTTCGGGTCAACGGTCATATATCCCGGACCGGAAAAACCGGCCTCTTTAAATGAACCATCCTGAACCTTTACTTTACCCGTTTCATCCACATAGCCGGCTACGGTTCCGACAATCGTTTTGGAAACATAATTGAATTTCTCTGCCGCAGTAATGGATTCCTGCCCTTTTATGCTTACTTCAATAGTTCCTTCTGAGGCTTTGAAAGGAACCATACAATATATAATATTTCCATTACTACCTATAACCTTGGCTGGTAAACCGCCAATTTTTACCTTTATATCATCTGTATCGCTTCCAAAGTTACTCCCTTGGATATACAATCTTGTGCGAGCTCCTCCTTCCGTAGGTTCAAAACCTGTAATTTGAACCGGTTTTGAAGGATCGTGAATTGCACCAGTTGTAGTAGCTTCATCTTTACAACCAATAATCAATAAAGAAATTAGGAAAAAAAATAATGTATTTCTCATAAAGCTTAAATATTACATGAGTTCGTGATAATTTCAAAATAGAATAAGCCGATTTTTCGGATTAAAAGAACTGATTTTTTCTCTGTTTTACATATTACTTCAATACTCAACTTTATAGTCTTTTCTGCTTGGTTTACCGCCCCAGATCTTACAAGAAGTCCATTCTTCAAAACTATTTGTCCAAAAATAATCATCTGCCGGAAGTCCCAGTGCCAAAAAACCAAGTGTTGCCATATACAAACTACCGGTAGTAGTATAATAATCAGCCAATTCAGATTGATGACCATTAAATCCCAGTACCAACCAGCCGTTTTTGTCGAAATTTTGATTACCGTCATACATATTCACAAATACAGCAGTGAGCGCACAACGTACCTGTGCAGGATGTATGTAAGAAGGCAGTACTTTCATCAATGCTACTTGTGATAAACTTTGAAATGCCCCTGTACGATAAGTAGCCGAACGTCCAAAAGCCGGAAAAACTCCATCAGGCATTATCATGCGCTCGGAAAAATCAGAATGGCGTATCATCCTTTTAACAGCTGTATTATACTGCCTTTCCGAGACTAAATTCTTTTCCTTTAATACCTGATAAATGTCTACCAGCATGGGATGAATAACATAATCATTATAATAATCCATAGAGAAACTTGGTCCGTCACTATACCAGCCGTCACCCACATACCATTCTTCTATTTTTTTACAAGCTAAGAATACTTTAGCTTGATCAACTTGTTCACCGACTTTCAGCAAAAAAGTTTCTATAATAGCCGCAAATAACAAATGATTATTATACACGGGTTTATTTCGACGGAGTGACTTAAATGCGGTCACATATCTTTGTTTGGTGAGCGTATCCAGTGGCTCCCATAAAGCCTTGGGAGCACGTAGAAAGGCTTGTGCTAAATAAGCTGCATCTACAGTGGGCTGGTAATTGCGAGTAAAGTTCAGACAATCGGGAGATTCGGGAGAAACGCCATTTTTCAGTCCTTTAAGTACTGAAGTCCTGATGCTTTTTCTTAGTTTACCCTCTTCTGTATTGTTATCAGGTAAAGCCAACCAAGGAGCAATGCCGGCAAGTGTTCTTCCTACAGCCTCTAAGTAGGTAACGTCACGTGGATTACCATAGAAATTTTTTCCGGTCTCTACGGGCATGTTGGTTTTCAATGTTCCCTTGGCTAAATTGTCAATGACTGGTGAGGCTATGCGACATAAATACTTTACCCATAACTCGCGGTCTTGTGCGCCTGTGCGCTTTGAAGCTACCATAGAGTTGAAGGAACAAATGCAAAATAGTATAAAAAGAATTTTACGCTTCATAATTATAATATCGGTTTATTGTTTATCATTCGATTGTAACGTAAAAGAGCCTCTAAAAAATAATAGTCCGCATAAATTAATGGCACGTCTACTTCTGAATCGTGAGGAATAGCTCCCGTGCTGTGTTTTAAAATAAAGTTTCCGTTTTTACCTTCTTCTGCACGATATTCAGGACTCGATAATGAGGTAAGTATTTGTAGTGCTGTTTCTATATAAACTTTCTTCTTGTCACCCTTTACATAAGAGGATAATTCTAACAAAGCAGAAGTGGTAACAGAAGCAGCAGAGGCGTCACGATAGTTTTGTATATATTTATTGGTCTTAGAGAACTTGCCTGGGATGACCCCCGGTCTATGCGCATCAAAATCCCACCAAGGAATTTTATCAGACGGAAGATTCGGGTGATTGATGTAATAATCCGCCATACGCTGGGCTGTTTTCAAGAAACGCGGATCCTTTGTTTCACGATAACATAATGTAAAGCCATATATTCCCCAACCTTGTCCGCGAGACCACGTAGACTCGTTGGAGTATCCTTGTGATGTTTCACCTTTAATAAAATTCCCGGTCTCAGGGTCATAGCATGCCAGATGATAGCTGCTACCGTCTTTTCTTATTTGATATTTCATGGTCTTTTCCGCATGCGATATCGCTATGTTTCTGAATGAAGGGTCACCGGTTGCTTTTGAAGCCCAGAACAGCAATTCCAAGTTCATCATATTATCTATGATAACAGGATATTTAAAAACGTGTTTGTTTTCCCATGAACGCCATGAGTCCCAGGACTTGATTGTACCTACTTGAGGATTAAAGCGTGTAGCCAAAGAGTGTGCGGATTGTATAAGTATATCCTTGTATTTTTCATTCTGCGTAAGGCGATAAGCATTACCGAAGCTACAATACATCATGAAACCTATATCATGATTACCCTTGAATGTTTTAATCGGTTCAAGCTTTTCTGTCCATTTCTTAGCAAAGTTTTCAAAAGCTTTATCACCTGTATATTCGTTTATATACCATAATATTCCAGGAAAGAATCCGGAAGTCCACCAATAGATGTTCCGACATGAAGTGTCTCCTCTACCGTTTATGGAGTGCGGCATTTTAGCTTCTCCTTGCGGTATGTTTTCAAGCATGTGTGTCATTTGCCTTTTGGCAAAATCAAAGTTATCACTTACTAATTTGTTTCCGTTATTCTGTGCCAAGGCACTACTTGAACATACTAAAACTGTGATAAAGCCCAATAATAGCGGCTTAATTTTTTTCAAATAAGGAAAATGTTTCTGTACTTTATTCTTCATAATTTGGTAAATATAGATTTAGTTATAATGGCTAAAACGATTCTTTGCGAAGGCAAAAATAGAAATAGCGTTTTCTATAACTGTACCAAAATGTCCGAACAAAGTATCCAAAAAATATGAGTGTCTATTTTAACGTTCTATGAATTAGAACGTTTTAGACTATCCCAGGTCTTGTTTCCTATATTGTAGCGGAGAAATTCCAAAATGATTCTTAAAGCATTTACAAAAATAGCGTCCTGAACTAAAGCCCAAATATGCAGCAATATCATCCATGCGAAGTGTCGGGTTCTTTATCAGCAATGCAGTAGCTTTATTAAGTCTACATTCCAAAATGAAATTGGCAGGGGTTGTACCTGTAATGTCTTTTATCTTTTCAAAAAAAGCACTACGTCCCATACATACCTCTGATGCAAGTTGCTCTATATTAAAATCAGGATTCTCGATATTTTTTTCTACTATTTCTTTTATTTTATCAAGTAGTTTTTTGTCATTTTCATTTTGAACCACTCCTGAAACATTTGTAGATTGGCTGTTATCAATATTTGTATGATGAAGCAATTCTCTGTTACGGAGTATGTTATTAATTTTAATCAGTAGAATTTTAGCATTAAAAGATTTGGTAATATAATCATCTGCCCCCGACATTAATCCCTCCACTTGTTGTTCGGGGGATATTCTTGCGGTCAGCAGAACAACCGGAATGTGACATGTGTGAATATTATTCTTTATTCTTCTGCACATTTCATTTCCACTTATACCGGGCATCATTACATCGCTTAATACAATATCCGGTTGTTCCTTTATTGTAATTCTCAAGCCATCGTCCCCATTTGTTGCTTTGTATACCTGATAAAGCGGAGAAAATATCTCCGCAAGCAAATTCAGGAGTTCTATATTATCTTCAACAATAAGTATTCGTCTGACGTCGGCTTCATCAGAATCATTTTTATGATAGACTATCTCATTATTCTCTCTCAGTGTTTCCATAAAATCAGTGTCCGGTATTGAATTCTGCACAATAGACCTGCTTTCTCTTATATCATGCTGTATGTCTACAAGCGGGGCATTTATAAAATGTTCATTACCGGTTTTCAGCATGACGCTGAATATACTACCATACCCAGGTTTGCTTTCCACTGTAATTTTACCATGATGCAGATTGATAATCTCCTTGCATAAAGCTAACCCTATGCCCGAACTGAATGTGTAGAATTTACCTTCAGATTGATAATAACGTTCAAATATCCTATCAATATCTCCCGCTTCGATTCCTATGCCATTATCTATTAATCGTATGATAAACATCTCATTGTTTTCGATTAAAGAAAGTTCAACGATCCCATTGTCGTTGGTAAACTTTAAGGCATTAGAAATCAGATTCGAGAACACTTTTCTTAATTGTACACTGTCAAACCAGCAAAATGCCGATTCGCAGCTTGTTGTAAACAGGTATTTGATGTTATGTGCCTCTGCCTGTTCTTTAAATGACAAATACACTTCATCTAAGAAAGGAATAAGATTTTTTTCTTGGACAGATAAACGCATTTGTTTTTGATCTAGCTTATGAAAATCAAGCAATTCGCTAATCTGGTTCCGCATATCAGATGCATGTTTGTGTAATTTTAATATTTTATCATAAACAGGTTTGGAAATATCCTTGCTGTTACTCAAGAGTAGTTCAATCTGAGTGGTTATTAAAGTAAGCGGAGTACGAAGTTCATGGCTTACATTGGTAAAAAAGTCAAGTTTAAACCGATTGATTTTCTCTATATTTTCTTTTTCTCTTTTTTCATTATCCAATAAGAGTCTAAATTTGAAAGATGTTATCTTTTCCTTTGCTATAATGAATAGTATTGATAAAACTATTATAAAATAAATCAACCATGCCCACCAAGTGTTCCACCAAGGTAACTTTACAACAATATCGAGACTTATTCCTTCATCCTGCTCATTACCATAAATATTGTTTTCTCTGATATGCAACGTATAATTGCCAGGGGGGATATTGGTATAGGTGATATGATGTCCATTAGCTTTTATCCATTTTTTATCCAATCCGTCTAGCTTATATTCATGAAATGTCGGAAACATGGAATAATAAAAATCGTTGTCCGAGAAAGTAAATTCCAGATTGTTCTGATTGTGTTTCAACACAATTTTATCTGTATATGAAATAATACGGTCCAGAATCTTGTTGCTATCGTTGGGTAACATGATAGCGTTATTTACAAATAATTTTGAAAGATACAAGGACTTTTTGTTGGCTGCTTTTTTTAATTTATCCACAGAAAATGCAGCTAATCCCTCCAAGCTGCCCGCATATATATCATTATTTTCGGAGACGTAAAGTCCGTTATCTACGCCAAACGATGAAGCAGGCAGTTTTTTCCCCGATATAGAATATTTCACTTTCTTTTCTTTTGTGTCGAAGAAAGAAAGTCCGTTGCTACACATGATTACTATAAATCTTTCATCGAGAGAAATACAATTAAAGCAATAATCATCCAATATTAGGGAATTCTTGGAATTATATATTCGAAAAGTGTCTTCTTTAGCATCATATCCCAATATTCCACCACCTTCCGTACCCACATAAATCTCACCATTACTTGTTTCACATATGCATAAGAGTACATTGTGCTTTATGCCAAAATCACTCGATTGGTATCGTTTCATTGAATTTGGTACACCTATTTTCATACAAACTATACTTTTATTATATATTGCCCATATCTGGTTTGATTGATTGATAACAAAAGCAAGCACTCCCTTAATACATAACAGTGGGGTAACCTCGTCGGTCTCTTCGTTAAACACATAAATACCATCGCCTGAAGAAAATACAATTTTATCGCCATACATATATACATGTGTCACAGTATGATGCAACATTCTATCCTTTGGAGACTTAAAACATTTGGTGAATTTTCCGGAAGGTATGTCATAAGCGATCAATCCCGATAAATAGGTACCGATATATAATCTATCTTTATTCTTATCATAACAGATAGATTTCATATTATCTGCTACAAGACCGGACTCTTTTGTGCTGAGGTGACGGAAGATTTCAGTCTTATGATTCATGTAATTAAGTCCTCCGCCATCTGTACATATCCACAAATCGTTCCGTTTGTCTTTTACAATTCCACTGACAAACGGAAAATTGAGACAATCAGAACGTTCCTTGTTTGCGGGATAGTATTTAAAAATTCTACTCTCTGGAGAAAAGACACTGACTCCTCCATAATAAGTGCCAACCCATAATCCTCCCTCCTTGTCCAAATAGAGGGCAAATATGGATGAATGTTTCATGTCACCGGCCCCCCCTCCTGAGGTATAGGACTCTATATTACTGGTTGAGGTGGAGTATTTGTTCAGTCCTTCGCGAGTTCCGATCCATAAATTACCGGATTGATCTTCGGTTACCACCCTTACGTCATTGCTGCAAAGACTATTCGCTGTTCCGGGATTATTGACAATATGGTTTATACAAATGTCATTATAAAACTGATACAGCCCGTTTGAACGAGTTGCCACCCAAATAGAACCATCCTTACTTTCATAAAGCATTTCGATAGAAGGTATATCCAATATACATTTCCATAATCCATCTTTATATTCTTTGTAACATCCTTTTGAAGTGACGATATACCATTCATTGCTTCTATTACAAAATATATAACTTATTCTTACCGAAGAAATTTCTACTTTCTTAAAGAAATCCCAACGATTATCACCTTCATTCCATTTCAAAATAGAATCTTTAGCAGCTATATAAATTTTACCACCAATAGAATTAACAGCATTTATATCTTTTTCTCTGATACACCGAAAATGGTCTTCAGCTAATTTATAACAAACCAAAGAATTGTCTGCACGCAAAAATATGTTGTGATTTGAATCTTCAACAATTCGATAAATTGTATTGTTTTTAATATAGTTGTCAAAACGCTCTTCACCTCCTTTCAAGGTTATCATTTCATTTCCGTCATAGATGCTCAAACCTTGCAATGTTCCGAACCACATCCTTCCTAATTTATCCTGATGAATACTTAGTATTGAAGGTTGCGAGAGTCCGTCTTTTATTCCTATATTTTTAAAATAATATCCGTATAGAGGAAGATACATTAAGTTTATGCACAAAAATAAAATAATACGAATAAGACTCTTTCCATATAAGCCGAATTTCTGTTTTTTCATGATTGATCAGACTTTATAAGGTTTTCAAAATTAATAAAATCGTGTATACAAATATCCTATTTTAATTTAGAAATATCAAAAAATATATGTCTTTTGAGGATATAGGAATAGATTTTCATTTATTAATCGTTTGTACTATCCGGCATACCTTGCCGTTCTTATCTACCCCCTCTATGGTTATATCTTCCGGCGCAGTGCTGTCCGGAGTATAATATTCGATGGTTGCTTTTCCTTCTGCATCCAGTTGCAGTGACGGATTCCAATAGATAGTACTTCGTAAGTCCGAACGTTGTGCATCCTTCTTTTCGGGAGTATCATACGTAGGCTGGTAGAATTCAACCGAATCGCTATACCCTAAGGGAGTATATGTAATGATACCTTGTGCAGGTCTTGCAGGAAGGTCTTTTCCGGTTTTCAAAGTGATAACGATGGCACCGGCCGAACCGCGGGAACCTAATATTGCCGCATCTGCCCCACGGAGCAGGCTCAGGCTTGACATATCGCTGGTTTGTATCATAGTCAATATATCGTTGTCGTCTTCATAGACAACATCGTCAATGACAATGACAGGTTGTTCGGGGTTATTGCGGATGTGAATCTCATTTCCGTTGGTCACACTGACTCCCGGAAGCCTGCTGACTGCATCGAAAGCTGTGTGTGCTCCGTAGCTTTCGAGCTTATCTCCCTCGATAGTGTAGGTGTTGATTCCACCGGTATAAATACTTTCCGAACGGGGTTTGGCACGGTTTCCTGTGATAAGCACTTCTTTCAGATTATACACTCTCATTCCGCCTTCCATATAATACTGGTCGCGGGTGTTAAGTAAATAGTCTTCCATGAAGGTTGCCGTTCCGTCACGGAAAGGGGATTTATGTGAGGTCACAGGATATTTGGGAGTGTCGATTTCTATATCTACTCCGGCAAATCCTCTTTTGGTGCGTGCCTGAACGAGGAAAGTCGTGCTGTCTTTGAAAGCTGTATTCACGATGAACTCTCCTTTCTCGTCTGTCGTAGTAGTGGTGACGATATTCTGTTTGGGGGCTAAGATACAGATAGGACCTTTCTTTACATTACTTCCGAAGAAGCCTTTGATTCGTCCGCTGATGGTTTGCCCTTTTTCCATATAGTTAGTGAGATTAAGTGAAGGAGCAGCCAGTACGTTTTTGATATGATGTCTGCGCCATCCGTGAGTCATCATTAAGAAATCCAGTGTGCGTAAGGTTCTGAGGTCTTGACGAAGAAAATAGTATCCGGGGTTTTCTATATATCCTTTCAGATCTGAAGTCAGCAGAAGGTTTGATACGATATTATCTGCAAGAGAATCCGGTTGAATACTTCTCCGGTTAGTGATGCTGATAGAGAAATTGCCTTCTATGGAGCTGCCGTTAGTATCTTTTGCGGAAATTTGGAGAGATACCTTTTCTCTTTTTCCGTATGCAGGTTTGTCGGGAAGGATTTGCCATTGATGAGGAGTCCGGTCGGGCACAAAGACTAGCCGCTCACTGAGTGCATTACCTTGCTGGTCGATTAGCATAAAATGGGTAATGCCTGCATTGAACAGGCTATCATTCATTCTTCCGAAAGTCCTGTCAGCATTGATGGGCTGAAGAATGGCCAGTCTGCCACGGGTGTGTGCTATCAAAAATAGCTTTTGAGGCCATTCGGTAGCTTCTGTTTTCTGAATTTCGTAGCGTATCTCTTTTTTGTAGTGGGTCATGGAAAGTCCGAAACCTTTGGGTTCTACAGCAGGCAGATCGAATCGCTTGCTGATACCGTCATTGGTCGTAGCGATCACATAATAGGAATTTCCGTTGATTGGATTTAACGTAAAAACTCCCATGCCGTCATGTTCCGAACGGAAAGCGGTCAATGTGTCTCCTTTGGCGTCGAACAGGAAGCCTTCTATTTCTTTTGAAAAACCATCTGTGCCCTGGGCTTTGAATGCTATATTTTGATGAGTGATAGCCAGTAAAGCACCACCTTCCGGGAAGAACTTGATATCGAAGTCTTTGTTGAATGAAGGCAGGTAGAAAGTCTTTTTATAAATATATTGCGGGTCGTCAAACTCGACTTCGATATGACGGGTGGCGGCAGGCTTTAAATCGGGTAGTGAGATAGAAATCAGTCCGTTTTCGTCTGTTTTTCTTTTGCCCTTATCTTTTAGTTTTTCATTCTCGATGTAGCGATAACGGACGGTCGTATTTTTGAAGGCTTCCTGGGTATTGCTCGTAAATTTAACTTTAGCAGTATAATGTGTCTCATCTTCCTGTTGGTATTCAATAGTTGAAACGATGGTATTGTCGATTGAATTACCAATCTTCAGATTACGTGAATAAAAGAATTCCGGTTCCTGGTTGAGCATCCAGTTGCTGTATCCCCGCAGATAATAATCCCCGGCAGGAAGGGTAGGAGGAAGCGTGAAAGCATTTTGAAAGCCTAACGAATCCCTGCGGATTTTTCTTCGTTCCACAAGAGAGTCGGAACGATTGACAAGTTCAGTAATAATAAAGTTACTTTGCGTATTATCCTGGTGCGTAACTGCATTTACCAAATATCCTTTGAACCATATTTTTTCTCCGGCTCCGTAGAAGGGTTTGTCGAGGTGCAAGTATAGCTTTTCCTGAGGAACTTGTTCCAATATCTTGAAGTGAGCAATAATCGTATCCTGCATGTTTTGTGCGGATGCAGATAACGAGGAGAAGCACAATAACATTTCGATAAGGAAAATCATTGAACTTCTGTCCATAGAAAACGTAGTTTTGCTTTTCATATATTATATGTCTTTGTGAAAACTGCGTAAAAATAGCACTTATTTCGAAATCGTAAAAAGGATTTGTCGAAACAATACTGAATGTGTATGATATTACAAGCTTTAACGAGTATTTTACATCTATGCTTTATGCATCCATATGGAAAGAACTTTTCTTTTGACTGCTAATATGTTGATTACCGATACTATGATGAATAGCAGGATTCCCATACTGATAGCAGCCCATAACGTTCCTGTTTCCAGTTGCGGGAAAAGTAATCGGATGCTGTCTATGTAATAACCGCGTAGCCAGCAGACTAATCCGATGGACAGGACGAGTACGATAACATTTAGTCCAACTGTGAGTATCTGATAAGGCAATGCCACTCTGTTGGGGCTGTATCCTATTAGTAGCAGGCTTTCCAACTTGCTCGTGTTCTTCTGCAGCAGTAAGAAAATGCTCAGCATCAGGATATAGAATGAAAGAATACTGATAAATAAGCCTACTCCCAATACGATGCCTACGATAAGGCGGAGAAAATAAGTTGTTTTTCCGGCATCCAGTTTTCCGTCTTCCGTTTCGTATCCTTTCTTTTGAAAATAGCTGGCGATGGAAGAATCTGCCGGATTACTGACTTCGATAATCAACCGGGCAGGTTGTGCTTCTGCGTTCGGGGCAAAGTTTTCATTAGCCCATTTCATAAAAGATTGAGGAACAAGAATCGTATTCAGACGATTGGAGAAGCCGACAATGTTTCCTTTATACTGTTCCACCCGTCCGTTACCGCGCATCATGATGTCCATTTGGATAAGTCCCATCAATCCTTCCGATAGTTTGGGCAGGCTGCGGCTTTGGGCAAAACCGAAATTATAAAGATTCAGATAGTTGCGCGGGATGATAATGGGGATGGTGTGAGTTTCTTTGTCAAAGTGCCATTTGTCGAGTTTGATGTCAACGAATTCGTCGGGAACGGACTCGAAAAACATATCGGTGGAAAGATGAATGCCTGCCTCTCTCATTCCCAGCCCTGCCGATACTTTGAATTGGGAAGGGGTAAAAGCTCCGATGGTCTTGGTGAATGGTTGTTTTTTCAGGTCGGCGATGTCTTCGGCGGTAAACGTGTTGTTCTTTCCGGCAAAAGAACCGAGTGTGCTGATTTTCTTTGTAGCGATGATGAAGTCTTGCTTCATAAAGCTGTCGCCTTCGGTAAACACCGGGATAACATCTTTATAAAACTGCACACTAAGCAATACAATCATCATACCGAATAGATTGGCTAAAAAGAAACCGGTCAGTTGGCCGATACTGATATGTTGACGGAGAAGTTTCCAGACAAGAGCAGACATTTTATTTAGGATTTTACAGATTACAATTTATGATTGGGAATAATGTGATAGCATCTTCTAATAAAATGGATTCATCACAGTTGAAGAATACGGTCATAGGGCAGCTCGATATGCTTGCCAATGGAAGTCGCGATTACTCCGGCTCCTTGCTTTTCGGCTTCGGCAATGATGAGTTCGCCCATGATGCGGCTGTTGTCATCATCCAGGTGGCTGATAGGCTCATCTAAAAAAAGGAAATCGAACGGTTGGCAGAGTGCGCGGATAAAGGCGACACGCTGTTGCTGTCCGAAAGAGAGTTTGCCGGCTTTGACGTTTATCTTATCCGCGATCCCCAGTTGTTCGAAGAATGTCAGAATCTCCTTTTTCTTCTTGCAGCCGGTGAGGTTATTCTTCAGTTGCACATTCTCAAGAGCGGTAAGCTCGGTGAAGATGCGTAAATCTTGAAAAAGCATACTCAGTGAATGTTTTCGCAGGTCGACCCATTGCTTCACGGAGTATGCTTTGATATTGGTTTCATCGAAATTGATAATCCCCTGGTAGTCGTTGCGGTAGCCATAGATATAGCTGCACAAAGACGATTTTCCGGTGCCGGAAGCGGCTTCAATCAGATACATTTCTCCTTTCCGGAAGAAAAGGTTCTGATGCCATACATCTGAAGTCACCGAATTACGGTCAGCAAACACTTGGGGAAGTGTTTGCTGTAGGTGAATACTATTCATACCGTTTGTTTACAGATTACATGCCGGCAAATTGCTTGGCAAAGTCTACTATTTGTTTGAGGGCATTCACGTCTTTGTCTTTCAGGCAGAGGTCGATTTCGCTGACTTCTCCTTCGGAACTCATAGACAGGTAGGATACTTTGTTAGCCAGTTCAAGATAAGTCTTGACTTCTTTACCACCGAAACCTGCCAGCATTTTGACAACAGGAAGTTCGAGAATTGCTTCTGCATTAATAGCATAGAATACCGTTTTACCCTTCATCTCCGATGCATAAGGAGTTTCCTTGATAGACTTGTCTGCTGCTTTACCTACGTTTTTATAAAGTAACTCGTCGTTGGTAGCATACATCTGTTTATCTTTGATGCCATAGAATATATTCATACCTCTGGTTTTGTAGACATACTCGTCTTTTCCAAGTTCCAGAATATCTTCCCCTCTTTTCAAGCCTAGTGATTGTTTGTTCTTGTAAAGAGCTTCGAGTGCGTTTCCGTTCTTTACGTCTGCGTATAGCATGAATGTCGGAGCGCTGTTCATGGTAACGTTAATCAATCCTGCAGAAATATCACCGTTGAACGAACTGAACAATTCTTTCACTTCATCAGCCTTGGCGATGGATATTGTGTTTCGGAATTCCTTATTTTCACTTAACAGGTTGTAAAGTCCTTCTCCTTTTACACCTATGTTGAGGAACATCAGTGTAGAAGCCGGGAAGTATTTGACAAAAGTGTCGTTAGTTTTTCCAAACGATTCCATTTGCTTTTTCAACAATGCTTTAACAGCATCGTTTTCTGTGTAGTTTTCTGATTTGAGAGCAATCTTTCCTTTCTCAAAATTCAGTCCGCCTACGAGGGTAATGTCTTCCGGTTTTACTTCGGCGGGCAGACCCATACTTGCCTGGTTACGGTAGGTTGCCGGGATAGCTGCCATAGAAGCGAAGAAGTTGACATCACTCTTCTGTTTTTCCATTTTCTGGAAAGCGCCGGATTTCACGATACTGTTGTCCGCTGTCTGTTTCATCAGCGCAGTGATTCCTTCTTTTGCTTTGTCTGTCTGGGAAGTACCGTTTACAGTAACAATCATTACAGTAGAATTGTTGAAAGCCAGCAGGCTACCATTCATGGTAGTGAAACTGTATCCATCTGCTTCGCTGACTGGCTGACAGATTTGTTCTTTAACCATCACGTCTAGTGAAGCGTGCAGATTATCCTCATTGCTCACTTTACCTACAACGGCCGGATATGGGAAAGAAGATGAAGAAAATACATAGAATGGGGATTCTATGTCAATACCCGATTCACCCGGATTCTTCATTACTTTTTCCAGTTGCTGGAAAGTAGCGGCATTCATTCCGCTTTTCAGTGCTTCCAATACTTTTTGTTTGGCTGCTTCGTTCTCTTTATCATTCAATCCTGCTTTGCCGGCGAGGGATTTGAAATTGATAGAAGCGACTACCGAGGCATCAGCCGGTATCACATTGGTGTACTCTGATGTCTTGGAACATGCTGCCAGAAAAACAATCAGTACTGCCAGTACCGAGAGTCGTGAAATCATTTTCTTTGCCATACTTATGTTATTTAAAAGTTGTATAATCATTGGTTCGGACGGTTACTATGGTTATTGATTTTGCAGGTTCAGCGTGTGGCAAGCTACCAGTGCCGCTGTTTCTGTACGAAGCCGTGACTTGCCCAGGCTGATGGGAACGAATCCCTGTCCGATGGCTTTCTTCACTTCCTCTTCACTGAAGTCTCCTTCGGGGCCTATCAGTACGAGTGCGTCTTCTCCGGGTTTCAGGATATTCTTCAACATGGGTTTCTCGCCTTCATAACAATGGGCGATGAACTTCTGTCCCTTGAAATCCTGGGTGATAAACTTATCGAAATCTGTCATTTCATTCAGCTTGGGCAGACGGGCTTTGAGTGACTGCTTGATTGCTGAAATGAGAATTTTCTCGATTCGTTCGGTCTTGATAACTTTACGTTCGGAGAAACGGCAGTTGAGAAAAGTCAGCTCATCAAAGCCTATTTCGGTAGCTTTCTCTGCAAACCATTCGTTGCGGTCCATATTCTTGGTCGGTGCCATGGCAATATGCAAATGACAGGGCCAAAGCGGTTCTTGAAAGATTGTCTCTTTGATGGCTACCTGGCAACGTTTGTTGGTCGCAGCCGTGATTTCCGCTTTGTAGAAGTTACCCTTGCCATCGGTAAGGGTGATCTCATCTCCGATACTCAACCGCAGAACACGGGTGCAATGCTGTGCTTCCTCTTCTGGAAGTTCATTACTTTTTTGTATATCGGGAGTATAAAATACGTGCATAATAATAGTTACTGATTTTTATTTCTTGAATTGATTTGATCCCGTATCTGTGCGGCCAATTCGTAATTCTCATCTTTGATAGCCTGCTGCAATGCCTCTTCGAGAGAGATGGAAGCGGGAGCCGAAGAACTGTGTTCTTCTTCGGAGCCTTCGTCATCATCTGTTTCTTCGGAGCGATTTCTTTCTTCGGTAGACATATGCAGGCATTCCTGTTCAAGGATGGATTCATAGATCAGAATCGGGCAGTCGGCACGCACTGCCAGAGCTATTGCATCCGAAGTGCGTGCGTCGATACGTATGATTTCCTCGTCTTTTTTAAGGTAAACATAGGAGTAGAAAATACCATCTTTTGCTTTGTAGATTAACACACGTATCAAGCTCGCTCCCAGCACTGTGAGAGTGGTAATGAATAAATCATGTGTTAGCGGACGAGGTGTCTTGATTCCCTTCAGATACAAAGCGGTAGCCTGGGCTTCCGCCGGACCGATGATAATCGGCAATTGCCTTTCACCTTCCACTTCGCCTAATAACATAGCAAATGCGCCTACTTGCGCCTGGCTGTTTGTGATATTTATAACTTGTAATTCTACCTTTTTGTCCATTGCTTCTTACTTAATTTGTTTGACTCTCTCGCTGGTGCTTGTATTTGAATACCAAGGCAAACAGAATACCGATGACGAGTGCATACGCTGCAAATATCAGCCATATGTCTGTCCATTCACGACTTATCAGTTTGCCGTCGGCATATACGGAGAATGCATCTACTACAGCACCGCTGGCATATCCGCCGATGATTGCTCCCAATCCGTTGGTCATCATAAAGAATAACCCCTGCGCACTGGCACGAATGGAAGAATTGGTTTCTTGTTCAACAAACAGCGAACCGGAAATGTTGAAGAAATCAAAGGCCATGCCATAAACGATCATGGAAAGGATAAGCATCCATAGCCCGCTGCCAGGATCTCCGAAGCCGAACAAAGCAAAACGGAATACCCATGCGAACATACTGATTAACATTACTTGCTTGATACCAAAATGTCTCAAAAAGAAAGGTATAGCGAGAATAAACAGTGTCTCGGACATTTGTGAAATGGATAGGAGTATCACCGAATGTTTTACCCCAAAGGATTCCGCAAATTCCGGGATACTGGCAAAGCTACCCAAAAAGAGGTCGCCATACGTATTGGTAATCTGTAATGCTGCACCCAAAAGCATCGAGAAAAGGAAGAAAACAGCCATTTTCTTTCTCTTGAACAGTACTAATGCATCCAGCCCGAAAGCAGAAAGCAAGGATTTGTTTTCCGACTTAGTAGGCCGGCAAGCCGGGAGGGTGAAAGAATAGAATCCGAGTAGTAATGCGGATACGGCACCTACATAAAGCTGCGCACTCGAATTTTTGAATCCCGTAAGGTCTACAGCCCACATGGCGCAGATGAAACCGATTGTTCCCCATACACGGATAGGAGGAAAATCTTTGATAAGGTCGCACTTATATTGTTCCAGGGAATTGTATGATACTGTGTTGGCCAGTGATAAAGTCGGCATATATACCAACAGGTTGAGCAGCATAGCCCAGTACATTTGATCGTAGGTGGTTGCCGTAGAAGCATAAAAGAGACAAGCTGCTCCCGCAATATGGCAAAGTCCGTATAAACGTTCTGCATTAAACCATTTATCGGCAATGATACCGATAATACCAGGCATCACCAATGAAGCGATACCCATAGTGGCAAAAATGGCTCCGATCTGCCCACCTTCGAAGTGGAGTTCTCTACCCATATAACCACCTAGAGATATTAACCATGACCCCCATACAAAGAATTGCAGGAAGTTCATAATAATCAAACGAACTTTTATACTCATGACTTTTTTAATTTGTGTTTCTCTTTTATTGATAATAGATGCAAATATAATATTTTCATTGAATAGGTGGACTAGTAATTTGATAAAAAGGGGATAAAAAAGGGATAAATACGAAGAAACGGAGAGATTTGCAGTAGAAAAACTGAAAGGTGGGGGTATAAAAAAAAGAAGGCTATCTATCCCAGACAGCCAATCTTTGTTAACCTTAAATCTAATACCATGAAAAACAC
>PPYF01208616.1_pt1 | contig 30088 bp, 28 predicted proteins | sample 1559871 | NCBI WGS metagenome assembly PPYF01 (sample SAMN08240021, study PRJNA423297) | Human gut metagenome, whole genome shotgun sequencing project.
TACATTTTTAGCGAATTTGTCGAGCACATCTTTGAGACTTCAGGCTCAAAGTGAGCGCAGACTGAGCGTAAAATGTATCAATATTTTGAATATCCACTTAAAGCAACAGCTCTATTTTTATTCTTTTTATAACACCTTGGACAAAAATTCTTTCAGTCGTTCATTTTTCGGATTCTGGAAAAATTCTTCCGGTGTATTTTCTTCCTGTATTTTTCCCTGGTCGATGAATACCACGCGAGTAGCCACCTCCCGGGCAAATCCCATTTCATGAGTTACGACCACCATGGTCATTCCGGTCTCTGCCAGTTCTTTCATGATTTCCAGAACTTCTCCTACCATTTCCGGATCAAGGGCAGAGGTAGGCTCGTCAAACAGCATCACATCTGGATTCATCGCCATCGCCCGGGCAATAGCGATTCTCTGTTTCTGTCCACCGGAAAGGCTTCCCGGATAGACATCTGCCTTATCAGGAAGTCCTACACGTTTTAAAAGTTCTTCCGCCTTGGCAGAAGCCTCTTCCGGTGTCATCAGTTTCAATGTCACCGGCGCCAGCATAATGTTTTCCTTTACTGTTTTATGAGGAAACAGGTTAAACTGCTGAAATACCATTCCGATTTTCTGGCGATGACGATTCAAGTCCACTTTGGGATCGGTAATATCCGTCCCTTCAAAAAGGATCTGACCGCCGGAGGGAACCTCCATAAGGTTCAGGGAGCGGAGAAAGGTGGATTTTCCTGAACCGGATGGACCGATTACCGCTACCACTTCTCCCTGACAGATTTCCGTGGAAATACCGTCCAACACCTGCACATCGTCAAATTTTTTCTGAAGATTTTTTACTTCGATGAGTACGTTTCCTTTATCGCTCACTCTTTCTCAGCCTCCTCTCCAGTTTTCCTGTAAAGTATGTAAGGATTGTAACCAGCACCCAGTAAAACACCGCTGCAGATATCAGCGGCGCGAAAGCGCTGTAGGTACGGCTCTGTACCAGTGTAGCCGCTTTCGTGATATCGGTAATTCCAATATAACCGATAATTGCGGTTTCTTTCAAAAGCACGATCATTTCGTTGATCAATGCCGGCAATACATTTTTAAATGCCTGAGGCATGATAATCAGTTTCATGGTCTGTCCCGCGCTTAATCCAAGGCTTCTGCCCGCTTCCATCTGGCCTTTATCGATGGACATGATACCGGAACGGACAATTTCTGCCACATACGCCCCGGAATTGATACCAAAAGCGATTCCACCCACCACAATCTCATTCAATGCCACGGAAGCAAAAATGATAAAGTTAAAGATCAAAAGCTGCACCATACTGGGGGTTCCCCGAATTACACTCAGGTAGACCCTGGCAATCGCATTCAATATTTTTAATTTCCCTGTCTGTTCATGGGTGGAACGAATGATAGCCACCGTAAATCCCAAAACCACACCGATCAAAAGTGCGATCACCGTAATGCAAAGTGTCGCTTTAAGACCGCTGAGCCACCACTCGGAAGCTCCATTATCCACAAAAAACCGACGGAACTGTTCCAGAAGATATTCCATAATTTTTCCCTTTCCACTTCGGCATTATTTTCTTACGATTACTACCTGGGACGCATTGGCATAAGTATCTGTAAAATCTACACTTTTCAGACGCTCTTCATTCACGGTCATACCTGCTGCGCCAAAATCTGCTTTTCCGCTGGAGATGGCTGCCAGAATAGCCTCAAATGCCATATCGTTGATTTCCAGATCGTATCCCATCTTATCGCAGATTGCTTTTGCAATATCTGCATCGATACCGATAATATCAGAACCTTCTTTGTACTCCCATGGTTCAAACTCTGCATTGGTAGCCATGATCAGCTTGCCGTTGGGATATTCTGTTCCCTCCGGTGTTTCGTACTGGAAACTGCCTGTATTGTCTCCAATGTAATTTGCCATGATTTTATCCAGCGTACCCTCTTCCTTCAGTTCCGCCATGGCTGCATTCATCTTTTCCGTCAGCTCTGTATTTCCCTTTTTCAGACAAATAGCATACTCTTCCGGCTCCCAGATATTTTCTACGATTTTCAGATCACTGTTGGCTTCCACAAATTTTTCTGCCGGAAGAGAATCGATCACTACGCAGTCGATTTTTCCAGTTTTCAGCGCCTGAATGGCGTCGGCTCCTTTATTATACCGTTTCATCTGGGAATCTTCGTTCACTGCATCAGAAGCATAATCATCCCCTGTTGTTCCTGTCTGTACACCGATCGTCAGTTCTGCAAGATCCTCCACTTTGGAAACCTCTACTTTTTTCTTCTCTCCGCATCCAAACATAGATACTGCCATCACACCGATCAAAGTCATTGCCACAAGTTTTTTCATATTTTCATCCTCCGTTTTTTATTCACTATTCTTGCATATTTATTCATATTTTGACTATTGATTATTATAACAGCTTTTCTTATAAATGCAAGCACAAAAAACGACGGAATGTATTTTTATTGCATATTACCGTGAATCGCCCTCAGACAACACGAATAATTGTGGAAACTTCCTTCACGGAAGACATTCCCCGCAGCACCGATAGTGCGTCTTCAAAATTGCGTTCCTTCACCGAATCCGTGATCACTACCAGTTCTGCCAGCTCTCCTCTTTTTCTTCGCTGGATTACCTGCGCCAGACTCACACAGTTATTTCCAAAAACACTGGCGATATTTGCCAGAACTCCATAGCGGTCTTCCACCTGCATACGGACAAAATATTTACTTTGTATATCTTCCATCTTTTTAATAGGAAGATGTTTATAACAGGTACATCCGATCTTTCCGCAGCAATTATGAAGAATGTTTCTTACTACATCGAAGACGTCTCCTACCACGGCGCTGGCAGTGGGAAGTTCTCCCGCCCCTCTTCCATAGAACATCGCGTCCTGAATAGCATCTCCCTGTACAAATACTGCGTTATAAGAATCATTTACCGCTGCCAGAGGATGGCTGCTATCAATGAGCATGGGGTGTACCCTCGCTTCAATACCATCCGGTGTATTTTTTGCCACGCCCAACAGTTTGATTGTCCATCCCATCTCTTTTGCATACTGAATATCCGTGGATGTAATCTCCGTGATACCTTCTGTATAAACATCGTCAAAGGTTACCCGGGAATTAAATGCTACGCTGGCAAGAATCGCCACTTTTCTTCCCGCATCCAGTCCCTCGATATCTGCCGTGGGATCACTCTCCGCATATCCCAGCTCCTGCGCCAGTTTCAGCGCATCGGAAAATTCCATTCCTTCCTGAGACATCTTTGTAAGGATAAAGTTGGTGGTTCCGTTCACGATCCCCATAACCTCGGAAATGTGATTACCCGCCAGACACTGTTTCAGCGGTCGAATAATAGGGATTCCCCCTGCCACTGCCGCTTCGTGGAAAAAATCTCTCCCGTATTCTCCTGCCGTATCCATTAGGATCTTTCCTTCTGCTGCAATCAGATCCTTATTAGCAGTCACCACATGCTTTCCCTCTCTTAATGCCTCCAAAATATACGTTTTTGCAGGCTCGATTCCTCCGATCAGCTCGATCACAATCTGAATCTGGGGATCGTTTATAATATCTTCCCAGGAATCTGTCAATATAGAAGGATCTTCCACCTTTTTCGCAGCTTTTTCCAGATTCCTCACAAGAATCTTTTCTATCCTGACTTTTGCTCCCAGCTTCGCTTCCATCTCCGCTTCCTGCTTCTTCATTACCTTGTAAACACCGCTGCCCACAGTCCCAAACCCCAGAAGAGCTGCCTTAATATACTGTTCTGCCATAACGATTTCCTCTCTTTTTTCAAACTTATATCTTAGTTTATCACAAAAGTAAGGAAGAAAAAAGTCTTTATTCTTCTATAATCTGAACGCAGACGCCCACCAGATTTTTTCCAAGATGTGCTGCAAGGGCACATCCCAGTTCGGATGTCAGCACTCTTGCTTCCCCGGAAGCGTCGATAATTTCTTTTTTCAGCGTATCTGCCATCTCAGGACATCCGCCGTCAACAAAATACAGACGATATTTTTTGTGTTCTCCAATATGTTCCAGTGCTATTTCTTTCAGTCGGTTCAGTCGTTTTCTCTTTCCCCGAACTTTTTCTACAGGAGTGATCACTCCATTTTCATCAAAAGACAGCACCGGCATAATATTTAACAGATTTCCTGCAAATGCTGTCGCTTTCCCGATTCTTCCGTTTTTCTGCAAAAATTCCAGCGTATCGATGCCAAAATATGCATGGGTATTCTTTTTCAACTGCTGCAAACGGCTCTCCATATCTTTCCATTCCAGTTCTCCCCGCTCTACTTCTTCCATAATTTCCACCAGCAGCGCTCCCTCTGCCAGACTTGCCATACCGGAATCAAAAACGATACACTCCAGATGGCTGCATTCTTCACACAATAATCTGCAAAGGTTCCACGTCCCGGAAATAGCGGAAGACATAGTAAAGATTACCGCTTTTTCATATCCATTCTGTATCACGGAGGTTAATATTTTCTCCACCATTTCTCCGGTAGGAAGAGAGGTGGACGGAACCTCGCCCTCTTTCTGATTCTGATAAATGGTTTCCGCAAAAATCTCTTCTCCATCTAAGTATTCTTTTCCCCGACAGGAAACAATCACCGGAAGGATAAATACGTTTTCTCTTTTTCTGATTTCTTCCGGCAAATCCGCGCAGGAATCTGCAATAAATGCTATTTTTTCACTCATAATAACTATCCTCTCTACTGTGTTTTATCTTATATTTTTATCAACAGGCAAGCGGACAGAAAATTCACATCCGCCATAATCCCTGTTTTTTACTTCTATCGTTCCGTCATGCAAATCAAGAATACGCTTTACCAGCGCAAGCCCCAGACCATTTCCCTCCGCTTTGTGGGATCCGTCTGCCTGATAAAACTTATCAAACATCCGGCTTCTCACCTTCTCAGATACTCCCGGTCCGTCATCTGCAATCACAAAAATCACTCCATCCGCTTCCTCTTTCAGTCGGATTGCAATTATTCCCTTTTTCGGACTGAATTTGATCGCATTATCCAAAAGATTGATCCAGATATGCATCAGCAGACCTTCATTTCCCATATAACAGATATTTTCCATATCCACCTGAAATTCTATCTCTTTTTCTGTCCATTTTTCTTCCAGCGAAAGAATTGTCTGCCGGATCTGCTCATCCAGCCGGTACGTTTCTTTTTTCATGGGAATATTCTGATTCTCCAGTCTGGACAGCAACAGAATATTCCCCACAAGCCCGGAAAGTCTTCTCGTATTATATAAGATTTTCTCCACATATTCTTCCTGCTCCCGGGAAAGTTCCTCCCCCTGCAGCAGCGTAGTATACCCCTCGATGGCATTGATGGGCGTTTTGATCTCATGAGAGACATTGGACACAAAATCCGTCTGCAAAAGTTCCGTTGCCCGCAATTCCTTTGTCATGATATTGAAACTTTTGCAGGATTCACTGATTTCTTTGATACGGCTGGAGGTCTGTAACTGCTGGGTAAAATCCCCCTCCGATACCTTTGTCATCGCCTGACTGAGTTTTGTAATGGGCGCCAGTATCTTTCCATTTAAAAATGCTGTGATTACGCCGGATATGAGAGTATTAAAAATCAGCAGCCAGCCAATCGCTGGAATACTTTTCGGAAGGTTAAAAAAATAACTCAGCACTGCAAAAAGCAAAGCAGAAAGTACCATGGACACTCCCAATGCGCCCCAGATCACTCCCGTCAGATAGGAGCGGATCTTCAATCCTTTTTCGTTTTCCTTCTTTTTCATTTTTTAACCACCTTATATCCAATCCCCCGCATAGTGACGATTTCTATGTCCTGATTATTTTTCAGGTGCTCCCGCAGTCTGCCGATATGCACCTCCACCGTATGGGGATCTGCCTCTGAGCCATACCCCCAGATATCATCCATGATCTGCTGTTTCGTGTACGTCCTTCCCGGAGACGCCGCCAGCTTGTACAAAAGCTGAAATTCTTTTTTCGGCAGTTCCTGAACCTCGTCACCGCTTTTTACCGTCACCGTGTCATAATCTAATTCCGTCTTTCCAATGACAATTTTGTGTTCGTTCAGGATCTGGGCGCGGCGCAGAAGCGCCCCCACCCGCAGCACCATCTCATTTACATTCACCGGTTTTACCATATAATCGTCACTGCCGGACAAAAATCCCTGGCGCATATCGTCAAAATTACTTTTGGCAGTGATCATCAGCACCGGTGTCTGTATTCCCGCCTGACGAAGCTGAGAAATAAACGTATAACCATCCATCACCGGCATCATGATATCTGTAATAATGAGATCGATATACTCTTTTTCCACAAGATCCAGCGCCTCTTTTCCATCTGCCGCGCACAGTACCTGATATCCATGCTTATTCAGCACTTTTTTAAAAAGCTGACACAATTCGTTGTCATCCTCTGCAATCAGAATCTTAAACATCAAATTCCCCTTTATTTAAAACAAAAATCTGGACCACCCCAAATATTTTTGAATAAATGTCATATTTTTTCTCTTCTTTTCTGTAAGCTCTACCGGTTTCACCTGATAAGGATTCTCATAGGTGCCATCCGATTTGATCTGTCGGGATTCCATCTCATATTTTTTCATATTTGCCGCCAACTGCTTATTTACTTCTTTACTTTTCACGACCAGCATGATTTCCGTATCCAGATAAGCGCTCCGCATATCCATATTGAAAGATCCTACTACGGAAATATCATCATCAATCAAAATACTCTTGCCATGGTAAGAATGTCCTCCTTCGTATTCCCAGATATCCACACCCGTATTCAGGATTTTCTCCCGGTTCTTATCGTAATCTGCCGAACCGAAAGGATTTCCATTGTTTGCAGCCGAATTTGTCATGGATGCAAAACATGGCACACAAGCCGCGATTTCACTCCAGGTATCGTACATCATATCATTACAGATAATATACGGCGTATGAATGACCACTCGTTCCTTCGCTTTTTTCATCAATTCTCCCAGTTGATACCAGACCACCGATTCTTTCGCCCGGGTATGGATGGGATTGAACAAAAGGCTTACATTTTCTGTCTCAAAGGTATCTTTTCTGTAATCATCGTCTTCTATCCATCTGTAATTCTTTTCATTGTACTCAGTATAACATGCTTTCAGATTTTCCACCGCTTTTTTCACGGAACGTCTCTCTTGCAATTTTTCTTTTTCATGGAAAAATCTGCACTCTTTCGAATTCCACATGGCTTCAAAATATTTTTGAAGCTTACAGACGGAATTATCTTTTCCCGGATTTTCACAAAATACGATCATATCTCTGTCATAATTTTTTCGCCCGGAAAAATCGCCTAAAAAGTAATTATATGTATTTCTTCCTCCCAGTAAATATACTTTTCCATCTGCGATCAGATATTTATCATGCATCCGTCCCATGATTTTCCACGGTTTGAAAGGATTTGCCCTGTTGTAAAGTTTAATTTCCACCTGTTCATGAGAAGAAAGCGCATAAAAATACGGGTTTCCCTCCATGGACGTCCAGCTTTCAAAGCCATCCACCAAAAGCCGAATCTTTACTCCCCGATCTGCTGCGTCCAAAAGCGCTCCCATAACAATTTTCCCGCTCTCATCGGAACGAAACGAAAATGTGGACAGCACCACGCTCTCCCGGGCGTTATGAATGAGACGTATTCGCTGCAGCAGCCCATCCGTATTTTTTTCGATCACTGCCGCCCGTTCCTCATTTCCCTCCGTATGCTCATAATATTTTTCCACATTCACATTCTTTATTGTTCCAGAAGACAGTTTTGGCTGACAGGCGTAAGAAACCAGAATTCCGATCAGCTCATACAAGAACACGAATCCCACAACCACCAGAATAACTTTGACAATTTTCCATACTCTCTTTGCAGCCATACCATTTCCTCCTCTGTTTTATTCTTATTATGAGAATATCAGAGATTACTCAACTCTACCTCAACAATCCTTCTTTCAAATATTAAAAAAGCATAAAAAAATATCACTATGCCAAAGTGGGAACATGTCCCCCCCTGCATAGTGATATTTATCATTTACCTGTCTATAACAGATTTATTTGTAATTTACGATCTGTCCGAATTCTTCTTTCAGAGAAGCTCCGCCTACCAGACCGCCATCGATGTCTGCCTGTGCAAACAGATCTGCTGCTGTCTTAGCATTTACAGAACCGCCATACTGAATGCGGATTGCTGCTGCTGTAGCGTCATCATAGATCTCAGCGATGCACTCACGGATCTTTCCGCATACTTCCTGCGCCTGCTCCGTAGTAGCTGTTTTACCAGTTCCGATTGCCCAGATTGGCTCGTAAGCGATCACTGCTTCTTTTGCCTGGTCTGCGCTCAGTCCCTGGAATCCGATCTTAACCTGCTGACGGATGAAGTCCATGGTTACACCCTGTTCTCTCTGCTCCAGAGATTCTCCGCAGCACATGATCGGTGTCAGGCCATGCTCAAATGCTTTGTGCATTTTTTTGTTGATGTCTGCATCTGTCTCTCCAAAATATCCTCTTCTCTCAGAATGTCCAAGGATCACATATTTTACCCCTGCATCTACCAGCATATTCGGAGCAATCTCACCTGTATAAGCGCCTTTTTCTTCAAAATACATATTTTCAGCGCCCACCTGAATGTTAGAACCTTTTGCAGCTTCCACAACAGGAACGATGTCGATGGCAGGTACGCAGAATACCACGTCAACTTCTTCATTTGCCACCAGTGGTTTCAGAGTTTCCACTAATTTTACAGCCTCGCTGGGAGTCATATTCATCTTCCAGTTACCAGCAATAATTTTCTTTCTTGCCATGATTCGAAGAACCTTCTTTCTTAAAGTTTTGCTTTTCTCGTTTTCACTAAGTTGCGACCTATTTGTCGTTAGCTGCCGCTACGCCTGGCAGTTCTTTTCCTTCCAGGAATTCCAGAGAAGCGCCGCCGCCTGTGGAAATGTGAGTCATCTTATCTCCATAGCCCAGAATATTTACTGCTGCTGCGGAATCTCCTCCACCGATAATCGTGGTAGCATCTGTCTCAGCCAGAGCTTTTGCTACAGCTTCTGTACCATGAGCAAAGTTTGGCATCTCAAAACATCCCATCGGTCCGTTCCATACAACAGTCTTAGCGTCTCTTACAGCATCTGAAAACAGTTTTTCTGTTTCCGGTCCGATATCCATGCCTTCCCAGCCATCCGGGATCTCACCGCGTTTTACCGTCTGGATATTGCAGTCGTTAGAGAAAGCATCTCCGATACGGTTATCCAGAGGCAGAAGCAGTTTCACACCTTTTTCTTCTGCTTTTTTCATCATATCCAGCGCATACTGCAGATAATCATCCTCACAAAGAGAAGTTCCGATCTGTCCGCCCATAGCTTTTGAGAATGTATAGGACATTCCGCCTCCGATGATCAGAGTATCTACTTTATCCAGCAGGTTGTTGATAACGGAAATCTTGCTGGAAACTTTAGCACCACCCAGAATTGCTACGAATGGTCTCTCAGGATTGTTCACTGCATTACCCAGGAAATCAATTTCTTTCTGCATCAGGTATCCTACCACTGCAGTATCTACAAATTTGGTAACGCCTACGTTAGAGCAATGTGCTCTGTGAGCGGTACCGAATGCATCGTTTACGAATACGTCACACAGAGAAGCCAGTTCTTTGGAGAATTCTTCTCCGTTTTTGGTTTCTTCTGCACGGTAACGGGTATTCTCCAGAAGGATAACCTCGCCATCCTGCATAGCTGCCACTGCTGCTTTTGCATTAGGACCAACAACTTCCGGATCAGCAGCAAATTTTACTTCCTGTCCCAGAAGTTCAGACAGACGTACTGCCACTGGAGCCAGTGACATTTCCGGCTTCGGCTCTCCCTTCGGTTTTCCCAGATGAGAGCAAAGGATTACTTTTCCTCCGTCAGCAATCAGTTTTTTAATTGTTGGCAGAGCTGCTACCAGACGATTCTCATCTGTGATCTTTCCTTCCTGAAGAGGAACGTTGAAATCGCAGCGCACCAGTACTTTTTTTCCTTTTACGTTGATATCATCAACAGATTTTTTGTTAAGCATAGGATGATGCCTCCTTTTACCTTTTTATAATTGTTTATCCTATAGATAAACAAAGAGCCCGGTCCATACAGACCGGACCCTTAATGAGCCTATTGTTCAGAACTACAATTATTTGTTCAACAGTGTTCCGAAATGTTTGATTGTTCTTACCATCTGGCTTGTGTAAGAATTCTCGTTGTCATACCAAGATACAACCTGAACCTGAGTAGTTCCGTTGTCCAGAGGCAGAACCATAGTCTGAGTAGCATCGAACAGAGAACCAAATCTCATACCAACGATATCGCTGGATACGATCTCATCCTCGTTATATCCGAAGGACTCATTAGAAGCTGCTTTCATAGCTGCATTGATCTGTTCTACAGTAACGTTTCCTTCTACTACTGCTGTCAGGATAGTTGTGGATCCTGTAGGAGTAGGAATACGCTGAGCAGCGCCGATCAGTTTGCCGTTCAGTTCCGGGATAACCAGACCGATAGCTTTTGCAGCGCCTGTGCTGTTAGGAACGATATTAACTGCTGCTGCACGGGATCTTCTCAGATCGCCTTTTCTCTGAGGTCCGTCCAGAGTCATCTGATCGCCTGTGTAAGCGTGGATTGTGCACATGATACCTGTTTTGATAGCTGCCAGGTCATTCAGAGCTTTTGCCATAGGAGCCAGACAGTTTGTTGTACAGGATGCAGCGGAGATGATGTGATCATCTGCTGTCAGAGTTTCATGGTTTACATTGTAAACGATAGTTTTCAGATCGTTTCCAGCCGGAGCGGAAATGATAACGTGTTTAGCGCCTGCATCGATATGTGCCTGAGCTTTGTCTTTGGATGTATAGAATCCTGTACACTCCAGAACAACGTCAACACCGATTTCTCCCCAAGGAAGCTCTGCTGCGTTTGCTTTTGCGTAGATTTTAATTTCTTTTCCGTCAACAGTGATAGAATCTTCACCAGCTGTTACAGTGTCAGCCAGAGCATATCTTCCCTGTGTAGAATCGTATTTCAGTAAGTGAGCTAACATCTTCGGAGAGGTCAGATCGTTAATAGCTACGATTTCAAATCCTTCTGCTCCGAACATCTGTCTGAATGCCAGACGTCCAATACGTCCAAAACCATTAATTGCTACTTTTACTGCCATGATTTTCATTCCTCCTAAAAGTAAATAAAATTTGTGAGTTTCTTAGATGATTGTTAAAGAAACATCAACCTATTAGGTATTTTACCTAATTTGTACCAAAAATTCAAGCCTATTTTGAAAAAACCTATCCGTTTATTTTATTTTAATAAACTCCGGTTTTCTCTGACGAAATACCGTATAATACCGGAATCCGCAGGTTTCCAGCATTGCAGGCAATTTCTCATAGCCGTAAGCCATTACCTGAGGGGTGTGGGCATCCGATCCTATGGTGATCATCTCTCCTCCCAGTTCCCGGTATCTTCGAATCACATCCGGATGGGGATTGGGAAAAGAAAGCATCCGAAATCCAGCCGTATTCACTTCGAGGGCAATCCCCTTTTCAATCAGAAGTTTCAGGATCGCATCGATCTCATCCTGATATTTTTTATAAGAATATCCCTTATCTTTTTCTTTTCCATATCGAACCACATAATCCAGATGTCCCAGTGTGTGAACGTCCGGCGCTTTTTTCAAAGCCTTATGGGTAGCCTGAAAATATTCCCTGTAAGCCTCTCCATCCCCGATCCGGTCAAAGATTTTTCCAAAGTAAGGATCTTCCCCGTAGATCAGGTGCATGGAACCGATGACAAAATCAAAGGGATATCGGTGGATATATTCCTGCAGCCGCTCCTGCAAATGTTCCTGCAGTCCCACTTCCACTCCCAGCCCGATAGAAATACGGTCCTTATACTCTTCCTGTACCTCTAATACGCGCTTTACATAGCTTTCCGTATTCAGTTGAAAATCTCCCCCTGGATAATCCATATCCATGTGATCGGTAAAACAAATGTGGGGAAGCCCGAGCTGTATCGCCCGCTCCACCTGGTCGGTGATCTTTGTTTCACTGTCCGCTGAAAATTCCGTATGCATATGACAATCCGCTATCATACAATCGTTCCTCCTCCAAGTACATGGTCTTGCTGGTATAGTACAAGAGCCTGTCCCGGTGTAACTGCCCGAACCGGTTCCTCAAATCTGCATTCCAGCAGATCTTCTCCGATCCGTTTTACCCGACACGCTCCTCCTTTATGATTATAACGGATTTTTCCAAAAGCTTCCACCTCTTTTGTGATATCTTCCACTGCCATGAAGTTTAATTTTTCTGCCCGGACCACATGAGTAAACAAATCTTCGTTGCTGCCCAGCACCACTTCATTCGTATCCGGACGGATTTCCTGGACAAATACAGGATGTCCCAGAGAAAGATTTAAGCCCTTTCGCTGCCCTATCGTGTAATGGATGATGCCTTTGTGTTTTCCCAGAATCTCACCTTCGGCATTGACAAAATTGCCTTCCTTGATTTCTCCCAGACCGGTTCCACGAATATACCCTGCATAATCCTTGTCAGGAATAAAACAGATTTCCTGGGAATCTTTTTTGCGGGCTACCGGAAGCCCGATCCTTTCCGCCATCTGACGAATCTCGTCTTTGGTATACGCACCCACCGGCATCAGGGTATGTGCAAGCTGATCCTGGGTGAGATTGTAGAGGGCATACGTCTGATCCTTCGCCGCCGTTACGGAATTTCGGATGGCATATCTTCCATTGGGAAGCTGTTCGATTCTTGCGTAATGACCCGTGGCAATATAATCTGCCCCGATGGCAAGGCTTCTTTGAAGAAGCGCCTCCCACTTTACATAGCGGTTGCAGGCAATACAGGGATTGGGCGTTCTTCCGCACAGATACTCTCTGGTAAAATAGTCCATGACATTTGTCTTAAATTCTTTTTTGAAGTTCATCACATAATAAGGAATGTCCAGAAGCTGCGCTACCCGTCTGGCATCATCCACGGCAGAAAGACCGCAGCAGCCTCCATTCTCCTCCTGCACCGTCTCCTCTTCATCCTGCCAGATCTGCATGGTCACACCGATCACTTCATAACCTTCCTGTTTCAGCAGCCAGGCTGCCACAGAGGAGTCTACTCCTCCGGACAGCCCTACGATCACCTTTTTTTTCATTAATACTCTTCCTCTTCTTCCTCTTCACCCTCGTGAATATCGGATTTTGGTTTGGTAAGTCCTTCGATCTTGATACCTTTTTTCTCTGCATAATCCCAGAGCGCTGCATGGATTGCTTCCTCTGCCAGCAAAGAACAGTGTACTTTTACCGGCGGAAGTCCATCCAGAGCTTCCATAACTGCCTTGTTTGTCACCTGAAGCGCCTCCTGGATAGTCTTTCCTTTTACCAGCTCGGTTGCCATACTGCTGGTTGCCACTGCTGCTCCGCAGCCGAAAGTTTTAAATTTGCAGTCCTGAATGACGCCGTTTTCATCTACATCCAGATACATCCGCATAATATCCCCGCATTTTGCATTTCCTACGGTTCCTACGCCGCTGGCGTCCTCGATTTCTCCTACATTTCTTGGATTCTGAAAATGATCCATAACTTTATCACTGTACATTCTTAATTTCCTCCATGTATTTTTATGATATTAGAATTACAAGCTGCCTGACGAATTGTTTCGTGCTGCGCACTTTCACAATTCTACCCCAAAGTGGTTTATGACCTTTTTGCCCCTTTCATCATAAAGTCTTCATACAACGGTGACATATTTCTCAGCCGCTCCACGATTCCTTTGATTTTCTCCACCACAAAGTCCACATCTTCTTTTGTTGTCTCCTCGCTGATCGTCAGACGAAGAGATCCATGAGCAATCTCATGGGGCAGACCAATAGCCAGCAGCACATGGGATGGATCCAGAGATCCTGAAGTACATGCCGATCCACTGGAAGCGCAGATTCCTTCCATATCCAGCATGATCAGAAGGGATTCTCCCTCTATAAACCGGAAACTGAAGTTTACGTTGTTGGGAAGACGCAGTGTTCTGTGTCCGTTCAAACGACAGTAAGGAATCTCTTTTTCGATTTTTTCAATCATATAATCCCTCACCTGACGTTCCCTCTCAGTCCGTTCTTCCATACTCTGCGCTGCCCGTTGGGCTGCCACTCCGTATCCCACAATAGCAGGAACATTTTCTGTACCGGCTCTTCTCTTTCTTTCCTGTGCTCCTCCATGGATCAGAGAACGCAGTTTCAAGCCTTTGCGGATATAAAGACATCCAATCCCTTTCGGTCCGTTAATCTTATGACCGCTGGAGCTGAGCATGTCAATGTGACACTCATCTACATTCAGAGGAATCTGTCCGAAAGCCTGCACCGCATCTGTATGAAATAAAATCCCATGTTCCTTTGCGATCATACCAATCTCTTTTACCGGCATCAGCGTACCAATCTCATTATTTGCCGCCATAATGGAAATCAGAATCGTTTCCGGTGTGATTGCTTTTTCCAGATCTTCCAGACGGATCCGCCCATTTTCATCCACATCCAGATAGGTCACCTTTGCCCCCTGTTTTTCCAGCCACTGGCAGGTATGCAAAACCGCATGGTGTTCCACCTTTGTGGTGATAATATGATTTCCCTTGTCCCTGTAAGCTTCGTACGCTTCCTTAATCGCCCAGTTATCTGCCTCTGTACCGCCGGCGGTAAAATAAATTTCATTGGCTTTTGCCCCGATCACATCTGCAATCTTTTCTCTTGCTTCATTTACCGCTTTTTTGCTGATTCCTGCCAGTTCATATACACTGGAAGGATTTCCATAGTACTCGGTAAAATAGGGAAGCATAGCTTCCACTACCTCCGGCGCGGTCTTTGTCGTAGCCGCATTATCCATATAAATTGTTTTCTTCATATTCTGCTGCCTCCTGTCCTAACAGCCCAAAGTCTGCATCTGTCCTTTTTCTTTGATTTTTCTGCTCTCTTCTACCAGTTGATCCAGATACATGGTATCTACCGTATTCGTAATACTGGCGTTAATTTTCTGCCAGACGTACCGGGAAACACAGAGATCTGCATTTTCACAGCCTCCCTCGCCATCCTGCGCATCGCAGGTCACAGCCCGTAAGTCTCCCTCTAAAGCTCGAAGCACATCTCCCACGGAAATATCTCCCACCGGTTTTGCCAGCCGATATCCCCCGCTCGCTCCCCGGGTACTGATAACCAGTTCTGCTTTTTTCAGTTTTGCCATCAGCTGCTCCAAATAGCGTTCGGAAATATTCTGTCGGTCGGCGATACTCTGTATGGAAACCGGCTCTGTTTCACTATATATTGCCAGATCGATCATGGCCCGCAGACCATATCTTCCTTTTGTAGATAATTTCATTTGTCCTCCCTCCTCGGGAAGTTTATTTCCTAGTAATGTACTAGGATTTGTAAGTAGCATAGCATCCTTCTTCTGTTCTGTCAAGAGTAAGATTATCATATATTATCAAAAAGACTTAGCGAGTGTCTCTTTATGTCTTCTCAGAAAAAACATCCATTGATTACCGGAACGGTAATCCTCACCCTGACCGGTCTGATCACCCGGGTCATGGGCTTCTTTTATAGAATATTCCTCTCACACACGATTGGTGCGGAAGGTGTGGGAATCTACCAGCTGATTTTTCCCGTCTATGCCCTGTGCTTCTCTTTTGCCGTTGCCGGAATCCAGACCGGGATCTCCCGCTGCTGCGCTTCTGCCCTTGCTCAAAAAAATCCCGCAAAAGCCAGAAGTTATTTTTCCTGCGGATTTTTTCTTTCTTTCAGCCTGTCCGTTATCGCTGCCGCTCTTTTGCACCGATACGCAGGTTTCCTTTCCCGTTCTCTTTTAAAAGAACCACGCTGTACTCCCCTGCTGCAGCTGGTTGCCTGGAGCGTTCCTCTGGGAACCGTTCACACCTGTGTCAGCGCCTGGTTCTTTGCCCGAAAACAAACGGCAGTTCCTTCTGTATCTCAGTTTTTGGAACAGGCTGCCCGGATTTTTTCCTCCGTTTTCTTTTACCTGATTCTCTCCGAAAAGGGAATTGCTCCCACGCCGCTTCTCGCCGCATCAGGTCTTTTGGCAGGAGAATTGGTAGCCTCGCTCTTTTCTGCAATCTGCCTCCTGTTTCATTTTCAGGGAACAGAATATAAAACCCCTTCCCCCCTGCCAGTTCCTTCCTACGCCGCCTGCGCTGGAAGACTGGTCGCCCTCTCCCTGCCCCTTACTGTCAATCGCATTCTTTTAAATCTCCTTCAGAGCGGGGAAGCGATTCTGATCCCAAGCCGGCTGAGACAGTATGGATGTTCTTCTTTCCAGGCGCTTAGTATCTATGGAATCCTGACGGGAATGGCGCTTCCCTTCATTCTCTTTCCTTCCGCCATCACCAATTCCGTATCTACCATGCTTCTTCCCACCATCGCGCAGGAACAGGCGAAAGGAAACCGGAAAAAAATTATTTCTGCCACGGAAAAAACGATGAAATACTGCCTTTTGCTGGGAATTTTTGCCGGCGGAATCTTTTTCTTTTTCGGCAATCTGTTGGGCACGCTGGTCTATGGAAATCAGGACGCGGGAACTTTTATCCAGATTCTTTCTTTTCTCTGTCCTTTCCTCTACCTGACCGGAACACTTTCCAGTATTCTGAACGGACTGGGTCATACTTCTCTATGCTTCTTTCAAAATGTCGTCGGCCTCTCCATTCGGATTTTCTTTATTCTTTTTGCCGTTCCCCGTGCAGGCATACAGGGATATCTGTGGGGACTTCTGGTGAGCCAACTTGTCACCACACTTCTGAATCTGTTTTTCCTTCATCAGAAAGTTTCTTTCTCTTTTTATCCGCTCCAATGGCTTTTTCTCCCTCTGGCTTTCCTTGTGTTAAGCTGCGGTATGGGGCTTTTTGTATTCTATCTTTGCGACAGTCTTTTTTCCCTTCCCGGTCTTTGGAATCTGGGAATCACCATGGGAGTATGCGGTATTTCTTACCTGACTTGTCTGTTATGTTCCAAACAGATTCATATTTCCTCTTGATTTTCTTACTGCAATGCTTTATTATACGAAAGAGAACATTGCAAAGGAGAGATGATTATGAGTTTCAATTTCTTAAAAAAGCTTCCCACTCCGGCAGAGATCAAAGCTGATTATCCGGTGACTGCCAAAGTGGAACAGATAAAAAAAGAGCGGGATGAGATGATACGCAAAGTATTTACCGGAGAATCCGATAAATTTCTGGTGATCATTGGTCCCTGCTCCGCAGATAATGAAGATGCCGTCTGCGAGTACATCAACCGGCTTGCCCGGGTTCAGGAGAAAGTTTCCGACCGTCTGATCCTGATTCCCAGAATCTATACCAATAAACCGCGAACCACCGGCGAAGGCTATAAAGGAATTCTTCACCAGCCGGATCCGGAAAAAAAGCCGGATCTTCTTCACGGTCTGATCGCACTGCGGAAAATGCATATGCGCGCCATTGAAGAGTCCGGTCTTACTGCCGCTGACGAGATGCTTTATCCTGAAAACTGGAGATATCTGGATGATATTCTCTCTTACGTTGCCATTGGCGCCCGTTCCGTGGAAAACCAGCAGCACCGTCTGGTAGTCAGCGGCATGGATATTCCCGCCGGTATGAAAAATCCTACCAGCGGCGATTTTTCCGTCATGCTTAATTCTGTGGTAGCTGCCCAGATCAAACAGAACTTTATTTATCGTAACTGGGAAGTGGAAACCACCGGAAATCCCCTTGCCCATACGATCTTGCGCGGCGCTGTCAACAAACACGGAAATGCTATTCCCAACTACCACTATGAGGACCTGCAGCTTCTTCTGGAAAAATACAACGAGAGAGATCTGGCAAACCCGGCAGTGATCGTGGATGCCAACCATTCTAACTCCAACAAACAGTTTAAAGAACAGATCCGTATTACAAAAGAAGTACTGCACAGCCGTAATGTATCTCAGGACATCAAAACACTGGTAAAAGGCGTTATGATCGAAAGCTACCTGGAAGAAGGCAGCCAGAAAATCGGCTGCGCCGATCATGTGTACGGAAAATCCATCACCGACCCCTGTCTGGGCTGGGAAGACTCTGAGCAGCTGGTCTACACCATCGCCGAACTATGCTAACCATGAGAAGCATCTCTCATTTCACGATGTTGTGAAAGCTGCCACGGAATATTTATGCCACGAAAACGAATGGTCGAGCACATCTTTGAGACCTTAGGCTCAAAGTGAGCGCAGACTGAGTTTCATGGCATAAATATTCTTTTTTTCTTTTTCCACACAAAAAGACCCATCAGCTTCTTGGATGGGTCTTTGCATATACATCTCTGATTTTATACGTATTCATATTCAAGTACATCTGCGTCGTGGAGATATCGGAATGTCCCATCATCTCCTGCACGCTTTTCAAATCCGCCCCATTCTGTATCAGATGGGCTGCAAAGGAGTGCCGCAGCGTATGGGGCGTAATATCCTTCTCAATCCCCGCTGCTCCCGCATACATTTTCAGCACTTTCCAAAATCCCTGACGGCTCATAGCTTTTCCAGAACAGTTGGTAAACAGTAAGCTGCATTCCTCATCCCGAAGAAAACTTTCCCGCACCCCATGAAGATAAGATTGCAGCGCTTTCTTCGCCGCAACTCCATAGGGAATAATCCGCTCCTTCTCCTGATCCCTGCAGGTAATATAACCCACATACAGATTCACATCCGAAACTTCCAGACGGATCAGTTCGCTGACCCGAATGCCGGTGGCGTACAAAAGCTCCAGCATTGCCTTGTCCCGGATTCCCTTCGGTGTCGTCGCAGACGGCTGGCGAAGCAGCAAATCCACTTCCTCCACAGTTAAAATCTCCGGCATCTTCTTTTCCACTCTGGGGGGACGCAAATGCTGGGCCGGATCTGTCACGATTTTATGTTCTTTATAAAGATACTGAAAAAAAGCCCTGATAGACGCAACACTTCTGGAAACCGTAGATGTCGCAAAATGATTCCTCTCCAGATACAGCATATAGGAATTCAAACTCGTCTCTGTAATCTGCCCCACACTGCCAATCTGCTGCTCCTGCTCAAAATACTGCATCATTTTTCTCAGATCACGCTCATAGGACACCTCCGTATTTCCAGACGTTTTCTTTGTATTATGTAAATAAGATATAAAATTTTGTATTTCGCTTTCCATACGGATCCCTGCCCTCGTAATCACATTTTTTCGTAAGAGAATTCCCCTTCTCATTCGTTATAATCCCCATTATAAGCAGGTTTTTTCAGAAAAGCAAATGCTATTTTTCCCTGTCTTTTCCAGTTTTATCTCCGTTTCTGCAAAATTACAAGATATCGTTTTTCCCCATCTTATGTCTACCATATCTAGTGATTTTTCAAATATTAATTTTTTGTTACATTTTGTCTGCCATCCAGGAAAGAAACACAGGATTTCCGTAAGTCTCCAAAAGAATTCCCCCCATTCCTCCCAGAATACACAAAAACACGGTTAATACATACTCTTTCACCATACCCTTAGATTTTCTCCAGATTTTCCCATTCTGCCGGTATATTTCTCCCAGTAAAAATAGCATGGAGGGAATATAAAGAATTGCCTGAGGAAAATTTGCCCCCAGAAAAAATAACGCTCCCTGGATTCCCTGCTGAAGCACCCCCATACTCCCTCCAGCTCCTGCCAGAAAACCCATCACCAGCATCCCTCCCACTGCGCTTAGCCGGGCTGCTCCCGTAAGCCCCGCCAGAGCAAAGAAAAGATAGCCCCGCATCCTCTGTTCCAAAAGATAATAAAAATAAGATCTGGTGGCAATCTTTTCTTCCTTCAGTCTGTTGAAAAGATAGACCCCCAAAAGATCCGCTTCCTGTCCCCGATACGGATATGCCAGATTGCCAAAAAGCGCTCCTGCTGCCATTCCCACCAGAAAACATCCCGCCAGCATCCCGATCACACCTGTCCATTCTTCATCCCAGAATTTTTTCATACATCCCTCCCGGTATTTACATCTTGTTACTGTTCACTTCGCTCACAGTAACCACATCTTCCCATAACATCATCATATGCCTCTGCTTCCGTTTACAGAAGTTCTCTTTTCTTTTATAATGATTGTATGTAACTATTACGCCACTGGAGGTATCTGACATGTCTCAACCAGAAAAACAAAACCTGAAAGAAATCCGTTCCCACGGAACAAGTCTCTTCCCCTGTGCCTTTTATCTGGCTTTGGGCAGCGCCGTACGCCTCAAAGTCAAACACCACTGGCATGATGAATTGGAGATCATTTATCTGAAAAAAGGAAAATTTAACGTAAGTATTGACACGGAGCATTTCGAAGTGGATCAGGAATGTTTTCTCTTTATCAATGCCGGACAGCTTCACGATATCCATTCTATCTCTCAGGATTATGAGGAACAGGCTATCGTTTTCAATCCTCAGATGCTCCGTTTTCAGAATTATGATTCCATTGACGAGTATATCCTCCATCCTCTGGTTCAGGGAACACTTACCTTTCCCCGGATCTTAGACAGCTCCCACCCCGTTTTTCCGCTTTTTTGCACCGAATACAAGCGTATTTCCTCTGCCTTTTGCCGCAATCAGCAAGTAACCATTACTGGCGAGCAGATTTACACCCATGACATGACTGCCCAGATGCAGATCAAAGCCTCCCTTCTTCAGATTCTGGCTCTCCTCACAAGCCAGAACCTGATGTGTCAGACTCGAAAACCGGAAAATCAGAAAATTGAATCCCTGAAAACAGTACTGACCCACATCAGTCTCCACTATCAGGAAAAACTGTATATCCATGATCTCGCCTCGCTGGTCAATATGAATGAACAATACTTTTGTCGTTTTTTCAAGAAAGCGATTGGAAAATCTCCCATTGACTATCTCAACGATTTTCGTCTCACAAAGGTTATCCGCCTTTTAGAGAGCACAGAGCTTCCTGTTACAGAAATTTATCTGGAATGCGGCTTCCATAATATGGGGAATTTTCAGCGTCTTTTTAAGAGAAAAACAGGAACCACACCCCTTCAATATCGGAAAATGCTATCCAGCAAAAGTCAAAATAACGTACTTTTTCATCAGATTAACGGTAGCATTTTTCCGGACACCTGCGTATAATCTGATTGTGCTTTTATAATTGCTCCTTTTTTTGGAGCAGCTGCAATTTTTCAACAATCAGGAGGTACGCGCATATGTTACAGAAAAAATGGTGGCACGAAAAAGCCGCATATCAGATTTACCCGAAAAGCTTTTGCGATTCCAACGGTGACGGGATCGGCGATTTAAAAGGTGTGATCAGCAAGCTGGATTATCTGAAAGATCTGGGAATTGACATTATCTGGCTTTCTCCCATCTACTGTTCTCCTCTGGCAGATCAGGGCTACGATATTTCCGACTATTATAATATCGATCCCCGTTTCGGTACAATGGACGACATGGACGAGCTTTTAAAAGAAGCGAAAGCCAGAGATATGTATATTATTATGGATTTGGTGGTAAACCACTGTTCCGATGAACACGACTGGTTTAAAAAAGCCTGTGAGAACCCCGATGGCCCCTACGGAAAATACTTCTATATCGAAACTATGCAGAACGGAAAATTCCCCAATAACTGGCGCTCCTATTTTGGCGGTCCTGTCTGGGATAAACTGCCGGGGCATGACGATCGCTGCTATATGCATGTATTTCACAAAAAGCAGCCTGATTTAAACTGGGAAAATCCCAAACTTCGTCAGGAAGTATACAAAATGATCAACTGGTGGCTGGAAAAAGGAGTTGCCGGATTCCGTATCGACGCTATCATGAATATCAAAAAACCGGACGTCCATACCTGCTATCCCGCCGACCGGGAGGATGGACTTGCCCACATCGATCATATGCTCCACGATGCAGTGGGAATTGATGAATTTCTACATGAATTAAAAACAGAAACCTTTGAAAAATACAATGCCTTCACCGTGGGAGAAGTATTCACTGACCGCCCGGACGCATTGGAAGCATTCATCGGAAATGACGGACACTTTTCTTCCATGTTCGACTTCAGCGAAGCCTGCTTCGGAAAAAATGAAGACGGATGGTATAAATGCCAGACGGTTGTCTGTGGCGACGATTACAAAACCTGCGCCTTCCAGACGCAGAAACGTTTAGATGATCTGGGCTTCATTTCCAATATTATTGAAAATCATGACGAACCCCGGGGCGTCAGCCATTATCTCCCGGCAAGCGACTTAAACGATACCAGCAAAAAAATGCTGGCTGCCGTCAACATCATGCTCCGTGGTCTGCCATTCATCTATCAGGGACAGGAACTGGGAATGACAAATGTAAACTTTACTTCCATTGATCAGATTGATGACTGCAGCACACAGGATGAATATCAGGTGTCTTTGAAAGCAGGTCTTTCTCCGGAAGAAGCTCTCCAGTCCGTCCTCCCCTTCAGCCGCGACAACGGCCGGACTCCCTTCCACTGGGATGACACCAAAAACGCCGGATTTACCACCGGAACCCCCTGGCTCATGGTGAATCCCAACTACGTGACCATCAATGCAAAGGCGCAGGTAAACCAGCCAGATTCTGTGTTCTCCTGGTACAAAGAGCTTCTTGCTCTCCGGAAAAATCCAGATTACAAGGAAGTGGTGGTTTATGGAAAGCTGGTTCCTTACAAACCTGAACAGAAAAATCTGATGGCATACTACCGTCAGGGAACAGATAAAACCTTGCTGGTGATCGCCAATTACCAGCAAGCTGCGCAGGATGTGCAGCTTCCCGGAGCCATCCAGAAAGTACTGATGAATAATCTGAATACACTGGATCTGGAAGGCGATACCCTCCATATGCCCGGTTATCAGGTTGTGATCCTGGAAATGTAAAGATATCGATCTTAGGGAATATTTATACATTTTTAGCAAATTTGTCGAGCATACTTTGCGATTACAGGGGCAAAGTGAGCGCAGACTAAGCGAAAAATGTATAAATATTCCTTTTTTACGCTTTCATCCCCAGCAATTTCCCGGCAACTTTTTTCAGGTAATCTGTAAATCCCGCTTTCCGGATATTTTCTGCACTCACAATTTCCATCTGGCCAATCTCCTCACCATCTAAGGTGTATACGGCTTTCCCCACCACACTTCCCTTTTTCACCGGCGCTTTCAAGTTTTTCTCATAAAGAATCTCTTTTTCTACTTTTTCCAGATTTCTTCCCTTGGTATCCAGATAATGAAACGCCCCTTTGTATCGACATGCAGCTTCTTTTTTTGCTCCCCGGGACACCGAAACCGGTTTCAGAGAATCTTTATTTTCATCTGTATACAGAGCGCAGTTTCCAAATCCATAATCCAGCAAAGCCGCCGCATCCTTAAACCGCACTTTCGGGTCCGGCGCTCCCATAACGACTGCCAAAAGCATCAGATCACCCCGTTTTGCCACTGCTGATACACAAAATTTTGCCACGCTGGTACTTCCCGTCTTCAAACCCACACAGCCGTCATAACTTCGGACCAATTTGTTGGTGTTGGTAAGGCAAAATTCTTTGGAACCCTGCCGGGTGACGTGAGTGATATTTTCCATCCAGATAGAAGAATATTCCAGAATTTTCGGAAAACGGCGGAGCAGTTCTCTGGATACCAGAGCAACATCCTCCGCCGTAGTGTAATGTTCTGCGGACTCCGTCAGTCCACAGCAATCTTCAAAATTTGTATGTACCATTCCCAGTTCCCGGGCTCTCTGATTCATCCGCTTGACAAATTCCGCCTCGCTTCCCGCAATATGCTCTGCCATAGCCACAGACGCATCATTTCCCGAAGCAACCACAATACACTTGATCATGGTTTCCACCGTCTGCTTTTCTCCCTCTTCCAGAAAGACCTGCGAGCCGCCCATGCTTTTGGCATATGCGCTGGTTACCACCTCTTCCTCCATGGTCAGCGTTCCTTTTTCCAGCTCCTCAAAAATCAAAAGCAGCGTCATGATTTTTGTGATACTTGCCGGACTTCTCTGTTCCTGCGCATTTTTCTGAAACAGAATAGTTCCCGTGGACACTTCCATCAGCATCACACTGGGGGCCTCTGTCACCACGCCTCCTTCTTCCGTCTGTTTTTCCTCCTGTATTTCTTCCTGTGTCTGTTCCTCTTTCGCCCACACAACCTCTGTCCCAGATGCAGGCAGCCAAAAAGAAGATACGGTCAATACCAACGCCAGCAGAAAACTAATTCCTCTCGTTTTCATATTACCCCTCATTACAGCCTCTTGTTTTACTATACGGCAAAGGGTAGTATTTTATGCTTTCGTCTTTGCCCGGAACAGATGCAAAAAGAAATCAAAACCATATACCAGAATCACCACCGTCGCCAGAATCATCCCGGTACGATACGAATAGCTATTCACCAGCATTTCCACAAATCCCTGAAGAAACGCAAACAGGATCAATGTATAAAAACCCCAGGCAACCGTACTTTCCAGACAGAGAATCCCTTTATAATTAAATGGTTTCTCATGATAGTCCCACCATACATTTCCCAGCGTTCTCTGCATGATGACTGCAGTAATATACTCCAAAAAAGTAGCCACCGCCGCCCCCGCAAAATACAGCACAATATAATTATCTGATACCGGTCTTAAGATTGCATATACCGAAAGAGCCCCCACCGCATAAATAGGGCAAAACGGCGAAAATGCAAAGCCCCGGTTTGTCAGTTTCCTGTTGCAAAACGACATATAAATGGACTCCACCAGCCACCCCAGAAAACTATATAAAATAAACCACTGTATCAAATGATACCAATCTGTTCCATATACCGTATGTGTCCAAGCCATCATAAATCCCCCCTCATTCCCCTTTCTTTTTCTATAATAAGCTGTTGCCATTCTATCACAGCCCTGGTAAAAAATCTATCGAAAACCGTCAATGTTAAAGAAAACTTCAGAAAAATGCAAACATTGCCGTTTGTTTCTACACAAAAAAGACTGCTGCCCACGATCTTATTCGCCGAGCAACAGCCTCTCTTCTCCGACTATCTGTCGGATACGCACAAATTAATTATATTTACGTTTTCTCGCAGCTTCAGATTTTTTCTTACGACGAACACTTGGTTTCTCGTAATGCTCTCTCTTACGGATCTCCTGCTGAATGCCTGCTTTGGCACAGCTACGTTTAAATCTACGCAGAGCACTATCTAAAGTCTCGTTTTCTTTTACGATAACGTTTGACATAGCCTCACACCTAACCTCCCTCCAGTTGTAGATTGTGCAGAATACAACTGTTTGGGTATTTTATTGCACTGATATTGATTATACCAGATTTTCTCAGAACGTCAACTGATTTTTCGTATTTTTTTAAATTAGTTCAGCTGATCTTCCACTAATTCCTGAACCTTGCTGATGGCTTCTCCAATCTTCTCCGGATTCTTTCCGCCGGCCTGCGCCATATTCGGACGACCGCCGCCGCCACCGCCTACAATAGCTGCTGCCGCTTTGATCAGATTACCTGCATGAGCGCCTCGATTCATCGCTTCCTGAGTTGCCATTGCCAGAAGGCTGACTTTTCCATCTTTTGCGGAAGCCAGAACAACCACTCCTTCGCCCAGCTTTTCTTTCAGCTGATCTCCCAGATCACGGAGGCCGTTCATATCCACGCCTTCCACTGCAGATGCCAGAACTTTCACGCCTTTGACCTCCACTACCTGATCCATTACATTTCCCAGAGACTCCTGCGCCATCTTGCTCTTTAAGGACTCGTTCTCACTGTGAAGTTCTTTCAGTTCTTTCTGAAGATGCGCAATCTTATCTGTAATCTCTGCCGGAGTTGTCTTCAGCGCCTTTGCCACAGTGTGGAGTTGATTTTCCAGACCACGGTAATATTCCAGCACATTATTTCCTGTGAGCGCCTCGATACGGCGAACACCAGCCGCTACGCCAGCCTCAGAAATAATTTTAAATAAGGTGATTGCAGATGTATTTGCCACATGGGTTCCTCCACACAGCTCTACGGAAAAATCTCCCATAGACACAACTCTTACTTCATCTCCGTATTTTTCGCCAAACAGAGCCATGGCTCCTGTCTTTTTCGCCTCTTCGATTCCCATGATCTGCGTCTTTACTTCCAGACCTGCCTGAATCTCTTTATTTACCAGTTCTTCCACTTTTGCGATCTCTTCCGGTGTCATAGACTGGAAATGTGCAAAGTCAAAACGAAGACGAGTAGGCGTTACCAGAGAACCTTTCTGTTCCACATGAGCGCCCAGAACAGTCTTCAGAGCTTTCTGTAAAAGATGGGTAGCGCTGTGATTCTTACAGGTAGCGTTTCTCTCTTCCCCTGCTACTTCCAGCTTCACCTCTTCGCCCTTGGTGATCATACCGGAAATCATGGTTCCCACATGACCGTATTTTCCGCCCCGCAGCTTAATGGTATCTTCTACCCGGAAGGTTCCGTTTGCTCCGGTGATCACGCCGGTATCGCCTTCCTGTCCGCCCATGGTAGCGTAAAATGGAGTCTTCTCCACGAAAATCGTTCCCTTCTGTCCTTCCATCAGAGAAGTAACGATCTCTTTCTCTGTCGTAAGAACGGCTACTGCTGAAGTATCTGACAAACGGTCATATCCTGTAAATTCTGTAGTGACAGAAGTATCGATCTCATCGTACACCGTTGCCTCGGCTCCCATATAATTCGTCACTTCACGGCTTTCGCGGGCACGTTTTCTCTGTGCTTCCATCTCTGCCTTAAATCCTGCTTCATCAATGGAATATCCTTTTTCTTCCAGAATTTCTTTTGTCAGATCCATCGGGAATCCATACGTATCGTATAATTTGAACGCATCCTGACCGTTCAGCGTATTTTCTCCCGCTTCTTTCATGGCAGTTTCCATATCTCCAAGGATCTTCAGACCCTGATCGATGGTCTTGTTAAACTGGCTCTCTTCATTGTTCAGCACGTTCAGAATAAAGTCTTTCTTCTCTTCCAGCTCCGGATAGCCATCCTTAGAACCTTCGATCACTGTAGTACTCAGTTCTGCCAAAAACTGTCCCTGAATACCCAGCAGACGACCATGGCGGGCTGCCCGACGGATCAGACGGCGAAGAACATAACCTCTTCCCTCATTGGTCGGCATAACACCGTCAGAAATCAGGAAGGTAGCGGAACGCATATGATCGGTAATCAGACGGATGGACACGTCCGCATCGTGATTCTCTCCATAAGTTACCCCTGCAACTTCACAGACTTTATTTCTCAGAGCGCAGATGGTATCCACATCAAAAATAGAATCTACATCCTGCACTATCACTGCCAGACGTTCCAGTCCCATACCGGTATCGATATTTTTCTGCTGCAGTGTCTCATAATGACCTTCCCCATCATTTTCAAACTGGGTAAATACATTATTCCACACTTCGATGTAACGGTCGCACTCGCAGCCTACGGTACAATCCGGTTTTCCACAGCCGTATTTTTCTCCTCTGTCGTAGTAAATCTCAGAACAGGGACCGCAGGGACCTGCTCCATGCTCCCAGAAGTTGTCCTCTTTTCCAAAACGGAAAATCCGTTCTGCCGGAATACCCACTTCTTTATTCCATATCTCAAAAGCCTCATCGTCTTCCACATAAACAGACGGATAGAGACGCTCCGGGTCCAGTCCCACTACCTTTGTAAGAAATTCCCAGGACCAGGCAATGGCTTCATGTTTAAAATAATCACCAAAGGAAAAATTACCCAGCATTTCAAAAAATGTTCCATGACGCGCTGTCTTTCCTACATTTTCAATATCTCCTGTACGGATACACTTCTGGCAGGTTGCCACCCGGGTTCTGGGCGGAATCTCTGCTCCGGTAAAATATGGTTTTAAAGGAGCCATACCTGCATTAATCAGAAGAAGGCTCTTATCATTCTGGGGTACCAGAGAAAAACTTTTCATCACCAGATGATCTTTGCTATCAAAAAAGTCTAAAAACATCTGGCGAAGTTCATTTACTCCATACTTCTTCACTGTTATTTCCTCCTCTTGGGTTTTCAATAAATTTTATCTTAACACATTTAGCTTTCAAAAGAAACTATTTGCAAATTATTTTTTTGAATTTCTTCTTGCCTCGTTTTAATACAAGACCATCTTCCGAAATCTCTTCTTTTTTCACCGTATGACGGATATCTGTGATTTTTTCTCCATCTACCGATACCCCTCCCTGCTCGATCGCACGGCGGCCTTCGGAACGGGATGCTACCAGCTCCGCTTTACACAGCAGACTGATCAGGTCAATGGCGCCATCCTGAAAATCCTCTTCTGTCAGTTCAGCAGTCGGCATATTTTCCGCATTTCCTGCTGAAAACAGCGCTCTTGCTCCCTCCTGCGCTTTCTTTGCTTCCTCTTCTCCGTGTACCAGAGCAGTCAGTTCGTAAGCCAGGATCTCTTTTGCCTTATTTAACTGGCTTCCCTCCCAGTGATCCATCTCATCGATCTGCTCCAGCGGCAGGAAGGTAAGCATGCGGATACATTTTAATACATCTGCATCTGCCACATTTCTCCAGTACTGGTAAAAATCAAAAGGAGAAGTTTTGTTTGGATCCAGCCATACAGCGCCGGACTGAGTTTTTCCCATTTTTTTGCCTTCGGAATTTAACAGCAGGGTAATTGTCATTGCGCAGGCATTTTTACCCAGCTTACGGCGGATCAGCTCTGTTCCGCCCAGCATATTGCTCCACTGGTCATCCCCGCCAAACTGCATATTACAGCCGTATTTCTGGTACAGCATGTAAAAATCAAAACTCTGCATGATCATGTAGTTAAACTCCAGGAAACTTAACCCTTTTTCCATACGCTGTTTGTAGCACTCCGCAGTCAGCATACGATTTACAGAAAAATGAGGTCCGATATCCCGCAGGAAATCAATGTAATTCAGATCCATCAGCCATTCCGCATTGTTTACCATCATGGCTTTTCCATCAGAAAAATCAATAAAACGCTCCATCTGTTTTTTAAAGCAATCACAGTTGTGCTGGATGGTTTCCGGAGTCATCATCTGACGCATGTCACTTCTTCCTGACGGATCACCGATCATACCAGTACCGCCTCCAATCAACGCGATAGGCTTATTTCCCGCCATCTGCAAACGCTTCATCAGACACAGCGCCATAAAATGTCCCACATGCAGACTGTCCGCGGTCGGGTCAAACCCAATATAAAAAGTAGCCTTTCCGTTATTGATCAGTTCCTTAATCTCTTCTTCATCCGTTACCTGAGCGATCAGCCCACGGGCAACTAATTCATCATAAATCTTCATCTTCGTTCTCCTTTACACAATCACTTTTTATCTATAGCGGAGCCAGCGCCTTCTGCTCTTTACAAGTCCCTATTTTGTAAAATTTCAACAGTTCAGCCATACAGATGCCGCTTGTTTGTGAGCAAAACAGTGGCGTTAGCCACGATAATCACACAATGCGGTTTTACGAATGGCTCAGGCTGAATTAGACAGTCAGCGAAACGATTGAACCATTTTTAGCGAATTTGTCGAGCACATCTTTGAGACTTCAGGCTCAAAGGGAGCGCAGACTGAGCTTAAAATGATTCCATCGTTTGCGTGCTATCCTATATCAATTTCACAAAAAAGGGACCTGTTCTCCGCCCTTTTAGGACGGGAAAAGATCCCGTGTTACCACCTAAATTCACAGACAACTCACGTTCCCTGCCTCTGTAAGTACTGCTCCTGCAATACTCTGACCCGTATAACGGAGGTCCTTCCGTCACAGCCTACTATCTTCATCTCCATGAACAAATTCGGTGCGAAGCTCCAAGAGGTATTCACAGGAAATTCCACGGGGGCCTCTCACCAGCCGGCGCCTCTCTGTCCGCTTTCTTTACTGCTACTTGTTCTTATCTTTGCTTTTCTATACAATTCAGAGTATACAAATTCCCTCATTTTTTGTCAAGGACTTTTCGCAGAACTGATTTCAAATTTCGTAACAGTTCAGCCATACAGATGTCCGCGCCGAATATCCCTTTACTGAAACTATATGGGATATAACTGTACTTGATACGAAAACAAGTCCCACCAAAAATTGTCACCACT
>PPYF01508729.1_pt1 | contig 30066 bp, 19 predicted proteins | sample 1559871 | NCBI WGS metagenome assembly PPYF01 (sample SAMN08240021, study PRJNA423297) | Human gut metagenome, whole genome shotgun sequencing project.
GTATATACGAATACATCATCGCGATAAGCGGTACGTACAGGTTTAGAAGTTGGACGGAATTTGCTGATAACCCATTTACCATTGTATTCAGATACTGTGTAACCCATTCTGAAATCTTTATCTTTACTACCCAGCGGACCGAAGTCATTATCTCTGAAACGTTCTACAGCGACCTCTGCCGGTGCCAGCCAATATTTATTCGGATAATCAGAGTCGAAATGCTTCAGCAGACTGTTTGTCTGCCTGTTTTGATAGTCATACATAATTGCTGACGCCGATTCATAATCATACGGAGTCTCGTTATTAAAGAAATTGGTATAATGACTGAACAACATATCATTACGTAAGAAAGCGATAGATTGATTGGTAGTACTTTGGTAGATACTGTTCATCTTATTAAGTATCAAGTTGACACATTGTTGGTATCTACCTAACCACAAACAAATCTCTGCATATAGAGCATAGTAAGGAGGAGTCATCATATCCCAGCGGCGATATTCACTATTTGCCAGCTCCGTATCCGGGTCTACCCAGTCTTTCCATGCTGTTTCGTAAGTTCCGTCAATATTGTCATAACCAATATCTAGCAGATTCTTGCAAGCTACCATCGTTTCGTCAAGATTCAATATGTCAAACTGTGACAAATCTCTCAACGAAGTCATTGGTTTATCCACCCATGCTACTTCTCCGTAGATTTTAGCGATCGTCATAAACATCCATGCCTTGACACGCAGCGTGCTGCTGACCAATGCTTTATAGTGGCTTTCATTAATAGAGTTCTTTTCTTCGTATGTTTTCAATTTCCGAAGATAATCGTTACAGGCATTTATTACTTCGTAGAATCCAGAAGGATCTGCATATGAATTACCACTTAAATCATCATCGTAATTGTACAAGTTGTAGAGTTCAGTGGGTGCCGTTGCAGTCGGCACCACCATTTCTCCCCGAAGTTCATTCAGATAAATCACTTTGTCTCCAATGGCTTGCATTTTAGTCATGATACCAATGTAACCGGAGTACATCTCACTTTCTTCTGATATATAATCCTCATTATCCAGGGTAACATCTGTATCAGGATTGAAGAAGTCATCGCATCCTCCCAATAAAGTAACCGCCAGTATGAAAGCGGCATTTAATAATATCTTTTTCATCTTCATCATTAGAATTTCAAGTTAATACCCAGTTTGACAGATTTCGGTTGCATCACTTTCGCATAATCAAATCCTTGTGTAGCATTGCTGCCAGATGAATAAGCGAATTCCGGATCCATACCCAAATATTTGGTAGCGGTCAACAGGTTTTCTCCTGTCACATAAATTGTTCCTGAACGGAAAAAATTCCAAACTGGTTTGTCGAAATTATAGCTTAACGTAATACTCTTCATGCGTAGGAAAGAAGCATCTTCAATCCAACGGGAAGAGAAGTTGTTATTGCCGATAGCATCTCCATAGCTAGCGCGTGGAATATTGGTAACCTGTCCTTCTACATTCCAACGGTTGGTCACTGCTACACTTTGGTTAGAGAAAGAAGAAACTGATTCCAGTGTCCTTCTTACCGCATTGTATGCCTCATTCCCTTTTGAATAAGAAAATTCGGCCGCCAGTGCGAAATGCTTATAACGGATATTGGTATAGAATCCTCCAAAGTAATCAGGAGTGGCACTACCCAATGATACATAATCTTTAGAATCGATGCGTCCGTCATTATTCTGGTCTACATAACGTACATCACCAGCACTATATGCTTGATTACTGCTGTTGGTCAATGCGGCTTCACTCGCTTCCGCTTGGGTAGAGTAGACGCCATTTGCTTGCAATCCGTAAAATTCGTATGGATTTCCACCTACACGACTTACTATCATCGAACCATCACTATATTGAACTGTTTCCTGATCGTTTCCGCCCAATGATTTAATCTTACTTTCCGTGAAAGAAATATTACCTCCTACAATCCACTCAAAGTTACGCATACGGATGAGAGAAGCCTGCAATGAAAGTTCTACTCCGTTGTTATCGATTTTTCCGACGTTTGCATAGTAGGCAGATGTTCCGTAGATAGCAGATTTTCCAATGTTCATGATTACATCTTTGCTTCTGCCACGATAATAATCTACTCCCAAACTGATACGGTTTCTCAAGAAAGAGGCATCCAAACTTAAATTCATCTGCGAGGTTATCTCCGGTTTCAAATGTGTGTTCGGTATTTGGGTACGAATAATACCCGATACAGCCATATACGGTAAACTACTATAATAAGATTTTCCATAATTGGAAGAGAAGCGACTGTTTCCTGTCAGGCTGTATTCTGCACGCAAATCCAGACGGGTGATCCAATCCTTGTCTATAAGGAAAGACATATTCTTCGCCATCCATGTGATTCCGCCTGATGGATAAACCCGAAAATGGTTGGTGTATCTTCCGTTTGCGGAAGAACCGTCGATAGACATATTCAATGCAGCATTCAATACATGATTATAAGTATAGTCAACGTGACCATAAATATTAGCCCAGTTCCATTTATTCTGATAACCGTCGAAATAACGACCTATAGCATCAGCCGAACCCAGTACTTGATAGAAGTCATTGGTTGTGTTGCGCGCGTATGCCCCATCGTATTCCTGCAAAGTAGTCAAAATTTGCACTCCTGCCATAGCATTCAAAGCATGGCGGCTACTGAATTGTTTGTTGTAGCGCGCATTTAGGTTATAAAAATAATTAGTCGTTTCGTTTACGCCTTCCCGGATTGTATTTTCTTCAGTACCGAATGCGTCTGTAGTAGGAACGATAGTAAAATCGGTTCTGCCTGGAACAAAAATATGCTCCTTATTATAGTTGTAGTAAAGACCGAAGGCACCACTGAGAGAAAAACCTGGAAATATTTTATAATTGAAACCAGCTTTAACATTTACGTCATATTGGCGACTGTTCGCATCCAGATTATTGACAATAGCTAACGGGTTACTTACAGCAAAGTCCATATTTTTGCTGATTCCATAATAGTATTCAGAGTAAATCGGAGTAAATTCTCCGTTATCTACTTTCTGGTAGGGAGCAAGCAGTGGAGACTGTGCATAAGCAGCAAGCAAAGGGTTGGTACGAACATTCATCCCTTGTTCTTGATAATTACCGTTGATATATGCCAATCCGACGGTAGCATAGACTTCAAAATTCTTGCTGACCAAGAAGTTTCCGTTCAACTGTGTATGATAGCGGTTCTGTTGAGTACTTTTCAGTATTCCATCCTCTTTAGAGTATCCCAAAGACAAGTCGTATTTGGCGATAGCATCACCACCTTCTACTCGAAACAGATTTTCTGTCACAAATCCGCTCCGGTAGATTTTATCTTGCCAGTTCGTATTGTTATTGTATTCAGTGTTCATGTTCTCCGATGTGGCACCATCCGTTTCAATCAGAATGACACCATTAGCACCCATAGAGCCATATAAAGCCGCTTCCGCACCTTTCAATACGGTGATATTTTGAATATCATTGAGGTTGTAAGCCTGAAAGATGTTACGGCTCAATCCATTAATCAATGGTGAATCATTTACGTCCGGTATATAAGGAACACCATTGATAACTACCAACGGTGCATTGTTACCCACGAAAGAACGTGTTCCACGAAGATTAATGAAACTTCCCTCTCCTGGCATACCGCTGCCACGAGTCACTTGCAAACCTGCAATCTGTCCAGCCAACGCACGGTCTATCTTCATACCCGCAGGTACGAAATCCTTTTTAGTGATATTCTCCGCAGATGTAGTCACTTCGTTCGTTTCAATACGGAAAGGCAATACTGTTGTTTCATTATATTTGTATTCCGATTCAGGAATCATAATGATCGTCATCTCCTTACGATTATCCACTGCTTGAAGCACTGTATAATATCCGGCAGCCCAAACTGAAATATTGGCTTTCCGCAAACTCTTGCATTCTATTTGAAATACTCCGTTCTTGTCCGTAGTGACATCTTCGCTTCCGGTGACAGACACCACCGCACCCTCAACCGGAATATTAAGGGTGGATAATACTTTTCCGCTTATTTTGCCTTGTTCCTGCGCATACAGATCGACAGCAAATAGGCAAACTAACAGGGTGAAAAACAAAATTTGTATCTTTTTCATGTTGTCTTTATTTCATAAGATTAATAACAATCCTTGTTTGGTCGCAGACACCAATGATATAATGCTGCTTCAGATAAATTGGAACCTGATCCACTAAGACGTATTATAATTTCACTGGCTTCGTCGCCCGGAATAGTAACTGTACCTACAGCACCTCCATCACGATCATATTTTGATTTATTTTTAAATCCCTGCGCAACAGCTTCATCTATTCCTTCCGGATATCCACCTCCTGCACGATCATAGTGGTAAGCAGATGCATTATTAAGCACCGATTGTGAAAGAGTGGTTACAGGAATTTCTTCTCCATTCTTGATAATTGAAACGGCAATCGCTCCTAAAGTTTTCTTTTGTCTGAACCCCATGGTGAGTGTATATGTTCCAGGAGGAATCTTATAAGGAGTAGCTACGTAACGGGTTCCCACTGTTTCACCTCTAAACGGAGTATAATCAAGTGTATATGTTTGATTATCAGCATCTGTCAAGTTAAAATAGAGAACTCTGTAATATATAGTGGGGAATCCTAATGCTGCCCATCCTGCGCAGTTCGCTTCATCTGTCTCACTAATCTTGTTAAATGAAAGATTGGTAGTCTTGAAATACGTATCTTTATCATCGGCACTCAGATATTCGTAATTTCTGAAAAGTTCTTTAAGGCGATAAATCAATACGTTAGTAGGTATCTTCATTTCAGTGACATGGTAGGCTATTCCGTTACTCATAGATATCGGGTTGTCAAGATCTACTTTCTGTACAGTCGTGCGCCATTGTTTACTGAATACAGAAGTCAAATCCTCATTGCTTTCAAAATCGGCTTTGTCATAGATCTTATTAAAGAAAGCCGATTGAAATATCCAGTTTTCCAGAATACTATCTGCACGTGTCATATTCCAGCTTTCCAGATTCTTCCGTGCTACGCTTAATGCGTTATTGACTACGTCATTGGACGGTATTAGCATGGTAGCACTGAGATTTTCGGACATGATGTCAAACTTTACCTTTTCAAAATAAGGAGCTCTTACGGTAAATACCGAGTCATATACGGTATTGCCAGTATTGTCTACTCCTACCACTTTACTTGCGTCTCTGTCAAATGTCAAAACATTACGTGACAAGATCATCTCACGGAAAATAGAATAATCTTCACCTAGATTTTCAATGATCTCATACATGCTTCTCGGAGCATTGATAGCCTGATCTAACAAATACAGATACCCATTAGTCAACTTAATTACCCGGGTTACAGTTGCATTGTTGAAACGAATACCGGTAGCCGCTCTTGTTTCGGGAGAAGCAACAGAAATATTCAGATACTTACCGCTCCACATCAAAAGACGTTGTCCGTCTTCCAGGTTGGAAGGTGAGATAGAGGCATCAGAGATATAGGTCTGGGCAGTGTATATAGGATCATCCCCTACTGCAATGCTTGACTCCACTGCTAGAATGGTGTACATCTGTTCTTTCGCCAATAATTGGTCCACCATGCCCGTTTCGTTAAACAGCTGGTACATATTGCTTAAAGAGGACTCTTGAGCCAAATAATCTGTAAGGGATTCATTGACTATGGAAATCTCCGTATTATTAACCGTGCTGGCGTTTTGGGCATAATGCTCATCCCATGTGTTAGTACAACCGCTCCCTATCAATCCGATAAGGGCAACGCCGAGTATATATTTTCTTGCTTTCATGGTTTATTCGTCAAATATGGGTTCAAATTCTAAATAATCTAAGTATATACGATAGTCGGATTTATCACTAGCTGCAGGATCAGTCAATATCAGTCTGAATGTGTGAGTAGAGTTTTCTGTAAATTCTATCTCATCATAAATCACATCTTCATAACATCCCAACTTATTGCTTTTAAGAGTAGTGGTTGAACTGGTATACGGTGCACGTGTAACTGAATGTTCTCCGTCAAAGCTAAAAATCATTTGTCCTCCGTTACTTCCGCTGCTTTTTGTTCTAATAAAATCCATAGATGTAGCATAACCAAAGTGTAATGTTACTTTGTATTTTCCCTTGATAATAGACGGCGTTTCCATTGAGATCCAACCTGTATTACCAATGTTCAACATCAGAAAATCATAATTGTGGGCAGTTTTCCAGTCATTATTCGTCCGAGTAGTAAAATAGGTAATATTATAATATTTATCAAAAGCTCCTGATGGATTCTTTAGTTCATATTCATAACAATTGAGCTCTGAGATGTCACATTTCTTCTCTGCCGTTCCAAATGATTCCTGAAATTTAATCCCCTCCTCTCCATGACCGTCTGCAATCCAGTCTTTGATAGCAGAGAAATTACATACATCAAACAATACTGTTTCCGGTTTTACATCCGCAATCGGCAGGTAAGTGGAAACCTGATGAATATAGCCGTTCTTAGCTTGCAAATTACAAGCGTCTTCCACAAAGACAGCTTTATTTGCTTCGTCCTGATAGTTCAAATAGAATTTTCGATCTTCCTCTTGACTTATTCTTACCACATTTCCTTTGCACGATGTATTCCATATCTTAGAAGTCGCATTTTCACTGTCGAAACTCTGCAAGTTGTTCAAGTCATAACTTCCGGTCAGAATATGATAGGCTACATATTTATACAATGCATTCTCCGGATTAGTATAGTCGCTGCTTGCTCCCAACAGTTGTGTTAAATCAGCCAGATTATTGACACCTGCATCATGGAAGACATCGTCCGTTACAGCCAACAGTGTATAATTACGTTTCTGCTTGATAGTTTGTCCCTGATCATTTTTCAGTTCATCATAGATAATGTTCAACTCGGTTCCCCACCCCGTCGCATCTAAAGCGGACTTTAAGAGGGTATAAGGACGTCCGCTTTCGGATATCCGGGCATATACGCTTTCAGTAAGCGGAGTTAGCGTATTTCCCAATACATATACGTAACCGTTGGATACCGGATTTGCAAATTCAAGCACATGAGCTTCACTGTTCAGATAAACAGACCGCATACCACCACCGCCATTTTCCGCACTTCCGAATGATACCATCAAAACATCGTCAGAAACGGTTCTTTTAGCTAATGCACCTTCCTTCTCAATAAAAGTTGCTTGATTGATGGTATCTTGTATAATATGATAAGATACCAAATTACGCGCATATTCTGTTCCCAACTCTTCAATGGAAGAAACCCCTCTTCGGGTGTAAAACTCCTGTACGGCCGTATTGTTGGGGACGAAAAGAGTGAAGCGTTGGGTAGCCTGATTCACCGCATTGTATAAGTCCGCATATTTCATGATGTGAATCCATTCGGAAAAGTCTTCCGATCTGCTGGATAAATAAGTTGCGGCAGGCTGTGTGTCGAAGACCACGAAAGTGTCTCCATCATACGGATCATTGCAAGCTGCACATAAAACGATGAGCAGCATCCAGTATATTTTTTTTAATTTTTTCATCGTATATCGTTATTTAATTATTCATAATAAGGATTTTGTGTCAATAACGAGTTGTTGAATATATCTTCAGCAGGAATTGGCAGATACCAAGCATTATCATTATCCAGAACAGAACTCAGCCATTTATTTTCCGCTGTAAGGTTGTTCTCCATAATGATTGCTTTAAAGCGAGCTTTATACTTGAAGTTTTGTTGCTTGCCGTAGCGCAATAGGTCATACCAACGTTTGCCTTCTGCAGCAAACTCCATGTCGCGTTCATCCAATAGCATCTCCAATAACATTTCTTCAGTAGCTTCGTTGATATTGTCCGCACTGACTTCACTTCGTGGGTTTAGCTCTGAACGTTCGCGTATTTGATTAATGATAGACAATGCCTCTGTCCAGTTGGCGGAACCGCCGATACGAATCAGTGCCTCCGCTTTCATCAACATTACGTCTGCCATACGATAGATAATATAATTGGCATCCTGAATGGTACGTACGGCTTCCCGGTCAGCAACTCCCATTCCTGAATATTTCCAGATAATGCCGTTGTCCGGATAGCTAGCATAAGCAGTACCGGCAAATGAACCATAATAAGTGCGGCTTATTTCATCTCCTCTATGTTGTGTGTATTCTTCTATTAAGCGAAGAGTCATCGGCTCAGAATACATATATGAGTCTATTGTAACATCAGTGCCATAAGGGAAAACCTTGGATGGGCTTCCGCTTCCTTGTGCATAATTGGTTTCGTCATATTGTATTTCAAAGATAGATTCGTTACTGTTACCGGGATAGAACATATTGAACCATTGTCCGGGTGTCGACATAAATACTGGTCGCATAGCGGCTGTAGCTTCCAAAATCTCCGTTTCGGATGACTTGGCTACGTCATTAGGCATGGCATCGTCTACGTAGGGTTCGGTAATCAAGGGCACCTCCCGGAAGTTACGTACCAGATACAGGTATGACAGTCCGCGTAGGAAATAAGCTTCCGTCAGATGTGAGTTCATTCTCGATTCATAATAACTTGCATCTTTGTCCATCACGGTCGGTGCATATTTTAACACAGCATTCGCCATACCGATCACTTGGTAGAAGGTACCCCACTGAACAGTTGATGTACTGGGCAACACCTGAAAGTTCTGAATCAGACCGGTTTTTGTTCCTCTACCGGGAACAATGACGGAACTCCCTCTCAATTCTCCCCAGTTGATGATATAGGGGACACAAGTACGCAAACGACTGTATCCCTGTGCGAGAATGGCTTCCACATCTTCAGAAGACTCCCAGTACATATCGGTAGATTGCTTATCTTTGGGCAGAATATCAAGCCAATCGCTGCATCCGCTCATCAACAAACTTCCGGATAGTAACAATATAGTAAATATCTTTTTCATGTTCGTAGATCTTTTAAAAACTTAAATTAAAGCCGGCAACAAGCTGAATAGAAGCCGGTGTAGTAGCACTATCTCTGGCATATGTGTTTTCGGTCTTCACTTCCGGATCCTGACCGGTGTATTTAGTCCAAGTAAAGAGGTTGTATCCGGTGACATATACATCAATATTACTAAATCCCCAACGCTGAATTATTTTCTTCGGCAAACGATAATTGAACGACAAAGATTTCAAACGCAAGTAAGAAGCATCTTCCACAAAGCGGTCAGAGCCCAGTGTGTTGTATCCTTCTCCATAGAGTGCACGCGGAATATCTGTCTGATCACCTTCGTTGCGCCAACGTCTAAGGACAGCCGTACTTTGATTGTCAATTCCGCGCATGGACTCATTGTTTAAACGGGTAGAGTTGACTACATCCTGTCCATAACGTCCGTAAAAAATAGCAGACAGCTTAAATTGCTTATAGCTGACATTAACACCAGCACCTCCGGTGAATCTCGGATTAGAGTTACCTAAATAGACAATATCATATTGGTTGATGACACCATCATGATTTATATCCTCGTAGAGAGCATCTCCGGGAGCTATGGTAGCTGTTCCATTCCGCATAACAATCGCATTGCCGGAAATATCTTTCATCACGTTGCCATCGGCATCACGTGCATACGTGGCATCTTTATTTTGACAAACGCCTTTGTAGCGATAACCATAGAAAGAACCCATCGGACGTCCTTCTTCTCTACGGTATGCATATTCACCATTGTTGAAGGTATAGTTTTCTTCGGTATAGTTATCCGGCATTTCCGTAATCTTGTTCTCGTTGTGGGCGATGTTGAAGTAGAATCCAACACGCCAGTCTCTGTTTTCAAAAGGGACTGCATCAACACGGAATTCCCACCCTTTATTCGTCATCTTTCCAGAATTCATGTAGCTGACTTCATAACCATTTCCATAACCGATACTAGTTGGCATTTTAACTTTCTTTTGCAACAGATCTTTGATATATTTCTGATAGACATCGACCGTAAAGCGGAGTTTCCCTTTTAAGAAAGAAGCGTCCAGACCTGTATTATATTCAGTGGTTGTTTCCCATTTCAAGCGATTGAGCTGCATGGTGCTCGGGGTAATGGCACTCATATCCATGTAATTGTCACCGGAGGCGTATGACCCCAGATAGAGCGAAGCACCGGAGGCAGCATTTCCCGTCTGTCCCAAACTGAAGCGAAGTTTAAACTCATCCATCCAGTCGTTCGAGAAGTCCATGAATTTCTCATCTGCCAGATGCCAAGCGATACCGACAGTAGGGAACAGACCTAAACGTTCCGATTTACCCATAGTTGAGTTGCTCTCCAAGCCCAAAGAAGCATTGACGATATAGCGGTTCAGCAAAGTATAGTTCATTAAAGCTACCCCATTGATGCTACGTGTCTTAGAATCTCCGGAACTAATTTTACGTACGGCACTTCCGATAGTAGGGTCGGCAAGACCGGAAGAAGCATTACCGGAAGTTTCACTTCCATAGCTGGATTTTGTCGTTTCCACAGTACGGAACACGCCGGTTGCAATGATGCTATGCTTATCATTCCAATTTTTGCGGTAGATCAACTTGTTCTCCGTATTGATGGTCAATTGATCAGAAGAAGTATCCGTACTGCGGTTTGCATTGCTATCAGTCCAAGCAAGTCCGGTAGCTACTTGCGGCAAGAACATACGTCCTTTCGTATTACGGATATTCATGTTGACATTACCCCAGTAGGTTAGTCCATTCAATATGTTATATTCAATGTTGAAGTTCATCTTACTTTCCCGCTGGATGGTTTTGTTGACACTCTCATTCGCCATAGCGATAGGATTGTAGTATCGACTTTTCTTGCTGTCAAAAGCCGGGTCTAATGTGGAATTTTCGTTGTGATTGAAATACTGTGAAGTATAATTTCCAGTTTCATCGTCAATATAGTAAGGAGATTTGTTCGGTGCTTTGCGGAAAGCCTCTGTACGTACATTGTAATAGTTATTGTTTCTCGTAGATTGAACAAAAGAAAATTGCGTTGTGAAAATTAGCTTGTCAGAAAACTTATAACGTACGTTCAACGAGGAGTTCAAACGGCTGAAGTCAGTTCCAACAGTCGTGCCGCCTTCGTCCAGATAGCCTAAAGAGAAACGGTAAGTCGCTCTTTCGCCTCCACCACTCATAGAAAAAGTATTTTCCCATGATTGCGTATTTCTGCGTACTTCAGACAGCCAATCAGTATTCTGGTTATATTCATTAAAATAAGTCCAGTCCGGCTGATAACCAATCTCCGGAGAATTGTAAAGCATCTGCAAATAGTTGGTAGAGTTGGCAAGGCCAATGTAATTGGCACTATTCCACAGAGCATCGGAAATTAAGGCTGAATATTGATTACCATCCAGCATCGGAATACTTTCCGGTTCAAACTTAGCGGAGAACTTGGAAGAGAAGCTGAAACGCGTTTTTCCCTGCACTCCCTGTTTTGTTTTGATGACCAACACACCATTAGCACCTTTGGTACCCCAAACAGCGGTAGCCGCCGCATCTTTTAAAACCTCAATAGATTCAATATCTTGCGGTGAAATATTCAGCAAGGCGCCCAAATCATCATTATTGATGGTCGAGAAATCTGTATTATCATCAATTTCAGCCGGGTAAGGAACACCATCGACCACGATCAACGGCTCGGAATTGGCGTTCAGTGTACTTCCACCACGAATCTGGATAGAAGCACGTGCACCGGGGTCACCACCGCCTAATACAATGTCGACACCACCCAACTGTCCCTGCAGGGCATCTTCGATAGAAGTGACCGGAGCAATTGCTACCAAATCTTCCATGTTAACTTTCTGTGTGGCAGAAGATTGCTCTCTGGAACTGATACCCATATCGTTTCGTTCAATTCGTTTTCCCGAGATTACCACCTCATTGATTGACTGTGTATCGTCCTTCATGGTAATATTCAATTTAGTCTGACCGTTGTACTTGATTCGTTGAGTTTTCATTCCAATATAAGAAAACACGATGGTCAGATTATTTTCATTTGGTACTTTCAAGTTGTAGATACCGTCCATATTTGTGATAGTACCGCCTAATGAACGGTTTTGGGAATTAAGGATGTTAACGTTCACTCCCACCATAGGTTCTGCTGTCGCACCGAACATCTCGGTCACTTTACCGGACAGGACTTTAACTTGCCCAAAAGCTTCGCCGGCAGTTGCCGCGAATACGATAGCAATCAGTATGTATTTTAATAATTTCATAATCTCTATTTTTCTGTTAATCAAAAGACGTCATCAATCAGGTGGAAACAACCTTCTTCGTATGCAAACGGGAAATAGTTGTAGTCCGGAATCACATGACATTCTTTGTATCCTTCCAACTGGATACTCAGTGAAGTCCCATTATCTGTATAAATCAGTTGTGGCACAGTCGCTCCTTCTGTTTCTGCCGTACGTTCACTCCAATAACGCCCGCTCTTGAAATCAGATCCAATATAAGGATAAGAAGCTATCACATTTTGTTTGGCAGTCATGAAGTATGAGTTCAGATAGTTTGCTAATTTTGCTTTATCAAAGTCACCGGTCAACTCACCATTAGCATCAAATGAAGCGTTGGTTGCTCCCGGAATCCTATTATCCAATAACGCTTGTCTGATAGCTTCATTGGTAGGGATAAATGCGACAAACCGTCCTTTTAAGAAAATATTCATCAGTACTTGATTAGATATAATATCTGTTTGACGCAGTAATTGGGTAAAGCAATAATACGGATAATTCCTGTCCGCACAAATAGCAAGGTTGTAGTTCAAGTCACCACTTTCTGCCATAAATAGCTGATTACAATCAAAGCTGTAGGCACTGCCATTAGAGCCGTCTTTCAGTTTCGTAAATGGGAAGAAGACCTCTCCATTGAATTGAGGATTCAATTGCTGATTGAAAATAGCATTACAAGTAATTTCTCCGTCCTTAACAAACCAGAAGTTCCAACTGGACTGCCTGAAGCATCAAATTGGTCCGCAGTGGGAACAAGCATAATATATTTCACTAAATTAGATGTGTAAGAGGATATCAGGGAAGAACCTCCCAATGCATAAAGGAAAGAACGCGCATCCCGATATTGGAACAAAGGTCCTACTACAGACGCGAATGCACTCGGTTCCTGAATCTCGTTCATTCCATAGAGTGCACCGTTCACACACATGATTTTTTCGTTCAACATTGCCGGATTAATATTGATTGGCGAACCGAGCAAGGATTCCAGTTTTCCTGTTCCTATTTCTTCAGGGAATACCAATGAGCCACCATAGATAAACTGGTATAGAAAATAGTTAAGAGCCAATGGATCAACCTCTCCCAATGAAGAATAACCTCCGACTTTCCAGAAATTGTCAAAGAAATGATTAATGGCAGTGTTTGACGGTGCAAAGATACTGTAAGCGGTAGCAGTCAATAACGTGAAATTTAGATAGCTGCTTGTAGGCCATTCACAAGCAATGTTCGGCAGACTGTTGTGCTGATATTGATAAAGTGTATCTACTCCGTATGCCGCAGCATAAGAGTCACTTAATGTATTATCGGCAATATATTCACCGAAAGAATCATATAAATTGAAAAAGATAGAATATTCATCTTGTTTCTTCAATTCGGTATAAATTGTTTCCAATGGTTCAATCACCCGGTCAACCGTATGAATATAGCCATTATTAGCAATTATTCCGTATTCTTTTACTGATGCATTAGATACATTGAAGCCATTGTCTCCTGTCCAAGTAGAGTTGGGATAAAAAGCTTCGTAGTTACTCTTCGCATCAATACCTTTCGTCTGGAAATAACGATAAGAGAATACCGGCAAATAGCGTTCCAAGTGGTATACCATAACAGAAGAACCTGTAGCAGTTGTCTCAATTGTTGGTGCGTCGCTGCTTCTTGTTCGGTGTTTGTAATACAGACCTGCAGCTACATTCTGCTCTTCTTCTGTTTCTGTGTTTCCCGTCGGACGGAAGTTAACCAGTTTCTCCTTATTATAAGAATAATAAAGTACGTGGTAACCTATTACTTTTTTTACCTCATCGACAGGCATGTCGTTAATAGGCTGTAAAGAGTAATGGGAGGCATAACAGCCAAAGCATTCTCCGTAAAGATACTTTGTTTTTCATTGTTTTCATTAGTTTAAAATTATGAGTTTTATTATTTGAAATCCAGATTGATTGATAACGCATAATTATTCTCTTCCAAATATGGATAATCTACATCAAATTCTGCTACAAATCCGGCAGTTGTGGTAGATGTATGGTCTTCATCCAAATCTACCGTATTGTAATAAAATTCTTCCCCTAAAGCAGTAATTTCAGATGTTACTAATATTGTACATTTTTGATATGAGTAACGGACTCCTTCGTCTATCATAATAACTAGCTTTACATGATGTTTTCCATAAGACATTTTATGCCATATATCAACATATTTTTCGTTTTCTAAGGGTACAGTAATATTGGGATAAGCAGGATACTCTGCCCCATCTAAATATACATGACAATAATCCTGTCTATCTTGCGTATTATAAATATAGCCATTATGAGCTATTGCAATAACAGATATTAGATTCTCAAAAGTAGAATCTTGTTCTGATATACTTTTTGTACTCTTTTCTATTTTTTGTATACAAGTAGATGTGTCGAATAAATCCGTACTATCGCAAGCAACAATGAAAAAAGAAGAAAATAAAATTCCTAAGATGAATTGTAAAAAATATCGCTGTTTCATATAACTTATTATTTATTGTATTTCACTATTTATTCACCGTACGCTTCTTTCCAAGCCTTTTCATACTCATCTGGAAATTCGAGTGAAAAAGCATAGTTTTCAATCATCGTATATCCGTTCTCTGCAATACGAACGGCATCTCCCGCATTATTTTTATTTAGCCCCCATTTGTCCTCAAAATCATCGGGTATGCCGTCGCCATCCGTATCTTTTCTAGCAGTGCCAACATTAATATTTTGCCAAGTCTTGGCAAGAGGGTATTGTGTCTCTATGTTTTGATTTCTAAAAATTGTTCCTTTAGTACCTAATGAAGTCAGTTCATCAATCATGAATTTATCTACCAAATCACGATTGGGTAAAACCGGCCCAACATTTTCAACTATCCAATGATAAGCTTCTGTAGCACTAGTTTTTATGCTGATTTCCGAGTGTTGGCTATCTGGTTTACTCAAAAAGACAGGAGTGGCACTGCAATAAGTCTGCCAATTACTCTGAGTGATTTCGAATCCATTTAATGTGCCGTCTTTATCGTTATCATAATAATTACCTACACAATAAGTATCAAAATCACCATCACCATTACCACCTATGAAAGGTTTAGTTGGATTTACTTGTTGATAAGTATCTGCCAAGTAATTATTATTGTCACTACTTATTCCATTATAATGATATTTCGTTTCATCATCGAACATACTCTTATCTGTAGTTGCTATAGGATATGACGTATTCACCCATGTATAAGCTGGTCCTTTGATAAAATAATTATTTTCAATAACTGTGTTAGAGTGCCCTGAAGATTCCCCCCCCATATTATAAGCCGCTCCATTTCCCCAATTATAAATAACATTGTTAACAAATTGATTCAATCCTTTCACCTTAAAATTACGAGTTTTATTGTCAATAAATAGATTTCGAAAGACAGTAACTCCTTCTTTATCACTAGTTTGAACTAAACCTCCGCAAGAATGATTCTGGCATCCTTGTCCTAAAATTGAATTCTGCAATGTTATGTTATAGAGACCTTTCGGTTGCTTGTCATTATTGAGTGAAAAACATTCATCTGTTCCCCATGTGAAAGAACAATGATCATAAATTTGATCATGCCCATAGGCAGCTCCTCCTGCGTCTATGTTGTCACTGCCACTAACCTGGCGACCAGTACGCATACGCATATAACGTACAATCAGGTTATTCGCATTGGTGGAAGAAGTCCTACCATTATAAAGTTCGATGCCATCGCCGGGAGCCGTCTGAAACAAGACTGTTTGATTGTCTTTAAACACAAGTACTTCTTTATTCAAATCAATCACACCTGACACGTTAAACACTACAATTCTGTTTGCTTGACTAACAGCATCTCTTAACGATCCAGCACCACTATTATTCAAATTAGTTACTACATAAATTTCTCGGTTGTTACTACCACGTGCACCATCAGCGTTTCTGCCATATCCTACTGCACCCGGAAATGCCGGTGCATAATTGGCTAAGACAGGAAATGCCGGACCAGAACTTGTATTACCACCACTTTCTTCCTCCTCCAGATATGAACTGTGAGGATTGATGGCAGGATCTGCATCCTCCTCATCTACAGGTTCTTTATCTACGCAAGCCGCTAACGACGAGAGTGAAAACAAAAAGAAATATAAAATGCTTGTTAAGCATCTCACGGCAATTGGACATGCCTTTTTTTGAAAAAATACTGTGTTTTTCATCAACATAAATTATAATTTAAACTATTAATTTGATTAATAAATAAAATCAAACTTAAAAAGTGTACATCTATTATGGAATACACTCAATAATTCAACTCAATACATCCCATAATGAAAGGTCCTGTCGCTTTCGCATCATTATCTCTCATTTTCTCTCCTATATAATATTCGAAACTGCCGTCACGGTAAGGCTTACCACCTAACCCACCCACTTGACAACATCTTGTTAATGTCAATGTGCCGTCCGGATTTGAGATCAGCAGTTTATCGCACAAACCTTTAAAGGCCTTTTCTGCAATAGCACGATACTGACTATCAATATATCCTTTGTTCACAGCTTTCATATAGGCATACATACACTGTGTCGTAACAGATGCTTCCGGGAAATTACCGGTACGTGAAGGTTGGTCAATTACCTGATACCATAATCCATTTTTATCTTGGTATTTTGAAAGGGTTTCTGCTAATTCTTTCGTCCATTTAATCATATCAGCATAACCTGAATGCTCTTGGGGAATATATTCCAAAGCATCTACCAAAGCCATAAACCACCAACCAATACTACGTCCCCAGAAATTAGGAGAATGGCCTGTTTCCGGATCAGCCCAGCGCTGACTCCGGTCCTCATTCCATGCATGATAATAAAATCCCGTCTTGGTATCGTATGTATGCTGATGGCAGAGAGTGAACTGTTTAACAGCCTCATCAATCCATTCCGGACGATTAAATTCAGCTCCATATCTAGCCATAAAAGGAGAAGCCATATACAATCCATCCAACCACATCTGATTAGGGTATATTTTCTTATGCCAGAAACCTCCATCTGTTGTACGAGGTTGCTTTTTTAGCTGATCTATCAAATTCTCGATAGCCAATTTATATTTCTCCTTTTTGGTTTCATTGTACAAATCAAACAGAACTTTTCCGGAATTGATATAATCCAAATTATAGGTTTCTTTCTTATATAAATGAATCTCTCCTTTGTCGTCTACCAAAGAATCAGCCCATGCCTCTACATAATCAAAGTACCTACGGTCTCCTGTTTTCTTCCAAACTTGTAACATCGCACAACAACCTACTCCTTGCGCATAACCAAAATACAGGCGTTTTCCATGATCCAGTTGCCACGCTTCCGGGAAACGACGAATTTCCGAATCGGCAAACAGACGATAATAAGTGTCGGGAGCAAAAGTATCCGTACGGAAAGGGACTGCCGGAAGTCCGGCTTTATTAAACAGATTCACTCTAAAGAAAGTCCCATAACCGTAGCGTACAGCTACAGGTGCAGAGACATAAGTTGAAGAAAGTGTTATCGAACTTCCATCAATCACAGCATCAGCCGGATAAAACCGCGCATCATTGCCGGCAATAAAAAATCCTTTTACCGGTTCATTGCCGGGTGTCTGCAGGCCACCTTCCGCAAATTCAAAATCTAATGTAATTTCTCTCCCATTCACTTTCATTGATTTGTAGAGAGGTCCTGAATAAACAATCTTTTTACCATATTGCTTTGCTAATGCCCAAGCTGCCAGCCGTTCGCCCGGTGCAACCTTATTTCGTGGATGTATGTCTGTAGAATCGGCTGCATCCGTCACTACTGCCATACCAATGTAGCCGGAACCTTACACTTATCTTTTTCCCTACTCACCCTTTCTTTTGAATATTGTTTTAAGACATCAGCATACAGCGGATTGTTTTCCATCACTTTCATACTTGTCCAAGATTCAGCATGTGTTCCTCCCCAAGTAGACTGAATCAATCCAACCGGTGTACTCAATTCTTTATACAATTTACGTCCAAAGACAAATCCTACAGCAGAAAAGTCTTTCAGATTCTCCGGATTACAAACCACCCACTTTCCAACGCAATCTTCTTTTTCATCATCAGGTGCCAGTTGATGCTCTACATGAAACAGGCGGATTTCCGGGAAATCAGCATCTTTCATTTCTTCCGCTTCATTCAACATTCCTGTTTTCCATTTCACTTGCGGATTACGGGCTACGGGAAATTCCATATTTGACTGTCCCGTACAAAGCCAAACTTCACCTATTAATATATTATTGATCCGGATCTTATTATCACCTTTCAACATTACAGATTGTCCGGAAGTAGCAGCCGGTGTTTGTATCATCAGTTCCCAATGACCGTTTGCTAAAGCAGTCACCTTGTATTTCTTATGATCCCATGAAGTCTTTACCAAAATCTTTTCTCCGGGACGTGCTTTTCCCCAGAAACGTACTTTCGCATTTTGCTGAAGTACCATATTATCTGATAATATAGAAGGAAGTTGTATATCTGCATGAATACCTATTGGAAAGAAACAGACCAATAACCACAGACAAAAAATAATTCTACAGAATTTCATTGTATTTTATAGTTTTAGATTCAATATTTTACTGAATAAGCACATGTCAAAGATACCGCATTACATGGTAGAGTTAAAGAAAAGGAATATGGAGAATTCGACTTTCTTATGTAAATTCATATGTGTACAGCCCATCACACGCCTATTTTGTACGATTTTACAGGCTATGTACGATTTTCCAGTCTTTCTACCATTCTTTTTTAATTCACTTTATTTATCTCAACCTTTCTCATAACCAATGCATCAATAATATCTTCATCTATCTTCACATCTTTTTTAGCCGTAATAGTCAAATTGTCAAAACAGAAATTGGATAATTTATATTGTTTTGATTTCTCTACAGCAAAAAAGGAATCACAATCCAGATGAATATTACGCATTGTAATATAGCTGGAATACGAGACTGGCATATCCTTGCGATCTTTCAAATCATAAAACTGTGTCCAAGGAGCAATAAAGATACAATTGCGGACATTTCCTTTTATGTCTTCAACGAGGATGTACTTATATTGTTGGGGAGTATCCGGACGCATTTTCAACCACAACAGGCGTTTAGCCTGATCCAGATTGCAGCGTCGAAGAATTATATTATGATTATATATCGATTCACTACCGCAAGTCAGCACTCCGTGACAGAATCCAAAAGTACAGTCTTCAATGATAATATCACAATTGCCACCATTATCGGGATCTTGATCAGCCCATGGTCCTTTGCCACCTTTTAATGCAATTGCGTCATCATTAACCGACATATAGCATCCCTTGACAAGTACATTTTTACACGCATCAATATCGATTGCATCCGTACTTGGAGCCTTTACGGGAAAAGAAGGTGAAAAGATATGCAAATCCAAAAGTTTTACGCTATCACATTTATAAATGTGAGTTGTCCAAAACGGAGAATTAACAAGTCGCACATCTGAAACTTGTACATTATTGCTATGAGATATATGAAGCAGACGAGGACGCAGTTCATCCATATTAGTACATTTAGGGATAACACTACGCCGTAACCAGAATGACTTCCAATATCGTTCACCGTTTCCATCAACTTTTCCTTTTCCGGAAAGGGTGAAACCATCTACCTTATCAACATTAATCAAAGCTGAAAAGTACTTTAGGTTCTGTCCCTCCATCCGTGTTTCTATTACAGGAAAGTTGCTAATATCGTCACTACCTTTCAACACAGCCTTCTTTTCCAGATGCAAGTGTGTTCCCGGCTTAAAGAACAGCGCACCACTAAGATAAGTACCTTCAGGTATAACAATGACTCCGCCTCCATTATTAGACGCCAAATCTATAACAGCCTGAATTTTCTCTGTCTGTAACAGTGTACTATCATTCACTACTCCATAGTCGGTAATCAAGAAATTCTTTCCTAATCCATTTATATCAGTTTTTTCATTTTTGTAAAACCAATCCGGTATAATTTTACCATCGGGAAATTTTTCCTGACTAAATAGCTGCAAGCTACAACATGTCGCTACTATTAAAATTGCTGACTTTATCATTTTCTACTGCTTATTACTTTTTCCGCAAAAGTACCGCATCTTCCCATTCACCCCAAGCCTAAGGATATGGAGATATTGATTTTCTTATGGAGTTCTATGCAAAGGATTCAAATACTACTTATCCATATACAATATTCCATATCCGGATACACTTTTATATATACATAGAACCAGAATAAAAACGTTATGTCCGAAATAAAAAAGCACATCTTCTTTATAAAAGAATAGAATTTCGTGATAGTAACGTCCATTTCATTTACTTTCTATAGTAAACTCATGATAAAACATATTTTATCATATATCAAAGAAGAAAAAAAATTAACTCTTCTTTCATAATCCTCTTCAACGTTCTTAATAAATTATTGAGGAGTTTATTATAAACGGTACCCAAGTTTATTATAAATGATAAATTCCGACTTTAAAGATATAGCGGTCTTTTTTTGCAACAAAAAAGGCTGCAAACCCCATAAAGATTCGCAGCCTCTGGCTCATACAGAAACTCTCACAGTTTAACTACTGCAAGAGTTCCCTAATATATTGTCATCATATTGTACTATTTTCTTTTTCATTCTTTTTAATGATACCTTTTACTCATTGATATTCACACCTACAAATATACAACATAAAAAAGGGTTTGTCAAGAGCAACCTGTCCATAAGAAGAATTATATCATAAGATTCGATCATTTACTTTAAAAAGTCATTAACCAAGCCTTCAGCTCCATCAACATTTCATTGCGGAATTTAAAACTATCTTTCATTCCCCATCCATGCCCACCACTGGGATAAATATACATGGCAGCCGGTATCTCCTTTTCTTTCAAAGCAGAATAGTAACGAATAGAATTCATAGGTACCACGCCCCTGTCATCATCGGATAAAGCTATAAACGCTCTTGGTGTAAGCGAATCCACCTGATACTCATTACTAAATTCCTTTTTCAATTCCTCCGTTGCTTTTTCACCTAGAAACTGTCTGCACGATCCACCATGCCCGTATTTAGGTTCCATCGAAATTACCGGATAAAAAAGAATCTGAAAAGCAGGACGAAGTTCTTCGGAAGCATGCGTAGCCACTGTAGAGGCCAAATGACCACCTGCCGAAAATCCCATGATACCAATGCAATCAGGATTAATATTCCATTCAGAAGCATGTTCTTTCGCATAACGAATAGCTTCGTATGCATCCGACATGGGAACCTCCCGATTACCATTAGGCATACGGTACTTTAAGACAATAGCAGCTATTCCCTGTTCATTGAAAAACGGTGCCCAGTCATACCCCTCGTGAGCCATTGCCAAATGCCCGTATCCACCTCCCGGACATATAATAACAGCTCTCGCCGGCTGTTGAGAAGCTTTCGGCAAATATACTCGGATACTAGGTTTGAAATTATTCTTTTTATCATCATATCCCTGGGCTTCCATCCCATTCGTATTGGGTAAGCCGTTTTGCCACAAATCTATATCAATAGGCGAATCCTGTTTTTTCATAACTTTGTCTTGTGCATTCATAGAAGTACAAACAGTTGTAAAGCAACCGCTTAAAAGTAATATTTTACAAAAAGAAATTAGTCTCATACTATGCTGTTTTAGTTAATCTTATTCTTATGAATCCTGCGGAGAATCATTATCATTACTCACACCACGCTGATAGACGGACGGTGCTACTCCGAATTGAGCTTTGAAGCATTTACTGAAATAGAAAGGATCGCTGATACCCACCTTATAGGAGACTTCTGCAACCGTCAGATTATCTTCCGACAGTAACAACTCGGCTGCTTTCTTCATGCGCACAACACGTAAATATTCATTAGGCGAATATCCCGTTACTCCACGCAGTTTCCGATAAAATACGGTTCGTCCCAACTTCATCATCTGCGCAAACTCATCAATAGAGAATTCAGGCCGGGCGAGGTTCTGTTCAAGGATGGCAGCCAACCGATCTGCAAATTCTTTATCTCGGTCAGTAGTACACATGGCCGGACGCACAATACCCGGTTCACTGGAGAACTTCTCACGCAATTTATCGCGCTGCTCGATCAGGCGGAACACACGTGCCAACAACAATTTTACACTAAACGGTTTGGCTATGTAAGCATCCGCTCCGGCTTCTATACCTTCCAGATGTTTCTCCGGCGAACTCAAAGCAGTCAGCAGAATAATAGGAATATGGCTCGTATCAAAATCCGATTTCAGCTTCTTAGTTACCTCAAATCCCGTCATTCCCGGCATCAGAACATCACAGATAATCAAATCGGCATCATACGTACGTGCCTTCTCAAATCCGGATGTACCGTCAGCAGCAACTTCTACTTCGAAATAGGCTCCGATTTCCTCTTTCAAGAATTCACGAATATCATTGTCATCTTCAATAATCAAGACTTTCCGTTATACGGTAAATACAGAACCACCGCCTTCATTATCCTTATACTCAATCGTACCTTTATGTACCTGCACCAGTTCGTGGCTCAAATGCAGACCGACACCAATACTGTCACCGGAGAAATTGCTCTGCATAAATCGCTTGAACAATTCGTTCTGCTTTTCTTTAGGAATCCCCACTCCCGTATCCGAAACCTGAATCTGCAAAGTTTGCTTCCCTTCGTCCACATTCACCGAGAGAATAATTGTTCCGTTCGAAGGAGTATATTTAAAGGCATTTGAAAGCAGGTTATAAGTCACCTTATCCAAATTTCCTTTATCAATAAACATTTTATAGGACGGCACCGAAGGCAGGAAACGGAAATTCATATTCTTTTGTTCCGCTACATCTCCGAAGCTCAAAAATATTTCATAAAGGAAAGAGATGACATCCGTTTCCTCTAAAGAGAGTGCCAGCTTATTATTCTGCATCTTTCTAAATTCCAGCAACTGATTGATAAGCCTCAACATACGCTGCGTACTCTTATCCATTGTTTTCAGCGGATATATCAATTCACGCGGGATATCAGTCACACGTTGAATCTTCTCCAATGCTCCCTGAATCAAGGTAAGCGGAGTACGGAATTCATGAGAGATATTGGTAAAAAACACCAGTTTATATTCTGTCAACTGCTTTTCTACATTGATGCGGTTACGCAAGCCGTTAAAGTTACGAACGATACGGAAAGCAAAGTACAAGGCTATGATTAATAACAGCACATAACCCAGCATTGCCCAAGTCGTTTTCCAGAATGGAGGGACAATTACAATTTTCAGTGTAGTCTCGCTATCATTCCAAACACCTGATCCATTGCTCGACTTGACGTGAAGTATATAAGTTCCCGGATTAAGATACTTAAACGAAGCAAAATTCAGAGGAGAAGGAGCACTCCATCCCTGATCGTAATTTTCCAGCCAATACATATATTTGGTATGGCCGCTATCCGAATAATCAAAAGTAGAGAAATCTATCAAGAATGAGTTCTGAAAAAACTTTAGGGTTATTTCGTCCGAATAAGCCAACGATTGCTTTAACGGAGAGTCCTCCATCTGCGGATTCATCTGGGTTCCATTGACATATAAATCCGTGAAAACAACCGGGGAGAAAGTTTCGTTATCCTGTATCTTTTCAGGATCGATCACTATTAATCCGTAGTTTGTGCCAAAAAGCAGTTTTCCATCTTCGCGCATACAGGCACTATTCTCACTATACACATTTCCCAATGTATAGGAAGAAAAGAAATAGTTTTCAAAAGAATGGGTAGCCGGATTAAATTTGGAAATACCATATTCGGTGGCAACCCAGAGATTCCCCTTTTTATCTCCCAGAATAGACTGGATTACATCGTTAACCAATCCTTCGGAAGTTCCGTAATGTTCATATTTCAAAGAGCAATAGTTATCCTGCGGCTCACAAAGATTCAGTCCCGAACCGGACGTACCAATCCACATCCGCCCTTCCGTATCCCGATAGATACACTTGATTTCATTACTGCAAAACTTTCCGTTTGTATAACTGAAAAGATGATAATTATCAGCATCTGCAATCAATGAATCCGGATGAAAAATACAAATACCCTCACTGGTTCCTACCCACACCATCCCATTTGCGTCTTCTTCTATCACACGCACCATTCTCATCCCGAATGTTTGCTGGAAGAAATGACGGAATTTATATTTACCATCGGGAGTAGGTTCAGCCAGTTCCAGCCCACCGCCAAATGTTCCTATCCACATGCGGTCTTTACGGTCGCGATAAATGGCAAAAACGTTATTATCGGATAAGGCTGTCAAATCAGAAGGATTATTATAATACCAGGTGTCCCCCACTTTGAGACCATTTCCACGAGTTCCCATCCACATTCGTCCCTGTTTGTCTTCGGTGAGAGCATAGATATTAGAATGGAAATATTGATTGGTCATTTTCGAATGAAGACTTGAATCAAAGGTGTATAATCCCCCCTTACGCGTACCTACACAGATATCCCCATTAGACATTCTGGTAAGCATACGGATGGTGTTCGACCGGTCGAACAAATCACGGGATTCGGGATAGATACGGGAAGTTCCTTCATTCAATACGGAAATACGGGACAAGCCTGAATATTCCGAAGCTACCCAGATGCCACCGGCACGATCTTCCATCACATATTGCAGGAAATCCGAACTGATATGACTCTGGTCATTAATGTTCGCCACAAAATGCTCCAGTTTATCTTCGGCGGTATTATAAGCGAAAAGCCCATTTCCATAGGTCGAAATCCAAATAATTCCCCGGGAATCATGGACGATATGATAACGTTCAAAGTCAATATAACTTATCTTATCCTGGGGAATCAACTGGAAATCCTTACTCTCTCCGGTTTCGGCAAGCACGTATGTAAGCCGTCCCGTATGATTGTATATCCAATAATCTCCACGATTATCACGTATCAATTCTCCCTTTTTAATATTCAAACGAGGATCTGCGGCCATCTCTCCGGTAGCAAACTTATAAGTATATACTCCGGTAGTAGTCAGGATCACCCACTTATCTTTCAACAGGAAATTTCCGGTTGGCGATGTCGCCCCTGCCACAGTGGCAAGAGAAGCCAACTTTTGCATCTTTTGAGTAGCCTCCTGATAATAATAGATATCTCCATCTGCTGTAAGGAAATACATATCGTCCTTATAGGACAGCGAAGAAGTGAAGTGGATTAATCGGTCTTCTATCCGATATTGTCCGTTGGAGACAGAAACCAGTCCGCATTGAGTGCCGATCCAGATACGGCCACTGGCATCCTCATTCACAAATTTCACCCGGTTATCCGGCAGGTTTCCACGTTCGGTCCTGAATACGGTAGATGTCATCTCACCATTTTTCTGATGTACCATCTTCCGGCAGCCATTTCCCGAATGGGAAAGCCAGACATCTCCGTTAGCAGCGACAAAAACCGTTGAATAATTCTGCCTTAACTCGCCACAACCGGTATAGTCCACAAAACGGGCACGTTGCAAATCATAGCAACTATATAATTCAGGTGTAGTAGAAATCCACAAAAAGCCATCTTTATCTTCTGTCAGATCGTAAATACGGTTGTCTGCCAAAGATACCTCATCACCGATTTCCGGACGGAAAGTGAGAAAAGAGTTGCCATCATAACGACTTAACCCGTTCAAGGTAGCCAGCCACAAAAAACCTTTACTATCCTGATAAATATATCGAATAGAGTTATTGGGAAGGCCGTCACTCGTTCTCATTTGTGTAGAACGAAGCTCAATTGCACTATAAGCATTCAACACAAAACTAACAAGAAAGGTAAAGATCAAAAGGTGTCTTTGCATCATATAGATTCCAAGATTAATAATAAATGTTGGACAAAAATAGTCAAGATAGTTGAGATAATGAAAGAAACGGCTCACCTAATTACTAAAAAATCAATCCATGTGGAATACTTCCGGCAAAGGAATGGACACCGGTGAGTTGTCCGGATTCACTTCCATGATATCCGCCATATAGTCCCACCATTTCTGCACAATCTCCGTATTACCCAAGTCCTGCGAACCGGCCTCACCTTCCGTTTTCTGGAAAGCAAACAGGATATTGGTCTCCTTATCCCAATAAATCGAATAGTCCGACACTCCGTTTTTGGAAAGCAATGCTTTCAATTCAGGCCAGATGGCAGCGTGTCTTTTCTCATATTCAGCTTCACATCCGGGTTTTAAATACATTTTAAAAGCTTCTCGTTTCATGGTTCTATCTATTTAAAGTTAATCTTTCTTTTCTTCTGTATCGATGGCAAAAATAGGTGCAGTCGTCTTCTGTTTCACCTGATAATACTGAACGGCACTGTCATTCATCTGCGGGTACTGATTCTTCAATAGAGAGATCATTTCCGCACCTGCCCAAAGCACTGGTCCGTATCCATGTGCCGCATATACATTGACCGGACGATAGTAATAAAAAGCAGGATCGAAAGCCATCCCCGTACCCACACAAGTGCCTTCCACCTGACCTTCCGCATTGATCTTACCGGCCACGGCATGCCATCCCAAATGAGCGACAGGTCCATAAGCAATGGCATCAATCCAGCCTTTATTGATAGCATGCGCCAAACAGTATACGTAAATAGCCGTAGCAGACGTCTCCAGATAAGAATCATTCCGGTCGAGCAATTGATGCCAAAGCCCTTCTCCACTTTGCAAGGCAGTCACTCCGCGTACATGAGCCCGGAAATAATCCATCACTTTCGCACGTTGGGGGTAATCTTCCGGCAATACATCGAGCAATTCGCATGCTGTCAGCATAGCCCACCCATTGGCACGCGCCCAACAAAAGGCAGGATGATCGGTACTGCTTTCTACCCATCCATGACGATACAATCCTTTTTCAGGGATAAACATACGGTCGGCAAATTGCAGGAATTGTCTGACAGCCTCCGCCAGATATATCTCTTTTTGAGCCTTGTCATAACGACTCATCTGGGCTACTGCGGGAATCCCCATAAACATGTCGTCCAGCCAAAGTGTATTATGTTGCGGACGATTGCGGGCAAAAGTACCATCTGCCAACCGGTATTCTTTATTCTGAATAAAATCAAAATAGTTCTCAATTAATCCGTCTACAGGAAGTGAGCGGTCTTTCACACGGACTTTCACCATCGCTGCACACACAGCCCCGGCATCATCTAGGGCATGAGGAGTGAGGATTTGCAGCAGTTGAGGGTCTGTTGTACCTTTCTCTTCGTACACACGTTTAAAATGAGGCGCCACTTCCGCCAGAAAGCGGAAACGGTTCTGCACATAGTCCATGTAACGTTGATCGCCCGTAGCTTCGGCAGCTGCTATCAAGGCAGAATAGGTTACTCCCCATTCGTAACTTGCCAGACGGAAAGCACCACGTTCCAGTTGTGCTTCCTCTCCCATCGTGGTGTAGTCGGTAATCAGTTTGCCTGTATTCTTGTCTACTACACGGGCGGGGGTCTCCTTATCTATATAGGCAAATACACGGTCGATGTCTTTCTTCACCTGTTCCGGTGACAGATCACCATACGTACCCTGATAAGCAGGTTGCAGCAAATGTAAAGGAGTATTTGAATCATTCACTACCGTTTTCTTTTTCTGTGCGCCGACCGGCAAGGTTGCCAGCAATAAAGCAATGGTTATGACACGAACATTCATAATCTATTTTTTAGGTATTTCACATCCTCTGAATACGGTTCCCTGAAGTTCCGGTCCGAAATAGAATCCGGGCTGTGTAGGCTGATTATAAGCAACATTCTGGGTAGCGATACTTATACGATAAATCGGATCTTCGAGGAAAGTATGAAAACGATAGTCGGTAGGAATAGTGGAGACGTAAAGCCGCAAAGCTGTATTATCAGTTGTACGCATCAGTACTTCTTCGCGCCAGTCACCCACGATATCTCCCTGAAGGCAAGGATTCGCTTTGGTTCCATTATTAGAAAGAGTCCCCTCAAAAATAGCTATGCGCTCACAGATTCCTTTTTCCCAATTGTATTTGCTGATCCTATTTCGATCCAGCAATTCACGCAACAAATCTCCATCCCACCAGACAGCCATATTACAGGATAAACCTCTCACCCGGTCTTTTACTACTTCTCCTTTCACATTCCTTATTCCTCCGGAAGCAACAGACCACATTTCAACGCCCGGTTGAGTCGGGTCAATATCGGCTGCCATACAACGCCCCACATCCGTACTGTCTTTAATCTGAAATAAAATTTCTCCGGTAGCTGCATCCCGATAGGTAGAACCATCACGTTTATTTTCATGACAATCCCATACTTGCAGCCCTTTACGAGAGGGGTCGAAATGAGTCAGATGAATGGCATCGCGCCAAAACAGTACGTGTATAATATCCACGACACATCACTACGCTTGGGTGTATGCCGTCGAGATAGGCAACGCAGGCCAGAAAACGGTCGCTGCGATTACCACGACTGTCTCCCCAACCCATCAAGTCTCCTCTTACGGACACATAATCAATTGTTTGCATCGCTTCTCCTGTCAATCCGTTAAAAACTGTCAGATATTCCGGTCCGGTCAGGATACGTCCTTGTTCATTCCGATAGTCAGCCTGCGCATCCCCAATCACTTTTCCTGTTCCATCCACCGTTCCGTCCGCGGTCTTCATCACTACTTCCGCTTTGCCGTCACCATCGAAATCGAACACCATAAACTGGGTGTAGTGTGCACCGGCACGTATGTTACGTCCCAGATTAATACGCCATAATAGTTTTCCGCTCAACTTATAGCAATCAACATATACTTCTCCCGTATAGCCGTCATGTGAATTATCATGTGCATTACTCGGGTCCCATTTCAGAATAATCTCATATTCGCCATCACCGTCCACGTCACCGATACTGGCATCATTCGGAGCATAAAAATAGTTTTGCCCTGACGGAGTCGTACCATCTTCGGGGCGGTTCAACGGAATATTCAGATAACCCAATGGGGCATTTGCCGGTAATTGATAGCTACTTTCCGTTTTACCTTCCCTTGCTTTCACGGTATAAAGTACAGATTCTGTCCCTGCATAGGCATCCTGAAAGAAAGTGGCATCCTTCAACGGGTGTTTGTTTATCTTTTCATCGTTCCTATAAATATCAAAAGATTCATTCATCGGGTCGGAAGACAAATAACGCCAGGAAACAGCCACAGTAGACGGATTCTCTCGGATAGCAATTACACCACGTCCCAGACGTTCGCGTTTCAACTTCGAAAAGTCATAGTTTGGCTGGGCTATCGAGAAGATAGCTATCAGGCAGAAACTAAAAAAAAGAGTTATGCACTTCATAGTTTTATCGATTAATCAAATTACAACACAAAAGTAAAGGACGCAGCCCATTGATAAAATAGAATATTGTACAGATATATGTAGAAATCATCATTAGACGTACTTTTAACACTATTTTCTGCCGTCTCGTGAACGAATTTAAAGACATTTGCACGGAAATCCATTGAAAAAGAAAAGAACGTCTCTTACCTTTGCCATAGAAATTAGTATAAACAGCAAATTAATAAAACAGAACTATTGTACCATGAAGAAACCACTATTCTTACTCTTTACAGGATTGCTTCTTTCTTGTCTGATACCAGTCCATACGGTCGCAGCACAAGAACTCCCGACACAAAAAGAGACTTTAGAGAATATCATAAAGGTTAATGACTACTTTATGAAAAAGTATGCCGATTACACTACTCCCAGTTTTTACGGTCGTGTACGTCCCAGCAATATATGGACGCGTGGTGTATATTATGAAGGATTGATGGCTCTCTATTCTATTTATCCGCGTGAGGATTATTATAAGTATACTTACGACTGGGCCGATTTCCACAAATGGGGAATGCGCAACG